>Ga0190265_10002514_pt1 | contig 12313 bp, 15 predicted proteins | sample Popmic124T_FD_133135 | JGI IMG/M metagenome (GOLD analysis project Ga0190265, IMG submission 133135) | Populus adjacent soil microbial communities from riparian zone of Indian Creek, Utah, USA - 124 T | ecosystem: Environmental > Terrestrial > Soil > Riparian zone | place: USA: Utah | collected... | reverse complement strand
GATGTCGTGCGTCGGTTGGCCGCTGAACACGACGTCCGAGCCGCCGCCTTCCTGGGTGATGACATCGGTGACCTGGCGGCGTTCGATGCCCTCGATGAACTAGCGGCAAGAGAGGTAGCGACCGTCAGAGTCGGCGTGCGCTCCCACGAGTCGCCACCGGAGATCCTCGAGCGCGCGGACGAGATCGTCGATGGACCGGAGGCGGCCGTCGACTGGATGCGATCCCTTCTCTAGGACACCGTTCCCGTGGATGTCCGCGGCGACGCGGACGATCGAGGCTCGCCTCTTTCGGCTATGGACTCGAGGTCGTCGATCTGCGAATAGATCCAGTGCTCGGGTTTGGTTGCCTCGACCAGCTCACGAGCCCGCCTGAGGGCAATCCGTCTCTCATCCTGGGTCACCTCGAGTGCGCGTTCGATCGCCGACGCTGTCTCTTCGATGTCGAGCGCGTTCGCGATCTTGACCGCGTAGTCTCCGAGCTCGTCGTAGGAGCCCGCACCCTTGGACAACACGAGCGCGCCATCTCGCCGGTTGACGGCTACACCTTCCTTCGAGACGAGGTTCATTCCGTCCATGATGGGGTTGACGAGCAGCACGTCGTAGATCGAGAGTGCGCCAAGCGTTCGCTCGTAGTCGTCCTTTAGGAACATGCGAATTGCGTCGGGATGCCGGTCGTTGACGGTTGTGATGGTTTCGTTGATTTTCTCGAGATACCGCCGGTACTCGTCCATTGTTTGACGTGACGGATAGAGACACGCAAAAAAGGTGACGTCTCGCAGGTCCTCCCGGCGATCGAGTAGAGCCCCGAAAGCTTCGAAGCCGCGCACGATGTTCTTGGACGGTTCCGTTCGGTCGGCTCGCACGACTGTGGGACCGCTCGCTTCCTCGAGGAAGCGATCACCCCAGATCCGAACGGTTTCCGAGTCGGCCAGCTCCTCCAAAGACGCTGCGTCGATCGGGATGGGGTACGCACGCACCCATGTCGTTGTCCCGTCGTGTTCGATGCAGCCGCGTTCTCTGTCGACGCTGTGGCCGGTCTTCTCGCAGCAGTCGATGAACGCGTTGACCCAAGAGGAAACGTGGAAGCCGAGCAGGTCCGCGCCCAGTAGCCCCTCGATCACCCCCTTGCGAACGGGCTCCGGCAGGCGGTCGTATCCCTCCGAACAGAACGACGAGTGCGTGAAGTGAAAGATGGTCTGTTGCGGGCGTTGCTCTCTGACGAGGCGCGGAGATACGGCAAGGTGATAGTCCTGGAAGAGGATGAGGTCGTCCGCCTCCGACTCCTCGAGAACCGCCGATGCAAAGACCTCATTGACGGGAACGTAGGCCGCTTCCCAGGCCTCCAGCTCGGCCTCCCCAAACCCTCCGATCTCGAGCTCGTCCCACAAGCAGTGGTTGGCGAACCAGAGCATCCTGTTGGAGACGACGTCGTAGTAACGCGAATAGGTGTCCGGGTCGATGTCGAGCAGTCGCACGCGGTAGCCGAGCTCCTCGGGCAGCTTTTCTACCTGTCCGGCGGCGAGGGCTTTTCTGTCCGTCTCCGAGGTTGCGGCCGCGATCCACACAGCCTCCTCGCCCAACTCCCGGGCAACGGGGTCCATCGCTCCGGCTAGGCCCCCGGCCCCCTTCTTGAGAGAAAAGCCGTCGTCGCCCTCGATGAAAGAGACCGGGCCCCGGTTCGAAACGAGCACAACGCCTGTGTCTTTCTTCACCTCCCCGTATCGTAGTGGCGTGCACGTCGTGGTCGCGCCGGACAAGTTCAAGGGGACGCTGAGTGCCTCCGAGGTAGCGGAGGCCCTGGCGAAAGGTGTGCGCGCGGCGATTCCGCATGCGTCAATGACTCTCCGTCCCATAGGGGATGGCGGTGAGGGGACGATCGACGCCCTCCTGCTTGCACACGGGGGCCGGGTCTCGGCAAAGCGAGTCAGTGGGCCGCTCGGAGACTCGGTCATCGCCTCGCTCGCACACCTCGCGGACGGATCCTGCGCGTTACAGATGGCCGAGGCAAGCGGGCTCACGCTCGTAGACCCCGACAGACGCGACGCGCTCGCTTCATCGACGATTGGTCTGGGCGAGCTCATTTCTTCGGCGTTGAACGAAGGCGAACGCCGAATACTGATCGGGCTGGGTGGCAGCGCATCGACCGATGGTGGGACCGGAGCGGCGAGGGCGGTTGGCTGGCGCTTTCTCGACGAGGGCGGTGCAGAGTTGCCGCTGGGAGGCGGCTCTCTCCGATATCTCGCGCGCATCGACTCTTCACGCGTGCGGCCCGAGGTCGCCGCTTCCACAATCGTGGCCGCGTGCGATGTGGACAACCCGCTCCTGGGTGACGCTGGTGCCGCGCGTGTCTTCGCTGCGCAGAAGAGCGCGAGCCCGGAGGAGGTCGAGATTCTCGAGGAGGGGCTCGCGACTCTCGCCGCTCGCATCAAGGAGGACTTGGGTCTCGATGTCGCCGACCTGGCTGGATCGGGGGCGGCCGGAGGAACCGGAGCAGGGCTCCGCGCGTTCTTTGGCGCCGAGCTGGGGCCAGGGTTCGAGGTTGTCGCAAATGCAACGAACCTTCGAGAGGAGATCGAGGAAGCGGATCTCGTGGTCACCGGTGAGGGCAGCCTCGACGATCAGAGCCTCCGGGGTAAAGCGCCCATCGGGGTCGCGCGCATCGCCCGGGATTTCCAGGTGCCCTGCTATGCGGTGGCGGGAGAGGTTTCCGCCGACCCTGGCGCGTTGAAACGCGAGGGGATCCTCGGCAGCGCTAGCTTGGTCGAGGCGGTTGGGAAGGAACGCGCCTTCGACGACCCGACCGGAGCGATCGTGGCGGCCACCAAAGCACTGATCCGCAAGCATGTGACGGAGGGCACGAGCCGGCAGCGGCGAACCTGGCCGATCTAGTAACCGGACCCCGTTTCAAGAGAACGCGGAAAGCGGACCTCTCGGGGGCATACTTTCAAGCATGTCCAGACCCGCACCACCACGCCTACCGGCCGGCGAGCGACTTCGCCGGGCGGGGATGGGCGCTTGGGCGCTGATCGGCTTGGGCATCGTCACGGCAGCCGCCATTTGGGCTCTTTTCAGGATCAGCATCATCTTTCCGCCGCTGGTGATCGCGCTCATCATCATCTACGCGCTCAATCCCATCGTTTCTCGCCTCGAGAGGAGGGGCATTCGTCGAGGCATCGGCGCAGTGGGCTCGTACATCCTGATCGCAGGACTTCTTACGGGGATCGGTTTCGCCTTGGCTCCGTTGACTTCCCGCCAGATCGAGAAGTTTCAGGATGACTGGCCCGTCTTTCGCGACAGGCTCGTCACGGTCGTCGATGATTCGGTCGAGGGCATCAACGAACGCCTCGGAACGGACTTCAGCACGACGCAATTCGACTGCTTGCTTGGTTCTGAGGAGATCGGTGAGGGGGGCGGACCATCGATTGAGCAGTGCAACCAAGCTACACAGCGATACCGGGAGTTCTTCGAGTCACAGGCTTCGCGACTGACCGAGATAGGCACGTCGGTCATCGAGGTCTTGCTGTGGTTCGTCATTGGCCCCCTCATAGCGCTCTACCTCCTGATGGACTTGCCTCAGCTTCAACGCGACATGCTGAATCTCGTCCCGAGCGCTCACAAGGAAGAGGCCGCGGATCTCGCGGGCAAGATCGGTCGCACGGTCGGAGGTTTCTTCAGAGGCCAACTGCTTGTTGCGCTGCTCGTCGGCCTGATGTCCGCAGTTGGGTTCGCCATCATCGGCCTGCCGTTCTGGTTCGTGATCGGAGCCATTGCCGGGTTCTTCAACCTCATCCCGCTCGTGGGACCCTTCATCGGCGGAGGCATCGGCTTCATCATCGGAACGGTCTACGGAGGAGTGGGGCTCGGTATCCGGGCTGCTGTTGTCGAGGTCATCGTTCAGCAGATCGACAACCATTTCCTGAGCCCCAATGTCATGAAGCGCACCGTGCAGATCCATCCCGTCACCGTCATGCTGTCGTTGCTCGCTGGTGGTGCGCTGGCCGGATTCTGGGGAGTCCTCCTGGCAGTACCAGCAGTCGCCGTCGTGAAACTGTTGTTGGGTCACCTGTGGGCGACTCGTGTGCTGGGGGCCGAGGTCGCGCCCTACGACTCCGCAGGAGGGCACCCCCCCTCGGTCATCGTCGAACCCAGCGAGGAATCCGGTGCCAAAACGGAGGAAACCTCGGCAGAAGCGACACCCCCGACCCCGACTCGCTAGGGCAAGCAATCCGCGCGGCGATCCGCGTCCGAATCTCAGGTCAGTAGGGTTTAATGCAAGTACTTGCAATAAGCCGACCCTGCGTATGAGGAGCGGAGAGACATGCATATCCCAGACGGATTCATCAACGCAGGAACCTCGGCCGGAGCCGCTCTTATCGCGGCGGGCGGCGTTACCGTCGCCGTCAAGAAGACATCGCGTTACCTCGACGACAAACAGGTTCCGATCGCAGGTCTGACGGCGGCCTTCGTCTTTGCTGTCCAGATGCTGAACTTCCCGGTGGCGGCTGGTACGAGTGGCCACCTTCTGGGAGGTGCGCTGGCGGCGATACTCGTCGGGCCATGGGCGGGCGCGCTGTGTGTGACAGTCGTGCTCGTCGTCCAGGCCTTCTTCGCCGACGGGGGTATTACCGCGCTCGGCCTCAATGTTCTCGACATGGCCTTCGTGACCGCCCTGGGTGGCTATGCGATCTTCCTCGGCGTGCGAAAGGTTCTTCCGCACGAACGATCGTCCGTCGTCGTCGCCTCGGGGATCGCTGCGGCGGCATCGGTTGTCATGTCGGCGCTCGTCTTCTTCATCCAGTTCGCCATTGGAGGCAATGTCGATCTCGCACTGGGATCGGTTTTCACCGCCATGGTGAGTGTTCACACACTGATCGGTCTCGGGGAAGGGGTAATCACGGCGGCTACGGTGGGGCTCGTTCTCAACGTCCGACCGGATCTGGTCTACGGAGCTAGGGACCTCGGGACTACTCTCCAAATTCCTCAGACGAGCACTGCGGAAGGCGTGCTGTGAGGAACGCATCGAGCACTCGGTTGTTCGTCATCTCTGGACTGCTGCTCGCGTTCTCCCTCGTGCTGCTCGTTAGCCCCGTCGCCAATCCGAACCCGGATGGACTCAATCGAGTCGCCATCGACGAGGGCTTCGCTGGCACAGAAACCGATCACGGATTGGGAGACAGCCCGCTGGCCGACTACGCGGTGAGCGGTGTGGACCACGATTGGCTCAGTAAGGGGCTCTCCGGCATCATTGGCATCCTCGCAACCTTTGCCTTGGGTCTGGCTTTGTTCGCCCTTTCAAAGAAACGGGGAGAGTCGAATCCGGCTCGAGCGAAAGGCCAACGAAACTGAGCGGCGGGCATACTCACGGTCACGGGCTGCTCGTCCACGGACACAGCAGGCTCCATAACCTCGCGCCCCAGTGCAAAGTCGCTGGGGCTCTTGCATTCGTCCTCGTCGTTGTCGCTACACCGCGTGAAGCGTTCTGGGCATACGGCGTTTATGCAGCCTTGATCGGGGCCCTTACTGTGAGCGCACGCGTTCCGCTCTTCACGCTTATCCGCCGGCTCGCGATCGAGGCCCCTTTCCTGCTCTTTGTGATTGCCCTTCCCTTCCTTGCTCGTGGCGAACGAATCGAGTTGCTCGGCCTGAACCTTTCCGTCGAGGGACTTTGGGCGGCGTGGAACATTCTCGTGAAGGCGACCCTCGGTGCGGCGACGATGATGTTGCTTGCATCAACCACTCCAATCACGTCGATCCTCCGTGGACTTCAGAAGCTGAGGGTTCCATCGGTGATCGTTGCCATCGCCGGCTTCATGGTCCGTTACCTGGATGTCATCGCATCTGAGATGCGAAGAATGAAAGTCGGCCGCCAATCGCGTGGGTACGAGCCCCGGGTTCTGTGGCAGGCGCGCGCTCTCGCCTCGTCTGCGGGGACGTTGTTCATCCGTTCGTACGAGAGAGGCGAGCGCGTTCACCTGGCGATGGTGTCGCGTGGCTACTCCGGGACCATGCCCGAACTGGCTGCCGGCGAGGCTTCGACCGCGGACTGGTTCACGGCGTTCCTCGTCCCCGCCGTGGCAGCGATGACCTGTGCGGCGGCGTGGCTATGAACGCTCTCGAGGTACGCGGTTTGGCCTTCGCCTATCCCGACGGTCTCCAGGCTCTGTTCGGTGTCAACCTGACAATGAGGCGAGGGGAGCGCGTGGCGCTGCTGGGTCCGAACGGCGCGGGGAAGACCACGCTGGCGCTCCACCTGAACGGTGTTCTAGAAGCCGGGGCCGGATCCGTGCACGTTGGGGGGCTCGAGCTCAAGAAGGCCAATCTCAAGGAGATACGCAGGCGCGTCGCGATCGTGTTTCAGGATCCCGACGACCAGTTGTTCATGCCAACTGTTCGAGAGGACGTTGCCTTCGGTCCCGCCAACCTCGGTGTGACGGGTGCCGAGCTCGACGCCAGGATCCACGATGCGCTCGCCGCCGTTGGGATGACCGAGCATGCCCACCGCCCACCCCATCACCTCAGCTACGGTCAGCGCCGCAGGGTGGCTGTGGCAACCGTCTTGGCCATGCAGCCAGAGATCCTCGTGATGGACGAACCGACCTCGAATCTCGACCCGGCGGCCAAGCGTGAGCTCGCCGGCATTCTGCAGAGTCTCGATCTAACGATGCTGATGGTGACTCACGACATGCCATACGCGCTCGAGCTATGTGAGCGCGCCGTCGTCATGAACCGGGGGACCATCACCGCCGATGGCCCGACGCACGAGATCCTGGCGAACGAGCCTTTGATGCGAGCCAACCGGCTGGAACTTCCCTACGGCTTCGATCCGTCCTTCAGCCGCTGACTCCCGCACTTCTCGCAAAGACCCCGGACCGCGTAGTGGGTGAAGTCGGGAACGAATGCAGTGGCCGCGGCGAAGTCATCCCGAACAGAGTCGAGAAGGGCAACGGGGAGCGAGCGCTCCGAACCACAGTTCGAGCAGACGAGATGAACGTGGTTGTGTTCACCTGAGTGGTGATACTCCGGCCCCCGTTCGACGTGGGCGTGGGTTAGCACTCCCACCTCCTCGAGCAGCTCCACGGTTCGATAGACCGTTGATGCGTTCACCCCAGGTTCCCTCTCCTGCACGCGGCTTGCTATTTCGGCGGGCACGATGTGGCCGTGTGTGCTCATGATCTCCAGCACGATTGCGCGTCGTTGCGCGGTCATGCGGTGGCCGCGTTTCCGTAGAAGCTCGAGAACGCCGTCCGTATCCGGTCGTAGGTCGCTAGTCAAGGCTGAAGAAGGAAGTTAGACATAGCCGGTCGCTCGATTATCTCTTGATCGAAGCGAACCGCAAGGGGACCGTTCTCATTCGGAATGAACTGGACGAGAGCATCAGAGAGATCATCCGTGAGCTTGATGCGCCCGAGCTCGTCCAAGCGGTGCAACACGCTCTTCATGATCTGATGTGACATTTTTCCGAGCGACAACGTGTCCTGTTTCCTGTGCAAGCGCACTCCGAGGTCAACTTGCGCCAGCGCGTTGAGTCCGTATCGCTCGACGAGGTCGATCAACAGCCCGATGTCGACCGCATAGTGGGTGAAGAAGGGGAGCTCGAGTGCCACGTCACGGCGAATTGCGTACTCTCCCGAAAGAGGCTGCACGAGTCCCGTCAGCTTGGGGTAGAGCAGATGCAGCAGCGGCCGAACGACCAGCTCGGTTACCCGGCCCCCACCCGTGGGATCGCCATCGAGTGGACGTCGGTAGAAGCCTTTGGACATCTTGATGTCTGCGTCGAGCAGCAGCGGCGTGAGCAGCCCGACGACAAAGTTGGAATCGAAGTTCCGGATGTCAGAGTCGCACCAGCAGATGAGGTCACCGCTCGTCACCGCGAGGCTCTTCCACAGGGCCTCGCCTTTTCCGAGCACATGCCCCATCTGGGGCATGACGTCGCGGCCCCTATGGATCTCGGCCCCAGCCGCCTCGGCCACCTCGAGGGTGTGGTCATCCGAACCTGAGTCGATGACCACCAGCTCGTCGACGAGATCGACCTTCTCCATCAGGTCCATGCGGATGCTCGTGCACATGTCGCCGATGGTCGTTTGTTCGTTAAGGGCAGGAAGGCATACGCTTACCCGCTGACCCGACTCTCGCTTCAGTTCCACGAGCTGGCCGTGATCGGGCATGAAGGGCCCAGGGTTCGACGGCCCAAAGGTGCGGCGATCGAACCAATCCAGAATCTCGGGATGCTGAAACTCGCTTCTCATCACCGTCGAGAGTAAGCGGATAGGCACTTAACAGAGCAATGCTACGAAGTTCTGATGATTGAAATGAGGCGGTCAACGTGAAGCACGTTCGAGGACTCATCTGTAAGGAATGCGGCAAGGAGTATCCGGTAGGGCCGCAGCATGTCTGCGAGTTCTGTTTCGGACCCCTCGAGGTCGGATACGACTACGAGGCAATCGCGTCGTCGATCTCCAGGGAATCAATCGCCTCCGGCCCCCGTTCCATCTGGCGCTACGCGGACCTGTTACCGACTCCGGCAGAAGGTGTCATCGACATCGGAGCGGGCGGAACGATGATGCGCCCGGCCCCCAGGCTTGCCGCCGAACTCGGTCTGAAGAAGTTGTGGATCAAGTCCGACGCCGGCAATCCGACCCACTCCTTCAAGGACCGGGTGGTCTCCGTAGCGATCAGCGTTGCCCGCTCGTTCGGTTACGAGGTCGTCGCCTGTGCCTCGACCGGCAACCTCGCGAACGCCGTTGCGGCCCACGCGGCAGCATCGGGCATGCGCAGCGTCGTGTTCATTCCCTCGAACCTCGAAACGGGCAAGGTCGCCGGCACCGTCATCTTCGGCGGCGATGTCATTCCCGTCGACGGGAGCTACGACGACGTCAACCGCCTCTGTGCAGAGCTGTCGGGCAGCCGCCCGTGGGCGTTCGTCAACGTGAACGTGCGTCCCTACTACGCCGAGGGCTCCAAGACAATCGCTTTTGAAATCGCCGAGAAGCTCGGCTGGCGAGCTCCCGATGCCGTGGTCGTTCCTATCGCGTCCGGCTCGTTGTTCACGAAGATGGCCAAGGGGATGCGCGAGCTCCACACGGTCGGGCTGGCTCCCGAATCCCACATGCAGCTCCACGGCGCTCAAGCCGAGGGATGCTCGCCGGTGGCTACCGCGTTTGCCAAGGGCTCAGACGAGGTGCTGCCGGTGAAGCCGAACACGATCGCCAAGTCACTCGCCATCGGCAACCCGGCCGACGGTTACTACGCCATCGGCGAGGCCCGTTCCTCGGGAGGAACGATCGAGAGCGTTCCCGAGGAGTCGGTCGTCGAGGGCATGCGATTGCTCGCACGCACTGAGGGCATTTTCACGGAGACCGCCGGCGGAGTAACCGTCGCGGGACTCGAGCAAGCAGTTCGAAGCGGGGCCATCTCGCCGGACCAGGAAACCGTCGTGTTGATCACGGGCATCGGATTGAAGACGATCGAGGCGCTCGGGGAACCGGAGGCAACCACACCAATCAGGCCGCGGGTCGAGGATGTCGACGCGGCCCTGGGCATGAGAGGAGAAGCGGTATGAGCGTGAAGGTGAAGGTTCCGACCCAGCTGCGGACCCTTACGGACGGTGCGAGCGAGATCTCGGGGGCCGGCGACGACATCGGCTCGTTGATCAAGGACCTCGACGCGCGCCACCCCGGCCTGGGTGAACGGTTGCTCGATGATTCAGGTCAACTCCGCCGTTTCGTGAACATCTATGTCGACGACGAGGACGTTCGCTTCCTGGATGGTCTCGGGACCACCCTGTCGGAGGGGGCCCAGGTTTCGATCATTCCGGCGGTCGCGGGAGGCTAGCTGAACGCTTGGCGGTCAGCCGGCGTGGCTTCGAGATTGCGGATGATGCGCGACATCGTCGCCATGAACGCCGCCATCTCGTCGTCACTAATACCTCTTGTCGCCTCCGAATTGACGGAGCGAGCGCCATCCACCAGAGCATTCTCCAGGCCTCGTGCTCGCTCGGTGAGCATCACCACTGCTCGGCGGCCATCGCTGGGATCCGGAAGGCGTCGAATCAGGCCGTCGCGCTCCATGCGACGAAGGGTGTTCGCCATCGTGGGTTGTTCGACGCGGACCCGTTCGCATAGTTCCTTCTGCGACTGACCGTCCTGCTCGTAGAGGGCGAGCAGCTGAGCAAATTGGCCTGGGACCACTCCATGTGGCGCAATCCGTGCGCGCAAGGCCTGAGCCAGGAGTCGCGCCAGGTGGTTGACCTGATAGCCGAGCGACGATCGGCGGGGAAGTGCCGGAGCGTCGTTCACGCACCGACCCTCCTGCGTAGCCGCCTGCGAACCCGCGGCCACTGCCACATGGCGACGCCCGAGACGACCACGATCGGTACGAGCACACGAATTCCCGCGGTGAGAGGGGACTCCGGCTCCGGCGTCGCGTAGACGTAGGCGACGAGAGCGAATCCGGTGACCAGGTGCACCAGCCGCTGGAGGAACCGCGCGCGACGAGGTTCTATTCGTCGCCTTCGATGCCGGTCTGCCACTTCTCATTCCCTCTGTAGATAGCTTGCTATCAATATCACATAGCGTGCTATGGATTGTCAAGGAGGGGGACGAGCCCAGCGGTGGACGTCGCATCCTGGAAACTCAAGAAAGGGGTCGCGTTGGCCGATTCCATACATGAACTTGAGTGATCCGACTAGCGCATAGGGGCGTCTTAACGCATGGCACGCATTCTGATCGCGGATGACGACGCCGATGTTCGGCAGAGTCTCGTGATCGCGCTCGTTGATCGAGGCCACGAGGTCGCAGCGGTGCGAGACGGCCACAGGGCGATCGAAGCCCTCCTCGGAGTTACACCGGATCTGATTCTTCTGGACGTGACGATGTCCGTCAAAGACGGCTTTGTAGTGCTGGAGGAACTCAACGAGTCGGGTCTCCGGGACCTAACCCGCGTGCTGATGCTCGCTTCCAAGGGCTCGGAGCAGGACGCCAGGAGAGCCTTCGAGCTCGGGGCGGATGCCTACGTAACCAAGCCGTTCGACCCGGTAGAGGTCGTAGCCCAGGTGGAAAGATCGCTCGCTCTTTCGAGTGAGGAACTGAAAACAAGCAGGGAGAGGGAACTAGACAGGTCGAGGCTGTTGTCGCAGCTCGAATCGATATTGGGAGAAGGCTAAGGGCATGGACGGAACGACGGTGGGAACCGCTCGCATACTGGTGGCGGACGACGATCCAGACCTGAGGGGGCTGCTCTGCGGCATCCTGATCGATGAGGGACACAAGGTAGCGGCCGCACCCGATGGGCGCAAAGCGCTCGAGTCGATTCTCAACGATGCACCCGACCTAGTAGTGCTCGACGTGATGATGCCTCACATGGACGGTTTCTCCGTGCTAAAGGGAATGGCCGAAGCCGGAATCTCGGACGTCAAGGTTCTGATGGTCACCGCACGAAGTGCGGAGACCGATTGGGCAGAGGGCTTCCGACTGGGAGCCGACTACTACGTGACTAAGCCATTCGATCCTGCGGAACTGACCGAGGCGGTCACAACCGTGCTCACCAGCACGAAGGCGGAGCTCGCCGCACAACGAGTGCATCTGTTGGACAAGGCAGAGATGCTGAGCCAGCTCGAAACCCTTTTCGACCCTCGCTAGAGAAACCCTTCCCTTCGCCTGCCCACCAGGGTCACCCTCCCCGGTAACCTTCTTAGTCGTGAGGCGTCCTAAAAGCGGTGGGAGCGAAGCTCCTCGTGAACTCGTTTCGTCCGAACTCGTCGAACGTTGCAAGAAAGGCGACGAGGCCGCATGGACCGAGCTCGTGGAAGCGACCCACCGAGAGGTGTACTCGTTGTGTCTGCGGATCCTTCGAGACCCCGATGATGCTGCCGAGGCGACGCAGGACGCGTACCTCAAGGCGTGGCGGGCTCTCGGTGCGTTCCGCGGCGATGCGATGTTCACCACGTGGATGTATCGCGTGGCCGCTAACTCTGCGATCAGCAAACAGAGAAAGCGGAAACGAAAGCGCGAGCACGAGATGGGTACGGATGACGAGGTGATGTCCCAGCTGCCGTCGACGGCTTCAACCGAGGGGCTGGCGGGGGCCAGGATAGAGCTCGAGGCGGTCGAATCTGCGTTGCAGTTGCTGCCCGAGCACTACCGGGCGGCGCTCGTCCTCCGCGATGTGTACGGGATGTCGATGGATGAGGTTGCTAAGCAACTGAAGATTACGGAGACGGCAGCAAAGGTCCGCGTTCACAGGGGCCGCAAGAAGTTGAAGGAGCTCGTAACCATGGACCAAGACGAGTAGTCGGATGGGTTGCGAGCCAGAGTCG
>Ga0190265_10002513_pt1 | contig 12314 bp, 7 predicted proteins | sample Popmic124T_FD_133135 | JGI IMG/M metagenome (GOLD analysis project Ga0190265, IMG submission 133135) | Populus adjacent soil microbial communities from riparian zone of Indian Creek, Utah, USA - 124 T | ecosystem: Environmental > Terrestrial > Soil > Riparian zone | place: USA: Utah | collected... | reverse complement strand
GAAGCCCAGCGCAAGCTGCTCCATCGCGACGTGCAGTCGGGCCTGCAGCTCGGCGGCCCGGGCAGGGCGATGGTCGCGCAGCTCGATCGCGGAAGCGCGCACTGGCTTTCGTCGTTGCAGCACCTCGATCTGGAGAGCTACCTGCCGCTCGACGTGCTGACCAAGGTCGATCGGATGAGCATGGCCTGCTCGATCGAGACGCGCGTGCCGCTGCTCGATCACGTGCTGGTCGAGTTCGTCGCCACGATTCCCAGCGAACGACATCTGCGCAACGCGACCGGCAAGGCCGTGTTCAAGCACGCGATGCGGGGCACTCTGCCCGACGAGATCATCGACCGGCCCAAGCGCGGCTTCGGCGTTCCGCTCGCTCACTGGTTCCGCGGTGGTCTCAGCGGCTTCATCCGCGACGTGCTGCTGAACGACACCTGTCGGCAGCGGGGGATCTTCCAGCCCGAGTATCTGCGCAAGCTGATCGCGATGAACGAAGGCGGGCGCAACCTCGACATGCAGCTCTGGACGCTGGTCTCGTTCGAGATGTGGTGCCGGCTGTTTCTCGATGGCAGCACGCGCCGCCAGCCGGCACGGGTGGCGGCACCGGACCCCGGCTGCGTTCAGCTGGCCTCGGTGGCGCAATGATCCGCGTGACCCCGCGCGTGGCGATCGTGGCCGCCAGCCTCGACATCCTCGGAGGTCAGGCGGTGCAGGCACACTTGCTGCGGCAACGGCTCGAAGCCGACGGCTGGGACGTGACCTTCGTGCCGATCAATCCCCGCTTCCCCGCGCGCGGCGCCTGGCTTCGTCGCCTGCCCGGCGTGCGCACGCTCGTGAACGAAGGGCTCTACGTCCCGAGCCTGCACAAGCTGCGCGGGGTCGACGTCGTGCACGTGTTCTGCGCGTCGTACTGGTCGTTCCTGCTCGCCGCGGCGCCCGCCTTGCTGGCAGGACACCTGCTGCGCAAGCGGGTCATCCTCAACTATCACAGCGGCGAAGCTCCGGATCACCTCGCGCGCTGGGGCGCGCTGGTCCATCCGTGGCTGAGGCTGGCCGACGAGATCGTCGTCCCGTCCGAGTTCCTGGCCGGCGTCTTCGCGCAGCACGGGCATCGCGCGCGCGTGATTCACAACGTGGTCGACCTCGACCGCTTCGAGTACCGCGACCGGACCGCGCTCCAGCCGAGGTTGCTCTCCAACCGCAACCTCGAGACGCACTACGGCGTGGACAACACGCTGCGCGCCTTCAAGTTGCTGCAAAACGGCTGCCGGGACGCAGAGCTGACGGTGGCCGGCGCCGGCAGCGAAGAAGCCAACCTGCGCCTGCTGGCGCAGAACCTCGGGGTCGGGCGCATCCACTTCGCCGGCCGCGTGTCTCCCGATGCGATGCCGCGGCTCTACGACGACGCCGACGTCTTCGTCAACTCGTCGACCATCGACAACCAACCGCTGTCCGTGCTGGAGGCCTTCGCCGCCGGCGTACCGGTGGTCACCACGCCGACCGGCGGCATCGCGGCGATGGTCCGCGACGGCGAAACCGGCTCGATCGTCGCGGCCAATGATCCGGCGGCGATGGCGCGCGCGGTCGATACGCTGCTCTCGCGCCCCGCGCGCGCGCGCGACATGGCGCTGCGAGCTCACGATGAGCTGCGCGCTTACACCTGGGGCGTCGCGCGCGATCAGTGGTCGCGCGCGTACCGGGGAGCGCCGGCATGAGGCTCGCTCGCGCCGTTCGCATGCGTCCAGCCGATCTCGCCGATCGACTGCGCCAGGAGCAGCTCAAGGTGCTCGAGCGCCTGAAGCTGGTCGGCGTCGGCGAGCCCAGGCTCGACGCGCTCTCGCTCGCGCAGTTCCGCGTGCGCGCCCGCGATCGCTTCTTCGCCGGAGTGGTCCACGACGGGATCGCCGAGCTGATCACCGCGCGCATGCCGGACGCGCGCGCGCGAGTATTGCGCGCGGCCGCAAAGTCGCTCGCCGGACGATTCGACCTGCTCGGCTACCGCGACCTCGGCTTCGGCGAACCGATCGACTGGCAGCTGGACCCGCTGTCCGGGACGCGGGCGCCGCTCGAGCACTGGACGCGGATCGATCCGCTCGATCGAGCGGCCGTCGGCGACCACAAGGTCGTGTGGGAGCTCAATCGCCAGCAATGGCTGCTGCACTGGGCGCAGGCCTACGCGTTCACGCGCGACGAGCCCTACGCCGAACGCAGCGTCGAGCTGCTCGAACGCTGGCTGCGCGCCAATCCGACCGGCATGGGCATCAACTGGGTGAGCAGCCTCGAGCTGGCGATGCGGCTCGTGTCCTGGTGCTGGACGCTGGTCCTGCTGCGCGACTCGGCGGCGCTGCGGCCCGAGACCTTCACGCGCGTGCTGGCCGCCATTCACGCGCACGCGAAGCACATCGCGCGCTATCTCTCGACCACGTATTCGCCCAACACCCATCTGCTGGGCGAAGCGCTGGGTTTGTTCTACGTCGGGGTGCTCTTTCCCGAGCTCGATCAGGCTGCCGAGTGGCGCACGACCGGAGAGCGGATTCTCGTCGAACAGCTCGAACGGCAGGTCCTTCCGGACGGGGTCTACTTCGAGCAGTCCACTTGTTACCAGCGCTACACGGCCGAGATGTACCTGCACTTTCTGATCCTCGCCGGGCGCAATGGACGGGCGCTACCGGCGCAGGTTTCGTCGCGGGTCGAGCGCTGCGTCGAGTTCTTGCTGGCGGTCCGACGCGGCGACGGCAGCGCCCCACAGATCGGCGACGGCGACGGCGGCTGGTTGCTGCCGCTCGTCCCGCGCGAGGCCGACGACATGCGCGGAGTCTTCGGCCTTGCGGCGGCGTTCTTCGGCCGTAGTGAGTACGCCGACGCCGCAGGAGGCGACAGCTTCGAAGCCATGTGGCTGCTCGGACCCGAAGCGCTGCGCGCCACGCCCACAGCGCGACCCAAGACCGCGGCCGCGGCGCACGAGACTGCCTCGCAACTGTTCGAAGACGGGGGTTACGCGGTGCTGCGCAGCGACCCGGGACCGCGCGCGCACACGCTGATCCTCGATGTCGGCCCGCTCGGTTGCCCGTTCAGCGCCGCGCATGGCCACGCCGATCTGCTCGCGTTGACCTGCGACGTCTTCGGTGAGCGTTGCATCGTGGATCCGGGCATGCCCACGTACGGCGGCGATCCGAAGTGGCGCGACGCGTTCCGCTCGACGGCCCTGCACAGCAGCGTCGTCGTGGACGGTCTCTCGCAGGCGGAGCCGGCCGGCACGTTCTCCTGGAGCACCCACCCCCGCGCGCGGCTGCGCTCGTGGGTCTCGAACGACGCGTTCGATTTCGTCGACGGCGCGCACGACGCCTACGCTCTGCGCTGCGACGGTTTGATCCACCGCCGCCGCGTGGTCTTCGTCAAGCCGCGCTACTGGATCGTCGTCGACGATCTGGAGGACGCCGGGGGCGGCGCGAGGCGGTCGATCGACCTCGGCTTCCAGTTCGCGCCGAACCACCGTTTGACGTTCGAGCACCCCTGGGTACGGGCTACGACCCCGCAGGGTCACGCGCTGCTCGTGCAGACGACCACGCGCGGAGCGATCGAGCTCGAGCCCAGCATCCACGAAGGCGAGCTCAGCCAGTCGCCGACCCGTGGCTGGGTCTCGAGCGCGTATGGAAGGGCGCAAGCAGCCCCTGCGCTCAGCTATCGCACGCTCGCCACCCTACCCTTTCGCGCGGTCACGTTTCTGGTGCCCGTCGAACACGCGGACATGACCCCGCCTGCGGTCTTTCCTCAGGAACCCGACGCGTCGCTGCTGCGACGCCTGCTCTCCTAACCGCTGCGCCGAGCGCGGCCCTGACTTGGTCGAACGTAAATCATGTGTGGCATCGTAGGAATCGTCAGCCTCAACCCCAACGAGCACGTTGGGACCGAACGCATCGAGCGCATGCGCGACCTGCTCGCGCATCGGGGCCCCGATGGCAAGGGTGTCTGGAGCGAGGGTCCGGTCGCTCTCGGTCACCGCCGGCTCGCGATCGTGGACATCCAGGGTGGCCACCAACCGATGAGCAATGGTAGCGGCAATCTGTGGGTCACCTTCAACGGTGAGATCTACAACCACGCCGCGCGCAGAGCCGAGCTCGAGCAGCGCGGTCATCGCTACCATTCGCGCGCCGACACCGAGTCGATCCTGCACCTCTACGAGGAGTACGGCGATCGCTGCGTCGAAAAGCTGGAGGGGATGTTCGCGTTCGGCCTGTGGGATCGCGCGCGCGGCCGGCTGTTGCTCGCGCGCGACCGTCTCGGCATCAAGCCGCTGTACTACGCGGTCACCGACCGCGAGATCGTGTTCGCGTCCGAGATCAAGGCCGTGGCCAGCGTGTGCGCGGCGCGCCCCGAGCTCGATCGGCAGGTTCTGCCCGAGTATCTCGCGACCGGATTCACCTCCGGCAACGAGACGTTCTTCCGGGGCATCCGCAAGCTGCTGCCCGGTCACACCTTCAGCTGGTCGGCGGCGGAGGGCCAGCGCGAGCAACGCTACTGGCAGGTCCCGACGGCACCGGTCGATTCCCAGCTGAGCATGCGCGATTGCGCCGAGCAGCTGCGCGCGGACCTGATCGATTCCGTGCGCTCTCACCTGATGAGCGACGTGCCGCTCGGCCTGTTCCTCTCGGGCGGGCTCGATTCCAGCATCATCGCGGCCGTGATGGCGTCGTTGGTCAAGGACCCGATCCAGGCTTTCAACGTCAGCTTCGCGGACAAGGACTCCGACGAGTCGCCTTACGCGCGGCTCGCCGCGGACGCCGTCGGCGCCGTCAGTCGAGGCGTCGTCGTATCGCCGTCCGCCTTCTTCCGCGAGCTACCGCGCCTGATCTGGCACGAGGACGAGCCGATCGCGTTCCCCTCGAGCGTGCCGCTCTACTTCGTCTCGCGTCTGGCGCGCGACCACGGTGTCAAAGTCGTGCTGACCGGCGAAGGCGCCGACGAGCTGTTCCTCGGCTATCAGCGCTACCGCGTGACCGCGTGGAACGCTCGGCTCGGTAGACCGCTGTGGGCGCTCGGTGGCTGCTCGGGTCGCGCGCCGCTCAAGAGCTGGGTCGCGCGCTTGCCCGCACGCCTGCGGCGCTACGCCGAACGGACGTTCCTGGCGCTCGACGACGGCCCGCGCTCGCTGTTCTTCGACAACTTCGCGGTCTTCCCCAGCGCCATGCAGCAGGACCTGTTGCTCGCGCCGAACGGCTCGAACGCTCGCGATCCCTACGCAGCGGGCATGCAGCTGTACGAGCAAGCCGTGGGCGGCCCGCTCGAGCGCGCGAGCTTCGTCGATCTGCAGACGTACCTGGTCGAGCTGCTGATGAAGCAGGACCAGATGAGCATGGCGGCTTCGATCGAGAGCCGCGTTCCCTTCCTCGATCACACCTTCGTCGAGCGGGTCGTGGCGATCCCCACGCGCTGCAAGCTGCGGGGTTGGCAGACGAAGGCCGTGCTGCGCGAGGCGGTCCGTGGCCTCGTGCCGAAATCGATCCTGCAGCGCAAGAAGATGGGCTTCCCCACTCCGGTCGGGCGCTGGCTGCGCGGCCCGTTCTCCGCTTTGGTCGACGACTTGGTGCTGTCGCCGAGGAGCCAGGCGCGGGGCCTCTTCCGTCGCGAAGGGCTGACGCGCCTGGTGGCCGAGCACCGGGCCGGCGCCAACCACGGCCAGCGCCTGTGGCTGCTCGCGAACCTCGAGCTCTGGCAACGCATCTATATCGACGGCGAGGATCCTTCGTCGCTCGGCGCGGCGATGGCCTGACATGCGAATCCTCTGGGTCAAAATCGGCGGCCTGTGGCCTGCCACCGTGGGTGGTCGGCTGCGAAGCTTGCACACGCTCAGCGCGCTCGCGCAGCGCCATGAAGTGACCGTGGTCACGACGCACGGTCCGGGCGACGATCCCGTCGGGCTCGAGCGCGAGCTCGCGGCTTGCGAGCAAGTGCTGTCAGTGCCGTTCGCCCTGCCCAAGCGCGGCAGCGGACGCTGGGCCAAAGCGCTGCTGCGCTCGTGGTTCTCCGCCTTGCCGCTGGACATGTGGAAGTGCCATGTCCCCGCGCTCGAACAGGAGGTCCGCCGTCTGCTGCAGGACCCGGCCAGGCCGTTCGACCTGTGCATCGCGGACTTCCTGGTTGCGACCCCCAACATCCCGAAGGACCTCGCTGTACCCGTCCTGCATTTTTCCCACAACGTCGAGCATCGGCTCTGGGAGCGCCTGTGCCGAACGGAGAAGCGCCCCTTCCATCGGGCGCTGCTGGAGCTCGAGTGGCGCAAAATGCGCCGTTGCGAAGCTCAAGTTTGTGGACACGTGAAGCTCACGATCGCGGTTTCGGATCAGGACCGCGACGTGCTCGCGAAGCTCGTTCCCAACGCTCGGATCCGGTCGGTCGCCACCGGCGTCGACACCACGTACTTTCAACCGAGCGCAAGCGCAGAGAAGCCCCACACGCTCGTGTTCACCGGCGCCATGGACTGGTATCCGAACGAAGATGGGATTCTCGAGTTCGTCGACACGACCTTGCCGCTGATCCAGCGCGAGGTGCCCGACGTCTCCCTGACCATCATCGGCCGCAACCCCAGCGAGCGCCTGCGCGCCGCTTGCAAACGCCCGGGCGTGGTCGTAACCGGCACCGTCGACGACGTGCGTCCGTACGTGAACGAAGGCGCGGTCTACGTGGTTCCGCTGCGCATCGGTGGTGGCACGCGCCTCAAGATCTTCGAGGCGCTCGCGATGGGGAAGGCCGTCGTCTCGACGACCATCGGCGCCGAAGGCCTCCCCATGGTCGATGGCCAACATTTCATCGCCGCCGACTCCCCGACGGCGATCGCGCGGGCCGTGGTTTCGTTGTTACGCGATCCCGAGCGGCGCAAGGCGCTCGGGGTAGCGGGACGCGAGTTGGTCGAGCAGCGCCACTCTTGGCAACGCGTGGCCTTGGACTTCGAGCAACTTTGTAAGGAGGCGACCTCTCATGCGAATTAGTGTCTTCGGTCTTGGCTATGTGGGTTCGATCTCGGCCGCCTGCCTGGCGCGTGCGGGGCACGACGTGTGGGGTGTCGACATCAACGCCGAGAAGGTCGCGATGGTCAACCGCGGCTGCCCGCCCGTGCTCGAAGCCGGGTTGCCGGAGCTGATGGCCGAGATGCGCGCGGCCGGCCGCATCCGCGGTACTTGCTCGGTTCACGAAGCGGTCAACGCGACCGATCTCGCGCTGATCTGCGTGGGAACGCCTGGACAGGCCAGCGGCTTGCCCGACTTCAGCGCGCTCGAGCGCGTGGCCGAAGACATCGGCCGCTCGATCGGAGTGCGCGATCAACCGTACACCGTGATCATTCGCAGCACGGTGCTGCCCGGCACGACGGAGGGTGTGGTCCGCTCCGCGCTCGCCCGCGGTACGCGAGCCAGCGCGTGCGCACAGGTGACCGTGGGCGTCAGCCCGGAGTTCCTGCGCGAAGGCACGGCGCTCGACGACTTCACCCATCCGCCGATCACCCTGATCGGTTGCGATGATCCAGCGACCGCCGAGCGCGTGCGCTCGCTCTTCGACGGCGTCGAAGCCGCGATCGTACACACGTCGATCCGCACCGCGGAGATGGTCAAGTATTCCTGCAACGCCTATCACGCGCTCAAGATCTGCTTCGCCAACGAGATCGCCGCGATGGCTGCCGCGCTCGGCGCGGACGGCCGCGAAGTGATGAAGATCTTCCGCATGGACGAGAAGCTCAACATCTCGAGCGCATACCTGCGCCCCGGCTTCGCGTTCGGTGGCTCGTGCTTGCCCAAGGACGTGCGCGCGCTGGCTCGCATCGCTCGCTCGCTCGACGTCGACATCCCCGTGCTCTCGGCCGTGATGCAGTCGAACGCGGCGCAAGTGCAGCGCGGGCTGGCCGAGGTGCTGGCTACCGGTCAGCGACGCGTGGGCGTGGTCGGGCTGGCGTTCAAGCCGGGCACCGACGACATGCGCGAGAGTCCCAGCGTCGAGCTGGTCAAGTGGCTCATCGCCGAGGGGCGTGAGGTGCGCATCTTCGACTCGGAGGTCTCTCGCGGCCGTCTGGTCGGCGCGAACCGCCGCTACATCGAGACGGAGCTGCCGCACTTCTCCGCGTTGCTGTGCGATCACCTGTCGGAGCTGATCGATCACGCTCAGGTGCTGGTGGTGTTGCACGACGACGCGTACGGCGCCGCCGCGCTGGTCGCCGCACGTCCGGACCAGATCGTCATCGATCTGACCAAGAACGCGCAGGCGCGCGCAGCGGTCGCGGCCGCGCCGTCCAACGGGCACTTCGCTCCGAGCGGCGACGCCGGGATGCAAGCGCCGGAGCTCACGTCGTGAACCGCGCGAGGAGCATCGGAGGGCTCGCCCTCTTGCTCCTCGCGGAGACCTCCTCCGCGGCCGCATGCTCGCAGCCCAAGCACGCGGCCGGCCGGACGGTCGACGTGCCGGCGGGCGGCGACCTGCAAGCAGCGCTCGACGACGCGCGTCCCGGCGACACCCTGGCCCTGGCCGCGGGCGCGACCTTCGTCGGTCCCTTCACCCTGCCGCGCAAGCGCGGCATCGGCTGGATCGTCGTGCGCAGCGCCGCCGTGAATCAACTTCCGCCGGCAGGTACGCGCGTCGATCCTTCGCACGCGCGGTGGATGCCGAAGCTGGAGGCGGACGGTGGTTCCGTGCTCCGGGCTGCGCCTGGCGCGCACCACTATCGGCTCGTCGGGCTCGAGATCCGGCCGTCCCGCGGCGCGTTCATCACCGACCTCGTTCAGCTCGGCGGAGACGGCGGTCAGACCAAGGCCAACACGCCGGCCCATCTCGCGCTGGATCGCTGCTACCTCCACGGCGATCCCGAGGTGGGCGGGCGGCGCGGCCTGGCATTGAACTCGAGCTCGACCGAGATCGAGGGCTGCCACTTCGCCGATTTCAAGGAGCGCGGCGCCGACTCACAAGCGATCGCCGGCTGGAACGGCCCCGGTCCGTTTCGCATCGTCAACAACTACCTCGAGGCCGCGGGCGAGAACGTGATGTTCGGCGGCGCCGATCCGTCGGTCCGGGGACTGGTCCCGTCGGACATCGAGGTTCGCGGCAATCATTTCGCCAAGCCGCTGGCCTGGAAGACGGCTGCCGGCGACAGCGCCTCGTGGTCGGTCAAGAACCTGTTCGAGCTGAAGAACGCACGGCGCGTGGTCGTGGAGGGCAACCTCTTCGAGAACAACTGGGTTCAGTCGCAGAGCGGCTTCGCGATCCTGCTCACGGTGCGCAACCAGGACGGCAAGGCGCCGTGGTCCGTGGTGGAGGACGTCACCTTCGCGCACAACGTGGTCCGCAACTCCGCGTCCGGCGTCTCGATCCTGGGGCGCGACGATAACTTTCCGAGCAAGCAAACACGCCGGATCCGGATCGAGCACAACCTGTTCGAGGGCATCGGCGGTTCCAAGTTGGGTGGCGGCGGCGTCTTGCTGCAGCTGGTCGGCGGTGCCAGCGACGTCGTGTTCGACCACAACACGGCGTTTCATACCGACAACGCGATCATGGCGGAGGGGCCTGCCCACTCGCGCTTCGTCTTTTCCAACAACATCGTCCAACAGAACGAGTACGGAATCGTCGGCACCGGAACCGGCTCCGGTCTTCCGACCTTGTCCACTTACTTTCCCGACGCGACGGTGAAGGGGAACGTCATCGTCGGCGGCGCTGCGTCGTCGTATCCGGCCAGCAATTTCTTCCCCGCCACGCTCCCAGAGGTCGGTTTCGCGCAGCGCGCGCAGGGCTGGCCGCGGCTCTCCGGCTCGAGCCCCTATCGCGGCGCCGCCACCGACGGCAGCGACGTCGGTGCGCGAGTCGACGCGCTGAAGCCGCCGCGCGCGGCGGGAGCCGCGGGGACGCAGCCCGAGAGAGCGGACCTGAGATGACGGCCGCGCTGATCTTCTGGTCGTCGTGCGGCCTGCTCGGCTACACGTTGCTCGGCTATCCGGCGGCGATCTCGCTTTGGGCGCGGCTCAAACCTCGACGTGAACGACGCACGAGCCCCGAGCCCGGCGCGCGCCCACCCCCCGCGGTCACGATCGTGGTGGTTGCACACGATGAAGCACAGCGGATCCAGGCGCGGATCGACAATCTGCTCGCGCTCGACTACCCGCGCGAATGCCTCGCGATCCTGGTCTGCTCGGACGGCTCGTCCGACGCGACCGTCGAGCTCGCGCGCGCCTGCCCCGACCCGCGCGTCTCGGTGCTCGCGTTCGAGCACCGGCGCGGGAAAGCCGCGGTGCTCAACGACGCCGTGGCGGCGGCGACCGGGGAGCTCGTGGTGTTCGCGGATGCTCGCCAGCGCTTCGATCGCGACAGCCTGCGCGAGCTGGTGGCGTCCTTCGCCGATCCGCAGGTCGGCGCGGTCAGCGGCGAGCTGTGCTTCGAAGCCGCGCCCGGCGCAGGCGCGGTCGGCGCGGGCGTCGGGTTCTACTGGCGCTACGACAAGCTCATCCGTCGCTCGGAGAGCCTGGTCGACTCGAGCGTCGGTGCGACCGGCGCGATCTACGCGCTGCGGCGCGCGCTGTTCGAGCCGATCCCCGAGACCACGATCCTCGACGACGTGTTGATCCCGATGCAGGTCGTCCGCGCCGGCTATCGCACGTTGTTCAATTCGGCCGCGCGTGCCTTCGATAAGGTCGCGCATTCAGCGGAGGAAGAGTTCGCGCGCAAGGTGCGGACGATCGCCGGCACGTTCCAGCTCTTCGCGCGTCACCCCTGGTTGCTCCATCCGGGACGCAATCGCATCTGGGTGCAGACCGTCTCGCACAAGCTGCTGCGCCTGCTCGGTCCGCTGGCGCTGGCCGGAGCCTTCGCGGCGAACCTCGCGCTGCTGGCGTCGCCGTTCTACCGGTTGACGTTGGCCTTGCAGGTCGTGCTGTACTCCGCCGCGCTCTACGAGCACGTGCGCGCGCGAACGCGACGCCGCCGAGGAGTCTTCACGGCCCTCCTCGGCACGGCGTACGCGTTTTGCGTGCTGCAGGCGGCGACGGTGGTGGCGTTCTTCCGCTTCGCAGCGGGAAGCCAGACCGTCACGTGGACCAAAGCTCGAGCCTGAGCCGCTCGCTCATTCGAGCAGCGACGGGATCTTCACCAGGAACGCATCGAGGCGATTGCCGCCTGCGTTGCTGGTCCAGATGAAGTAGCGGCCGGTGACGTCGAGGTTGCCCTTGGGCGACTTGGCGTAGTCGTCGCCGCCGCCCGCTGCGTCGAGATCGGTCATGACCGGCGCGACGACCATCACGTCGAGCGACCCATCGAGGCGGTAGCAGAAGATCTCCGACCCGCGATTGAACTGCCCGCGCGCGACGGTGCTCTGGCAAGCCACTTCGGCCTCGCGTGCGCGCGCCGTGCTGGGCCGCGCGTTCGTGTAGGAGATGTGACTGCTCCCGTCGGAGCGCCAGGCCGACTCGTGATAGACGACCGGTCCGACCAGCGGGCTCTGGCCCAGGCCCCAGGCGCGCACCGCACCAGGCAGGTTGTTCCAGTTGTCTTCGGCCACGAGCACGCCGTATCCGAGATCGGAGTGGCCGCCTGCGCCTTGCTGGTCCAACAGCTTGGTCTCGACCCCGGTCTCGAGATCGATGATGCGGTTGTCCTCGCCTTGCTGGTTGTCGATGTTGTCCTTGATGATCAGCCACTTGCCGCTGCGATCGACCTGACACTCGTCGAAGTCGCCCTCCGGCTCGAACAGCCGGAATTCGTCGCTGCCCTCGCGGTACACCAGGCAGCCCAGCGTGGCTCCCGTGCTCTCGACGCGCAGTGACGCGGAGTGCACGAGGTCGTCGTCGCTGGAGTGGTGCTGCCAGAGGTAGGTGTCGCTGCCGTACTTGGACGCAGCGTCGAACGCGACCTCGACCGCCTTCGTCAGCACGTCCATGCGCAGCAACTCGCTGCCCTGGGCCACGTAGACGATGGTCGGACGCGTACCGCTGAAGTAGATGTCCTCGCCCGTCACGTTGGTCGCGACTCGCGTGCTCGCGAACACCGGCCCGAGCGCATCGAGTTTCTCGGTCTTCTTGTTGTAACGGAAGAGCGAGAAGCCCGCGCCGCCGGTCGCGCTGTCGAGGCCCACGACGATCAGCATCGAATCTTGACCGACGTGATTGTTGATGTTGCGCCAGTACGAGTAGCCGACGTAGCGAACGCAGTCGCGACCACCGCAGCTGTTGCCGTCGGTGAGCCGGATCGCCTCGCTGCCATACGGCGCGGGGAACTTGAACTTGCCTCCCGCTGCGGGCAGCAGAGACTGCAGCTGGGACGCGCTCAGCTTCGCGCGAACCTGCGTGCTGGTGGTCGGCTCG
>Ga0190265_10002512_pt1 | contig 12317 bp, 14 predicted proteins | sample Popmic124T_FD_133135 | JGI IMG/M metagenome (GOLD analysis project Ga0190265, IMG submission 133135) | Populus adjacent soil microbial communities from riparian zone of Indian Creek, Utah, USA - 124 T | ecosystem: Environmental > Terrestrial > Soil > Riparian zone | place: USA: Utah | collected... | reverse complement strand
CTTTTTTGTGCGCTGCAACAAAATCGTAACGGGGCAGGGATTTCAGGGCGTTGCGAGGCGATCAGCGTTCCGGAGCCGCAGCCGCAGCCGCCGCCTCCATCTCCTCGGCCGCCGCTTCCATTTCCTCGGCCGCCGCCTCGAGCTCCGCAAGCGCGTCGGCGCGCTCACGCTCCGATCCAAACCTGGGCCCCGGCGGGGGGCCGTCAGGCCAGCGCCCGTAGGCCTCGCCGCACCCGCCCACCTTGCAGATGCCGGAGCGCTCAATGTCCCGCCGCAGAGCTTCGACCAGGGCGCAATCGGGTCGCGCGCCCGGATCGAGAATGGTGAATGGGAGTGGGTTCATCGCCTGGGAGATCGAGAGATAGTCGAGCAGCGTGGCGCGGCCGATCTCCGCTCCGTTCCAAAACACTGTGTCGCGCGTGCGCGGCGACACCCGGTTGAAGACGACATGCTCGGGCCTACCGTCGGACGGAACCAGCCAATGCCGCGGCGGCCCGCCGCAAAGGTCGCGCCCCGGGGCGGCCGATCCGGGCGCTGCCATGAGCAGCGTCGCCGACCCGGTGGCGGCGAGGATCAGGACCGCCCTCACCGCGCCCGCGCCATCCTGGGAGGCGCGTCCTCGATCCGGTCTCCGCACATCGGGCAGGTGCGGTGGATGAACGGCGTCCAGAAGCCGAGCGCACCGCCTTGGCCGATCGCCATATGACCGCAGGGCCGCGGAAGACCGAAGGTCCGCGAAGTCCCGATGGCGAGCCCGAAGACGATCGCCCAAGCCGGATATATTGCCTCTGGAAAGCCGAGCCCGAAAAGGGCGGCCGCCGGCATCGAAACGAACGCAGCAGCGAAACCGATGGCCCGGATCGTGTTGACTCGCCGGATATTCGGCAGCTTGGGCTTCTTCCGCCTCACCGCGCCCTCACATAGCTCCCGGGTGCGTCCTCGATCGCCTTCAGCCGCCCCTTGCCGGGCGTCCGCACGCCGGCCGCGAACACTTCCTCGCCGGAAATCCCGCGGATCCAGGCCATCCAGTCGGGCCACCAGCTGCCCTTGGTCTCGGTCGCCCCGGCGATGAACTCGTCGAGCGAGCCGACCTTCTTGTCGTTGGTCCAATATTGATATTTGTGCGCGTCCGGCGGGTTGACGACGCCGGCGATATGGCCCGAGCCCGCCAGCACGAACTTCATCGGCCCGGCGAAATGGTGGGTGATCTTCCACACGCTCTGCGGCGGCGCGATATGGTCCTCGCGGCCCGCCTGGACGTAGGTCGGCGTCTCCACATTGCGCAGGTCGATCGGCACCCCGTCGATGACCAGTGCGCCCGGCTGCGCCAGCCTGTTCTCGCGATAGAATTGCTGCAAATAGGCGCGATGCCAGTCCGCCGGCAAATTGGTGGTGTCGCCGTTCCAGTGCAGGAGATCGAACTGAGGATAATCCTCGCCGAGCAGATAATTGTTGGTGACGTAGGACCAGATCAGGTCGCGGCCGCGCAGCATGTTGAAGGTCGCGGCCATGTAGCGCCCGTCGAGATAGCCCTTGTCGCCCGAAAGCTGGCCGATCAGCTTCATCTGCTCGTCGCCGATGAAGAGCTTGAGGTCGCCCGCTTCCGAAAAATCCACCTGCGCGGTGAAGAAGGTGGCGCTGGCGACCTTCTCCGCTTCCCTCCGCGCCGCGAGCAGCGCCAGGGTCGCCGCCATCATCGTCCCGGCGACGCAATAGCCGATCGCGTGCACGCTCTCGACGCCGAGCCCCTCGCGGACCGCGTCGATGGCTTCGATCTGGGCCAGCACGTAATCGTCGATGCGAACGTCCCTGAGGGATTCGTCCGCAGATTTCCACGACACCACGAATACGGTCAGCCCCTGGTCGACCGCCCATTTGATGAAGCTCTTCTTGGGATTGAGATCGAGGATGTAATAGCGGTTGATCCAGGGCGGGAAGATGATCAGCGGCACCTCGAGCACCTTCTCGGTGGCCGGCGCATACTGGATCAGCTGGTAGAGCGGGGTCTGCTTCACCACCTTGCCCGGAGTCATCGCGATGTTGCGGCCGACCTCGAACGCGCCCTCCTGGACGTGGGTAAGCTGGCCCTTGTCGAGGTCCTTCAGCAGATGCTCGAGCCCGTGGAGCAGGCTCTCGCCCTTCGTCTCCATCGCTTTCTCGATCACCTGCGGATTGGTGAGGGCGAAATTCGACGGCGCCATCGCGTCGACGAAGGCCTTGGTCATGAAGCGGATCCTGCCCCGCGTCGCCTCGTCCACCCCCTCGATCGCGTCGACCGAGCCCAGCATCCGGTCGGAGACCAGCAAATAGGTCTGGCGGATCGTGTCGAAGATCGGATTTTCGCGCCATTCGGGCGCGGCGAAACGCCGGTCCGCGTCCGCCCGCGCCGCCAGCGCCGATTTCTCCTCGGCGCTCGCCGCCTCGCCCCCCGCCCCGGCCAGCGCCCGCTGCCAGATCGAGAGGCCCTGCGTCCACATCTGCGCCTGCGCCTCCATCAGCTTGGCCGGATCGCCGAACAGGGTCATTCCCGGCCAGGCCACGGTTTGGGCAGGCCGGTCCGCTTCGGTCGCCGCGGCCGAGGCCTCGGCCGCCTTCTCCGTCGCCTCCCCCATCTGCTGCGCCAGATGCTCCATCATCATCTGCTGTGCGCGGCCCATCACCCAGGTCCAGTGCTGGAGGTCCTCGAGGCTGGGGGTGGGGAAGGTGGGGGCGTCGGGGGTGTCGTCGGCCATGTCAGGCTCCTCGTCTCCCGCGCTCTCTACTGAAAGCTCCGCCCGGGAGATAGTCCCGGACGCCGGGACAAAGCTCCAGCGTTCCCCGGCGAAAGCCGGAGTCCGGCGCGGGCATCGAACCTGGACCCCGGCCTCCGCCGGGGAACCGGAAGGAATGACGAACACCTCGCCCGTTTTGACATCAAACCAAATATGCTAATCTCGCGCTTCGCGGCCGGGGGACGTTGTCGCGCAAGGGAGGGATTTTGAGATGATCAGGCTTCGCACGGCCATCCTGGCCGCGATGGGGATTTGCGCGGCGGCCACGCCGGCGCTGGCGCAGCTCGGCATGGGGCTGGTCGCCGCCAAGCGCGTCACGGGGCCGGAAAGCGATACGATCACCGCCACCGGCGACACCCAGTATCGCGAGATCATGCTCTGTGTCGACGATGCCCCGATCCAGGTCCAGGACATCACCCTGCGCTATCGCAACGGCTCGGCCCAGACCCTGCGCGTCCGCTCGCGTATCCTCGCCGGCCGCTGCGGCCGCGTGCTCACCCTGACGGGGCGCGAGCGGATCATCGCCACGGCCGATTTGACCTATCAGCCCCTCCCTGCCGACGGCCCTCGCCCCAACGTCCAGATCTACGGCCGCTAGGAATCCCGGCCCCGCGCGGCGGGCTCAATCCGGGTGCAGCAGCCGGTCGACCCCGCGGCCGAGGCCGTTGACCACGCCGAGCACGTTGATGCCCCCCTGCGGCGCGCAGGCGCCCCGGCAGCCGCCCGCGGCGAGCGCATTCAGCGACGAGGGCGCTTCGCCGGCGATCAGACGGCCCGAGCTGCCCTGCGGGCCCAGCGGCAGCGCCTGGCTCTCGGTGTCGCGCCCCCGGCCGCAGACCAGGATCTCGCCCGGGAGCTGGGGCCGGCGGCAATAGGGATCGACGACGCGGCGGACCTCGTCCCTTTGGGCCTCGATCGCCTGCTCGGGCGTCGCCGGCTCGTCGAAGCGCGGCTGGTCCGCGGCGGCGGCGGCGAAAGCGAAAAGGAGCGCAGGCGTCATTCTCGACTTTGTCACTGCCCAAGCTTATCGGCGGCTGAACGGAAAATGAGGGGCTGAAGCGGTCATGGTCAATGCAAGCCAGGTTCTCGATCGGGTGCTGGTGCTGGAGATGGTGCGCGTCACCGAGGCGGCGGCCGTCGCGGCGTCGAAGCTGGTCGGGCGCGGCGACGAGAAAGCCGCCGATCACGCCGCGGTCGAGGCGATGCGCGCCGCCCTGAACACGCTCGACATCGACGGCACCGTGGTGATCGGCGAGGGCGAGCGAGACGAGGCGCCGATGCTCTATATCGGCGAGCGGGTGGGCGCCGCCCAGGGCTCCGGCCCCCGGATCGACATCGCGCTCGATCCGCTCGAGGGCACGACGATCACCGCCAAGGCCGGCGCCAATGCGATGGCCGTCCTCGCCATCGCCGAGGAGGGCAATCTCCTGAACGCCCCCGACGTCTATATGGACAAGCTCGCGGTCGGCCCCGGCTATCCGGACGGCGTCATCGACCTCGCCCGGCCGCCGTCCGAGAATGTCCGCGCGGTGGCCGCGGCCAAAGGCGTCGGCCCCGACGAGCTGATCGTCTGCGTGCTCGACCGGCCCCGCCACGAGAAACTGATCGCGGAGCTGCGCGCGCTGGGCTGCGGGATCCAGCTCATCCCCGACGGCGACGTCGCCGGGGTGATCGCGGTCACCGATCCGGACACCGTCATCGACCTCTATATGGGCTCGGGCGGCGCGCCGGAGGGCGTGCTGGCGGCCGCCGCGCTGCGCTGCGTCGGCGGCCAGTTCCAGGGCCGGCTCCTCTTCCGCAACGACGACGAGCGCGCCCGCGCCGCCCGCTGGGGGGTCGAGGATCTCGACCGCATCTACCACCTCCAAGATCTCGCCAAGGGCGACTGCATCTTCGCCGCGACCGGTGTCACCGACGGCTCGCTGCTCGAGGGCGTCAAGCGCCGCAAGAACTGCATCACCACCGAAAGCGTCGTCATGCGCGCCTCGACCGGCACCGTCCGCTGGGTCAAGGGCGAGCATCGCCACGAGCCGGGCGGGCGGTGAGGCTGCGGCCACGCAGCGGAGGCCTTCAGAAAGCCTCATTTTCCTCTTGCTTCGTAGTGTACTCTGTTTTATAAAGTTCTCTCCAGTTCATCCGGAGAGACACAATGATTCGCATGCCGTTTTTCGCAGCTTTCGCGCTGGCCCTGCCGGCCGCCGCCTCGGCCGCGCCCGTTTCGGTCGACCTCAGCGGCCTCCGCCCGGGCGGGACGCTTTACGTCGAGCTGCAGACGCGCGCCCAGTTCATGGGCGCCGACCGCACCGCCGGCCAGATTGTCCAGGCGCCTGCGGCGGGCAGCCTCAGCCTCGACCTGGGCGAAGTTCCGCCGGGCGATTATGCGCTCACCGTATGGCACGACGACAATGGCAATGGCCGCTTCGACGTCGGCGAAGGCGGCGTGCCGCAGGACGGCCTGGCGATGGCCAACGCCGAAGGGTTGCGCGGGCTGCCGACGTTCGACCAGATCCGCCTCGCCATCCCCGCCGAAGGGCTGCGCGTCCCGCTCGTCCTGACCTACGGGCGCTAGGCGGTCGGCGGGATTCCCTTTTGCGCCGCCCGGGCCTAGGGTCCGGGCGGTGCTTCCTTCCGCCTTTCATGTCTGCGGCGTGACCCGCTCGATCCTCGGCCAGCCTTGGCGCTGGCGGGGCGCGGCGGCGGACGACAGCGACCCCGGCTTCCAGCCCGACGGCCTGGTCGATCAATTGCTGCTTGCCCGCGGCGTCGCCCGCGAGGAGCTGGCCCGCCACCGCCACCCGACTTTACGCGAATTCATGCCCGACCCGTCGGTGTTCCGCGACATGGACAAGGCCGCCGGGCGCGTCGCCGACGCGATCGAGCGCGGCGAGGCGGTGACCGTGTTCGGCGACTATGACGTCGACGGCGCCACCTCCGCCGCCCTCTTGATTCGCCTGCTCCGCGCGCTGGGCCTGGAGGCCCAGGCCTATATCCCCGACCGGCTGATGGAAGGCTACGGCCCGTCCGGCGAGGCGCTGGTGCGGATCGCCGAGGGCGGTGCCCGGCTGATCGTCACCGTCGATTGCGGCGCGCAGGCGTTCGAGGCGCTGGCCATGGCCAAGGCCGCAGGCGTCGACGTGATCGTGGTCGATCACCACAAATGCGCGGCGGCGCTCCCGGACGGCTTTGCGATCGTCAATCCGAACCGGCTCGACGAAAGCGCGGACGGCGCCGCCCAGGGCCATCTCGCCGCGGTCGGCATGGCCTTCCTGCTCGGCGCCGCATTGCTCCGGACGATGCGCGCGCGCGGCTTCTTCGAAAAGCGCGAAGAGCCCAAACTGATCGAACTTCTCGACCTTGTCGCGCTCGGCACCGTCGCCGACGTCGCCCAGCTGCGCGGCCTCAACCGCGCCTTTGTGACCCAGGGCCTCAAGGTTATGGCCGGCCGTCGCAATATCGGCCTCGCCGCTCTGGCCGACGCCGCCCGCCTTCACCGTGCGCCGGAATGCCGGGATCTTGGCTTCGCGTTGGGTCCAAGGATCAACGCCGGCGGCAGGGTCGGCAAATCCGATCTCGGTGTGCGCCTGCTCGTCACCGAGGACGGTGAGGAGGCGCGGACGATCGCCGCCGAGCTCGACCGGCTCAACGAGGAGCGGCGCACGATCGAGGCGATGGTCTGCGAGGCGGCCGAGGCGCTGTCCGCCACCCAGTCCAACCGCGCCGTCGCGATCGTCGCCGCGCCCGGCTGGCATCCGGGCGTGATCGGCATCGTCGCCGGCCGGCTCAAGGAGAAATTGCACCGCCCGGCGATCGTCATCGCTTTGGGCGAGGACGGCATCGGCAAGGGCTCGGGCCGCTCGATCTCGGGCGTCGACCTCGGGGCCGCGGTGCTCGCGGCGAAGGACAGCGGGCTGCTGATCGCCGGCGGCGGCCATGCGATGGCGGCGGGACTCACCGTCTCCGGCGACCGGATCGACGCGCTCGCGGACTTCCTCGACGAACGCCTTGCCGCCGACGTGGCGAAGAGCCGCGACGACCGCGCCCTGCTGCTGGACGCCCTGCTCGCGCCGGGCGGGGTTTCGGCCGCTTATTGCGACGCGATCGAGGCGGGCGGCCCTTATGGCGCCGGCTGGCCGGGGCCGCGCGTCGCCGCCGGGCCGGTCGGCATCGTCAAGGCCGACGTGGTCGGCAACGGTCATCTCCGCCTGATCGCCGCCGGCGCAGACGGCCGGCGGGTGAAGGCGATCGCCTTCCACATGGCCGACAGCCCGCTGGGCGAGGCCCTGCTTGCCGCACCGCCGCACCGCCGGCTCTGGCTCGCCGGACGGATCAAGCGCGACGATTACAATGGCGGCGACGCCGCCGAGCTCCACCTGGAGGACGCCGCCTGGGCCGACCTCTCGCCTGGCGGGGCCGATGCTTGACCCCCGCATGCCCAACCCGTAAGGCGCGGCCTCGCCTTTCCGGCCCCATCGTCTAGCGGTCTAGGACGTCGCCCTTTCACGGCGAAAACACGGGTTCGAGTCCCGTTGGGGTCACCAGCGAAAAATGCTCAGGCAGGTGGCGGGGCGACACCCACATCATAGGCATTGGCGAGGGCATAGAACCACTCGGCGTCCAGATCCGTGACGCGGCCGGCCTCCTCCAGCTTGTCGGAGGCGCGATCGAAAATGGCAAAACAGGTCTGCTCGTCATCATGCCTCGCCGTATAGACTATGCCATCAAAGCCCGCGGGATGGGCATGCAGCGCCGCGGACCAGCTTTGAGGCACGTCATAAGGGAGTCCGTCGTGAGTCACCTCGGCGGTCGCCCCGAGTCTCGCCAAGCCTTTGCCGGCCAGCTTCGCGAGATTAAGCGGCTGCTTCACGCCAATCCGGACATAGGCCTTGCGCGCGATCAGATCATCCGGAAGCTGGGTCCGGCCGGGAACGCGCAGGAACGCTTCGGCAAACGCACCCGTTTGCTTGTGCGCGGCGTAAAGCACGCCGTAGCTTCCGTCGGGCGCGTTGAGGCGCCCGTCGACCCCTGTGTCGAAAAAGATCGGGTCGCGCGCGATCGAGTAAAAACGATGCAGGGTTCTGCCCGCGGGTATCAGGATCCGATTAGGATGTCGCTTCGCAATATCGCCAGGCGGCGACGGCGCGGTCACGTACCCTGCTCGCCGAGCCTCCGGGCGGCCTCAATGGCAAGGCCGACTTGGCCCTTGCGCAGCAGGCTGATCGGCGCTTTCCCGCTGAGCCGCGGCTCGGGCTGCACCAGGAAATTGAGCACCGCCCAAGGGTTCCGGGTGGGAAGCGCGCGCTGAAGCTCCGGAAGACCCGGCACGACTGACCCGTCGGCCTTGAACTGAATCGTCGGATAGCGCCTCCGCCCGCCCGGACCGGGAACGGCAACCAGAGAGCCCGCTCGAACCCTCTTGTCGATTGCCTGACGGGTCACTCCTCCCAGGAGGGAACGGACTTGGGCCAGATCATATGTGCCCCCTGCCGCCTCAAGGTCCTGTCCGGCGATCTCGCGACCCCGAAGCAGGGCCCGTGCCCGATGGCTCGGCGCGAAGGCGGTCGGATTCACACCCTCCGCCCGATCCGAGGCTCCATGGAGATGGTCCACGAGGAATCCCCGCGGAACGAGTTTAATATTGGCGTTGTCCACGGCCTCCTGGCCCTCGGCCAGGACTGCAAGGACCAGCCCGGGCGGCAGCGGCCCGAAGTCCCATATTCTTGTCTTCACGGTGTAGACGCGAACCGGGCGGCCGATTTTTTCCGTGCGCACGACCTTGGAGCGCCGACCGGCGATGCGCCTCCGTTTCCGGTTGGTTTCGGATGTAGAAGCGGTCATCTGAACACTCTCCAAAGCTGCATATCGCGGGTGCCGGCGCCGGTGTCAAGCATGACAACTTGGACAACCTCAGCCTCCGCCGAAAATCAGGCGGCGAGAATCCGCGCCAGCTCATCCGCGTCGATATTCCCGCCCGAGACGATCGCGGCCGATCGCGCCAGCCCGGCTTTCTCCGCCGCCGCGACCGCCGCGGCGCCCGCGCCTTCGGCGATCACGTGATGCTCGGCGGCGAGGCGGCGGATCGCGGCCTCGACTTCGGCGACGGTGACGACGATCACCTCGTCGATCAGCCGCTTCAGCAGCGGCCACATCGCGTCGAGCACGCGTGTCGAGCCCATGCCGTCGATGAAGCTCGGCGTCCGTGGGACCATCACCGGCTCCCCTGCCTCGAGCGCAGCCTTGAGCGGCATCGCCGTGTCGGTTTCGACCGCGACGATCCGGCAGCCGGGCCGCTTCATCCTGACCGCCTGGGCGATCCCGCAGGCGAGCCCGCCGCCGCCGATCGGGATCAGCACCGCCTCCACATCCGGCAGGTCCTCGACGATTTCGGCGCCGATCGTGCCCGCCCCGGCGATCACCTCGCGCTCGCAGACCGGGTGGAAGAATACCCCCGGATCGTCCGTCTCGCGCGTCTCCATGATCCGCCACCAATCCGCGTGGCTGTGCTCGCGCACCACCGCGCCCAGCGTCCTCAGGCTCTCGATCTTCACCCGCGCCGCATTGTCCGGAACGTGGATCACGACCGGCAGCCCGTCCCGTCGCGCCGCGGCGGCGAGCGCCTGGCCGAAGTTTCCCGCGCTCGCCGAGACGATCGCCGCAACCTCCTCTTTCTCCGTCCGCGCCCGCAGCACGTTGGCGGCGCCGCGGATCTTGTAGGAGCCCCAGGGCTGCAGGCATTCGAGCTTCAGCCAGATCCGCCCGCCGCGCATCGGCACCAGCGGCGGGCGCACCGCGATATCGGCGATCCGCCGCCGCGCCGCGCCTATCTCTTCCGCCGTCAGGGGATCGTCGAGGTTCATCGGCAGGCCCGCCATCCCCAGGCGCCGCGCCCCGCCTGGTCCAGGTGAAAATGATCGCGGTGCGCGCGGTTATAGTCGGGCGAGAGGACGGTGGCGAACAGGCGGCAGGCGCCGTCGCGCACCTCCTTCAGGAAGGCCGCTTCGGCGCCGTTCCCGCCCCAGTCGCGAACCACGACGATCCGCCGTCCGCCCGCCAGCGTAAAGCCGGCGATATCGACAGCGTTGGCGCGCGCATGCTCGCTCCATCCGCCCTCGCCGCGGCCGTAGAGCCGGCGGCAGCTGTAGCTGCCATAATGCTCGATGCTCGCGACCTCGCGGCCGAAATGGCGGCGCGCGGCGGGCTGGACGACATGCCATTCCCACAAGGCGAGCCCCGCCGCCACGGCGCAGCTGCTGCCGAGATTTTCGGGCCGGTAGCGGATCGCCAGCGCTCCGCCCGGCGTGAACCGTATCGCATGGTCGTAGCCGCATTGCGGCCCGCTCGTCCGGCCCGGCAGCGCGGTGAAGCGGATGCCGGCGCGGCTCAGCAAGGCCGAGCAGCGGCCCGCCTCGTCGCCGAGGGCGGCGAGCTTGCGCGCGGTGAAGGCGCCGATCGGATCGGACAGGTCGAGCGCGGTCCACGGCACGTCCTCGGGATGCCGGCGAGCGTGACCGAAGAGCAGCAAAGCGGCGAGCAGCACGACGGCGAAGAGGATCAGCCGGAAGACCGTCCGCCGCATCAGCGTCTCCGCGCCGTCTCCAGCGGCTCGGAGGTCACCGGATAGCCGATCTCCTCCGGAATGCAGACGTGCGGCGCGCCGCCCCGCGTCTCGACCCAGGGCGTGATCCGGGTCACCGGGTGGCGTGCGGCGTCGGCGCGCGCCTCGGCGATCGAGGCGAAGCGCGCCAATCGCTCGAGGTTGCGCCGCGTCGGGAAGATGATGTGGGCGCGGCCGGCCTCGACCTCGGCCAGCACCTCGGCGGCGCTGGCCCAGAAGGCGTGGACGGCCTCATGCGCGCTGACGCTTGGCTCGGGCGCGTTCGCGGGGGCCTCGGCGAGGAAGAAGAAGGTGTCGAACCGGCGCGTCTCGCGGAAATTGGGGCACCAGCGCGCGAACGGCGTCAGGGCCTCCGCATCGATCGCGAGGCCATGCGCGGCGAGAAGCTCCGCGAACGGCCGTTCGGCGAGGATGGCCTCGCGCAGCGCCTGCACGGTCGCCTCGCCGGGCGGGGGCGAAAGCCCCGGGGCGAGCCCGGTCTCCTCGATCGTCTCCCGGATCGCCGCGACTCGGGCGGCGTCGGTGCCGAATGCTTGCGCGGTCAGGTGATCGTCCTCGTCGATCCGCCCGCCCGGAAACACCAGCGCCCCCGCCGCGAACGCCATCGCCCCGGTCCGCTCGGTCATCAGCAATTCGGGTGGATCTATCGCACGCTCGCGCATGAGCACGAGCGTCGCCGCCGGGATCGGTTCGGGCAGATCGGACATGCGGCCTTGCTAGGCGCTCGCGTAGTGCGATGCTAGGTGTCGCCTCGAGGGGGAGCGGCCGATGAGCCAGGAATGGATCCAGTTCATCAACACCGCGGTCGTGCCGATCGGCCTGATGCTGACATGAGCCCCCTGTTCGTTTCCGCCGAGGAGGTCGCCCGCCTGCTCCCCTATGAGGAATGCGTGCCGCTGATGCGCGAGGCGATGATCGCCTTGTCGGACGGACGCACCCGCCAGCTCCTGCGCTCGATCCTCGATCTGCCCGAGAGCCGCGCCTTCGGCGTGATGCCGGGGGCGATGCTCGACGACAGCACGTTCGGGGCGAAGCTGGTCAGCGTCTATCCCGGCAATTTCGCCAAAGGCGCGCCGTCGCACCAGGGCGTGGTCGCCTTGTTCGACCCCGAGACGGGGGCGCCCTCGGCGATCCTCGACGCGGGCGAGATCACCGCGATCCGCACCGCGGCCGCCTCGGCCGCCGCGACCAACGCGCTCGCCCGCCGGGAGGCGTCGCACCTAGCAATTTTGGGCTATGGCGAGCAGGCTTGGCGCCACGTCGAGGCGATACGCTGCGTGCGCCCCGTCGATCGGATCACGATCTGGGGCCGCTCGCCCGACAAGGCGAAGGCCTTCGCGGGACGGATCGGCGGCGAGGCGACGGGCACCGCCGAAGCGGCGGTCCGGGACGCCGACATCATCTGCACCGTCACCGCCGCCGCCGAGCCGATCCTGATGAGCACCTGGGTTGCCGATGGCGCTCATATCAACGCGGTCGGATCGAGCCGCGCAGGCCCTGCGGAAATCGACAACGCGCTGGTCGCCCGCGCCCGCTTCTTCGCCGACCACCGCGCCGGCGTGCTCGCCCAGGGCGCCGAATTCATCCGCGCGCGCGAGGCCGGCCTGATCGGCGAGGGCCATTTGCTCGGCGAGATCGGCGAGGTGATGGCGGGCCGGATCGAAGGACGGACGAGCGACGGCGACGTGACCATCTACAAATCGCTCGGCAGCATCGTCCAGGACCTCGCCGCGGCGCGCCATATCGTGGAGAAGCTGCGGGGAAGATGACCCTTGCGGCCGGGTTGCATCGCGCCGCCCCCGTCGCTATCTGGGCCGTCCCGAAAGGCGCGGGGCTGTAGCTCAGATGGGAGAGCGCTGCAATCGCACTGCAGAGGTCAGGGGTTCGATTCCCCTCAGCTCCACCAGCCCTTTCCCCACCCTCTCCTCATCTTT
>Ga0190265_10002511_pt1 | contig 12318 bp, 14 predicted proteins | sample Popmic124T_FD_133135 | JGI IMG/M metagenome (GOLD analysis project Ga0190265, IMG submission 133135) | Populus adjacent soil microbial communities from riparian zone of Indian Creek, Utah, USA - 124 T | ecosystem: Environmental > Terrestrial > Soil > Riparian zone | place: USA: Utah | collected... | reverse complement strand
GCGGCGCGGGCTCGATCGTTTACGGCGGCGGTGAAGGGGTGGTTTCCGTCGACCGTCCTGCTTTACCGGGACATATGCCCGGTTAGGCAGGATCGTCGATCCCCTCAATGCCGTAGTTCGGCCCGCCGGGTGCCGCGCCCGTCCGAGCCGCCGATTACGTTGGCCGAGCATGCGCTTGATCGTCGCCCGCTGCGAGGTCCGCTACTCCGGTCGCCTCTCCACCGTCCTTCCTGAGGCGCTTCGGCTGCTGATGCTGAAGTCGGATGGGTCGGTGATGGTGCATGCCGACACGGGTGGCTACAAGCCTCAGAACTGGATGACCCCGCCCACTGTGATCGAGGAGGAGCCCGGGTTGCTCGTGGTGCGCAAGAAGGGGGCCGAGGATCGCATCGAGATCCGCATCGCGGAGGTGCTCTCCGACGTTACGCATGACATGGGCGAGGCCGCCGCTCTCGAGAAGGAGGGCGTAGAGCGCGAGCTTCAGGAGCTGCTCGCGGACGCGCCGCCGGAGGGGCTGCGGCTGATGCGGCGCGAGTGGCCGACGGATATCGGCCCGGTCGACCTGATGTGCCGGGACGAGAACGACGAGTACGTCGCGGTGGAGATCAAGCGCATAGGCACGATCGACGCGGTCGAGCAGCTAACGCGCTACCTCGAGCGCATCTGCGAAGAACCAGGCCTTCACCGCTGTCGTGGCGTGCTGGCCGCCCAGGCGATCAAGCCCCAGGCCCGCACGCTCGCGGAGTCTCGGGGCATCGCGTGCGTCGAGGTCGACTTGGCGGTGCTCAAGGGCGAGCGCGAGCCGGACCTCACGCTGTTCGGCGGCTAGGGCACCGGGAATCCGCGCTCGCGCATCCCGCGCTCCACCTCGGCGATCACCGTCTCGATCACCTTCACGCGCGCGAAGCGCTTGTCGTCGCCCTCGACCGGGTGCCAGGGCGCATGGGCGTGCTCGGTCCGTTCGAGCATGTCCTCGACCGCCTCGGCATAGAGAGCGCGCTTCTCGCGGTTGCGCCAATCCTCCTCCGTGATCTTCCAGCTCTTCAATGCGTCGTTCTGCCGTTTCTCGAACCGACGCAGCTGCTCCTCGTCTGAGACGTGAACCCAAAACTTCACGAGCACGCCGCTCTCGATGCAGAACGTCCGCTCGAATTCGACGATGGTCGCGTACGCCCGCTCCCACTCCTCGGGTGTCGCGAATCCCTCGACACGCTCGACCAGCACCCGCCCGTACCAGGAGCGGTCGAAGACGGACAGCCCTCCGAGTCCCGGCAGCGCGGGCCAGAAGCGCCAGAGGAAGTGGTGCCGCTTCTCGGTCTCCGTCGGCGCCGCGTACGACGCCACACGCACATGCCGCGGGTCGAGCGGCTCGACCAGGCGCTTCAAAGCCCCGCCCTTCCCGGACGCGTCCCAGCCCTCGAAGACGACCGCGAGTGCCGGGCCCAGCCTCCCTTCGTAGCCGGGCAGTTTTCCGCCGAGTGCCAAGCGCAGCGCCGTCAGGCGCTCCTGCGCGGCCTCGAGCCGCTCCGCATACTCCCTCTTCGGCAACGACAGGCTCAGGTCGAGCTCGTCTAGGCGGCCCACTCGGCGGCCACCCCCGCGAGCTCGTCAAGCTGCCGCTCCACCTCGCTCGGCTCCTCGGGGCGCAGGTAGAGGAGCGAGCGCGTGACCCCCGCGGCCCTGAGGCGCTCCAGCGGACCCTGCTCGGGCTTTGCGCCAAACACAGTTACGGGGATGCGGGGGCGCCCGGCCGCCTCCGCGCGCTCTTGGAGCTCCGCGATCCGCGGCGCCAGCTCCTCGGGACTTCTCACCCGGTTGGGGATCCACTCGTCGCCGTACGCCACGACGCGGTCGAGCACCTTCTCGCCCACACCGCCGATCAGCACCGGCGGATGCGGCTTCTGCACGGGCTTGGGCCACGACCAGATCGGGTCGAAATTCACGTAGCGGCCGTGGTACTCCGCCTCGTCCTCCGTCCAGATCGCCTTCATCGCCTCCACGCGCTCGCGCATGACACCCCAGCGCGTGCTCGGGTCGGTGCCGTGGTTGCGCATCTCCTCCTTGTTCCAGCCCGCCCCGACGCCGAAGAGGAAGCGCCCGCCGGACACGTGGTCGAGCGTGGCCACCTCCTTCGCCGTCACGATCGGATCGCGCTCGATCACCAGGCATACGCCGGTCCCGAGCTTCAGGCGCTCGGTCACACTGGCCGCCGCGGCCAGCCCCACGAACGGGTCCACGGTGTGGCTGTACTCGCGCGGCAGCTCGTCGCCACCGGGGTACGGCGTCTCCCGGCTCACCGGGATGTGCGTGTGCTCCGCCAGGAAGAGCGACTCGAAGCCACGCTCCTCGGCCAGCGAGCCGAGCCGCGCGGGCTGGATCGAGTAGTCAGTGAGCAGGATGGCCAGCCCTACGTCCATCGCAGCGGCAACCGCTCCAATCCGTAGATGCCGTGAATCGAGCCGAGCTCCGGCTCGTCGTCGAGCGCCAGCCCCGGCATGCGCGCGGGCAGGAACGACAGCGCCTCCTGGAGCTCGGCCCGAGCAAGGTTCGCCCCGAGGCAGTAGTGGATGCCCGCGCCGAACGTGAGCGGCTTGGCGACGCCGCGGTCCGCCGTGATGTCGAACGCCTCGGCGTCACCGTCCACGCCGTCGCGGTTGCCCGCGAACGAGCACACCATCACGACGCTGTCGGCGGGGAACGTGACGCCGCGGTACTCGACCTCCTCGTGGAGCAGGCGCGCGGTGAACGGCGTGATCGGCTCGTAGCGGAGCAGCTCCTCGACAGCCGCGGGCGCCAGCTCGGGTCGCTCGGCGAGCAGCGTCCACTGGTCCGGATGCTCCGCGAACACGCGCAGACCATGGGCGAGCTGCGACTGCGTTGTGTCCACCCCGCCCACCAGCACGTTCAGGACGAGGTTCATGCACTCGGCGTCGTCGAGCCGGTCGCCCTCATGTGACGCGGCGATCAGAGTGGAGATGAGGTCGTCGCCCGGGTCGTTCTTGCGGCGGTCGATCAGCGCGGTCGCCCACTCGTAGAACTCCGCGCAGGCGCGCTCGATCGCCTCGCGCTCGTTCATCAGGCTGGGCGGGTCGAACTGGCGCTGGATCAGGTTCGACCACTCGTGGAGCCGCGGCGCGTCCTCAAGCGGAGCGCCCATCACCGTGGCGATGGTGAGCGAGGGGTACGGCTTCGCGAAGTCGGCCACGAACTCGCAGCGCCCGCTGCCCTCGAGCGGCTCCCAGAGCTGCGCCAGGAACTCGCGCATGGCCAGGCGCCAGCGCTCCGTGGCGCGCGGCGTGAAGGCCGGGTTCACGAGGTTGCGGAGCCGCCGGTGCCCGTCGCCGTTGATGTGGAGGATGTTGCGCCGCATCTGCTCGAGGAGCGGTCCCTCCTCCACGTCGAACATCTCCGCGATCCGGAGGCCGGGGAAGGTGGCGCTCTTCGTACGCAGGAAGAACGTGGCGGCGTCGCGGTCGAGCACGAAGTATCCGAGCGGGGACGTGGCGAGCCAAGTCTCGGCCCGCAGACGGTTGATCGTCTCGTGGAAGCGCTGGCCCGTGAGTTCTGGCGCCAGATAATCGAGCTCAACCACGACGCGGACGTTACCCTGGAAGGACCATGAGCTTCCTCTTCCGCGACAAGACCGCGATGCCCGAGCCGGCCGACGCCCTACCCGGTCGCGACTCCCGTCCCTACGACGTTCCCGAGACACACTTCGTGCTCGGGACGCCGCTCGAGCCACCCTTCCCCGAGGGGGTGGAGACCGCGATCTTCGGCATGGGCTGCTTCTGGGGCGCCGAGCGCGGTTTCTGGCAGGCGCCCGGCGTCTACACCACCGCCGCCGGCTACGCCGGCGGGTACACGCCCAACCCCACCTACGAGGAGGTCTGCAGCGGGCGCACCGGCCACAACGAGGTCGTCCTCGTGGCCTTCCGCCCCGAGGAGATCTCCTACGACGAGCTGCTGCGCCTGTTCTGGGAGGGCCACGACCCCACGCAAGGCATGCGCCAGGGCAACGACGTGGGCACCCAGTACCGCTCCGAGATCTACGTGACCTCAGACGCGCAGCGCGCTGCCGCCGAGGCCTCGCGCGAGCGCTTCGGGGAGAAGCTGCACGACGCGGGCTACGGCGACATCACCACCGAGATCGTCGACGCTCGCGACTTCTTCTACGCGGAGGACTACCACCAGCAGTACCTCGCGAAGAACCCGAACGGCTACTGCGGGATCGGCGGCACGGGCGTCAGCTGCCCAATAGGGCTGCCATCAGCTTGAGCCGCTCGTCCGCCTCGGCGGGCCAGCGGCCGATGTCGGCGGGCCACCAGGTCCACTCGTCGTGCTCGGCGTCCGGCACGGGCTCGCAGCGGTCCGGCACCGTGGCGAGCCCGACCAGCATGTTCATCCCGCCCGGCAGCGCCAGCAGCGCCTCCACCGACAGGCGGTCCGGCTCGAGCTGCCATTCCTCCTGAAGCTCGCGCGTGAGGGTCTCGGCGGGGCTCTCGCCGAGGTCCACCGATCCGCCGGCGCCCAGCGCCCAGCGGTTCGCCCAGGTGGACACCCAGCCCGCGCGGCGGCCCGCCAGCCAGCGGCCGTCCTCCGCGCGCACCACGCAGAGAGCGGTGAGGCTCTCGGAGGCGTCGTCCAGTAGGCGGAGCGCCCAGCGCACCGGCTGAAGCTCCAGCCGCAGGCGCTCGCCGTCGGCCTCGAAGCCCACCATTCGCGTGGCGAGCCCGTCGTGCGCGGGCGAGCCGCGCTCGCGCAGGCCCTCCACCGCGCCGTCGGCCTGCCGGGCGAGCTCGTCGGGCACCTCGAAGGCCTCGTCGCGCCAGCTCACCTCCACCTGGTCCGCTCGCCAAGGACCCCGGGCGAGCACTCCGGGTCGCGTGGTCACGGACTCCAATCTAGACCGCGGGCGCGCAGCAGCACCCGGCAGCAGAGCGAACCCTCGCGCGCTGCCGGCACGAGCTCCGCGGGCTCGCCCCAGCGCAGATGCGTGTACTGCGTGTTCGGACCCGGCTGAGGGACGGCGGGCTCGCCGGCCGCGACGCGCGCCTGCCAGTCGGTCATCGTGTCCTCGCGGCCCACGGGCTCCAGCGGCTCCACCCGCACGCCGAGCTTGTCGCGACCCGCGCGGCGCACCGCGTCCTCCTCGGACTCTCCGGCCACCAGGCTCACCGCGGGCAGACCCCACACGCCGGGCAGGCTGTCGTCGTCGTCCGGCCGGCGCACGAGCAGCAGGCCCTCGGGGCCCTCGATCACGAGTGAGACGGAGCGCTTAGGCGACTTCAACGTCGCGGACGCTACTGCTCGCGCTTCCGCTGCTCAGCGCGGTGAGAAACGCGGCGACGACGCGCGAGTCGAACTGATCGCCCGCGCAGCGCAGGAGCTCGGCGCGAGCCGCGCGCTCCTCGATGCCGGCGCGGTATACCCGGTCGGAGGTCATCGCCTCGTAGGCGTCGGCCACGGCGACGATCTTCGCCTCGAGTGGGATCTCCAAGTCGGTGAGGCCACACGGATAGCCCTTGCCGTCGGGGCGCTCGTGATGCGCGAGGATCCACTCGCGCAGGTCCTCGAGGCCGCGGCTGTTGAGGATCTGGGCGCCGATCTCCGGATGCGTGCGGATCTCCGCCATCTCGCCCTTGCCGAGCGGGCCGGGCTTCTGGAGGATGGCGTCCGGCAGCCCGACCTTGCCGATGTCGTGCAGGACTCCCGCGATCTCCACGCGCTTCACGCGCTCGGGCGGCAGGCCGAGCTCGGTCGCGATCATCGCGCAGTAGCGGCCGACGGTCCACGAGTGGTCGGACGTGCCCGTGTCGCGGAGGTCGAGCGCCTCGGCGAGCGAGACCAGTGTCGAGAGCTGGAACTCGTCCGCGCCGCGCCCGTCCTCTGGGGCGAAGATCGCCGAGAGCTCGGGGTTGAAGATCACGCAGCGGTTTCGGCCGAGCGCCTTGGCGGCGTAGAGGGCCTGGTCCGCCGCCTCGAGCACCGAGTCAGCGGAACCGCCGTGGTGCGGGAAGGTTGCGACGCCGAAGGAGAACGTCAGAACGGCGGGGTCGTTGCGGAACTCGTGCTCGACCGCGGTGCGGATGTTCTCGGCCACCAGATAGGCCTCGTGCTCGGTGGCGCCCGGCAGCAGGATCGTGAACTCCTCGCCGCCCGTACGGGCTATGCAGTCTCCACCACGGCGGTGCCGGAGCAGGACCCTGCCGGCGCGGATGAGCGCCTGGTCGCCGGCACGGTGGCCAAGCCGGTCGTTCACGGACTTGAAGTAGTCGAGGTCGCCGATGACGACGCTCAGCGGCTTTCCCGAGGTCTGCGTCCGCTCGACCTCAACCTGCAGTTCGCGGTCGAGCGCGAGGCGGTTCCTGAGGCCCGTGAGAGTGTCGGTGAGGGCGGCCTCGGAGAGGCGATGCACGAGCTGCGTGACGCCGTCGCGCACGGCGCGCAGGACGCCCGCGGCGGGGAAGAGGATCCCGACCAGAGTGAGCCACCCTGCCGCCACGGAGTCAAGGGGGGTGGTGGCGAGGAGGACGGCGAGGTACGCGCCGGCCATGAAGGCGAGCTGCATGGCCGCCTGGCGCGTGCTGAAGAAGTAGGCGGCATAGAGGCCGAGCCAGATGTAGAGCATCTCGCCCGACAGGGCGGGCTCGTGCTCGGCGCTCCAGACGTGCGCCGTCACGAGCACAGTGCCCAGCGCGGTGAGCGCCGGGAGGAAGCGTGGACGCACCCAGCCCGCGCCCGCGTAGAGGAAGACGGCGATGACCGCGCATGTGGCCGGGATCGTCACGCGGCCCCCGCCGAGCCCGTCCGAGCGGCTCGACAGCAATGCCACCGCGGTGAGGATCAGCGCCTCGCCGGCGAATATGCCCGCGGCAACGCGTGCCGCAAAGCGCGGACTCGGCTCCACGGCCGGAGTGGGATGGACTGGGACGTCCCCCAAAAGTGTCGGGGCCGGGGACATAGACCCTTATTCGGGTTCTGTCAGCGAAAAATTAGCCCGGGCGGCCTTCGCGGAGCGTTCGCAGCTCCGCTCTGAGCTCCGCGACCTCGTTCTCGAGCCGCTCGAGGCGCTGTTCGAGGCCCTCGGACGCGGCCTGCTGGGGGGCGGGCTCCATCTCACCGTCCGGAGATTCGTCGCCGCCAAGCAGATGCCTGTAGCGCTCCTCGCGCTGCCCCGGCCGGCGCTCGAGACGCACGACCAGCTCCCGCTCGATCAGGCGATCCAGCGTCTCGCCGAGCTCGTCCATGCCGGCGAATCGGTGCAGCCGCTCGGTGCGGGTCTTCAGCTCTCCGGGCGTCTGCGCGCCGCGCAGCATGAGCACGTCGAGGACCGCGACCTCCGCATCGTCGAGCCTGAGTGCGCCGTCGAGCGTGTGGCGGTACTTCATCGAGCGCCGGGTCGACCAGCTCGCGAGCGTGGCCCACTTGCGCTGCACGAGACGGTCGATGCCGCCACGGATCGTGTTCTCGTCGTAGTCCACAACCGGATCGCGGTTGGTGGACTGGTTGCAGGCCAGCCGCAGCGCGTTCAGCGTGAGCGGGTAGACGTCGGGGGTGGTCCGCTGCTTCTCGATCAGACAGCCGAGCACGCGGATCTCGACAGAATCCGGTTCCATCTCTGCAGCGGTCACGGTATAACGAGAGCATGTACAGACGCCTGCTCCTGATTCTCGTCATCGTGGTCGTCGCTCTGCCCGCCACCGCCGCGGGTCACCGCCCCGGCAGCGACGGCGGTGGAGGCGAGAGGGGCTGCGGCGTACTTCGCGGCGTCTCAGAGTTCGGGCCCGTGGGCGTGGGTGCCACGAACATGCGCTGCCGGGTGGCGCGAAATGTCGCCCGCCGCTCGGTGCGCGGCGAGAGGGTCGAGGGCTGGGGCTGCACTGGGAAGGGCACCCGCTTCGGTCATTGCCACGGACACGGCGCGCGGCGCGGCAAGATCGCGCACTGGTTCGCAGCGCACTAGGCTCGCCCCCATGGGAAACATCAGCGGTGAGCGCTCCGTCGAGATCGATGCTCCGATCGAGCGCTGCTACGAAATTGCCTCTGACATTGCGAAGGCGCCCGAATGGCAGGGCTCGCTCAAGGACGTGGAGGTGCTCGAGCGCGACGGCCAGAAGCGCGCCCTACTCGCCGAGACGGAGTCGGACGCGAAGGTGAAGACCGTTCGCGCCACCCTGCGCTTCTCGTACGAAGAGCCGACCGCGATCCGCTGGGTCCAGGAGAAGGGCGAGACCAAGTCGCTCACCGGCTCCTGGACGTTCGAGGATCTCGGTGAGAGCCGCACGCGCGCCACGTACGCCCTGGATGCCGACCCCGGGCGAATGCTGGGCATGCTGCTGCGCGGCCCCGCCGAGTCGAAGGTGCGCGACTTCCTCCTCGGCGACGCGGCCGAGGGCCTCAAGCAGCGCGCGGAGGCCTGAGCGATGGCCGGCTACACGCGCGTGAACCTCAAGTCCGACGTCCAGGACATGGCGCCGAAGTTCGGCATGGAGGGGATCGAGTCGCGCTTCGCGAGAACCAACCTCGACCTCGAGAACTCCGGCCTCAGCTACTTCCGCCTCGACGGCGGCTTCCGCACGCCGTTCGGCCACACGCACTCCGAGCAGGAGGAGGTCTACGTGGTGGTCTCCGGGAGCGCGCGAGTGGCGCTCGACGACGAGGTCGTGGAGCTCAGCCAGTGGGACGCCATCCGGATCCCGAGCGGGACGATGCGCGGCATTGAGGCGGGCGACGACAGCGCCGAGATCCTGGCGTTCGGCGCGCCGAACACGGATAACCAGGACGCCGAGATGCAGCCGGGCTGGTGGCCCGAGGGCGGTTAGCCGAGCGCTTCTCTGGCCGACTCGAGGTCTTGGTAGGGCACGATGCGTGTGATCTTCCCGCCCTCGACGGTGTGCAGGACGACGGTGGCGAGCTCGACCTCCAGCCCGCTCGAGGCACCGCGCCCGGCCAGGCGGGCACGGGCGAGCACGTGGTCCCCCTCGGGCAACAGCTCGAACACCTCGTAACGAACGTCCTCGAGCATGCCCTCGAAGCCGGCGAAGTAGCGGCGCGCGCCATCGTGCCCGAGATAGGTGTCGGGCTCGGCCGACACGTCCGGCGGGATCACGATCTCGATGTCCTCGTCCATCACCTCGAGCACGGCCTCGACGCCGCCGCTCGCGTACAGGTCGAAGAGCCGCTGTACGACCTCGACATTGCCATCGCTCATCCCGTGCACGATACGGCTCGGATAGCGTTCAGCGGGTGAACGACTCGGGCGTGCACGAGGTCGTGATCGTGGGCGCCGGATTCGGCGGGCTGGGGATGGCGATCCGCCTCAAGCAGGAGGGCATCGATGATTTCGTCGTGCTCGAGCGTGGCGACGACGTGGGCGGCACGTGGTGGGCGAATAGCTATCCGGGCTGCCAGTGCGACATCCCGTCGAACCTCTACTCGTTCTCGTTCGCGCCGAAGCACGACTGGGAGACCGCGTACCCAATGCGCGACCAGATCCTCGAGTACCTGCGCGACTGCGCTCGCCGATTCGACGTGCTCCGCCACACTCGCCTGAGCTGCGAGCTGCTTGGCGCCACCTGGGTCGCCGATCAGCAGCACTGGGAGCTCGAGACCACCGGCGAGCCGCTCGCCGCACGCGTACTGGTGGTCGCGCCCGGCCTCCTCAGCGAGCCATGGTCGCCCGAGCTGCCGGGCCTCGACCGCTTCGAGGGCAAGGCGTTCCATACGGCCAGGTGGGACCACGGTGACGACCTGACCGGGAAGCGCGTGGCACTGATCGGGTCGGGCGCCACCGCGGTGCAGGCGGTGCCGGCGATACAGCCGCGCGTCGGCAAGCTGCACCTGTTCCAGCGCACCCCGCCGTGGGTGATCCCGCACATGGACCACCCGGTCCGGCCGCAGCTCCGTGAGCTCTACGGGCGGGTGCCGGAACTCCAGAGGTTGTCGCGCGCTGCCATCTACGCCCTTCGCGAGCTCATGGTGCCCGGCCTCACCCGCCACCCCCGCTGGCTGAAGGCGCAGGAGCTGAACGCCCGGCTTAACCTGCGTCGCCAGGTACCCGACCCCGAGCTGCGCCGCCGGCTCACGCCCGACTACGAGATCGGCTGCAAGCGCATCGTCCTCTCGAATGACTGGTATCCCGCGATCCAGGCGCCGAACGTCGAGCTCGTCAGCTCGGGCGTCAGCGAGGTGCGCGAGCGATCGATCGTTGACGGCGACGGGATCGAGCGCGAGATCGACACGCTCGTCTTCGCCACCGGCTTCAAGCCCGCGGAGCTGCCGATCGCGGAGCGCTTGCGCGGCCGCGAGGGGCGCACACTGGCCGAGGTCTGGGACGGCAGCCCGGAGGCCTACCTCGGCACGACCGCGAGCGGCTTCCCCAACCTGTTCATGCTCTACGGCCCGAACGTGAACCTCGGGCACAACTCGATCGTGTACATGCTCGAGTCGCAGATCAACTACGTCAGCGACGCGCTCCGCACGATGCGCGACCGCGGCGCCGCCGAGGTCGAGGTGCGTGCCGCGGCTCAGGACGCGTACAACTTCGAGATCCAGGAACGCTTGGCCCAGAGCGTCTGGAACAACGGCGGCTGCGGCAGCTGGTACTTCGACAGCAACGGCCGCAACTCGATCCAATGGCCCGGCTTCACCTTCGAGTACCGCCGCCGCACGCGCCGCTTCGACACGCCGGCCTACCGGCTCGCGCCTCCGACGCGAGCCGCTGGTCAGTCCTCGTCGGTGGGTGGCGGTGGCGGGTCTGCCGGCGCGGCCGCCGGCGTCGGCGGTGCCGGCAGCGTGACCTGATAGATGTCGATGGTGTTGCGGCCCGCCTCCCCGAGGCTGAAGTCGCCGGTGGCGCCCCAATAGGTGAAGGTGCCGTTCGGGTTCGGCTGCACCTTGAACACCGCGGACACCCACTCGTTCGCGTTGCCCGGGATGAACCAGCCCGCCTCCTTGAAGTCGAGCGTGCCGTCGGCGTTCTCGGTGAAGTCGATCACCTGGGTGCCCTGCGAGTACCACGCCATGAAGATCCGGTTCTGGCCCGGGATCTGATGCATCACGTGCGCGGTGCAGACCGTGGCCTGCGGCTTGGTGCGCACCTGTGCGCGATAGATCGCCTTCTCACCGGTCGAGCTGCGCGCATACGGCTCCCAGGCGTCGAGCACGGAGCCCGGCATGGTCGTCTGTAGCTTCGAGACGTCGTACGCGTGGACGCCGCCGTTGCCCTCGGTGTTGTCCGCGCCCGGCGTGCAGGTGGCACCCGGGGGCGTGACGCCGCCGCCGCGCTCGTCGGTGGCGAGCAGGAAGCGACCCGACGCGGTGAGCTCGGCCTCGTGGTTGAAGTCGATGTCCTCGGTCGACGGGTAGGTGGTCTGCCCGGTGGCGTTGCGGCCCTGGTGATGGACGCTGCCCAGGTAGCGCACGCCGGTCAGCGACGGCGCGCCCGATGCCAGCCAGTTCGGGATGTTCAGGTCCTCGGTGCCCTCACCGGTGCCGTCGACGCAGTCGGTGACCATCGCACCGGTCTTGAAGGGCGGATTCGACAGGCTGCCGCGCACCGTGCACGGCAGCGGTGTGCCGCGCGGCTTGTCGTCGAGCGGGGTCGCCGTGCCGCGGTTGTCGAACGCGCCGCTCATGTCGAACATGATCAGGGCGCCACCGCTCCCGCAGGTGAGCCGGTCGTCTGCATAGACCTCGACCTCGTGGCAGCCGTAGATCGAGCCCTTGTTCGTGTGACCCAGGGCGATATCGGCGCTCGGCCAGCGATAGCGGTACACGACCGGCCGGCAGGCCAGGCGCTTCTCGATGAAGCTCCGGCCCTTCGGGAAGTACATGCACGAGGACATGTCCACGACCTCGAAGCCGTCGAGGTTGTAGCGCTGGCTGCTCGCGGGATCCTCGTTCGCACGCGTGCCGTCAGCGGCGACGCCGACGCTGTCGGACGTGACCGAGTAGGCGACGTGCGGGCGCTTGGGATCGACGTTCACCGTGTGCGACTCGCCGGTGTGGCTTGTGAGACCGATCTCCTTGGGCTTCGCGACGTTCGTGACGTCGATCAGCTCGAGGCCGCCGCGCGGCTGGGTCTCGGTACCGAAACCGCTGGAGTCGTGACAGCGGCCGCGCTGGTCCGTCGCGTCGACGAGGAGCTGAGCGTCCGTCCTCACCGCAGAGGGGTTGGTGGCGTTCAGCAGCGCATCGCCCTTGGGGGTCGCCTCCACGTCGTGCTGGAGCCCCAGGGCAGCGTTCGGGTTGCTCGGGCAGGTGGCGGACGGGTGGCCCGCGACGAACTTGGGCGAGGACCCCGTGACCTGGCCGTTC
>Ga0190265_10002510_pt1 | contig 12319 bp, 8 predicted proteins | sample Popmic124T_FD_133135 | JGI IMG/M metagenome (GOLD analysis project Ga0190265, IMG submission 133135) | Populus adjacent soil microbial communities from riparian zone of Indian Creek, Utah, USA - 124 T | ecosystem: Environmental > Terrestrial > Soil > Riparian zone | place: USA: Utah | collected... | reverse complement strand
CGGATCCAGCAGTTCCGCGGCCAGCGCCCGGGCCCGCGGCCAGTCCAGCTCCCCGTCGGCCAACGCCGCCCATGTCGCGCGGAGCCCTCCGGTGAGCAGGACAGAGGAGTCGGCCAGCTTGGTCGCCGCGGTGCGCGAGCAGTTGAGGACGGCCGCCAGCTCGTCGGCGAAGAACTCGCTCACCCCGGGTGCGGTCTCCCGGCCGGGTCCGGGCAGCCAGTCCGGCGACGCCGCGCCGGGCTCGCCGATCTGCCGGTCGGTGGTGTCGGGACGACGGGCCGCCAACTCTGCGACCAGTTCCGCCTCGTAGGCGGCCAGCCGACCCCTCACCTGGTCGACCCGCTGCAGCTCGACGGCCAGCTCGGTGTCCGTCCGGGCGGCCACCGGCATCATCTCGCCGAGCCGGGTGGGCCGTTCGACCACGCCCGCCGGCAGGACCGTCGCCGGCCCTGGCGAGGGCTCGAGCGACGCGACCGTCACCCCGACCCCGTACGCACCGCCCTCGAACATGGATCGACCGTACGGGCAGGGTCTGACAGTTTCGGGCGCTGACCAGGGGGTTCCCCCGAAATCCGGCGACCTCGCATCGCAGAACCGCAGCCTCGGTGCAGGCCCTCAGGGCGCCGGTGCCCTCGCCCGCGTCCTAGGGGAGGTCGCGTCACGACGCGCGGTCCTCGGCGCACAACACGCGGGCCGGGCTCAGTGGGTGCGGCTGCGGCGGATGATCAGCAGGAGGATCAGGAGCGCCCAGGCGATCCCGGCGGCCGGAGCGGCGTAGCGGGCCATCGCGGCACCGCCGGCCACCTCGAGCAGGTCGATCGGCTCGGGTTCCTGCTGCGGCGGGGTGATCACCCGGGGACCGGCCGACGGCACGCTCCGCACCGGTGCTCCGGTGGCGGGGCGGGGCGGAGGCGCGGTCGTCCCCCCGGGAGGGCCGCTCGGGGCCTTGGGGGGACCGCTCGCCGCAGGAGCGGTGCCGGCCGCCGCCTGGTTCGCCTCCATGGCAGCGACGGCGATCTCCGCCGCCGACTGCGTGGTGTCGATCGTCGCGGGCGCGCCCTCGGTGGCCGCCGGCGCGGACTCCTCGGTCTTCTCCGGAAGCGGCGGGACCGCCTTCACCGGAGCGGTCTTGGCCGCGGCCGTCTTCTTCGCGGCCGCCTTCTTGGCCGGGGTGTCCGCGTCGGGCTCGGTGGTCGCGCTGATCTTGTCCGTGGCCGCGGCGGCGGCCTTCTTCGTGCCGGCGGCCACCTTCTTCACGGCCTGCCCGCCGGCGCCGTTGCCGGCCGCCTGCTCCGCTGATGTGGCCACCTCCTCCACGGCGCCGGTGACGGTCGCGGCGGCCGTGGCGGCCGGCCCCGAAGGCCCCGCCGGCGCCGCGGCGGCACGGTCGGCGTCGCCCTGGGCGTCGCCCTCACCCAGCTGCGCGGCGAGCTTGTCGGCGAACTGCCCCAGCAGCTTGTTGCCGACGTCGGTCATGACGCCGCGGCCGAACTGCGCGGGCCGGCCGGTGATGTTCAGGTCGGTGAGGACGTCGACCCGCGTGCTCGAGCCCGCCGCGGCCAGCGTGGCGGTGACCACGGCGGCGGCGGTGCCGTTGCCGCGCTGGTCCTTGCCGCGGGCGTCGATGACGGCGCGGTGGGCGGCCTCGTCCTTCTCGATGAACGACGCCTTGCCCTGGTAGGTCAGGTTGATCGGCCCGAGCTTGACCTTGACCCGGCCGGTGAAGTCGTCGCCGTCGACCGAGTCGAGCGCCGCCCCCGGCATGCACGGGGCGATCCGCTCGATGTCGAGGAGCACCCGCCATGCCTCGTCGATGGGCACGGGCACGGTGAACGAGTTCTCCAGTTGCACGGTGGACCTCCTGGAGGTTGCCTTCGGCCGGTCCTCCCCCGGGACGGGGACGGACCGGCCGGGACGGACGAGTGCCGGACCGGCGGTACGTGGACGCTACAGCCCGGCAGCCGCGGTCAGCGCACGGCGAGTCAGCACCGTGGCGAGGTGTTGGCGGTAGTCGGCCTGCGCGTTGAGGTCGCTGCTGGGGCTGGTGCCCTCGGCGGCGTGCTCGGCCGCGGCGGCGATGGCCTCCGCGGTCGCGTCCGCGCCGGTCAGCGCCGCCTCGACACCGGTCGCGCGGAGCGGGGTCGGTCCCATGTTGGTGAGACCGACCCGCGCCTCGGCGATCCGGCCGCCCTCCAGCCGCACCGCCGCGGCCACCGCCACGATCGACCAGGCCTGCGCGACCCGGTTGAACTTCTCGTAGTGCGTGCCCCAGCCCTCGCGCTTCGGGAGGCGGATCTCCACGAGCAGCTCCCCCTCCTCCAGCGCGGTGGTGAGGTAGTCGACGAAGAACTCCGCCGCGGGGACGGTGCGGCGGCCCGAGAGGCCGGCGATCACCATCTCCGCGTCCAGGGCCAGCGCGACGCCCGGCACGTCGGCGGCGGGGTCGGCGTGGGCCAGGGCCCCGCCGAAGGTCCCGCGGTGCCGGACCTGCCGGTCGGCCACCGTCTCCGTCGCCTGGGCGAGCAGCGGCGCGTACCGCGCGATGAGCGGGTCGGAGAGGACGTCGGAGTGCGTCGTCATCGCGCCGATGACGATGGCGTCGCCCTCCTCCCGGACGCCGCGGAGCTCGGCGACCCTGGTCAGGTCGACGACGGTCTCCGGGGCGGCCAGCCGCAGCCGCATGACCGGGATCAGCGACTGCCCGCCGGCGAGGACCTTCACGTCCTCGCCACCCGAGGCGACGGCCTGCAGTGCCTCGTCGACGGTGCTCGGGCGGGCGTAGGCGAACGGCGCGGGGATCATCGGTCCCCTCCCAGCGAGGAAGCGTCGGTGGACACGCCCGACGAGGTCTCGGTCGAGGCCCCTCCGTAGGCATTGCTCCCTGCGGTGGCGCGATCTCCGCCGTCACCGCCCTGATGGAGTGCCCGCCAGACGCGTTCGGGCGTGAGAGGCATCCGGATGTCGGAGACCCCGAGATGGCGGACGGCGTCCAGCGCCGCGTTGACGACCGCCGGGGTGCTGGCGATGCACCCCGCCTCGCCGACCCCCTTCGCCCCCAGCGGGTTCGACGTCGCCTCGTGCACGGTGTTGCCGGTGTCGAAGTGCGGCAGGTCGTTGGCGGACGGCAGCAGGTAGTCGACGAACGTGCCGGTGGTCAGGTTGCCGTCGGCGTCGTAGACGGCTTCCTCGTAGAGCGCCTGCGCGATGCCCTGGGCGAGGCCGCCGTGCACCTGCCCCTCGACGATCAGCGGGTTGACGATCGTGCCCACGTCATCGACGCAGGCGTACTTCCGGATCTTCACGAAGCCGGTCTCGGTGTCGACCTCCATGGCGCAGATGTGCGTGCCGTGCGGGAAGGAGAAGTTCTCCGGGTCGAACGTCGCCTCGGCGTCGATCGAGGGCTCGATCCCCTCCGGGTAGTCGTGCGCCGCGAAGATCGCCAGCGCGATCTCCTGGATCCCCAGTCCCGTACCGGGCGTGCCCCGGACGGAGAACTTCCCGCCGGAGAACTCGAGGTCGTCCTCGCTGGCCTCCAGCAGGTGCGCCGCGATCTTCCGGGCCTTGGCCACCACCTTCTCGGCGGCCTTGACGACGGCGGTGCCACCGACCACCAGGGACCGGGAACCGTAGGTGTCCAGGCCCCTCGAGGAGATCGCGGTGTCGCCGTGCAGGACCTCGATGTCCTCGAACGGGACGCCGAGCTGGTCGGCGACGATCTGGCTCCACGCCGTCTCGTGCCCCTGCCCGTGCGGCGTCGAGCCGGTGACCACCTCGACCTTGCCGGTCGGCAGCATCCGGATCGACGCCGACTCCCAGCCACCGGCCCCGAAGGAGAGCGAACCGAGCACCCGGGAGGGAGCAAGGCCGCACATCTCGGTGAACGTGGAGAAGCCGATGCCAAGCTGTACCGGATCGTTCGCCTCGCGCCGCCGACGCTGCTCGGCGCGCAGCTCGTCGTAGCCGACCAACTCCAGCGCCTGCTGGGTCGCCATCTCGTAATCGCCGCTGTCGTACTGCAGGCCGGCGACTGTGGTGAACGGGAACTCCTCGGCCTGGATCCAGTTCTTCCGCCGCAGTTCCAGCGGATCCATGCCCAACTCGAGCGCCAGCTCGTCCATGATCCGCTCGATGGCGAAGGTCGCCTCCGGTCGGCCCGCGCCCCGGTAGGCGTCGGTGGGCACCTTGTTGGTGAACACCCCGTCGCACTCGAATCGATAGGCGGGAACCTTGTAGATGCCCGGGAACATGAACGCGCCGAGGGCAGGCACGCCGGGCGTGATCAGCCGCAGGTAGGCACCCATGTCGGCGAGCAGCCGCACCTTGAGGCCCTTGATGTTGCCCTCACGGTCGGCGGCGATGTCGATGTACTGGATCTGGTCGCGGCCGTGGTGGGCCGTCATCAGCGACTCGCTGCGGGTCTCGTTCCACTTGACCGGCTTGCCGAGCCGTCGCGCGATCAGCAGGCAGATGATCTCTTCGGGGGTGACCGGGATCTTGCCGCCGAAGCCACCACCCACGTCGGGCGCGACGACCCGCAGCTTGTGCTCCGGGATGCCGGTGACCATCGCGGCCATCACCCGCAGGATGTGCGGGATCTGGGTCGACGAGTACAGCGTGTAGTTGTCGCCCTGCGGGTGGACGACGACCGCGCGGGGCTCCATGAAGGCGGGGATCAGCCGCTGCTGGACGAACCGGCGGCTGACGACCACCTCGGCACCGCTGAACGCCTGCTCGGTGTCCGCCCCGGTTCCCGCCTCACCGGCATCGAAGACGAAGTGGTAGCTGGTGTTGGAGTCGCAGTGGTCGTGGCAGAGGTTCGCGCCGTCCTTGACCGCCTCCTCCATGTCCAGCACCACAGGGAGCGGTTCGTAGTCGACGTCGACGAGCTCGACGGCATCCTGGGCGGCGACCTTGGTGCGGGCGACGATCACCGCGACGGCCTCGCCGACGTGGTTGACCTCTTCCACGGCGATCGACGGGTGCCCGGGGTTGACCATGTCAGGCGTCACCGGCCATGCGCACGGCAGCGAGCCCTGCTCCTCGGCCAGGTCGGCACCGGTGAAGACGGCGATCACATTGGGTGCCGCCTTGGCCGCGCTCACGTCGACGTTGGTGATCTTCGCGTGGGCCACGGGGCTGCGGACGACGGCCAGGTGCAGCATCCCCGGCAGGACCATGTTGTCGGTCCACGTCGTCTTGCCGGTGATCAGGCGGGCGTCCTCCTTGCGACGGCGGGCCTGGCCGACCTCTTTCTGCGGGACGTCGGCGGTGGTGGCCGGCTCCTCCACGAGGGTCATGACTGCGCTCCGAGGGTGTCGGCGGCCGCGGGACGGCCGCTCATCTCACCGGCGGCCTGCTGCACCGCGCGGACGATGTTCTGGTAGCCGGTACAGCGGCAGAGGTTGCCCTCGATGCCCTCGCGGACCTCGGCCTCGCTCGGGTCCGGGTTGTCGTTCACCAGGTCGATCGAGGCCATGATCATCCCGGGGGTGCAGAACCCGCACTGCAGGCCGTGCATCTCGTGGAAAGCCTTCTGCATCGGGTGCAGGGTGCCGTTCGAGGAGATGCCCTCGATCGTGGTCACCTCGCTGCCGTCGGCCTGGACGGCGAAGACGGTGCAGCTCTTCACGGCCTCGCCGTCGAGGTGGACGGTGCACGCGCCGCAGTTGCTGGTGTCGCAGCCGACGACCGTCCCGACCTTGCCGAGCTGTTCCCGCAGGTAGTGCACGAGGAGTGTCCGTGGCTCGACGTCGTCGCTGTAGGACGCCCCGTCGACCCGCACGTTGATCTGCGTCACCGATCCTCCGCTCACAGGTGTGGCCCCGGTCACGTCCCGGGGTACAGGCGGAGTCTGTACCGCTGAGCGCGAGTTAGGCCAGGCTCAGTGCGCGCCGGGAGGCATGTCCGGCCCGCGGGCGCGCAGAAGGCCCGGAAACCCGGGGATCCCGGCAGCTCGGGCCGCACCGCAACGTTGCAGCGGGGTTGCAGCTCAGCCGACGGGGAGGCGTGTCGCCGTCGGAGCCGACGCGGCGCTGCGCTGCTCGCGACGACGCAGGACGGCGGACATCACCAGCGGCACGAGACCTGCGGCGGCGAGGCCGGCACCGACGGCACTCGGTGCGCGGTAGCCGAGACCGGCCGCGATCACCAGACCGCCGACCCACGCGCCGAGGGCGTTGGCCAGGTTGAGCGCCGAGTGGTTCAGGGCGGCGCCGAGCATCTGGGCCTCCCCTGCCGTCTCCATCAGCCGCAGCTGCAGCAGGATCGCGAGCGTCGAGCCGCTGACCGACACGAGGAGGACCCCGACCACCAGGCCGGGCGCCCACGGCGCCACCAGCGCCGTGAGGGCGAGCACGACCATCAGCGCGACCAGCGCGCCGGCGACCGAGGGGAACAGCGCCCAGTCGCCGAGCCGTCCGGCCAGTGCCGTCCCGACGACCCCGCCGATCCCGTAGACGAACAGGATGACGGGGAGGGTGCCGCGGGAGAGCCCCGCCACGTCGGTGACGAGCGGGGCGATGTAGCTGTAGAGCGCGAACATGCCGCCGAAGCCGACGATGCCGATCGCCAGGGTCAGCAGCACCTGCGGCCGGCGCAGGGCGCCCAGCTCGCCGCGGACGGTGGCCTCGGGCCGTCCCGGCGTCGACGGGACGACCGCGAGCACGGCCGCCATGGTGGCCGCCGCCAGGACGACGACGAGCCAGAACGCGGAGCGCCAGCCGACCGACTGGCCCAGCCAGGTCGCGGCCGGGACGCCGGCGACCAGCGCGACGGACAGGCCGAGCATCACCGAGCTGACCGCCCGGCCGTGCAGCCGCGGCGCGACCAGCGAGGCGGCGACCAGGGAGGCGACGCCGAAGTAGGCGCCGTGCGGGAGCCCGGCCAGCAGCCGGGCGACCAGCAGCGTGCGGTAGCCGGGCGCCAGCGCGGTGAGCGCGTTGCCCACCAGGAGCGCCCCCATCAGGGCGACGAGCAGGGCGCGCCGCGGGAACCGGGCGCTGAACGCCGCGATCACGGGGGCGCCGATCACGACCCCGACCGCGTAGGCGGAGATGAGGTGGCCGGCCGAGGGGATGTCCACGCCCACGCCGTCGGCGATGTCGGGGAGGAGGCCCATCGTCACGAACTCGGTCGTGCCGATCGCGAACCCACCGAGCGCCAGCGCCACGATGGCGATCACCGTGCGGACGGTGCTGAGGGACGGCGGATCGGTCGTCGGGGCCCCAGCAGGCGAAGACACGGCGCTCACTCCGGGTGCCAAGGGCGCACCGTCGGCCGGCATTCCCGACACCTCCCGGAGGTCAGCGGGACCGGCGCCCCCGCCGCAGGCGGAGCAGGTGCGCGGCGGCCGCCGCACGACGGTGCGAGCTGGGCGGCAGCCACTCCAGGCAGGTCTGCCACACGGCGACGTCGTCCCGCGCCTCGGGCAGCTGGGCGTAGCGCAGCAGCAGCTCGGGACGGCGGCTGTGCAGCACGGCCTGGCGGAGCAGGGCGCCCACCCGCTCGCGGGCGACGGCCACCCCCGGCGCGCGGGAGCCGGGCAGCACCGCACCGGGGTAGCGCTCCAGCGCCTCGCCGACCAGTCCGCGGGCCAGCAGCCGTCGCACCTGGTCGAGGTCGGTGTCGATCCGCCCGAGCAGGCGGTACGGGCGGGAGCCGACCAGGTCGGCGCCGACGAGCCGGCGCAACCGGGAGAGCTCGGCGCGGACGGTGACCTCCGCGGCCTCGCCGGGATGGCACTCGGCGGCGAGCTGGACGGCGCTGCGCCCCTCCCCGGCGACGGCGGCCTCGGCCAGCAGGAGCAGCAGCTCGGAGTGCCGCAGCGAGAGCTCGACCGGCCCGGTGGGCAGGCTCAGCCGCGCGCGCTCCCGGCCGAGGACGTCGAGCCGCGGGGCCGGCCGCCGGACCGGCGGCGGGCGGCGGCCCGCGCCCCGCTGCAGCTGCTCGCGGTGCTGCCAGCGCAGCTCCGACTCGACCGCGGCGACCGTGGCCCGCACGAGGGTGAGCACGTGCGGGCTGGCCACGTGGTCGCCGCCGGTCACGTCGATCGCCCCCAGCAGCGCGCCGGTGACCGGGTCGTGCACGGGCGCGGCCGAGCAGCTCCAGGGCTGCACGGGGCGCCGGTAGTGCTCGCTGCCGTAGATCTGGACGGCGTGGTCGACGGCGAGCGCGGTGCCGGGCGCGTTGGTGCCGACGACCTCCTCGGCCCACCGGGCGCCCTCGACGAAGTGCATGCCGGCCGCCCGCGAGCGCAGCGCGGAGTCGCCCTCGACCCAGAGCATCCGGCCCGCGGCGTCGGTGACCGCCACGATCATCCGGTCGTCCTCGGCGTCCTCGACCAGCAGCCGCCGGATCACCGGCATCACCGGCGCGAGCGGGTGCGCCTCGCGGTAGGCGATCAGGTCGTCGTCCAGCAGGTCGACCGGCGGCTCCCGGCCGTCGGGGTCGACGCCGCTGCCGAGCGACCGGCGCCAGGAGTCGTGGACCACCCGCCGCACCGTCTCGTCGGTCAGGACGGTGCCGGTCACCAGCCGCTCGTGGGCAGCGCGCAGCCGCCGGTCGTGGTCCGGGCCGGGACTCCCCGCGGGGAGCGCCAGCCACGGGTTCACGGCCGACGGCACGCGACGCTCCGCCGACGGTGGCTCATGTCACGGCCATCGTGGCTGGTCGGCGCCCTTTCCACCAGACATGGAGCCGCCACGGTCCGGTTGCAGGCAACCGGACCGCGGCGGTCAGTGGGCGGCGACGGGCAGCGCGTCGTCGTCGGGCACGGGCAGCTCCCACGGCCGGACGACGACCACGAGCACGCCGATGGCGAGCACCAGCGCCGTGACGACCACGGCGCCGATCGCGACCGCGTCGTTGCCGAGCAGGCCGACCACGGGCGAGACGACGGCCCCGACACCGAACTGGATTGCGCCCAGGAGCGCCGCGGCGGTGCCGGCGGCCTCGCCGTGCCGGGACAGCGCCAGCGCCGGCGCGTTGGGCAGCGCCAGGCCGCAGGCGAAGAGCACGGCCCAGAGCGAGCCCGCCACGGCCCAGAGGCCGCCGGTCGACGTCGCCGCGAGGAGGACGAGCGCACCGCCGGCCACCGCCCCGGCGACCGTGCCGGCGACCAGCAGCTGCTGGGGCGACCAGCGGCGGAGTAGCAGCGGGTTGAGCTGCGTGGCGGCGATCAGCCAGACGGCGCCCGCGCCGAAGAGCAGGCCGAACTGCTGCTCGTCCAGGCCGAACTCGCCCTGGTAGACGAAGGCCGAGCCGGAGACGTAGCTGAACAGCCCCGCCATCGTGAGCCCGGCGACCAGGACGAGGCCGACGTAGGCGCGGTCGTGGAAGAGGCTGCGGTAGCCCCGGAGGGTCCCCAGCACGCCGCTGCTCTGCCGGCGCTCCGGCGGGAGCGTCTCGGGCAGGTACCGCGCGCCGACCACGATCATCAGCACCCCGTACACGGCCAGGACCGCGAAGATCCCGCGCCACGACGTGAAGCGGAGCAGCTCACCGCCGATGGTCGGCGCGAGCACCGGCGCCGCCCCGAGGACGAGGAAGAGGCGCGAGAGCATCGTCGCGGCGGCGCGGCCGTCGTAGAGGTCACGGACGATCGCGATGGCGATGACCGCACCGGCCGCCGTCCCGACGCCCTGGAGGACGCGGAGCGCACCGAGGACGGCCAGGTTCGGGGCGATGATCACCAGCAGCGAGGCCAGCACGTGCAGCGCGGTGCCGGCCAGCAGCGGCCGCTTGCGGCCCAGCGCGTCCGACACCGGACCCAGCACCAGCTGGCCCAGCGCGAGGCCGATGAGCGTCCCGGTCAGGGTGAGCTGCACCGCCGACGACGTCGTCTCGAGCTCGCGGGTGATGGTCGGGAGCGCGGGCAGGTACATGTCGATGGTCAGCGGCCCGATGGCCACGAAGCCGCCGAGGACGAGCGCGGTGCGTGCCACGCCGGGGCGGGGGACCGCGGGGGCGGCGGTCGTGGTGGGACGTTCCTGCAGAGCGGTCACGAGTCTTCTTCCGGTTGCGTCGTCGCGGGGACCGACGCTGGCCGAGCCGCACTACGAGGGGCTCCAAGTCGTCCGGCCGGCGAAGCATTCCGGGTCGGACGTGGATCACCCCGGAGGCCGGGCCGGCAGCAGTGCCCTCGCGCTCCTGGCCCGGACGGCGCCCGCCCAGAGCCCGGCGCCGTACGCGAGGTCCTCCACGCGCCGGGCGGCGGCGAAACGGACCGGTCCCACCCGCCGCCGGTGCGGCCACCAGGCCAGGACGGCGTCGGCCGCGGCGGCGGTCAGCACGCAGCGGCGGGCGCGGCGGGACAAGAGGGCGGCCGGCACCGCGAGCGGCCAGTGGTGGCGGGTGACCGAGCGGGCCAGCGCGCGCCCGGACGCGCCCATCCCCCGCGCGACCAGCAGCACGGCGAAGCCGGCGGGCGGCCGCTCCCCCGGGCCGGCCAGGCGCGGCGCGAGCCGGGCGGCGGTGACGGCGAGGACGACGGCCGCCGCTCCCTGCGCCCGGCGCCCCCCCGACAGGAGCAGCGCCCAGGCGAGGGCGGTCTCCGGGGCGAGCACCAGCGGGGCGACCGCGCTCCCGTGCCGCGCGGCCAGTAGCGCGGCGCCGGTGCCGTAGAACGCGCGGCGCCGCAGCCACTGCACCGTCGTCCCGGGGTGCGCGTGCGCCACCGCGGCCGCCGGCTCGTAGCGCACCCGCCAGCCGGCCGCGGCGAGCCGCCAGACGAGGTCGACGTCCTCCGCGACGCGCATCGCCTCGTCGAACCCGTCCCCCACCGCCTCCCGGCGGACCAGCAGCGCCGCGCTCGGCACGTAGGAGACCGCCGACCCGGCACGCACGACGGCGGGGTGCGGGCCCATGTCGAGGGCGCTGACCACCGTCTCGTAGGCGGCGAACCAGCCCGCGGTCCCGGGGAGCGCGGTGATCCGCGGCGCGACGACGGCCAGCCGCGGGTCGTCGAGATGCGGGCGCAGCCGCTCCAGCCAGCCGGGGACCGGCACGCAGTCGGAGTCGAGGAAGGCCACGAGCGGCGTTCCGGCGGCCCGCAGCCCGGCGTTCCGGGCAGCGGCCGGGCCTCTCGCGATCCGGTGGCGCACGACACGGGCCCCGGGCGCGGTCACCGGGACCGCCGAGCCGTCGTCCACCACGACGACCGGGAGTGCCGCGGTCGCCGGGTCGGCCGCCAGCGCGGCCAGCAGCCGGCCCAGCGCGGCCGGGCGGTCCTTCACCGGGACGACGACCGTCACGTCGTCGGCGGTGCGGGGCGGCAGGTCCGGGGAGGCGAGCCCGGCGTCGAGCAGCCGTGCCGCCAGGGTTGCCGTCGTCGCGTCGCGGACGACCAGCCGGTCGCCGGCCAGCAACCCGCGGGCTCGCGCGGAGAGCCGCAGCAGGCGCAACGGCGAGCCGCCGAGGAGGGCGTCGCCGCCCCGGCGGCGGGTCCGAGGGTCCAGGAGGACGGCGAACCCGTCGGGGAGCGGGCGCTCGGGGGGCGGGATCACCGCCCGGCCAGCACCTCGTCGGGGGTCGTGATCACCCATGGGCGGGGGCCTGGGAGACGCCGTCGGTCCTCCGCGTCGTCTGCCGGGTCATCGCTGGCCCACTTCCGGTCGGGGGAGCGTGTACGGCGTCCCGGCGGTCTCGTCCCGGGGCGGCACCCTAGCCGCGCGGGGTGGGCCGGGCCTCGCGGAATCGGGAGAGCGAGGAGGACCGACGACCTCTTGCCCGCCGTCGTGTGCTTAGGTCAGCCTTACCTGACCGTCTGAAGGAGCACGCATGCCTGCCCGTCCCGCCCTCCGCGGTGCCGCCCTCCTGGCCACCGCCCTCGTCGTCACCAGCTGCGGCTCCGGGGACGACTCAGGCTCCAGCTCCGAGACCGGCGGGGCGGCGTCCGGCTCGTCGGAAGCCTTCCCCGTCACCGTCAGCACGGCCTTCGGTGACGTGACCGTCGAGGAGGAGCCGACCCGCGTCGTGGCGCTCGGCTGGTCCGACGCCGAGACGGCCCTCGCCCTCGGGGTCCAGCCCGTCGGCGCCAGCGACTGGCTCGCGGTCGGCGGCAACGGCCTCGGCGAGTGGGTCGAGGACGGCTACGACGAGGACCCCGAGATCATCGAGACGCTCGAGCCGAGCTTCGAGGCCATCGCCGCGCTCGAGCCCGACCTCATCCTGGACACCCGCTCCTCCGGCACCCAGGAGCGCTACGACCTGCTGAGCGAGATCGCCCCGACCATCGGCCAGCCCGAGGGCGTCGGCCCGTACCAGACCACCTGGCAGCAGCAGCTCGACCTGGTCGGCCAGGCGCTCGGCAAGACCGACGAGG
>Ga0190265_10002509_pt1 | contig 12319 bp, 12 predicted proteins | sample Popmic124T_FD_133135 | JGI IMG/M metagenome (GOLD analysis project Ga0190265, IMG submission 133135) | Populus adjacent soil microbial communities from riparian zone of Indian Creek, Utah, USA - 124 T | ecosystem: Environmental > Terrestrial > Soil > Riparian zone | place: USA: Utah | collected... | reverse complement strand
TGCTCGTTGAGTTCACGCCGTAGGTCAGCGAGAAGACGCAGTAACCGGCCTTGGCGATCGCGGGACCGTGGAAGGCCCAGTTGGCGCTGTTGCTGCTGCTCAGTCCGTGCAGCAGGACGACGGATCGCGGGTGCGCTGCCGACGGACGGCAGGTCCAGTCGTTCACACCGGACGAGGGGGCGGCCTGTGCCGGAGCGGCGAAGGCGACCGCGGAACACAGGGCGAGGACGAGGGCGAAGAGACGGAAACGGGTCACGACGGCTCCCGAGGACGGTTGAGGTTACAGACCGTAAGTTACGGGGTGTAAAGTTGTCAACGTGTCCACGCAGCCCCAGCCCCGTCGGATGTCCGGTGAGCTACGCGCCCAGCAGCTGCTCGATGTGGCCGAGGAGCTGTTCGCCGATCGGGGGTACGACGCCGCCTCGATCGAGGACATCGCGCGTGCGGCTGGGGTGACCCGGCCGGTGGTCTACGAGCGGCTGGGCAACAAGGAGGGCGCCTACCTGGCGGTGGTGACTCGGGTCCGCGCCCAGCTGGAGGAGCTGATGACCGCCGCGGCGCTCTCGGTCGAGCATCCCCGGGAGCAGCTGCGACTCGGGATCGGCGCCTACTTCGACTATCTCGAGCAGCAGCCGCGCCGCTGGACGATTCTCTACGGTTCGTCCACCCCGATCCTGGGCGACCTGGGGGAGCGGCTGTCCGACGCGCGCTTCCACACCGTCGAACGGATCGTCGACCTGCTCCGCCTGCATCTGACGAACGAGTCGGAGACGACGATCCACGCCATCGGTCACCTGCTCTCGGGCGCTCTGGAGCAGATCGGACGGTGGTGGATCCGCAACCCCGAGCTCAGCCGCGACCAGATCCTCGACTACTCGGTGGACATCCTCTGGGGCGGGCTCAGCCCCTACGTGCCTGAGTGAAGCGCGCTCAGGAAGGCGCGCCGACCAACCGGACGTCGCTGATCGCGGTGTAGTTGCGCGCCGACGGGCCGCTGCCGGGCTCGCTCACCGACACCAGCCGCAGCACCACGTTGGTGGTCGTGACGGGCTCGATCCCGATCGTCTGCATCTCGCGGCCCTCCACGAAGGTCTGCGGCACCACCGTGCCGTCGTCGAAGATCCACTCGACGGCGAGCACCTTGCGGTTGCCGGCGTACCAGTCGAGGGGGCCCGAGCTCTTCGCGTAGCCGTTGATGAGCCCGACCTCGCTCAGCTCGACCTCTTCGGGGAACGCGAACGTGATCTCCAGATCCGTGCCGTCGCCGGGCGTGCGCCAGCAGGTCTCTGGGACGCCGTCAAGCATGTTGCGGGCCTCGTAGCGAACCATGTTGCCCTGGGTGTCGAGGTTGGGCTTCGCGGTCCTCGGTGCGGTCGCCGTGGAGTACCTCGCCACGTCCTGTGCCCCGTCCGCGGGTGACGGGACGTTGGTCGGGCCCGAGGGTGAGTTGTTCGATGGTGGTGCGGACTTGCCGTCCGCCGTGCCGTTGACCGGGCTCGGGTCGCTCGCGCCGTCGTCGTCCTCGCCGGAGAACATCAGCAGCCCGCCGATCGCCGCGACCAGCAACAGGATCACGACGGTCAGCGCGATGGCGAGCAAGGAGGGGCCGGGCCGCCGAGTGTCAGGACTGGGGGCCGCGGGCGTGCGGGCCGGCGGGGGTGACTCGGTCGGGGGAGCCGCGGCGACCTCGTCGACGTACAAGGGATAGCGCGGCGCGCGCGGTTGTGTGTACGCCGGCGGGGGAGGCGACGAGGGAGGAGGAACCGTGGGCACGTGAACCGGCGGACGCTCGGCCGTCTCGCCCTGGCTTGGCCCGGTCGGCCCCGTTGCCTCGGCCTCTCCGGGGGCGATCGGACGGCCGCAGTTCGTGCAGAACCGACCGACGCCGAGGCGGTGGCCACAGCCGGTGCAGAACTCCATCCGTCCTCCCCGAGTCGATCCGACAGCGGGATTGTATGTAACGCCCGGTCGAGACGGGCGTGGTCTAGCGCACCAGGTCGCGGGCGTCGGCGCGACCGAGCAGCTCCGGCAGCCGTCGTACGGCGGTGGCGAGCTCGCGCAGGTCGGCGCCCTCGAGCGCCTGTGGACCGTCGCAGAGAGCCGTCTCGGGGGTCGGGTGCACGTCGACGATGACGCCGTCGGCGCCGGCCGCGATGCCCGCGCGGGCCAGCGGCACGATGAGGTCCTTGCGCCCCGCCGCGTGGGACGGGTCGATGATCACCGGCAGGTGGCTGGTCGCCTGCACGACGGGCACCGCCGAGATGTCGAGGGTGTTGCGGGTCGCCGGCTCGAAGGTCCGGATGCCGCGCTCGCAGAGCACCACGTCGAGGTTGCCGCGCTGGGCGATGTACTCGGCCGCCATCAGCCACTCCTCGATGGTGGCGGTCATACCGCGCTTGAGCAGGACCGGCTTGCCGGCCTCGCCGACCGCCTGGAGCAGCCCGAAGTTCGCCATGTTGCGGGTGCCGATCTGCAGCATGTCGGCGTGCTCGGCGACCACGCCCACGTCGCGGGCATCGACGATCTCGGTGACCACGGGCAGCCCGGTAGCCGCGCGGGCGTCGGCCAGGATCTCCAGGCCGCGGACACCGAGCCCCTGGAACGCGTACGGCGAGGTGCGGGGCTTGAAGGCACCGCCCCGCAGGATCGTGGCGCCGGCCGACTTCGCCATCTGCGCCGCCTCGAGCGTCTGCTCCGGGGTCTCCACGGCACACGGCCCGGCGATCAACGTGAAGGTGTCAGGCCCGATCGGGACCTGCATGCCCTCCGGCCCGACCCAGATGGTCGAGCGTTCCGGGTGATGCTGACGGCTGACCAGCTTGTAGGGGTCGGAGATCCGGTGGACGTCGGCGACGCCGTTCAGGGTGCGCAGGTTGAGGTGGTGGAACGAGTCGATGTCGCCGACCAGGCCGATGATCGTGCGCTTCACGCCTTTGGAGACGAAGGCCTCGCCGCCGACGCTCTCGACGCGCTCGACGACATGGGCGATGTCCTCGTCCGTCGCGTCGGGAGCCATCACCACCACCATGCGGAGAAGGTAGTCGAGCGATGGGGAGGCCCCGCTCACCCAGCCAGGTGCTGGACGACGTCAGACGGATTCCGCCGGGCAAATGGTGGGGAAGGACCCTCGCGCATCCAGCCCGCACACGAACTTCCCGAACTCACGCCCGATGGCACTGTAGGACCCGGCTTGCGCGACGAGCTCCCAGTCGTCATCCCGATAGAGGTAGGCGCGGAACTCATCGTGTGGGCCACGCGATGCGGTGCGCAGGATGGCGCCGACCGGCGGCTCGCTGCCGTAGGCATGCGGGTACAAGACCTCCCAGCCGTCGATGCTCGTGGAGTCGGTTTCTTCGGAGTAGAGCGAGGTGATGGCATTGGCCACGTCCCACTCCACGAGGTCGAAGAACTCCATGGGGACACACCGCAGCCAGGTGAACTGCGATCCCAGTTCGAGCCTGCATCGAAGCTCGTTGCTCCGCTGCACGGTGCCGTGAAGGAAGTCGTCGACGTCGTAGGTCAAGCCGGTGCCGAACCCGTGTTCCTCGAACAGCCGTAGGAACGGCCGAGCCTGCTGCCGGTTGGCCAGCTTCGGGTACCGGACGGTGAGGGCAGAAGGCATGTACAAGGTTCCGAGGCCGGCGATCCGGGTTTCCTCGTGGAACAGCGTGTTCTCGAATGCCTGCCCGCGGAAACCCGGGGGGATGACCGTGCTGCTGCGATCGACGGCGAGCGCGTCCTTCGCGAAGGCCTTCAGCAGCGCATCGACATCCGGTTCCGCCGGCGCGTTGGCCGACGGCGCCGCACTCTCCTTCGGCGACTTCGTGTTCGTGTCCTCGTCACCCCCGTCGCAGCCGGCGGTCAGCAGCGTCAGGGCGAGGGCGACCCCGAGCAAGGTGCTTCTCATCTGTCCTCCGGCGGCTATGTCCTCCGGCGGCGGACAGTACCCCTCCATGGCGCCCGGCGAGGGGGATTTGCGTGGTCACGCCAGCCGGAGCGACTTCAGCAGCGCCAGGTCGGCGTTGTCCGGACTCCGCGAGCCCGGCGTCTCGGCGATGAACGGCACCCCCTCGGTGGCGGGGTGCGCGAGAAGGTCGCGGAACGCCTCCACCCCGATGTGCCCCTCGCCGAGCTTCTCGTGCCGGTCCCGGAACGCGCCGCGCACGTCCATCGAGTCGTTGGCGTGCACCAGCCGCAGCCGGTCGGCCCCGCCGATCTCGACAATCCGGTCGAGCGTCGCCGTCGCACCGCCGGGCTCGTCGAGCGGCGCCCCGGCGGCGAACACGTGGCAGGTGTCGAGGCAGATGCCGGCCTTGGGGTGGAAGTCGAGCGCCGCGAGGTAGGGCTCGAGGTCGTCGACGCCGGCGCAGAGCGAGCGACCTTGGCCGGCGGTGGGCTCGAGGAGCAGCCAGGGCGCCGCGTCGTCCGCGATCGCGTCCAGGATCGGCAGCAGCGCCTCCCGCACCCGGGTCATCGCCGCCGCATGCGGCTCGACGCCGCCGTCGGGATCGACGTACGACCCGGTGTGCACGACCACGCCCTCCGCGCCGATCTCGGCGGCCCGACGCAGGTTGTGGACGACCAGGGCGATCGAGTTGGCGTAGGTCTGTGGTGTCGGGCTGCCCAGATTGACGAGGTACGGCGTGTGGATCGCCACCCGCAGCCCACGCCGCGCGCACCCCTCGCGGAACGCCGCGTCCTCGGCCGGCCGCCCGGGTGAGAGCGCCCAGCCCCGCGGGTTGCCGACGAACACCTGGATTGCCTCGCAGCCGAGCGCGTCGGCATCCGCGAGCGCCCCGGCCACTAAGCCCTTGCCGACCAGGACGTGCGTGCCGACCGGGTTCCGCATGGGCGGAAGGTACCTCCCGCGGCGATCAGGCGATGTTGAGGGTGATGGTGCTGCCCTTGGGCGCGAGCTCGCCGGCTCCCGGGTCGCTGCTGACTACCAGGCCCAGCGGGTCGGGGAAGAAGGAGCGCGTCTCGACATCGAAGCCGAGATCCTCGAGCGCGTCGGTGGCTTCGTCCACGCTCGATCCCCGGACCGGGGGCACTTCGATCAGCTCGGGGCCGAGGGAGACCGTGAGCTCCACCTCGTCGCCCTGGAACAGCGTGCCGCTGGTGGGATCCTGACTGATCACGTCACCCTCGGCGACGGTGTCGCTGTGCTTCTCGACCACCTTCGGCTCCAGCCCTCGCGCCTCGAGCACCGAGATCGCCCGGTCGGCGTCCTTGCCGACCCAGTCGCCGACCCGGAGCGGCTTGCGGCCGCGGCTGATGATCAGGTCCACGGAGTCGCCCGGCTTCAGGGTGGTCCCGGCCTTGGGGTTCGTGCCGATCACCAGGCCCTCGGCCACGTCCTCGGAGAACCGCAGCACGGTCTCGTCGTACTCGAGCTTCAGGTCGAGCAGCGCGTCCTGACCCTCGTCCTCGGTGCTACCCCTCAACCGGGGGACGTCGTACCGCTCCGGCCCCAGCGAGATCGTGACCGTGACGGTCCCGTTGTCGAGAACCCGCGAACCCGGGCTCGGGTCCGTCTCGACGACCTGCCCCTCCGGCACGTCCTCGGAGTACGCCGGATCGGAGTAGTCGACCTTCAGCCCGGCGGCGTCGAGCTTCGCCTCCGCCTCGCTCTGGGACAACCCGATCAAGCCGGGCGTCGAGGTGTAGCGCGCCCAGCCGAGCCAGTAGGCACCGCCGCCGATCAGCACCGCCAGCACCAGCGCCAGGACCAGGAGCACCGGCCCGCGCCGCGAGCGGCGAGGCCGCTCCGCAGCGGGTGTCGGCTGCTCGGGCGGTCGCGGAGGCGGCGGCAGCGCCTGCGGGTACGACGTCGTGTGCTCGTGGACGCTCGGCGACGGCTCCAGGATCTGTGCGAGCTCGGCGTCGTCCCAGATGTCCGGCGAGGTGCCCGCTCCGGCCACCATCATCGGCGCGAGGTCCTGGGTCAGCTCCGGGTCGTCGCGCACGCCGTTGGCGAGCGCGTGGCTGACCCGGTGGACCTGGTGCAGCAGCACCGACGCGTCGGCGGGCCGCAGGCTGGGCTCACGCGCGGTCGCCCGGGCGACCAGGGCGTCGACGTACGCGGGGAGATCCGGCACCAGTGACGACGGGGGCGGGACGTCGTTGTGGACGTGCTTGTAGGCCACCTGGATCGGCGTCTCGCCCGCGTGCGGCTTGGTCCCGGTCAGCAGCTCGAACAGCACCACGCCGGCGGCGTAGACGTCGGCACGGGCGTCGGCCTTGCCCTCCACGACCAGCTCGGGGGCGAGGTAGGAGACGGTGCCGATCAGGACGCCCTTGGTGGAGGTGTGCTGGGTCTCGGCACTGATCGCCTTGGCCAGCCCGAAGTCGGCGACCTTGACTCCGCCGGCGTCGCCGATCAGGACGTTCTCGGGCTTGATGTCCCGGTGGATCAGGCCGGCCCGGTGCGCCGAGCCGAGTGCGGAGAGCACCGGCTCCATCAGCGCCAGCGCCCGCAGCGCCGCCATCGGACTCTCCTTGGTGATCGTGTCCCGCAGCGTGTGGCCGGTCACCAGCTCCATCACGATGAACAGGACGCCGTCGCCGGCGTCGTCGTGGCCCTGGTCGTAGACCGCCACGACGTTGGGATGCGAGAGCCTGGCCGCCGCCCGCGCCTCGCGCACGAACCGCGCCGCGAACGCCTCGTCGTCGCCGAGCCCGGCGTGCATGATCTTGATCGCGACGGTCCGGTCGAGGCGCAGATCGGTGCCTTCGTAGACGCTGGCCATGCCCCCGCGGGCGATCCGGGCCCCGACCCGGTATCGCTCCTCGAGGACCCGCCCGACGAACGGGTCGCCGGAGGGCGCACCGCCGTCCGGGCGGGCATGCGCGTCGTTAGGCACAGCGACCCCCTGCTCCGGATGGGGAAGGTATCCGGGGCCTCAATCGTACGGTCGCTGGCAGGGTGCGTCTGCCCAGGGCGACGCCCCGGCGTGGCGCATCGCCGCCGTGGCAGCATGGGGCCATGAGCGAGACACGACTCGCGGACCACGACCTCGCGGCGTTGGTACCCGAGTGGATCGACCGAGCAACCGCCGCCGACCTGCTCGGCGTGACGGTGGCGAAGGTACGCACGATGGTGAAGGACCACCAGCTCGCCGAGGCCGTCCCCACCACCGGCGCGGGCCCGCAGATCCCGGCGGGCATGATCGAGGACGGGCTCCCGGTGAAGGGGCTGTCCGGGCTGCTGACCGTGATGCACGACAACGGGTACGACGACCGCGAGTGCATCGCCTGGCTCTACCTCGACCAGGAACTGCCGGGTCGGCCGATCGACGCCCTGCGGGAGAACCGCGGCACCGAGGTCAAGCGCCGCGCCCAGGCGATGGCGATCTGAGACCGAGCGTGGGCAGGATTCTCCGGGACCAACGCACCTTCGCCGGGGCGGTGATCCTGGTTCTGGTTGCGTCGGTGGTCGTCAACTCCTTCCGCGACGACGACGACAGCAGCGCCGACGATCCGGCGGCTACGCCGACGGTCAACACGTCACCTGATGGCACGCCCAGCGGCTCGGCCTCGCCGACCGAGGACGAGACGTCAGAACCGGCGACGGACCGCGAAAGCGGACTGCCGATCGTGAACCTTTCCGAGCTCCCGGCCGAAGCGGAAGAGACGGCCCAGCTGATCGCGGCCGGCGGGCCCTTCCCCTACGCGGATGACGGCGAGACGTTCCTCAACTCCGACGGCTTTCTCCCGGAGCGCGAGACCGGCTACTACCAGGTCTACACAGTGGACACGCCAGGGTCGGCCGAACCCACGGAACGCCGGCTGATCACCGGTCAAGAGCGGGAGCTCTACTGGACCGACGACCTCTACGAGTCCTTCCAGCGGGTCGAACCCGGCCGCTGAAGGGGGGTGGTCACGGGCGCCCAGGGTGGGCTCTACTGGACCGACGACCTCTACGGATCCTTCAGGAGGATCGAAGAATGAGCGGACTAGCAGGAGTACTGGCCGACCACATCCCTCCCGGCGTCTACCGCTGGCACGCGGCGTACGGCGTCGGCGACGTGCAGCACGCGGTCGAACACGCCGGCTGGCGGTTCGCCTATCTCGACGGGCATGCGGTGGAGACCGCGGCCGAGTTCCACGGCGCGGTCGCCGAGGCGCTGGCGCTCCCTGATTCCTACGGCCGCACCATGGATGCCCTCGACGAGTCGCTGTCCGGCATCGCGGACGACGGCAAGCGGACGGTCCTGCTCTGGGACGCCTGGGCGCCGCTCGCCCGTGCGGAGCAGCGCACGTTCACTTCCGCGGTCGAGACCATGCGGTCGTGGTCGTCGGCGGTCTGCGTGCTGGTCCGCGGCGAGGGCCCGGACCTGGGCCTGCCGAGTATCGACTAGACGACGCGCTGGGTCGCTGCGCGGGCCAGCTCGCGGAGCACCTCGCGGGCGGCGTCGTCAACCGCGGCGCTCTCGAGCGCGGCAACCGCCAGTCGGGACAGCTCCTCGATCACCTGCTCCACCTGGGCGTGGGCACCGGAGGCGTCGATGATCCGGCGCAGGTCCTCCACCTCTTCCCTCGACAGCTGGCCGCCGAGCGCCGCGTCGAGACGGGCCGCGTCGGCCGGGGAGGCAGCGTCCAGCGCCAGCGCGACGAGCACCGTGCGCTTGCCCTCGATCAGGTCGTCGCCCGCGGGCTTGCCGGTCGTCTCCGGGTCGCCGTAGACGCCGAGCAGGTCGTCGCGTAGCTGGAACGCCTCGCCGAGCGGAAGCCCGAAGGAGGACAGGTCGGCCAAGGTCGCGTCGTCGGCCCCGGCCAGGGCGGCGCCGATGTGCAGCGGTCGCTCGATGGAGTACTTCGCGGACTTGTAGCGCAGCACCGTCATCGCCGTCTCGACGTCGGCCCGGCCGCGGGCCTGCACGGACACGTCGAGGAACTGGCCCGTGATCACCTCCGAGCGGCACTGGTCGAACAGGTCGAGCGCCGGCCCGACCCGGTCCCACGGCAGCCCGCAGCGGCGCAGCATCTCGTCCGACCAGCCGAGGAGCAGGTCGCCGAGGAGGATCGCCGCCGCCGCGCCGTACTGCTCCGGGTCGCCGCGCCAGCCGTCACTCCGGTGCTCGGCGCCGAAGGTGCGGTGGGTGGCCGGGCGCCCGCGTCGGGTGTCGGAGGCATCCATGTAGTCGTCGTGAACGAGCGCGCTCGCGTGCAGCAGCTCGAGGGCGGCGCAGGCACGGATGAGCGCCGCGTCGTCGGCCGGGTCGGGGTCGACAGCCCGGTGGCCCCAGTAGCAGAAGGCGGCGCGGAACCGCTTCCCGCCGCCCACCGATACCCGCGCCTCGGCCATCAGCCGGGCGGCGTCCTCGCCCAGCGGGGCGAGCCGGGTGGCCTGCTCGTCGAGGAACCCGTCGAGCGCCTTCTGGACCGCGGCGCGGAACGTGTCGCCGTCCCAACCCGCCCGCGAAGCCGCCACGGCAAGGAGACTAACGATTGGACAATCCCCGGCCCGGGCCGGTCCTCCTCCCTAGACTCGGCGCCATGACCGAGGACCGCACCCCCCGCATCGGAGAGCTCCTGCGTCGGGGCGTGCGCTCCTTCTCCTTCGAGTTCTTCCCGCCGAAGGACGATGAGGGTGAGCGCATCTTGTGGCGCTCGATCAGCGAGCTCGAGCCGCTGCGGCCGACGTTCGTCTCGGTCACCTACGGCGCCGGCGGGGCGACCCGCGACCGCACCATCGCGATCACCGGACGGATCGCCCGAGAGACCTCGCTGCTCCCGATGGCGCACCTGACCTGCGTGGGGCACACCACCGAGGAGATCGGCACGATCCTGGTCCAGCTCGAGGATGCCGGGGTGCGCAACGTCCTGGCCCTGCGCGGCGACCCGCCGGGTGGCCCGGGCACGACCTGGGAGAGCACCGAGGGCGGGGTCGAGTACGCCGCCGAGCTGGTGGAGTTCATCCGGTCCAGCGCGGACGGACTGTGCGTGGGCGTGGCTGCGTTCCCCGAGGGTCATCGCGACGCCGAGAACGTCGACCGCGACGCGCTGGTGATGAAAGCCAAGCGCGACGCGGGCGCGGAGTTCGCGGTCACCGAGATGGTGCTGCGCGCCTCCGATTACTTCGCGCTGGTCGAGCGGTGCCGGGCGATCGGCGTCGACTTCCCGATCGTGCCCGGGATCATGCCGATCCTGAACCTGAACTCGATGAAGCGGATGGTCGAGCTCTCCGGCCGCGAGATGCCCGACGAGACCCTGGCCCGGATCCTGCCGCTGCAGGACGACCCCGCCGCGGTCCGCGCCGAGGGCATCCGGATCGCCACCGAGCTGTGCGACGAGCTGCTCGCGGGTGGCGCGCCGGGCCTGCACTTCTACACGCTGAACCGGTCCAAGGCGACGCGCGAGATCTTCGAGGCGCTCAAGCTCGCGGTCTGATCAGGCGGGCCCGATCTCCTGGGCGACCAGGGCGGCCGAGAGACCGACGAAGGGGAGCCCGGCACCTGGCGTGGCGTGCGCCCCGGCGGCGTACACACCCTCGATCGGGGTGGTCGGACCGAGCCGGCGGCGGACCGTGCCGCGTCCCTGCCAGAGCACGCCCATCGGCGAGCCGCCCCATGCTTCGACCAGGTCGCGAGGGGAGCGGTCGACGCGGACCACGACGTTGTCCCGCACCCTGACGCCCATCCGGGCCATCGCGAGCAGCATGTCCTCCGCGATCTTGCCGCGGCCGTGCAGCGTCCAGGCATGGTGTCCCTCGGGCGCCCGGCCCCCGGTGTGGATCGCGATGGTGGCGTCGCCGTGCAGCACCGTTTCCGTGGGCAGGTCCGGTACGTCGCCCTCGAGGCCCAGGTGCGCGACCACCGGAGGGATCGCCGGCATCGTGCGGTCGACGTATGGCGCGAGGGTCGGCAGCCGGCGCGGGTCGATCGCGCACACCACGGCATCGGCCGCGACCTCGCCCATCTCGGTGCTGACCGCGGCGACCCGGTCGTCGCGCATGACGAGATCGAGGACCGGGTTGTCGGTGAGGACGGTGACGCCCCGGGTGGCCAGTCGCTGCTCGAGCGCGTCGGTGATCCGGGCCATCCCACCGGGGACGGTCCACGCCCCGAAGCTCTGCTCGAGGTAGGCCACCAGCCCCGCCCACGACGGCACGTTGCGCATGTCGTGCCCCCCGGCGAGCAGCGGGTGCGCCGCGACCATCTCCAGCCGGTCGTCGCGGAAGCTGCGCCGCAGCCGCTTGTGCATCGTCTCGCGGCCGTCGAGGTACGCCGCCACCTCGCGGGGCAGGTCGTCGGGTTGCCACGGCACCTCGAAGTAGTGGCGGCGCAGCACGTCCCAGACCTCGGCGTACTCGTCGACGTACTGGATCCAGGTGTCGCCCAGCCCGGGGTCGAGCTCGTCGAACGCCGCCTTCTGCGCGGCCCGCGAGCCGCCGGGCAGCCGCACCGAGGTGTCATCCGCGAACCGGTGCTCGCGGATCAGCTCGCGCGGCTCCAGCTCGCCGACCTCCTTCTCCAGCGGTCGGCCGGACTTGCGGAACAGGTCGCGGAGCACGGCGGGCAACAGGGTGGAGTGCGGCCCGGCGTCCCAGGCGAAGCCCTCGTGCTCGACGGTGGTCAGCGCGCCGCCGAGCCGCCCGGACCGCTCGAGCAGAGTGACCTCGTGGCCGAGCTTGGCCAGCCTGGCGGCGCTGGCCATCCCGCCGAACCCGCCACCCACCACCACGACACGCATGGCGGGCACCCTAGTGCGGCCGTTGGGATAGTCCGCCGTCCTGGGCACCCCTCTCGAGGCCAAATGGGGTGCCGGATGCGGCGGACTATCGCGCCACGGGGATTAGGCGGGGGTGGGGGTGCTCCGGTCGCGGCGGCCCTTCCAGCGTCGCCAGCCGCGTCGGATCAGCCTGGCCGCGAAATAGAGCGCGACCATGCCGGTTGCGAGCAGCACCGCGGCGATGCTGGCCGCGGCAACGGGGTGCTCGATCGCGAACCAGACGACACCGAGGACCGCGATGTCCTCGACGATGCTGAGGCCGATGTTCGTGACCGGCTCCGGGGAGGTGTTGACCGCGAGCCGGGTGCCGGTCTTGACGATGTGCGACGCGAGCGCCGTGCCACCACCCACGACGCCACCCACCGCCTGGTCGAGCGAGTCCGCGTCGCCGGCGATCAGCACGCCTACCACGGCGCCCACGGTCGGCCGGATCGCGGTGGAGATCACGTCCCAGGTGGAGTCGACGTAGGGGATCTTGTCGGCGACGAACTCCATCACGTACATGAAGCCGGCGACCGCGAGGACCTCCCAGCGGCCGAGTGCGTCGGGGATGTCGGCGAGGTCGCCGAGCCGGTCGGCGATCCCG
>Ga0190265_10002508_pt1 | contig 12322 bp, 12 predicted proteins | sample Popmic124T_FD_133135 | JGI IMG/M metagenome (GOLD analysis project Ga0190265, IMG submission 133135) | Populus adjacent soil microbial communities from riparian zone of Indian Creek, Utah, USA - 124 T | ecosystem: Environmental > Terrestrial > Soil > Riparian zone | place: USA: Utah | collected... | reverse complement strand
TGGCGCTCGAGTCGGTGCTGGAGGCCGCGCTGCACGTCGATGTCGAGGCGTCGGAGCCGTTGCCGCGCGAGTGGGGCGCAGCGGTGCGATCGCTGGCCCCGGGTCGGGATGCCGCGCGGCCGCCGGAACCGGGGTCCGTGATCGGCGCCGCGCAGCTGCACCGGGCGATCCTCGACGCCCGGGACGCATCGCCTGCCGGCCCGGAGCTGCGGGCGTGGCCGGGGATCGGGCCACAGCTGCGCGCGGCTGCCCGGCGCGGATCGGTGGTGCTGCCCGCCGCCGCCCGGATCGGGGTCGCGGTGGCGATCGCGATGGGGCTCGGCCGCGCGCTCGGGTTGGGCCACGCCTACTGGATGGGGCTCACCGTGGCCGCGGTGCTGCAGGGCAGCAACCTCGCGGCCACCCGCAGCCGGGTGACGCAGCGGGTGGTCGGCACCGCGCTGGGCGTCGCGCTCGGCTTCGCCGTGCTCGGATGGGGGCCGCCGCTGTGGGTCGCGGTGCTGGTCGTGGCTTTGTGCCAGTGCCTGGTCGAGCTGGTGATCTCCACCCACTACGGGCTGGCCGTGGTCGGCATCACGGTGCTCGCCCTGCTGCTGTTCCACATCGGCGCGCCCGACGAGGACATCGGGGCGGCGATCGGGGCCCGGTTGCTGGACACCGCGCTCGGCGCCGCGCTGGCGCTGGCGCTGCGCCGAGTGCTGTGGCCGCGGGCCACCTCCACCCGGCTGCCCCGGGTGCAGGCCGAAACGGTCGACGCCGCGCGCCGGACGCTGACCGCGGCCTGGACCGGCTCCGCGGCGCTCGTCCCCGAGCGGCGCAGGCTGCAGGGCGAGCTCGCGGTGCTGCACGCCGTGCACGCCGACGCGCTCGCCGACGCCGGCTCGGGCCCGTCGACCCCGGGCCACCAGTGGCCCGTCTCGGTGGCTGTCGAGGAGCTGGCTGTGCTCGCACTGTCCTGGCCGCGGCACCGGACACCGCCGGATGCCGCCCACGCCGAGCCCTTCCTGCGGCACCTCGACGACGTCGCCGCCGCGCTCGTCGACGGGCACCGGCCGGGCCCGGCCCCCACCGTGCTGCCCGGTCACCCCCGCACGCTGGCCGCCGCGACCGCACTCACCACCGCTGTCCGGCGCGCCGGGTCCGGGTGAGCGGCGGCGGACCCAGGAGGCGGCCGCCGACTCCCGGTGACCGTGGCCAGCGCGATCGGCGGTTCTCCGAAGGCTGACGCTCGTCAACGCCACCACGCCCGCTCTGCTGGACTGTGCCCCGTGCTGCCCCCCGCCGCGGCGGAGATCGTCTCCCTGCTCCTGCTGGTGATCGTCCTCGGCTTCGCGGTGCTGCGACCGCACGGGTTGCCGGAGCTGATAGCCGCCGGGCCGGCGGCCGCGACCGCGCTGCTGCTCGGGCTGCTGACCCCGGCGGACGCACTGGCCGAGATCGTCGAGCTGGGACCGACGGTGGCGTTCCTGGGCGCGATCCTGCTGCTCGGGCGGCTGGCCGAGGCCGAGGGCGTTTTCCGCTGGCTGGGGCAGCAGCTCGGTGCGCGCAGCGGGAGCCGGCCGGGCCGGTTGCTCGGCCTCACGTTCGTGGCGGCGTCGATCACCACGGCGGTGCTGAGCCTGGACGCGACGGTGGTGTTGCTGACCCCGGTGGTCCTGGCCACGACCCGGTTGCTGCGGGTGCCGCCACGGCCGCACACCTACGCCTGCGCGCACCTGGCGAACTCGGCCTCGCTGCTGCTGCCGGTGTCCAACCTGACCAACCTGCTGGCCTTCGCCGCATCGGGGCTCTCGTTCACCGGGTTCGCCGCCCTGATGGCCGGGCCGTGGCTCCTGGTGATCGCGATCGAGTACCTGGTCTTCCGGGTCTGGTTCCGCGCCGAGCTGCGGGTTCCGTTGGCCGCCGCGCCCGCGCCCGACGAGGGCCTGGGCGCGCCGCGGGTCGCGCTGGTCGTGCTCGGCCTGACGCTGGCCGGTTTCGGGGTGTCGTCGTTGCTCGGCGTCGAACCGGTGTGGGTGGCGCTGCTCGGCGCGCTGCTGCTCGGCACCCGCTCGGTGCTGGGGGATCGGATCGGTGTCGGTGGGCTGGCGCGCGCCATGGAGCCGCAGTTCTGCCTGTTCGTGCTGGCCCTGGCCGTCGTCGTGCAGGCGGTCGCGGTGAACGGGCTCGGCCGGGCGCTCGGCGCGGTGCTGCCGGTGACCCCGACGCTGGCCGGGCTGCTGCTCGCCGCCGCCCTCGCCGCGCTGCTGTCCAACCTGCTCAACAACATCCCGGCCGCCTTGTTGCTGCTCGCCGTGCTCGGCGCCACCCCGGATCCCGGGATCGTGCTGGCCGTGCTGATCGGGGTGAACATCGGGCCGAACCTGAGCTACCTCGGTTCGCTGGCCACGCTGCTGTGGCGGCGCGTCCTGGAGGGTACCGAGGCCGCCCCGACGGCCGGCGAGTTCCACGGCCTCGGTGCGCTGAGCACGCCGGTATGCCTGGTGGCCGCGGTGCTCGCGCTGTGGGCGGGGCTGCAGCTCGGTGGTTGACCGGTTCAGCCGGGGGCCGCACCGGCGAAGCAGGCCAGCACCCGCGCCGCGGTGCGCCGACTACCGGTGACGGTCAGCGTGCCGGCCGCGAGGGCCTCGTCCAGCGGACGACCCTGCAGGGCGACCTCGCGCAGCACGCCGACGTCGGCCTCCAGCACCGCGTCCGAGTCGTCGACCCCGCCGCGCCCGAGCTCCAGCCGGCCGTCGGCCACGGCCAGCGCGAACCGGTCGCCGCCGGTGCGCAACTCGACCCAGGCCAGCAGCCCGGCCGCCGCCTCCGGGCGGAACGTGGTGCGCAGGGCCAGCACCAGCGCGTCCGGGCTGAGCTCGGCCGATGTCGTCATGGCCAGCGCCCGGCCCCAGCCGCCGAGCGCGACCAGCACCGGCTCCAGCTCCCGCCCCCGCTCGGTCAGCTCGTAGGCGCGGACGCTGGCCGGCGGCCCGACCCGGCACCGACGCAGCACCCCGGCCCCTTCCAGCTCGCGCAGCCGCTGGGACAGCACGTTCGGGCTGGCCGTGGGCAGGCCCCGGGTGAGATCCCGGAACCGTTTCGGCCCGAGCAGCAGCTCCCGCACCACCAGCAGCGCCCAGCGCTCGCCGATCACGTCCAGCGCCCGGGCCGCGCCGCAGGGATCGTCGTAGCGTCGTGACACTCCTATATTAGTAGCATATGATCCTGGTTCGAAAGTACGTGCGCGAAAGGAAGAGGGATGCGACCTCTGACCGTGGACGAGCGCGAACGATTCCTCGCGGAGCCGCGGGTGGCCGTGCTCAGCGTCGCGTCCGACGACGACCGTCCGCCGCTGACGGTGCCGGTGTGGTACGCCTACCGGCCGGGCGGAACGATCACCATCCTGACCGGGACGCAGGGCAGGCGGGTCCGCAAGACCCGGCTGCTCGAGAAGGCCGGCGTGCTCAGCCTGAACGTGCAGCGGGCCGAGTTCCCGTACCGCTTCGTCACCGTCGAGGGCACCCTGCTCCGCGCCGATCCGGCTCCGGAGGCCGCCGAGATCGAGGAGATCACCCGGCGTTACCTGCCGCCGGAGTCCGCCCGCGGTCTCGCGGACGCCGAGGTCGCGCAGCGCAGCGACACGTTCGTCCTGTTCACCGTGCGTCCGGATCGTTGGATCGCGTTCGACTTCAGCGACGACCAGCCGAGCTGAGTGGGTGGGTCTGCGGTGTCGGGCCTCGTGGACGCGAGCCGGTGCAGCGTCGTCGCCTACTACGGGGACCCGCCCGCCGCGCTGGCCGCGCTGGTCGAGCGGCTGCAGGACGCGGTGGGCCGGCGGGTCGGCGCCGGATTCGTCGCGCGCCCGATCACCGATGTGCACGCCACGATCATCGGGTTGGAGCACGTGCCAGCGGCCGGCCGGCGGCCCTTCCCGGCCCGGCCGCTGCTGCAGCACCTGGTGCGCACGTTCACCGAGCACCCGCTGCAGCTGCAGTTCGGCGGGTTCGCGGCGACCGAACGCCGGTTGCTCAGCCGGGGGTCGACCCTGCACGAGCGCACCGTGACGACCGGGCCGGCCGGGCTGGTGCTGATCGGCTGGCCGGTGCGCGACGGGCCGGACGGTCCGCTGCCGCTGCCCGCGCTGGCCGAGATCCGCCGCGGATGCGAGGAGTTCGGTGTCCGGCATCGCTATCACCTCGACGGCGCTCCCGACGACCCGGACGCGTACCTGGTGATCGGGGGGCTCGGCGACGTCGACGTGCCGACGCTCGCGGCCGGGCTGCACGAACTGCGCCTCGAGCTGGCCACCGCCCCGGTGCGGGTTCCGCTGGGCGTGCCCGACCTGTGCCTGGTGCAGTACCGCCACCCCACGCTGCCGCTGCACGACACCCGCCGCATCCCCGTCATCGAATTCTGACGGCGTCGAATTCTGACGGCGTCGGACTCTGATCACACCGACACACGGCCGCCACATCCGGCCCGTAGCGTTCTCCTCCGTGACCAACGAGGAGTTGTTGCGCCGCTACCAGGCCGGTGGCGGCCGGCTGGCGGCCGCGAACGCGGAGGGCGTCGCGGTCGCGCCCGCGCTGCACACCACGATCCTGACCTGCATGGATTCCCGGATCGACGTGTTCGCGCTGTTCGGCCTCGCGCTGGGTGAGGTGCACGTGCTGCGCAACGCGGGCGGTGTCGTCACCGACGACGTGGTGCGCTCGCTCACCATCAGCCAGCGCAAGCTGGGCACCCGCGATGTGCTGCTGGTCCAGCACACCGGCTGCGGGCTGGCCATGTTCACCGACGAGGAGTTCGCCGAGGAGCTCGCCGAGGACGTCGGGATGCGGCCGCAGTGGCGGACGTTCGCCTTCGCCGACCCCGCGGTCAACGTGCGCCGCGGGATGGCGAGGCTGCGGCACGACCCGTTCCTGCTGCCCGGAACCGTGGTGCGCGGGTTCGTGCTGGACATCGAGGAGTTCACCCTGGAAGAGGTGCTGGCGCCGGGATGAGCCGGGCCGGTCAGCGGCGGGCGAGCAGGGCAACGATCTCGTCGCGGCGGGCCCAGGCGATCAGGGCGAACACGACGCCCAGCACCACCGGGGTGACGGCCATGACCGGCGTGCCCAGGATGACGATCTGCGTGAGCGTCGCGCCGATCATCAGGCCGAACAGCCCGAGCGCGGCCAGCCCGGCCAGCCGGGGGACGAGCAGGCCGATCCCGCCGGCCAGCTCCAGCGCGCCGACCAGGTAGCGGAACCACTGGCCGGCGCCGATCTCGGTGAAGATCTGCACCGCGTAGGCCTGGCCGAACAGCTTCGGTGCGGCCGAGGCGACGATGAAGAACACCCCGAGCAGGATCTGCGCCGTCCACAAACTGCGGTTCACGGCGCGGCTGCGGGCGGGGGCGATGTGCGTGGTGGTCATAACGAGGCCCTTCGGGTTCGGGTCGGTCAAGCGGAGTGCTGGTTGGACCCGGGCCCAGACCGGAACTCATCGGTGCGGCAATGCCTGTTTCACAGGCCTCCGGTGCGGAACTGGTCCAGCACTCGTCGCTCCCGTTTGGTGGGCCGCCCGGCACCGCGCTCGCGGCGCGCGACCGGGACCGACGCCTCGGGCGGGGGCGCCGGTGTGCGGTCGACGAAGCAGGTGGCGGCGTCGGCGGCCCCGACCCGGCGGTGGATCACCCGCGCCACCTCGACGATGCGGGTGATGTCGTGCACCCGGGCCCGGACCTCGTCGCCGGGATGCACCGGGGTGGCCGGCTTGGCCGGCCTGCCGTTGACCCGCACGTGGCCACCGCGGCAGGCGGTCGCCGCGTCCGTACGGGTCTTGGTCAGCCGGACCGCCCATAGCCAGCGGTCCACCCGGGTCGAGTCCATCGCCGTCGATGATGGCGCACTCGACGGCGGCGGGGCAGCCGGGAGCCGACCGGGGCCGGTCATTCCGGCGGCGCGGTGACCGTCGGTTCGGCGCCGGGACGGTCGTGGCCGAACAACCGGGTGACCGCCAGCACCCGGGGGTCGGTGCGCAGCTCCTCCAGCGACAGCGGCAGCGGCAGCCGCCAGTTCGGGTACTGGTCGACGGTGCCGGGCAGGTTGGGCTGGCGGGTCTCCCCGATGACGTCCGGCGGGGCCACCAGGACCAGCCGGGACCGGGCCCTGGCCAGCAGCGCGTGCACGGCGAGCACCAGCTCCTCCTCACCGGCGTCGGCCGCCTCGACCAGCCCCTGCCCGCGCAGCAGCTCGATCAGCTCGGCCCGGTCGGCCTCGGCCTTGGCCTGCTCGGCCTCGACGTCGTCGAGCAGCCCGAGCTCGGCGCGGGCCTGCACGTGCGCGCCGCGCAGGAAGCCGACCAGCGTCGGCAGATCGTGGGTGGACACGGTGGCCACCGACTGCTCCGGCCACTGCTGCGGGGCCAGCAGCGGCTGGTCCGGAGCGTCGTAGTCGCGGGTGAACCAGAGCACCGACGAGGAGAGCACGTTCCGCTCGATCAGCCCCTCGGTGACCTCCGGCTCCACCGTGCCCAGATCCTCGCCGATCACCATCGCGCCGGCGCGGTGCGCCTCCAGGGTCAGCACCGCGAGCATCACCTCGGAGTCGTAGTGCACGTAGCTGCCCCGGTCCGCGGACGCGCCCGGCGGCACCCACCACAGCCGCCACAGGCCGGCGACGTGGTCGATGCGCAGCCCGTCGGCCTGCCGCAGCAGGGCCCGCAGCAGGTCGCGGTACGCGGCGTAGCCGGTCGCGGCCAGCCGGTCCGGCCGCCACGGCGGCAGCCCCCAGTCCTGGCCCTGCTGGCTGAACGCGTCCGGTGGGGCACCGATGTGCACGCCCCGGGCCAGTACGTCCTGCAGCGCCCAGCCGTCGGCGCCCTCGGGGTCGCAGCCGACGGCCAGATCGTGGATCAGGGTGATGCCGGCGTCCCGGGCGGCGCCGCGCACCCCGGCCAGCTGCAGCTGGACCTGTTGCTGCAACCAGGCGTGGAAGGCGACCCGCGGCGCGAGCTCGGCCCGCGCCGCCGCCACCTCGGGGGCGGACGGGTGCCGCAACGGCTCCGGCCAGCGGCTCCACTGCCCGCCGTGGCGCTCGGCCAGCGCGCAGAACGTGGCGAACTGCCACAGATCGTCGGCGACGCCCCGGGGTTCCGGTCGCCCGGCGGCCCGCCACAGCAGCTCGGAAGCGGCGCGCTTGGCCGCCCAGACGCGGTCGTGCTCGATGCGGCCGCCGACGAGCTCGGGGCGCAGCGCGTCGACCTCGGCGCGGGTGTCCGGGTCGGCCCGCGTGTAGGCGTCCAGATCGGTGATCCGCAGGGCCAGCGCGTTGCCGAAGAACCGGCTGGACGGGGTGTAGGGAGAGGGCTGCACCGGCGGTACCGGGGTGATCGCGTGCAGCGGGTTGAGCAGCACCGCGCCGGCGCCGTGCTCGCGGCCGGTCCAGTCGGCGAAGGCACGCAGGTCACCCAGGTCGCCGATGCCCCAGGAGCCGGCCGAGTGCAGCGCGTAGAGCTGCAGCATCCACCCCCACGTCCGGCGCGGCGCAGTCAGCGCCGGCGGGGCGACCACGACCGTCACCTGCTGCTCACCGGTCTCCAGCCGGTACCAGCCGGGGGTCAGGCCGGCCGGGATCTCGGTGACCGGGCGCCGCTCGCCGTCCTCCCCGGTCAGCACGCCGGGACCGGGGAGGGGGCGAGGACGGTCGGTGCGGGCGGCGATGGTGTCCGGCAGCCGGCCCGACCGCCTGCTCGCGCGGACGGCGGCGAGAGCGGCGTGGCGGGCGGCGGTGCTGCTCGCGTCGACCTCGAGCAGGCCGAGCACGGTGACGACGACCTCCGGGTCGACGTGCACCGGTTGGCCGCCGCCGTCGCGGTACCGGGTGGCCACCCCGTGGGCGGCGGCCAGCTCGCGCAGCTCGGTGTCCACCAGCGCTCCGATCTGCCCGTCGGCGGGTTCTCCACGGGCGCGCTACAGCCTGCCCCGGCACCCGAGCCACGGTCGAATCGGGACTGGTGATCATGACGATGAACAGCCAGAACACCCTGTCGGGCGACTCCGTCCCGAGCCGGGGTGGATGTTAGGTTGCCGCGTGCGGGCCTGGCCACCGGGCCCCGCCCGGGGTCGGTTCCGCCGGTCTTCCGGTGCCGGCGAACCCGAGGCGCAGCGCGGTGACGGACGGAGCGGAGACGGTCGTGACGAGCACGCTGGGACTGGCGGCAACCCTCACGCTCGCGGCGGCCGCGGTGACGCTGCTGGTGATCCGGCGACGGCGCGCGGCGCGCCGGGGGCCGCGGACGGTGGCCGAGCTGGTCCAGCTGCGCGGCGGCCACGCGAGCCTCGGTGCCGGGAAGCGCGCGACCGGCTCCGGCCCGTCCGCGCCGACCGCGGGTGGTCGAACCGGGCAGAGCGACGCCCGCGAGGGGGCGGTTACGCGCCCCGCGACCGCCGCCGCGGGCGAACGGGTGTCGGCGGCCGAAGACCACGATGCGGCGCCGGCGACCGGTGAGCCGGGCAGCCAGGCATCCACTGCCGGTGTCTCGGCCGGATCCCGGGCGGCGGTCTCGGCGGCCGAGGTCGCCGGAGGTCGGGTTGCCGCGCGCGGGTCGCAACCGGAGACCGAGCGTGCGGGCGATTCGCCCTGGGGCCGCGCGGACCGGATGGCCGGGCTCGACGCGGCCGCGGCCCGGACGAGCGACGAGTCCGACGTCCCGGTGCAGGACGCGCCGGAACCGGACGAGGTCGAGGCCGCCGGCGCCCGGCCCACCTCCGGCCCCGCCGAGGTAATCGCGCCGACGCCGGAAGCGGTACCTCCGGGCCAGCCCGAGCCCCACGCCGGCCGCGATGCCGTCCGAGCCGATCCGGATCCAGCGCCCGAACCGACCGGCACCGAGGTCCAGGCCGGCCCCGAGACCCCCGGCGGCCCCGAGATCGGTGCGGACACCCCGTCCGCCGCGTCGGCACTGTCCCCAGCGTCGGCACCGTCCACGGTGGACGCCACGACGGCCGCCCGCTGCGACGGCGCCGAGCGGCACCGCAACGGTTCCGCCGCGGCCGTGGAGCCGGCTCGGCGCACCGGTGACCACGAGTCGGGCAGCAGCGGCGTTCCCGAGCAGGTGCGGCCGAGCCTGCGCCTGGTCCCGGTCTCCGCGGAAGCCCCGGAAGCGGCGGCGGCGAAAGGGGTCGCGATCCCGAGCCAGCGTGCCCCGCTGTCCGAGTCGAGCGACCCGCTGCTGCTCGGCGCCATCGCCGGGCTGCGCGCCTTCGGTCCGATCTCGACTGACGACCATGTGGTGACCTTGTCCGGTGTGGAGTCCGTTGCCGCTCCGTCCGATGGGGAAGGTTCCGCGCAGCGGATCGATGTCCGGATCACCCGGCGGGACGGTTCGGTGATCGGCGGCGCCGGTGCGCGGCTGCTCGACGGGCGCGGCGAGCAGGTGGCCGCGGGGTATGCCGACGCCCAGGGCTGTGGCCGGCTCCTCGCCCCGCACGCCACCCGCTACCTGCTCGTCTGCACGGCTCCCGAGCACCAGCCCGGAGCGGTCGCGGTCTCCACCGTGGACGGGCCGGTGCAGGCGCACGTCGCGCTGATCAGGTCGGCGTCCGTGCGCGGCACGGTGGGTGGGCCGGGCGGGCCGGTCGCCGGTGCCCGGCTCACGCTGCAGTCCGACGGCGAGCCGGTGGACGCGGTGGACAGCGAGTCCGACGGCGGTTACCAGCTGGTCGACGTGGCCGCGGGCGGCTACGGGCTGACCGCCGTCGCCGGCGGCTGCGCCCCGTCCACGGCAGCGCTCGACATCGCCGACGGAGCCCAGCTGCACGTCGACTTCGCCCTGGAGCCCGCGTTGTCGCGCAGGTCCGCTGGGTACCGCCCGGCGGTGCAGCGGGTCATGATCGGGAACGGCTGATCGGGCCGGCGTCGCCCGGCCACGTGACGGGCCGGCTGGACGGAACCGGCGGGGTGTCCCTGTACTGGCAGGGTTGGCTGCCGCCGACCGAGCCGACCGGGCTGCTGCTGATCTGCCACGGGCTCGGTGAGCACTCCGGGCGCTACCGCACGGTCGTCGACGAGCTGCTCCCGCACGGGTGGGCGATCTACGGCCTGGACCTGCGTGGCCATGGCCGCTCCGGCGGCCGGCGCACCCACCTGGAGGACTACGCGCACTGGCTCACCGACCTCGACCGGCTCCGGCAGCTGGCCGTCGGCCGGCACCCCGGGCTCCCGACCTTCCTGCTCGGGCACAGCATGGGCGGCCAGATCGCCCTGGCCTACGCCCTCGCCCACCAGGACGAGCTGACCGGGCTGGTGCTCACCGCGCCCGCGCTGGCCAGCGCGGCCGTGCCGCGGGCCCTGGTCGGGGTGCTGAAGCGGCTGGCCCGGCTGGCCCCGACATGGCGCCCCACCGGCATCGACCCTTCGAAGATCAGCAAGGATCCGGATGTCGTGGCCGACTACCGGGCCGATCCGCTGGTGCACCACGGAAACCCGACGCTCGGCCTCTCGACCCGGGTGGTGCAGCAGTTCGACGTGCTGCCCGAGCGGGCCCGCGCGCTGCGGCTGCCGGTACTGCTGCAGCACGGGCTGCTCGACCAGCTCACCGATCCGGCCGGCAGCCGGCACCTGGCGGACAACCTGACGGCCGCACCGCTCACGGTGCGCTGGTACGAGGGCCTGTGGCATGAGATCCACCACGAGCCCGAACGCGCCCGACCACTGGCCGACCTGCGGGAATGGCTTGCGGCGCAGCGTTGAGCGTCGGACATTTGCCGCACCGGTGCCCGCGCCGTGGGACGGACTGGCCGAACCGGACCCGGCTGTGCTCAGATGGGCGCCATGCCGCCGGCCGCCTTCCTCGGAGAGATCTGGGGCTGCCGTCGTGCGGACCACTTCGACCAGTGCTGTCGCCCGAGCTGACCGTCTTCCTCCCCGCTCGGCTCGTGACCACTGGAGAACTTCGTGCTGCTGCACGCCACCCGCCCCGCTGCCCCCACCCCGCTCGCCCTCGCCGACCTGGTGGCCCTGACCCGCGCGGTCGCCGCGCAGGTCCGCACCGGCGTGCACCCCGTCCGGATCGACCCCCTGCGCCGCTGGTACCAGCTGCTGCGCACCGACGACTACGTGGACGTCTGGCTGCTCAGCTGGGCCACCGAGCAGGCGGCCGAGCTGCACGACCACGCCGGCTCGCTCGGCGCCCTGACCGTGGTGTCCGGCAGCCTGCTGGAGCAGCGCTGGGTCGGCGACCGGTTGCGCTCGCGCCGGGTGCCGGCCGGGCGCAGCGCCGGCTTCCCGCTCGGACACGTGCACGACGTCGCAAACCCCGCCGTCGAGCCGGCGGTGACCGTGCACGCCTACTCGCCGCCACTGACCGCGATGTCCTACTACGCGATCGACGAGCAGCAGGGCCGCCCGGACCGGCTGCGGCGTACCCGCAGCGTGCTCGTCGGATCGGGATCCTCGGAGGGCGTGGGATGACCACCGTCAACGACCTGCTGGCCGCGGCCCGCGCCCGGCTGGACCGCCCGGGTCCGCGGCGGGCCGCGGAGCTGGTCGCCGCCCGGGGCGCCGTCCTCGTCGACACCCGCCCCGGCTGGCAGCGCGAGCAGGAGGGCGAGCTGCCCGGCGCCGTGGTCATCGAGCGCAACCATCTGGAGTGGCGGCTCGACCCGGCGTCCGACGCCCGCATCCCGGAGGCCGTCGACCACGACGTCATGTGGGTCGTCGTGTGCTCGGCGGGCTACAGCTCCAGCCTCGCCGCCGCCTCGCTGCAGGATCTCGGGCTGCACAACGCCACCGACCTCGCCGGCGGCTACCAGGCCTGGAAGGCAGCCGGCCTGCCCGTCGCGTAGTCGGCACCGAGGGGGACAGGAGTGCTTTTCGATCACGGCCGGGAAGCGCTGGTGTCCCGGTCGATGTGGCGCACGCCGCGTCAGCCGCGTCCGGCGTCCACGACCAGCCAGCCGCCGTGGTGGTCGGCGACCCGGTAGCGGCGGCCGGTGCCGGCACCGAGCCGGTCCAGCGCGGCGGCGTCGAAGGTCCGCACGTGCCCCCACGCGGCGTTCGGCTCGTCCTCGTACGGCACCGCCACGACCACCCGCTGCCTGGCCACCCGCAGCATCTCGCCCACCACCATGGCATCCGCGCCGGGCGGCAGGTGCTCCAGTAGGTGCACCGCGAACAGGGTGTCGGCGCTGTCGGCGGCGAGCGGCACGGCCAGCGCGTCCCCGGCCACCGCCGTCAGCCGGACCCGCACGGCCGGGGCGACCGCGGCGAGCAGGCGCACCGTGCCGGGGGACAGGTCCACCGCCGTCACCCGGTGCCCGGCCGCGGCCAGCCGCAGCGACAGGAACCCGAAGCAG
>Ga0190265_10002507_pt1 | contig 12323 bp, 9 predicted proteins | sample Popmic124T_FD_133135 | JGI IMG/M metagenome (GOLD analysis project Ga0190265, IMG submission 133135) | Populus adjacent soil microbial communities from riparian zone of Indian Creek, Utah, USA - 124 T | ecosystem: Environmental > Terrestrial > Soil > Riparian zone | place: USA: Utah | collected... | reverse complement strand
GTCGGCCAGACGATCCGCGCTCACGGGCCACCCGGGCTCGAGCAGGAGGAGCGCCAACAGCGCCCGCTGACGGGGGCCTCCGAGCCCCAGGCTGATGCCGTCCCGGACCGCCTCGACCGGCCCGAGCACGCGAAACTCGATCGGGTCCGAGCCCGGCCGCCGCATGGCCGTATCAATAGGCCGATCGCGAGCTCAGCGCAAATTCGTTTCGGTGCAAGCCGCAAGGCGGAACGCCGAAGGTTCGTTGGAGTGGAGGACGAAAGCGCACCCGGCTCGCTGAATTCGTGGTCCGGGGGATGCGTTCGTGCGTATCCGTCTAGGACCGCTGGGTCGGGGTCAGACGGATGTGGCGCGACAGTCGTTGCACTCGCCCCGCAGCACGACCTCGTGGGCATCGACGCTGTAGCGGAGCCGCTCCGAGGTGCGGGCGATTGCATGCTCGAGCAAGGGGTCGGAGAACGGCTCGACCTTGCCGCAGTCGCCGCAGACGACATGGTGGTGGTGGTCGCTTCCGGCTGAGGCGGGCTCGTAGCGGGCGATCCCGTCGCCGACGTCGACGCGCTGGACGAGTCGGAGCTCGGAGAGCTCTTCAAGCACGCGGTAGACGGATGCGATTCCAACCGAACGACCGCCCCGACGCAGGTTGTGGTGGATCTCGTGCGCGCTCGCGCAGCAGTTCTGGCCCGCCATCAAGTCGAGGACGGCGGCGCGGGCGCCGCCGGCGCGGAAGCCAGCCTCGCGAAGCACCGCGTCGGTGTGTTCACGCCAAGTCAGTGCAGCGTTCATCCAAGAAGATGGTAACGATTCTCATCTCTTGTTAGAGTGTCCGAGGTGAAGACGAGAATCGTTCTCACTTTTGCCGTTCTCGCGCTCGCGGGCTGCGGCGGCGGCGCGAGCTCGGGCGAGCGCACCGTGGTTGCCGCCTTCTACCCCCTCGCTCTCGCTGCAGAGCGGATCGGCGGCGACGGGATCCGCGTTCGGAACCTGACCCCGCCGGGCGTCGAGCCGCATGACCTCGAGCTCTCGGGCCAAGACATCCGCACGATCGCCGACGCCGACCTCGTCCTCTACCTCGGCGAGGGCTTCCAGCCGGCTCTCGAAGGCGCGATCGGCTCCACCTCGGCTCACGCCATCGACCTCCTCGACGCGGTCGAGACACAGGAGAGCGCCGAGGAGGAACAGGGCGTCGATCCCCACGTGTGGCTCGACCCGGTCAGGTATGCCGCGGTCGCGAGGCAGATCGGCGACGCCCTCACGCGGCCTGCGGAGGCCGAGCGCTTCGCGGCGAGCCTCCTTGCTCTCGATCGGGAGTACCGCCGCGGCCTCTTCGACTGCGAGCGCGACGAGATCGTCACGAGCCATGCGGCTTTCGCCTACCTGGCTGAGCGCTACGAGCTGAAGCAAGTGGCGATCACGGGCGTCTCGCCGGACGCGGAGCCGACCCCACGCGACCTCGAGGACGTTGTGCGTCAGGTGCGCGCGGCCGGGGCGACGACGGTGTTCTTCGAGACGCTCGTCTCGCCGCGACTCGCCGCGGCTGTCGCGCGCGAGGTCGGAGCCGAGACCGCCGTGCTGGATCCACTCGAGGGGCTGTCCGAGGACAAGGTCGCGGCAGGGGAGGACTACCTTTCCGTCATGCGCGAGAACCTCGCCGCGCTGCGGAGGGCGCTCGGGTGCCGGTAGCGGTCGAGCTCCGCGACGTCTCGTTCGGGTACGACAGAGGCCACCCCGTGCTCGAGCACGTAAGCCTCTCCGTCGAGGCAGGAGAGTTCGTCGCCATCGCCGGCCCGAACGGCGGCGGGAAGACGACGCTGATGCGGCTCGCGCTCGGCCTCGAGCGTCCGACCTCGGGCGAGATCGTTCTCTTCGGCGAGCAGGCGACCCGCTTTTCGGGCCGCTCCAGCCTCGGCTACCTCGCCCAGCGCTCGCAGCTCGGCGTCGACGCACCGGCGACCGTACGCGAGGTCGTTGCGGCCGGCCGGTTAGCGTCGGGCGGGCTGCTCGGCCCGTTGCGTCGTCGCGACCGGGCGATCGTCGCGGACGCAATCGAGCGGGTGGGGCTGGCCGAGAGCGCCGATGTCCCGCTGCGGAGACTCTCGGGCGGTCAACAGCAGCGTGCGTTCATCGCGAAGGCGCTCGCCGCGCAGCCGGCGCTGCTCGTCCTGGACGAGCCGACGACTGGTGTCGATGTCGAAGCCCAGGAAGCGATCGCCGCCCTGCTCGACCGGCTCCACCGCGAGCTGGCGGTCACCGTCCTCTACGTCTCGCACGAGTTCGGCGCAGTCGAGCGCTTCGTCGAGCGGCTCGTCCTCGTTCGCGGCCGCATCGTCTTCGACGGCCTCCCCGCGAACCTCCCCAGCGTCTGGCACGACCCCTCCCACCTCCATGCTTGAGCTCGAGTTCATGCGCCTCGCTTTCGCCTCGGGTGCGATCGTCGGCGTGCTCGCGCCGGCGGTCGGCTTCTTCCTCGTGCAGCGGCAGCTGAGCCTCGTCGGGGACGGGATCGGCCACGTCGCCTTCGCCGGCGTCGCTGCCGGATACCTGCTCGGCCTCCCGCCCGTCCTAACCGCTCTCATCGCCTCGATCGGCGGCGCAGGCGCGATCGAGTGGCTGCGTGCCCGCAGGCACACCGCCGGCGACCAGGCGCTCGCGCTCGTCTTCTACACCGGCATCGCGGCAGGCGTCGTCCTCATCTCGATGGCCGGCGCGCTCAACGTCAACCTCTTCAGCTTCCTCTTCGGCTCGATCCTGACGACGACCCGCAGCGACCTCGCGCTCGTCGCCGCGCTGGGGATCGCTGGACTCGGCACGATCACGCTCCTCTACCGTGCCCTCTCAGCGGTCGCGCTCGACGAGGAGGGAGCGCGGGTAGCCGGCGTGCCCGTCGCCTTCCTGAACGTCGTCCTCGCCGTTCTCGCGGCGACGACGGTCGCAATCTCGATGCGGATCGTCGGGATCCTGCTGATCGCCGCGCTGATGGTGCTGCCCGTGATCGCGGCCACACGCGTCGCCCGAAGCATGCGCTCGACATTCCTGCTCGGGATCGCAATCGGCCTCGCCAGCGTCCTCGGCGGACTCACAGCCGCCTACTACGCCGACCTCCCACCCGGCGGAACGATCGTCCTGATCGCAGCCGCAACCTTCCTCGCGACCAGCGCGATCTCCATGCTCCGACGCGGCTGAAAGACTCCCGGGCGTGCAGCGCTCGTTCCTGGTCAGCCTTTTCTGGCTCGCCTTCGGAATCCTCGTCACATCGACCCTGATCGGGCTCGTCACCCTGTGGCCAGCCGACCGAACGATCGAGCAGCCCGTCGGGCTCGCACGGCCGAAGACGCTCAGCGCCGAGATCGTCGCGATCGCCGCCGAGCCCTGCCGCGTGCCCGGACAGAGCGGCTGCCGCCGGCTGACGGTGGAGCTGAAGGAGGGCGAAAACGCCGGGACGCGCGCGACGATGACCGTCAACGACCCACCCGACCGGCTCGATCTCGACGTCGGCGACGGCGTTCGCGTCGTCGAGAACCAGCTCCCGCCGCAGGCCCAGCTCGGCGGCGTCAAGCTCGACCGCTACTCGCTCGCCGACTTCGAGCGGACGACACCACTCCTCTGGCTCGCGCTCGCCTTCGCCGTCCTCGTGCTCCTGACCGGGCGCTGGCAGGGATTGAGGGCGCTGATCGGCCTCGGCGCCAGCCTCGCAATCATCGTCCTCTTCGTCGTTCCCGCGATCCTCGACGGGTCCTCGGCACCGGGCGTCGCCCTAATCGGCTCGCTCGCGATCATGCTCGTCACCCTCGTCGTCACCCACGGCCTCGGACCGAAGATGCTGGCGGCGACACTCGCGACCGCGGCCTCACTGATCCTCGCACTCGGACTGGGCTCGCTCTTCATCGGCTTCGCGCATCTGACCGGGCTCTCCTCCGACGAGGCAATCTTCCTCCGCGCCTCGGTCGGCGACATCTCCATCACCGGCCTGCTTCTCGCCGGCATGGTGATCGGCGCGCTCGGCGTGCTCGACGACCTGACGGTCACACAGGCATCGACCGTGCTCGCGCTCCGGCGCGCGAGCCCCACGCTCGGCTTCCGGCGGCTCTTCGAAGGCGCGATCGCGGTCGGCCACGACCACATCGCCGCAACCGTCAACACGCTCGTGCTCGCCTACGCGGGCGCATCGCTCCCCGTTCTCCTGATCTTCAGCCTCGGCGGCACCTCCTTCGGAGACGCCCTGAACAGCGAAGCGGTCGCGACCGAGGTCGTGGCAACCCTGGTCGGCTCGATCGGTCTGATCGCGGCGGTTCCCCTGACAACCGCGCTCGCCGCGCTGCTCGCGGTCCGCCTTCCCCCGGACAGCATCGTCGACGATCAGCACGGCCACGCGCACTAGGCCGTGTCGGGAGTCCGTTCTGGAGCGTGTGTCGACTCCAAGTAGGGTTCCCACCAGCCGAGGGCCGGCTCGATCCGCACAACGATGTCAACTCAGACTCCGGCGGGATCCGCGACCCCGAATGTCCGCTGCCCCGGCTCGTCAGTCGAGCGCCTAGCCTCGAAGCGCAATTGTCGCGGGCTAGCTGGTGCCGCCCTGCTAGGTGACGGTCGCGTCAAGCTCGATGATGTGCGTTCACCACATTGAAACCAGATCGACACGCATGTGCCGGGGTCTGTGTGGCAGGCTCATTGGTCCATGCGGCAGAGTCCCAGTACGCTAAGCGACGCGGAGAGTTCGGCGGCGCGGAAGCAGCTTTCAAGCGATTACCGTGGCTTGTTGGAGGAGGCGTTGACGGTGGCTGCGGCGGCTCCTGGCCGTAGGGGGCTGGAGCGGCTCGAGAGGCTTCTCCTTGCTCGGGCAAGGTACGCGTCGCGCGTCTGAGGCGTGGCGTTGCGCAGATGAGCGCAACACGGGTTCGCCAGGTGCCCGAGCGGCTACTCAACCGTGAGCTGTCGACACTCGAGTACAACGCGCGGCTGCTCGATCTCGCCTCGGATGAGCGCTTGCCGCTGCTCGAGCGGGTCAAGATGTGCCGGTTCGTCTCTTCGAACGTGGACGAGTTCTTCATGGTGCGTGTTGCCGGGCTGATGGGTCAGGCAGCGTCCGGGCTTCCGGTTCTATCGGCGGACGGGCTGACGCCACGGGCGGCGTTGGCCGCGATCCGCTCACGGGTGAGCGAGCTGACGGTCGCGCAGTCGAAGGTTTGGCGGCGGGAACTGTGCCCTGCCCTGGCGCAGGAGGCGATCGAGTTGTGTCAGGTCGAGGATCTCTCGAAGAGCGAGCTCGTCGAGATCGAGGACCGCTTCGCACGGGAGGTGTTCCCGGTGTTGACGCCGCTCGGTGTTGGGCCTGGACAGCCGTTCCCGTACATCTCCGGTCTGAGTCTTTCCTTGGGTGTGCTTGCGCGCGATCCGGACTCGGGCGAGGAGCGCTTCGCTCGCGTCAAGGTGCCCGAGGGTCTGCCACGCTTCCTTGCTATCGGCAGCGAGGGTCGGCTGGTGCCGATGGAGCATGCGATCTCGCACTTCCTGCCCTTCCTGTTCCCGGAGATGGAAGTCGTGGAGCGGGCGGCGTTCCGGGTCACGCGCGACGCGGATTTCGAGGTTTCCGATGAGGCAGACGACCTGCTCGAAGCGGTTGAGCTCGAGTTGAGCCGGCGGCGGTTCGGGGACGTGGTCCGCCTCGAAGTCTCGAGCTCGATCTCGCGCGGGCTGCTCGAGCGGCTCCAACGCGGGCTGGGGATTGGAGGCGATCAGGTCTACGAGGTGCACGGGCTGCTCGATCTCGCCGATCTCGACCAGATCGTCGAGCTCGATCGGCCCGAGTTGAAGCACGCGCCGGCACCGCCGACCGCGCCGCAGAGGCTCGCCCGCGTCCAGAGCCCGGCTGATCTGTTCGAGGAGATTCGTCGCGGCGATGTGCTCGTGCACCAGCCGTACGAGTCCTTCTCAGCGAGCTTCGAGGCATTCGTACGTGCGGCGGCACAAGATCCGAACGTGATCGCGATCAAGACGGCCGTGTACCGGACGAGTGGCGACAGCCCGCTCGTGCCGGCGTTGATCGAGGCCGCGGAGGACGGCAAGCAGTCGGTCTGCCTGGTGGAGCTGAAGGCACGGTTTGACGAGCGCCGCAACATCGAGTGGTCGCGCAAGCTCGAGCAGGCCGGTGTGCACGTCGTCTACGGCTTCTCCGACTTGAAGGTGCACGCGAAGATGACGCTCGTCGTTAGGCGCGAGCCCGATGGGCTCCGGCGCTACGTCCATATCGGTACCGGCAACTACCACGCGGTCACTGCTCGCTCCTACGAGGACGTCGGGATCTTCACTGCCGACGAGACCGTGGCCGCGGACATCGCCTCGCTCTTCAACTATCTGACCGGGTTCGGCCGGCCGCAACGGTTCGAGAGGATCCTGATGGCTCCGTTCAACCTCCGCGCCGAGCTGATCGAGCGGATCCGGAAGGTTGGGCACGCGGCGCAGGCCGGGAAGCCGGCACGAGTCCGGCTGAAGCTAAACGCCCTGACGGATGAGCGGCTGATCGAGGAGCTGTACACGGCCTCGCAGAAGGGGGCGCGGATCGAGATCGTCGCGCGGTCGATCTGCATGCTGCGTCCTGGTCTCAAGGGCGTCAGCCAGAACATCCATGTGCGTTCGCTTGCGGGTCGCTACCTCGAGCACAGCCGGCTCTTTTCCTTCGAGGCCGGCGACGAGCACGAGGTGCTACTCGGGAGCGCCGACCTGATGCCGCGCAACCTCGACCGTCGAGTCGAGGTGATGCTGCCTGTCGTTGCGCCGCGGCTGCGACAGGAGATCGTCGCGATCTTCGACGGGGCGATGGCCGACAACGTCGCGGCCTGGGAGCTGCAAACAAACGGGCACTGGCGTCGCGTCGTGTCTGTCAAGGGAGAGAAAGTGCACGACCACCAGGCGAGTCTGCAACGGCGCGTGCAGGCCCGGGCGAGGCGCGCCGGCCTGCAGAAGGAGCGCGCGCGCTGAGAATGACACCGGCTCCGACCGGGGAGACGACCAGAATGGACGACGTGAAGGTCGCGGTCGTCGACGTGGGATCGAACACCGTCAGGCTGCTCGTCGGCGATGTCCGGGGGACCTCGATCGAGACTCTGCACGAGGAGCGTGTCTTTCTCGGATTGGGAGCCGAGATCCTCGAGCACGGCCGGATCCGGCCGCGGAAGCTGCGGGAGGTCACCCAGGTTGCCGAGGGCTATGCGTCCACGGCCCGGCGGCATGGGGCGCGCGCGCTCGAAACGGTCGTCACCGCGCCCGGCCGACAGGGAGAGTCGAGCGAAGCGCTCGCCGCGGCGCTGGTACGCGCCACGGCCGCGCCGGTGCGGGTCGTCTCCGCCGATGAGGAGGGGCGGCTCGCCTTCGCCGGCGCGATCTCACGGGCCGGCGCAGTGGAAGGCGTCGTCGCCGTCTGCGACGTCGGCGGCGGATCGACCGAAGTCGTCGTCGGCACGCCCGTCTTGGGCGCTGCCTGGGTGCGCTCGGTCGACATCGGCTCCCTCCGCCTCACAGCAGCACTCCTTCACGACGATCCACCCTCAGCCGATCAAGTGGCCGCGGCACGTGAGGCAGTGACCACCGCGCTTGCGCCGCTCGTTCCGCCACGTTCTGCGCTTGCTCTAGCGACCGGCGGCAGCGCCCGGGCAATCGCCAAGGCCGTGGGCGGCGCATACGGACCGGACGAGCTCGAGCAGATCGTGCGCATCCTCTCCAGGCATCCGGCGGCGGCGACGGCAAAGACGTTCCGCGTGGAGCACGATCGCGCTCGCTCGCTGCTTGCAGGCGCGCTCATCCTGAAGGGCGTCTCGGAGCTACTCGACGCTCCGTTCGTTCCGGCTCGCGGGGGCATTCGTGAGGGTGCCGCGCTCGCGCTCGCCGCTCAACGCGCAGCAGCCTAGCGACTCTCTCACCGAAGCTTCACCATCCGGAGTCCCACCTGTGCGCAGCGCTGCACGAGACTCGAGTGCAGCTTCGGCATGGGCCGCCAGGGCCGCCCGAGCCGCAGGCGCCGACGGGGAGATCGAGGGGCTGTCGACGGGCGGCCTCCCTTTCGGCGCGCTCAGCCGCTCCGTCGGGTCGACTACGTCACCTTCGCGGCCAGCGCCTTCCCGCCATGTTCCAGCCGCGACCAGGCCGCAGGCCACGCCGCCCGCGCCTCCAGGCGCCGAGATCGCTCGAGCTCTGCGAGCCTGCCGGCAACGAACGCCGTCGCGGGCGCCGCCGACTGGGCGAGCTCGCTCAGGCGACCCTCGGCGACGGCCGAATCCTGATGCTCGCCGAGGACGTCCTGAAGGTCCTTGGCCGGCGACACGAACGTCCGCGCTCGTTTGCCGAACACCGGTGCACCCAGCTCCGCTGCGTAGCGTGCCTTCTTGACCTTGATCCGCGCCGCATGCAGGTCCTCGTCGGCCGAGTTCGGCCCAAGCGCCCACATCGCCTTCCGCAGCTTGCGGAACTCGCCGCCCCAAACCTCGGAAAGGGACGGATCGGCTGCGGAGGCTGTATGCAGAGGAGGTCCCGTTTCGATCCGGTCGAGAAGCCGGAAATACTCGGCACCACCGAGCACCTCCAGAAGCGCACGCCGTGCAGTGCTCCGTTCCCGCTCTAGTGCTCGCACGAGCGGACGCGCATCCCTGCGCAGTCGAGGCTCGAGCGACTCAAGGGCAGCGCCAAATCGCTCGAGCAGCACTTCCCGATCGCGAACCGCGCCGAGGGCATCAGCCAAGCGCTTCAGACCGTCGCGTACCTCACCGCCCCAAGCCTCGTCGACGAGGCCGCGTGCTGCCCGCAGGAATGCGCGCAGCCGGCGGGTCGCGACCCGCAGCTGGTGGACGTCCTCCGGGTCGTCACCGATCCGCACGCCAGGATCATGCGCGAGCATCTTGACGAGGTGGATCCGGATCTGAGCTTCTACGACCTCAGCAGGCGACGCGGTCGGCAAAGCTGTCTGTTGATCAGGCTGGTACTCCAGATCCAGCGCCCGGAAGAGCTTGGGGCGGCGCAGCTTCGACTGACCTGCCCCTGCACGGCGCAGTGCTTTCTCGAGCCGGCGAAGAACACGCTCATCGCCTTCCAGCAGCTCGACCTCGAGTTCGTCGAAGCTCCGCGCGACACGCTGGTCGTCCAGCACAGCGACGGAGTCGTGCACGACCTCCGTCCCCTCGACCCGGACCGACTGGCGCCGGGTCCGCAACCGTGCCACCGGGACAGGCTCCTCTCCGCGTAGGTAGGCAACCAGCAACGCGCTCAGGTCTTCGGGCACGCGAACCGGCCCGCCCTCGACCTCGAGCTCCAACCGCGCAGCACCACGAGGAAGCTTGAGCTGCCACAGCCCCTTCCCGTTCTCAACACGATGGCGCAAGGTCACCCCGTGCGTTGCAAGCCGGTGCTGCTGCGTGTCGTAATACGTCGACACAAAAGAGCGAGGATCGACCCGCTCACCGCCCAGCTCCGGGAGCTCAAAGTCGCTCTCGGCCTGGAGTTTCACCTCGCGCTCGAGCGTCCGCTTCATCCCGCGAATCCTAGACGCGACCCTGCTTCGCCGCAGGCAAGTATGCGACTCTGTCAGGAGATCCGCTCAGTGTCAGCCTGATCTGTGCGTGAGGCGGCCAAGTACGGCTCCCACCAGCCGGCGGCCGGCTCGATCTGTTCGACGATGTCGACCCAGACCCCCGCCGGGTCGGTGAACCCGAACCGCCGCTGCCCCACGGCTCGTCAGTCAAGTCGAGGTCGCAACGCAGGCCCGCGGCAACCAGCCGCTCGTACTCGTGTCGCGCATCCGTGATCTGCAACGTGATGCTGCCCCGAACTATCACACGGTTTTCACCGTCCGGTTACCCATGCCTGGTCAGGGGTCGTGAAGACTCGCGTCGTTACTTCGACGAGTAGGGGAGGGGCTATGACGACGATGGATCGGAAGGGTCTCTTGCGCCGCGGGGCGCTCGCGGGGGGCGGTCTGGCCGCGCTGGGGCCGCTGTCGGCTTACTACGCGAAGGCGGCCGAGGGTGCGAGCGTGCCGGCGAGCTTCGGCTATGGGCCGCTGGTGAACAAGGGCGACCTTTGGCTGCCGGCCGGATTCAACTACCAGCTGCTCTCGCGGCAGGGCGTGCCGATGTCGGACGGCCGGCCGACGCCGGGAATCTTCGACGGGATGGCCGCCTATCCCGGCCCGAAGGGTCGCACGATCCTGATCCGCAACCACGAAAACCGCGAGCAGGCAGGGGAGATCAAGGTTGTCACGGGCCCGGCGCTCGAGTACGACCAGACGGCGTTCGGAGGAAACACGAAGCTGGAGGTACGGCGGACGAAGGCCGGCGTCGATGCGGCGACCGGCCAGCAGCTCTACACGTACGAGGTCGGACGTGACTTCGCAATCCTCGGCGGCACCTCGACCAACTGCGCCGGCGGGCTCCGCAGCCCGCACTGGTGGCTCACCTGCGAGGAGGTCGTGAAGCGAACCGCCGGCAAAAAGCACGGCTACATCTTCGAAATCGACGCGCGCGCCGAAGGCCCGGTGCCTGCCATCCCGGTGCCGCAGGCGGGCCGGCGCGCCCACGAGGCGGCCCTCGAGCACAGCGGCATCATCTACATGACCGAAGACCGCAGCAAGGCACCCGACGCGATCAGCGGCCAGATCGGCGCCGCCCTCTATCGGTACACGCCCAACCCACGCGGCGGTGCGATCCCGCTCTGGAAGACCCGCGGGCCACTCGAGGCGCTCGCGATCAAGGGCCAGCCTCGGAAGGACATGGATCTAACAAGCGCGATCGGCGTGCCCTACCCGGTCGAGTGGGTGCCGATCACCGAGCCCGACCACGACGACGACACCGACAACCGCCGCGACCGAATCCCTGGCTTCACGCCCAACCGAGTCGCGGCCGCGGACGCCGGCGCCGCGATCTTCAGCCGGCAGGAGGGAATGTGGGCCGGCCCCGGCGAGTCAAAGATCTACTTCGACTGCACAAGCGGCGGCCGGGCCGGCCTCGGGCAGGTCTGGGAGTACCACCCCGGCCGCGAGACCCTGTCGCTGATCTACGAGTCGACCAACCCGGCCATGCTCGAGAACCCCGACAACGTCGTGATCGTCCCGCAGACCGGCGACATCCTCCTCCAGGAAGACAGCGGCGGCGAACAGTTCATCCGTGGCGTCACCCGTGCCGGCGAGATCTACTCGTTCGCGAAGACACACACGAACGAGACAGAGTTCTGCGGCGCCTGCTTCGACCCCAACGGCCAAACCCTCTACGTCAACCAACAGGGCGACCGCGGCTCACTCCCCGACGGTCCCCTCGACGGCCGCGCCGTGACCTATGCGATCTACGGCCCCTTCGAGCAACGAGCCGGCTCGAACGGCCGCTAGCGGCACGCCGCAAGTCCTTGGTTCACGAAGTCGTCCATCTGGGCGACACAAGAGCGGCAGCGCCCGCCGCGACGACGGCTACTACGCGACGATGCGCGGCTTCTTCGATGCCGTCAAGGATCCGCTCGGTACATGCCGGCGACAATCGAGTGGACCGTGCGCCCTGATGCGTAGACGGCGAGTGCAACCTATCGGCCGTGTCCGGCACTGGCCGTCCTCTCCGCCCAGGCTCGCCCGCAAGGATCTGATCCGGTCCGTGGTGCTCCTTGGCACGACCCCGATCGCCTCCCTCCTCGGAGCGATCACCGAGTCTCAAGACGTACTCCTTGCCGTCATGGGTATCCGGGATCCTCGTCAGCGTCATATTGCTATTCGCCATCCGACGGTGAAGCCGGGTCTTGCGCCCAACTTGATCGCACCTCATTGGCTGGGCCGGCGCGTGAAGGCGGTCAGCGGAGATCCGGTCGCCTGCGCGAGCGATCAGATATGTCCCTTGGCTCGAGCTGACGGGATCACGCACTCGGGTCGGGGGCACGTCCATGTCCCCCGACCCGGAGAGTGCTGCCAGCTATCCGCGCTGGTGCTTGTCGAGCTTGAGACGCTAGGCGCCGACTGCGGCGGGGATCGTTGCGCGTACGGCCGTCCGGATGAGATCGGCCACGGCTGCGGGCTGCGAAACGTAGATCGAATGGCTGCCTGCGACCTCGATCACGGTCGAACCCGCCCGCTCGGCCATCGCGCGCTGGGCCGGAGGCGGGATCATCCGGTCTTCGGTCGCGACGAGGGCCCAGCTCGGCTTGCTCCGCCAGGCAGGCTCGCTGACCGTGCCGCCCAGGGCGTCCACGCCCCACGGGACTTGCGAGTCGGCCATGAACGCGGCCTGTTCGGCGCTCAGGTCACCCGCGAATGAAGCATGGAACTTGTCCCGGTCGAGGAAGAGAAACCCGTCCTGCGGCGGCAG
>Ga0190265_10002506_pt1 | contig 12326 bp, 8 predicted proteins | sample Popmic124T_FD_133135 | JGI IMG/M metagenome (GOLD analysis project Ga0190265, IMG submission 133135) | Populus adjacent soil microbial communities from riparian zone of Indian Creek, Utah, USA - 124 T | ecosystem: Environmental > Terrestrial > Soil > Riparian zone | place: USA: Utah | collected... | reverse complement strand
GGAGGCCCGTGCAGCTGCATGCCGTCTTCCGGCTTCTCGCCCGCAGCCACGTGCTGGCCCGGCGCTGACCACCGCGCGACCTCCACGGGCTTCGCCGGATCCTGGATGTCGACGATGACGAGGAGCTCGTCCTGGTAGCCGGGCAGCGCCGCCGCCGCGAACACGTAGCGGCCGCCCGGATACCCATTCCGATGCGTGCCGCGGCCGCCCGTCTTCCACTGCCCCAGCTTCTTCGGATTGACGGGGTCGCTGATGTCCCAGATCAGGAACCCCTCGTCATGCGCCTTTGACGGATCGCCGCCCCAGCGCCGCCCGACCTGCTCGAGGCCGGTGATCATAGTGTTGTCGTGCAGGTCCATCTGGATCGACCAGGTGTTCTCCGGACCCGCCACGAACTTCAGCACTTGCGGCTTCGCCGGGTCGGTGACGTCGAGGATCGTCCACCCGCGGTGCCAGAGGTGACCCATGTACATGTACCAGCGACCCTTCACCTCGCGGATCGCCATCTTGAAGCCCGGCCGCCCGCCGGTGTCGCTGTATCCCACGACCTCGAAATTGGACGCGGCGGACCCGGGCGGCACGCCCTGCGTGTGCGAAGGCTGTACAGCAGCCACCACGACCGCCGCGACGCATGCGAGTCGAATGATGCCCTTCATGATCAGAACGTCAGCCTGAAGCCGAGCTGCATCGACCGGAACTGCCCGTTCACGGGCTGCAGGTAGTCAGGAGCGCTCTCCTGCGCGCCGAGCGAGTAGTTCGGCCGGTTGAACAGGTTGAAAATCTCCACGATGCCGTCGAGCGCCGCGCCGCCCGGGAGCGGCACCCGCTGCTGGAAGCGCAGGTCGGTGCGGTTCTGCGCGGGTGCGAACAGCGCGTTCATCGGCACGATGCTGCCGTCCGGCCGCAGCCGCTGGCTGAAGTCACCGCCAGTGTTGCGCAGGTCGCCGCCGTAGAACGTTTCCATGCGGATGCCGGCGGACATGAAATGGAGGGCGCTGACCTGGAATCCGCCCCCGACCTGCCAGATGCCGTTGAAGACGAGACGGTGCCGCTGGTCGTCGGCGGACGGACCGAACTCGCCGCCAAGGTCCAGGGCCGTCGCGAACGGCACGAAGTCGATCCCGCTGACCGGCGGCGAATCGGCGATCTTCAGGCTGGCGAGCGTGTAGGTCACCGACCCCTGCCAGTTGTTGTCGAAGCGCTTGGTGAACGCGGTCTGCAGCGCGTGGTATTCGGACCGGCCGTTGTGGGTCATCATCGTCACCACGCCCCAGTCGGGGAACGGCCGCCGCGCCACGTCGGAGAACGGATAGTTCGCGCCGGTCGCCGGATCGTACGTCAGATTGACGTTGTCGATGACGTCCTTCTCGTCCTTACCCTTGCTGTAAATGTAGTCCGCCTCGAACGCCATCACGGCGCCAATCTGCCGCTGGAATCCGATCGAGTTCTGCCACGTGCGCTGCAGCTTCATCATGCTGGGCGGGCCGGTGACCTCCAGTGCATCGCGGATGAGACAGCCGGGCCGGTTGCTGACGTGACAGAACGTCTGCAGCGCCTCCTCCAATGAGGGGAGCGGCCGGCCGTTCAGCGGATCGGCGGTGAAGTTGGGACGGTTATCGTTGGTGATGCGGATCTGCGCGATCTGCACGTTGCCGCGGGCGAAGCTCGAGTCACCGCCGAGCGCATCGCCGTAGTAGAGCCCGGTGCCGCCGCGGAGCACGGTGCGGTCGGTCAGCTGGTACGCGAACCCCACGCGCGGCTGGATGTTGTCGGTGTCGTTGGGACGACCGGCGCGCTGCCACGGCAGGAACTCGATGTCGTTGGCAAAGATGTTCAGCCCGAGGTCATACCGCACGCCGAGGTTCAGCGTGAGGTTGTCCGACACGCGCCAGTCATCCTGCGCCCAGATGCCGAATTTCTGCGACGGCACCGGCACCCGGAAGTCGCCGACGCCGATGACGTAGGAGCGGGTAATGGGTGAGAGCGCGGCGAGATTCCAGGTGTCGACGTTGAAGGCGTCGGGGAAGATGGCCTGGAGCTGTGCGTCGGGCGGCCGCGGTCCGCCGCGCGCGTCGATCACGCCGCCGCACTGCCGGCAGTTGGCCTGAATCTGATTGCGATCCAGGTATTCGGCGCCGCTGCGGAGGTCGTGGCGCCCGCGCGCATCGTACGAGAAGGTGAAATCGTCGCGGAGGCTGATGACGCGCTGATCCTGGAACCGCGGGAGGTACTGGTTCGGGGTGTTGTTGAACCCCACGAACTGGATGCGCGGCGACCCGTTGGTGATGCCGTTCACCCGCTGCCAGTGGTTCGACCACTGCGTCAGACCGGCATTGGCGAACTTGAAGTAGGCGTAGCCCACCTTCACTTCGTTCAGGGCGCGGCTGCCCAAGACCTGCGTCAGCTGCCCGAGCGCTTCATCGTTCCGCTCCTGCGTGTCGTTCGTCGCCGCCGGGTGATTGTTGTTCGATCCCGCGCCGAACGGCTGGTCGAACCGTCCCGCGCTGCCCTTGCCCATCACGCGCATGTCCGGCGAGAACTGATAGTCCATCCGAATGCCGCCCATTCTCTTTGTTTCCTTCCCTTTCAGCTCGACGTTGAATGCCGAATAGGGGGTGTTCCAGATGCTGCTGCGAGGCTCCCGCTCGTACTCGAAGTTGCCGAAGTAGTGCAGCTTGTCCCGGACGATGGGCCCGCCGATCGCGGTGCTGATCTGCTGGTTGTTGATCGGCACCACGCGATCGAGCACCGGATGCTCGGCATTGAGCGAGTCGTCGCGGAAATTGCCCCGGACGAGGCCGGAGAGGGTGTTCGTCCCTGACTTCGTGATGACGTTCACCTGCACACCCGACGAGCGGCCCTGCGTGGCATCGAACCGATTCGACAGGAACTGGAACTCCGCGATCGCGTCCTGACTGTAGCGCGGCTGGCCGCCGGCGCCGATGTCCGCCGACACCTGCTGCCCATCGACGTTCAGCTGGAATTCGCGGTTCTCGCCGTCGTTGCGGTCGGGCAGGGGCGTCGAGGCGGCCGTGGAGCTCGTGCGGCTGCCGGGCGCGAGCAGCGCCAGCGCCATCCAGTTGCGGCCGTTCACCGGCAGCTCCTGCACCTGCTGCGGGTCGACGTTGCCGCCCAGGCTGGAGGTCGTCACGTTGAGGAGCGGCGCCTCGGCCGTGACGGTCACGGTTTCCTGCACGGTCGACGGCGCCATCTGAACGTTGACGGCTGCCGTCTGGCCGACGAGCAATTGCACGCCGGGACGCGTGACCGTGGTGAAGCCCTGAAGCTCCGCGGTGATCGCGTTGGTGCCGACGCGCGTGGCGATACGGTAGATCCCCCGTTCGTCGGTCACGCCGACGAAGCGGTTTCCCGTCGCGTCGTGCACGACGGTGACGGTGACGCCGGGCAGGACCGCGCCGGTCGAGTCGGTCACGGTGCCGGTCAGGATCGCTTCCTGCGCGTAGCCACTGGCCGGCAGCATCAGCAGGAATGCGCCGACGATGATGAACCGCCTCACGAATGTCATTTGAAGAGCCCTCCTGATTTCCCGGTGACGACGAGGCAGTGCCGCAGCACAACCGCTGCCGCCTGCGAATTGGCCCCCTATGGTATTGCTGCGAGAAGGGGGTGGATGGTCCGGGTCGCGAACGACCTGAACGACCCCGAACGACGCGAACGACTCAGAAGCTCACGCGGAAACCAAACTGCGCCAGCCGATAGTCTCGCCGGAGGTCGCGCCCCAGGTACTGCGTCGCCGAGCTTTCCGATGTGCCCGCGAGTAATCAGTCTGGTTGAACAGATTGCCGCCCGACCTCGGGCGTGGCGCCTGTCGCAGGACGACCAGCGCCACCGGTTCGCATTCGACGGCATCTGGCAGGTCGGCTTCGGCGTCCTCGAACGGCACGGGTTCCAAGCCCTGGAACGGGTACGAATTCTGGATCGCCTCGGTGCCGACGCTGAGCAGCCGTCTGACAAAGTCATCAACCCTCTTGAGTTTCACCGCCACACGAATCACGACCGTTCGCGCGAAGCCGCGCGGATGAGCGCAGAAAATGAGGACGGTTCGCCCGGTTTTTGTCGGGCCCGGCTAGTATGTGGCCGGAAGCTACCGTACGCGCAGGGACTGGGTCAACACTTCAGCTTACGGCCGGTATCGGCCTGCGAACGGCTGTCGACACACGTGGCGCATCAGCATGCCCGACGACACGAGCCGCGCGCTCGCGTTGCCCGGGGCCCGACTCCCTTCCAGTCGTGATTGACACGGCGGCCCATCTGGCCGCACTGTGACCGAACCCGTCTGCGACGGGCGCACACGTCGGTACTCGGTACAGGGACGGGGAATGAAAAGAGGAGGAGGTCTTATGTTGAAGCGGATCGGACGCGTCGCGGTACTGGCGGCCGTCATCGGCTGCACGCCCGCAGCGGCCCTTGCGCAAGGCGGCAACGCCGTCATCAACGGCACGGTCTTCGACCAGGGCAAGGCGGTGCTTCCTGGCGTGACCGTTACGGTCACCAACGAAGCGACGGGACTGACCAGAGAGGCGGTCACTGGTCCTGAAGGTCGCTTCGTCATCCCGACGCTCAACCCGGGCACCTATACCGTTCGGACGGAGCTGGCGGGGTTTCAGCCGCAGACACGCGAGGGGCTCGCGCTCCGCATCGGTCAGGAGCTGACGCTTGATTTCACGTTGCCGGTCGCGGGTGTGGCCGAGACGGTCACCGTGACGACGGAAGCGCCACTCATCGAAGTGACGACCAGCCGCATCGGCGCCGTCGTCAACGATCAGCAGATCGACACTCTGCCCAGCCAGGGGCGCAACCACCTGTCGCTGATGCAGCTGGTGCCGGGCCTCGTCCCCGATCTCGCGCCCGGTGAGTTCGAGGGCGGCAACTTCAACGCCAACGGACGCGCCGCGACGAGCAACCTGTTCACCGTCGACGGCGCCGCCAACCAGGACACCGACGGCGGCGGCACCGGCTTCGTGGCGCGGGTCACGCTCGATTCGATGGCCGAGTTCCAGGTGCTGACTCACCAGTACACCGCGGAATTCGGCGGCTCGTCCGGCGTGATCGTCAACGCGGTCACCAAGGGTGGGACCAACCGCTTTGCCGGGCGCGGCTTCTACTACCTCGAAGACGACAGCCTTCGCGCGCGCGACGCGTTCCTCGACCCGGACGAAGAGACGCCCGAGAGCGGACGGGACACCTTCGGCTTCAACATCGGCGGGCCGATTGTCCGGAATCGTGCGTTCTTCTTCTTCAACGCCGAGCGCAACCTGGTCGAGCAGGCCGTGGTGCACGACATGCCGGCCGAGGCCGCGCCGCTCGCCGTCTCCTACGCCGACGCCACGATCATCAAGGCGCTGAGCACGTTCGCGCGGGTGGACTATACGGCGGGGCAGCACAACTTCAGCCTGCGGCACGTCTTCGAACGCGCGCCCGCGCTCGGGGAAGACTTCGAGTGCTGCCAGACGCTCGACAACCGCCAGGTGGAGCTGGACGGCAACGATCGCATGATCAATGCAAGCTGGACCTGGGTGCTCGGCAACCGGGCGACCAACGAGCTGCGGTTCTCACTGGCCGGACAGGACCGGCGCGACGCGAACCTCGCGTACGTGGGCATCGACGAAGCGAACTGGAACACGTCGGGCTGGATCGAGGGGCTCGAATACGTGGGGCTCGCCGGACGCGATCAGTTCGACATCGGCGCCACCAACCAGTACGAGGATTTCACCACCGGTCTGGCGCCCGCCCACGGCGGCGCCGACAGCCGCAACCGCGCGTTCAGCAACGTCTTCACGCTGATCTCGGCGGACGCGGAGCACACGTTCAAGGGCGGCGTGACGGTGAACAACATCACGGACGATCCGCAGCGGATCGGGGCCGGTGACAACGGCATCTTCGAGTTCCGGCACAACCGGCCGTTCAGTCCGGCGAACCCCTTCACCTATCCGGCCGTGTTTTCAATCGTCATGGGGAACATCGAATTCACCAACACGGACCGCTGGACCAACGGGTTCGTCCAGGACCAGTGGCGGATGAACGAGAACGTCACCCTGAACCTGGGGCTGCGCTACGACTACCAGACGTTGACGCCCAACACGAAGAACGCGCTGGCGCCGCGCCTCGGATTTGCCTACGATCCTGCCGGCGACGGCCGCACGGTCGTCCGCGGCGGCATCGGCAAGTTCTACGAGTACCATCTGCTGCCGGTGGCCGGGAACCTGACCCGTCGGGCGGTCTTCAGCCAGACGTTCGTCTTCGAGACCGACGAGGACGAATCCGCCGACCGCGGCGTCATCCCCACGTCCCACATCTGCCTGCAGCCGGTGCGGACGGAGCGCGGGCTTGCGGCGATCAGCCCCGCCTGCCGCGCGGTGCTCACGCAGTTCCGCAACTCTCTGACGCCCGGCGCGGGCGCCGAGTTCGTGAACAGCGAGCCCTGGCTCGAGGGCGACCGGAAGATGGGCTACCTCTGGTCGTACAGCGCGGGCGTGCAGCGTGAGCTGATGCCGAATCTCGCTGTCGGCGTCGATTACGTCGGGCACCAGGGGCGCGATCAGACGGGCCAGATCGACATCAGTGAAGGCCCGATCGGCGCCAACGGCCGCGTGACCCGGCTGACGGCCGCTCAGTTCGACCCGTCGGGCGAGCTGATCCCGGCGAGCGCGCGCGCCACGCGCTTCGACCGGGTGCTGCAGTACCAGACGCGCGACGACTTCAACAACGACTTCAACTCGCTCGAGGTGTCGCTCGACAAGCGGTTCTCGAACCGGTGGAGCGGGAAGGCCGCGTATACGCTCTCGTATTCGAAGGAAGTCGTCCCGCAGGGGTCGGCGCTCAACGCACGCCTGTCCGACGATCAGACCCCGCGGGCCGATTATGGCCGCTCGAGCTCGGACAACCGGCACGCGATCGTGTTCGGCGGCAGCGTCAATCCGTTCGGCGGCCTCAACGTCGGCGCGATCTACCGCTATTACTCGGGGTATCCGATCAACGAGACGATCGGCACCGACGTCAACGGCGACCGCGACAACATCGACCGCCCGATCCGCGGCATCCACGACGCCACGCGGCCGATCGTCTCGGAGGTGGACAGCTCGGGGCGCGCCGTCCGCAACGGCATCGACGGCGAGAGCTCGCGGCTGCTCGACGTGCAGGTGCAGTACGTGTTCTCTCTCCCGGGCACGCAGACGCTGGGATTGTTCTGGGAGACCTACAACGCGCTGAACACGATCAACTACGGGAACCCGACCGGCAACCGGAACAGCTCGCGATTCCTCGTTCCGGACGAGGCGGGCCCGATGCGCTCGATGCAGCTGGGCGTTCGCTACACGTTCTGATCAATATGCCGGGTCCGCGGTGCTGCGCTCGTTGGGCGCCGCGGACCCCGGCCTGCCTGCCCCTAGTTCTTGAGGCACCGGTCGAAATAGGCCAGCGAGTCCTGCACCACCTGCCGCTGCACGGGGTCGGGGTCGTAAACGCCCTTCTCGTTGCGCCGCACGAACACGAAGCCGTGCTCGAGGTGCTCGTACGTCTGCCACTCCACCTGCTTGCCTGCTTCCCGCGCCAGCTCGTAGCTGAGGCGGAACACCGGCAGGTTGTCGTCGTTGGTCCTCCCCTGCACGAAGATCGGCATGGTGATGCGCTTGATGCGATCCATCGCCACCTTCATGTCGATGCGCGCACGGGTTTCTGCCTTTTCCTTCTGCTGCATCTCCTCGGTGACGACCGGCCGCGTCTCGGGGATGCGCGGCCCGCCGGGCGGACGGGGACCGACGCCGAGGTACTCGCCGGCGGCGGGCTCGTTGGCGATGCCGCATCGCAGCCCGCTGTACTCCGACGCGATCTTGAATAGCATCTCGCCGCCATGGCTCAACCCGAGGTACCCGACCCGATCGGCGTCGATGTACGGCAGGGACTTCACGTGCTTGATGATCGAAATCGCGTCGTCGTACTCGAACGGCCCGCGGTTGAACAACTGCCGCCCCTGCCGGGTCCGCTCTTCGAGCGGCGGGCCGTAGGTGTTGTTGACCTCGGCGCGATATCGCATCCAGCCCACCGCGTATCCGGCCTGCAGGAACTGCTCGGGCGTCCAGTTGCCGTAATGCAGCCATTCACGCAGCCACTGCGTACCCTGACCGCCATTCATGTGTGCGAGCAGGATGATCGGGAACGGACCATTGCCCGGCGGTTTCATCATCGCGATCGGCGAATATGCGCCGTCGGCCATTTCCACGAAGATGATCTCCGCCATAACGTTCGAACCGGGGATGCGCTCGACCACAACCGCGGGCGGATTCGGCACCGGCTTGGGAACGACGATGTGGGTCGGATCGATGCTGAAGTTCTTCGGCGGGGTCTGGGCCGCGGCCGTGCCTCCAGACAGCACGACGGCGCATGCCGCCAGCGCTCCAAGGCGCCAGTGGACGCTCAGAGTCATTGAAACCTCCCTGTGGATGGCGCAGGGACCAGCACGTGTGGTCCCTGCGGAATTGGGTCGCCGCCGCTGTCGCTACGACGAGGAGATGCGCAGCAGCTTGATCAGATTGCCGCCGAGAATCGCTTCCTTGTCGGCGTTGTTCAGCCAGCTCGCGTTCAGGACGAGATCCACCGTCACCGGCCAGTTGAGCGGATTGTCGGTGCCATAGACGATCTGGCTCGCGCCCATCTCGTTCACAAGAGGGCGCAATCCTTCATCCGAGAAGATCATCGTGTCGATCATGATCTGCGACCGGAGGTATTCCTTCGGCCGCTTCTTGTTCAGGGCAGTTGGCGCCGTTGCGCACCTCGCACGCCACGTCGCTCCGCATGATGTAGGACGGCAGATAGCCGCCGGCATGTGCGCCGCACACTTTCAGCCCCGGGAACTTGTCGAGCGTCCCGTCGTAAATCAGCCGTGAGAGGAAGTAGGTCGTCTCGAGCGGGTTGCCGATGATGTTGCCCAGGTCGCCGCGGCCGCGGAACGCTCCTTCGCGGACGATGTTGTCGGCGCCGCCCGGGTGCATGAAGACGACGACGCCGAGCTCCGCGGCCTTCGCCCAGAACGGGTCGAACTTGGCGAGCGACAGGTCTTCGCCGTTCGCGTGGCCGCCGATCGCCGCCGCGCGCAGGCCGTACTTCTTGACGCCCTCGTCGAGCTGCTGCGCGGCAAGGTCCGGGAACTGCAGCGAGCTCGACGACATCCCGACGAACCGATCCGGGTACTGCGAGACGAACTTCGCCAGCCCCTGGTTCTGCGCGCGGACGATGCGATCGGCCAGGGTGCGGTTCTTGACCTCGTACCACCAGAAGCCGTTGATGCTGAGCGCCTGGATGTCGATCCCCTGCTTGTCGATCAGCGCGACGCGGTCGGGACCGAGCGGCCGGCCGCCTCCCTGCTTCGCGTACTCGGTGTTCAGGACGACGGGGTCGACCTCCGGCACGGTGGCGTGCGAGTGGATGTCCACCACGCGGACGCGTTTGCCGGCGATGCTCACCTGGCGGCGTGCCGCGGGCGCCTGCACGGCGGACGCCGACGACCCGCGCCCGGCGACGTAGACTCCGGCGGCGGCACCGGCGACGGTCCTGAACAAGTCTCTGCGGTTGGCCATCTGTCTGTCCCGGTCCGCGTGAAGGCGGACACGACGCACGAAAACGGCGCCGGACACTACGTACGTAGTGTCCGGCTTCAGCCGGACTACGATGCCGCGGGAAGCCGCAGCAGCTTGACGAGGTTGCCGCCAAGGATCGCTTCCTTCTCGGCGTTGCTCAGCGTCGGATGGTCCACGACGAGGTCCACGTGTACCGGCCAGTTGAAGGGAATGTCCGTACCGAACACCACCTGGCCTGCCCCCATTTCCGCCACGAGGTGCCGCACCCCCTCGTTCGAGAACACCATCGTGTCGGCGATGATGTTCTGCTTCATGTAGTCGCTCGGCTTCTTCTTGATGATGCAGGTCTGCCCCTGGCGCTGGCAGGCGACTTCAGTCCGTCCAAGATACGAGGGGAGGAAGCCGCCTCCATGGGCGCCCGCCACCTTCACCGTCGGGAACTTGTCGAAGGTGCCGTCGAAGATCAGCCGCGAGAGGAACACCGTGGTCTCGAGCGGGTTGCCGACGATGTTGCCCAGCCCGCCGCGTCCGGCGAGGCCGCCTTCGCGGATGATGTTCGCCGACCCGTTGGGGTGCATGAACACCAGCTCGTTCAGCTCGGCGACCTTGGCCCAGAAGACGTCGAACCGCGGCGCCGACAGCGGCTCGTTCTGGACGTGGCCGCCAACGGTCACGCCGCGCGCGCCGTTCTTGACCGCGGCCTGCAGCATCTCAGCGGCGAGCTCCGGGAACTGCAGCGGGATTGACGCCATGCCGTACAGCCGGCCGTTCGTCGTTTTCGACCACTTTGCCAGCGTCTCGTTGTGGTACGTACAAATCGCGCGCGCGAGCCCCTGGTCCTTGATGTCCCACCACCAGAAGTCGTTCACGCTGACGGCAGCGACGTCGATCCCCATCTTGTCGTGCAGGGCGACGCGTTCTTCGAGGCCGTCGCCCTTGATGCGTTCTTCGTATGGCGTTCCCTTGACGATCGACGCCGGCAGCGGCATGTCCCAGTGGTTGTGCACGTCGACGACGCGCACCCGGCGGCCGCCGATCATCACCTGCCGGCGCGCGGGCGCCTGGGCGGCAAGGCCGCGTCCCATGGCGTAGAGACCGGCAGCGGCGCCGGCGACTGTTTTGACGAAGTGGCGTCTGTTCGGCATTGTGAAATCCTCTGATCGTTCGAATCGTTCGAATCGTTCGGAGCGTTCGAATCGTTCGTCGTTCGAATCGTTCGACCCGAACGACCCGAACGACCCGAACGATCCGAACGCCTTACGTCGTGATCCGCAGCAGCTTCGTCAGCGTGCCGCCGAGGATCGCCTCCTTCTCACTGTTGTTGAGGAATGGCGCGTTGAGGACCAGGTCGACCGTCACCGGCCAGTTGAACGGGTTGTCGGTGCCGTAGACGATCTGCGGCACGCCCAGCTCGGCGACCAGGTGTCGCAGCCCTTCCTCCGAGAAGATCATCGTGTCGATCATGATCTGCGAGCGGAGGTACTCCTTCGGGCGTTTCTTGTTCGCGCAGTTGGCGCCGTTGCGCACCTCGCAGGCGACCTCGCTGCGCATCAGGTACGAAGGGAGATAGCCGCCGGCGTGTGCGCCGCACACGCGCAGCCGCGGATGGCGGTCGAACACGCCGTCATAGATCAGGCGCGACAGGAAGTAGGTCGTCTCGAGTGGGTTGCCGATGATGTTGCCCAGGTCACCGCGGCCGTTCCACGCGGTCTCGCGCGTGATGTTCTCGGCGCCGCCCGGGTGCATGAAGACCAGCTCGTTCATCTCGGCGGCCTTCGCCCAGAACGGGTCGAACTTCGGCAGCGACAGGTCCTCGCCGTTCACATGACCGCCGAGCGTGACGCCGCGCGCGCCGAGCCGCTTCACCGCGTCCTGCAGCAGCTCCGCGGCGAGCTCGGGAAACTGCATTGGCACCGAGGCATTCGCCACGAACCGATCGGGGTGGCGCTTCACCCAGTCGGCCAGCCCTTCGTTCTGCGCCGTGCAGATGGCGCGGGCGAGCCCCTGGTCCTTCACCTCGTACCACCAGAAGCCGTTGATGCTGAGCGCCTGGACGTCGACGCCCGCCTTGTCCATCATCGGAATCCGCTGCTCGAGCTGCTTCAGGCCGCCGGCGCCCTGCTTCTCGTACGGCGTCCCCTTGACGGCCTGCATGATGGGCACGGTGCCGTGGGCGTGCACGTCCACGACGCGGACGCGCTTGCCGGCGATGTTGACCTGCCGGCGCGCGGGCGCCTGCGCGGCGAGGCCGCCTTTCATGGCGTAGACTCCGGCGGTTGCGCCGGCGACGGTCTTGAAAAAGTCCCTTCGGCTGCTCATATGAATCCTCCGGGTCCGCCTGAAGGCGGACACTGCGTACGTTGTGTCGGACACCACGTACGTCGTACGTAGTGTCCGGCTTCAGCCGGACCTACGACGTAATTCGCAACAGCTTCGTGAGCGTCCCGCTCAGAATCATTTCCTTTTCGCTGTTGTTCAGGAATGGGGCGTTGAGCACCAGGTCAACCGTCACGGGCCAGTTGAACGGGTTGTCCGTGCCGTACACGATCTGAGGCACTCCCATCTCCGCCACCAGATGCCGCAGCCCTTCCTCCGAGAAGATCATCGTGTCGATCATGATCTGCGACCGCAGGTACTCCTTCGGCCGCTTCTTGTTGGCGCAGTTGGCGTTGCCGCGCACGTCGCAGGCGGCCTCGGTGCGGCCGAAGTAGGACGGCAGGTAGCCGCCGGCGT
>Ga0190265_10002505_pt1 | contig 12329 bp, 10 predicted proteins | sample Popmic124T_FD_133135 | JGI IMG/M metagenome (GOLD analysis project Ga0190265, IMG submission 133135) | Populus adjacent soil microbial communities from riparian zone of Indian Creek, Utah, USA - 124 T | ecosystem: Environmental > Terrestrial > Soil > Riparian zone | place: USA: Utah | collected... | reverse complement strand
CGTCTCGCCGAGCAGCTGCGGGTCCTTCTGGCCCTCGAGGCGGCCGGCGAACAGCACGATCGGCCCATCCACCCCCACCCGCAGCTCCTCCGCGAGCAACCGCCTGAGTCGTACCCGCTCCGGATCGGGTCGCGGGAAGAAGATCGTCGGGTCCGCCCAGTTCGGCAGGTACCGGATCCGGTCGGCGACCTCCGGAAACCGGGCGCGGTACTCCGCCGCGACCCGCTCGTTGACCACGTAGATGCGCTGCATCCGTCGGAATCCATGTCGCTCGACGGCGGCGAGCAGCCGCGGAATCATCCGCCATCGGCTCTCGCCCCCGCTCGTCGCGAGGTCGCTCACCGACAGGTGCACGACGCGCCACTGCCGTGCGGCCGAGAACGCGAACGGGAGGTGGGTTCCAGGCCGATGGAACGAGAGGACGCTGCGCCCCAAGCCGAGCCGGCGGCGAGCGCGCACCAGCCCGACGACGAACCGGAGCGCAAGGGGCACGCGGGTCCTGGCCTCCGCCCGTCCCCGGCTGACGGGCATGAAGCGAACGGTGCGCCCCTCGAGCTCGACGTCGTACCAATGCCCCACCGGCCGCGTCGACGAGACACCGACGAAGGTGATGTCGAAGTCGGCGGGTGCGAACTTCACGAAGCCGCGAATGAACGACGCGATCCCGCCGATCGCCATGCGCTCCGGGTCGGCCGGAAGGACGATCGCGGTCCGCACTCGACCGCCCTGTGATGGATGCGCCTCGGTGCTCGACTCGGTCAAACGCTGCCGCCGCTGACTAGGGCTCGGCCGCCGGCTCGACGGCCGGCTCATCGGTCCGGCTCCGCCAGGCCAGCGAGAGGACGACACCGAGGGCGAGGTACAGCAGGTAGACGCGCGGAGGCGAATGGAACATCGAGCTGGCCAGGGACTCTACGATCGCCTGCGCGAACACCATTCCCGCGCCGAGCCGCAGGATGCGCAGCATGTGGCCGCTGGCCCGCCTTGCCTCGCGCCACAGAGCCAGTGCGATGGTTCCGAGAAACGCCAGGTACGCGGCGAGGCCGAGCACCCCGATCTCGCCGAGGATCTGCGGCCAGAACGTGTCCGTCGCGAAGGCGGTGTCGTCCGGCTCGAGGCCCTTGATCTCGCTGAGCCCGTAGCGCTCGTAGAGCGGGCTGTAGTTCACGCGGCTCATCCAGCTCGCGTATCGCCCGAGCCCGCCGCCGAGCGGGATGTGGTCGGCAGCGATCTCGACCGATCCGCGATAGAGGGCGATCCGCGCCTGGGGGCTCACGTCCGCGTCGCCCTCCGGCAGGACTTCCCCGGTCTCGGGATCGACCTCGCTGAGGTCCCGCGTCACATACCTATCGATAGCCCGCTCGTACAGGCCGATCAGCCCGGGCGTGAAGAGGACGAAGACGAGGAGCACGGACACCGCCACCGGGCCCCACTCGCGAATCACGGCGACCGGGCGATGCAGTCGACCGAAGGACTCGACGATTCCTGCCGCCACCCCCGCCAGCAAGCCGAGGATCGCCCGACGTCGTGCCGAGATCATCGGTCCAATGCTGAACGCTACGGCCACCGCGAGCCAGCGCCAGCGCCGGGTGACGGCGAAGCCGGCGTAGAAGAAGATGGCGACGAAGGCCATGAGCCAGCCGAACGGCGCCGGATGGACGAACAGCGACTTCACGACCGGCATGCCGCTTCGCACGCTCGAGTAGCGATTCAGGCCAAGCGCATCGCGGAAGCTCCTGGCATCGATCAGCTCGACGAAACCGAGGACGAGGACGACGGCTGCGACCGAGGCGACCGCCCACATGCCCCCGCGGATCTCCCACTCGCGGAATGGTGTCCACATGACGGCATACAGGAACGCGATGCTCTTGCCGAGGAGCACGAGCGCGACCGCCCACGTCGAGATCGGGACGCCTGCCACGAGGCTCGAGATCACAGCGAGCACCAGGACGAGCAGCACGGCGACGTCGCGTGGCAGCCACATCCACTGCCGCCAGCTTGGCGCCGCACGAACGCCGGCAATCAGGAAGATGAGCCCGACGGCCACCTCGTCGATCGGCGCGATCGGCGCGTCCAGGTAGAGGGCGTACGTCTGGCTGAAGAGCATGAACAGCGCGGTCCCCAGGAGCGCCTCCGCCGGCCGCCACACGTAGGCCAGGGCCAGGATGACGGCGACGCTGCCGGCAGCGAGGTTCCGAAGCGGGCCCGAGAAGTCGCCCAGCGCAATCGTCCAGGAGACGGCCACGGTCGCCGCCAGGAGGAGTGTGAGCCGCAGCGCGAACCCACGCGCTGTCGACTCGGCGAAGACGCGGGTCACCTAGGGCGACAAGGGTTCCCGGACGTGCCCCCGGGATGCGGCGGTGCGTGGTGGACGCCACAGCGGGCGACCGAATCGGCCGGTGGTGCGCATGCTCGCGCCATGATACTGAGCCAGACCCGGACTGGGTCCAACCTCGGTCCGCCGCATCGTGCTACACCCTCGCTTCCGCGAGGGTCGCTTCGCCCTCGAGCCGTTGGCCGAGCTGGGCCGACCCGATCTCCAGCGGTCTCCGCTAGAGCTCACCGCTACGCGCCGCGCTCGGACGTCCGTCGGGTGAATGGACTCGGCCGTGAAGGTCCAGCCCCGCGCATGCTCGGGGCGACGTCCATCCAGTGGTTCAAGGACTCACCTGCTGGGTCTGCGTGTGCGCAAGGAGGCGAGGCCGTCGCGGATCGTCTGGCGAATTCCGGACGGGGTCCAGAGCCGCAGCATGCATCTGGCGACGTCGACCGCCGATGGTTGCCCGTGCCGGCGAGCCTCGTGGACCAGGAACGCGAGCGACGGACCATCGGGCGCGAGCGCGGCGCGCGTCGCGACGCGATCAAGGATGTACCAGGCGTATGCGCGGCGCGTCACCAGATGTCGACGCGCGCGGATGAACTCGAGCGTCTCGCGCCAGTTGGCCGCATTTTGCGAGCTGATCGACGATTCATGGATGTTCCAGACGTAGACAGGATCCTCAGTGAGGGTTAGCCGTGCACCCACCGCCGCCGCTCGCAGCAACCAGTCGTGGATTTCGTAGAACGGCAGCTGAGCATCCCACGGAAGGTCGATCGCCAGCTCACGCGGCATCAGGAGCGCCGACGGCTGCACGCGCGTCGCCCGTTCCAGCGGAGGCCGCGGGCGGAACAGCCACTCGCTCATGTGTTCCCCCTCGTGCGGCGGATGCTGCGGGCCGATGAAGTCGCCCTGCGGCGTCCGACGGATGATCCGCCCACTGGCGACAGTACCGTACGGCGACCGCCCCAAGAGGTCGAGTTGCCGGGTCAGCTTCGCGGGCAGCCACACGTCGTCGTCATCGAGGAACCCGATCCAGCGTCCGTCGGCCGCCACGACCCCGACGTTACGGGCTCCCGAGGTGCCGAGATTCGACGGATTCACGATCGTCCGGACGCGCGGGTCCGCGTGGGAGCGCAGGAGCTTCTCTGTCGGCGGGTGCGGCCCGTCGACGACCACGACGACCTCAAGATCGTCATGCGTCTGCCGGAGGACGCTATCGATGGCCATCGAGAGTCGGTCCGGACGATCCCGTGTCGGGATCACCACGCTGACGGTCGTCACATTAATGCTCATTAGACCAGCATTTCGGGGCGGCGGTCAGGCACTCGGCGCCCAGACTCGCGCAACTGCCCGGCCGTGCCGATCGGCTAGGATGACACGCGCATGAGCGTTCCCGTGCCACGATTGAAGGGCGTGCTGCTTGCCGGAGGAGGTGGCACGCGCCTCTTCCCCATCACGCTCGTCACGAACAAGCACCTCCTCCCGGTCTATGACAGGCCGATGGTGATGTGGCCGCTCGAGACCCTCCGCGAGATGGGGGCGCGCGAGGTGCTGGTGGTGGTCGGTGGCCGCTCGGTGGGTGACATGCTCGAGCTTCTGCACGACGGCTCCGACCTCGGCCTGGACCTGACGTTCCGCTACCAGCGGGGGGCGCTCGGCATCGCGCACGCCATCGGCTTGGCGCGGCAATTCGCCGCGGGTGATCCGATCGCCGTCATGCTCGGCGACAATGTCATTCATGGCTCCCTTCGCGATTTCGCAGTCGAGTTCGTGGGCAGCGACGCAGAGGCCGGCGCAGTGCTGAAGCGCGTGCCGGACCCGGAGCGATTCGGGGTCGCGGAGTTCGATGACGCCGGCCGGATCGTGCGCTTCGAAGAGAAGCCAAGGCAACCCAAGAGCGACCTGATCCCGATCGGGGTGTACCTCTTCCGTAAGAGCGTCTTCGAGGTTCTGCCGACGCTGCGGCCATCCGCTCGTGGGGAGTTCGAGATCACCGACGTCCTCAATCACTACCTCCAGCGGGGCTCACTGATCTCCCACGTGTGGGAGGGCGGCTGGACCGATGCCGGAACCATCGAGTCACTGCTCGAGGCGACGCAGCTGGCAGCGACGTTCGCCGGCGAACTGCCGCCGCCGGGACCGATCGATCGGCTGGGTGAGGTCGACGCGGAGCACCCGCCCTTCCAGCAGCAGGGCGGCGATGACTGAGCACTCCGCCGGCCCCCCGACGCGTCTGCTCGTAACCGGCGGTGCCGGCTTCATTGGCTCCAACTTCGTCCGGATGATCCTGGAGCACGACCTCGTCCGCCGGGTGGTCGTCCTCGACAAGCTGACGTACGCCGGCAACCTCGCCAACCTCGAGGACGTCGCCGGCGACCCGCGCTACCGCTTCGTCCACGGCGACATTACCGATGCCGACGTTGTCGACGAGCTTGCGGCGGAGGTGGAGGCAATCGTCAACTTCGCCGCCGAGTCTCACGTGGATCGGAGCATCGAAGCGCCGCGGCAGTTCATCGACACCGACATCGTGGGCACCTGGGTCCTGCTGGAGGCGGCTCGGCGGCATCGCCACCAGCGCTACGTGCAGGTGAGCACGGACGAGGTATACGGCGACGTGACCGAGGGCTCATCGCGCGAGGGTGATCCCCTCCGGCCCCGCAGCCCATACGCGGCGAGCAAGGCGGGAGGTGATCTGCTGACCCTCTCCTACGTCGAGACGTATGGCTTGCCGGCGTCGATCACTCGTGCAAGCAACAACTTCGGCCCATACCAGTATCCGGAGAAGGTCATCCCGCTGTTCCTGACAAACGCGATCGACGGTGAGCCGCTGCCGCTCTACGGCGATGGCCTCCAGCGGCGGGACTGGGTCTACGTCCTCGACCACTGCTCTGCGATCGCACGGGTCCTCGAGCGGGGCGAACCGGGTGCTGTGTACAACGTTGGCTCCGGCAATGAGATGACGAACCTCGATCTCACGCGCCGCATCCTCGCCGAGCTCGGCAAGCCGATGTCGTTGGTACGCCACGTCGCGGATCGGCAGGGACATGACCGCCGGTACAGCCTCGACTCGTCCCGCATCAGGTCGCTTGGCTGGGAGCCCCACTTCTCGTTCGGCGAGGCGCTCGCGATGACCGTCCGCTGGTACCTCGAGCATCCGGCGTGGTGGCGGGCGATCAAGTCGGGCGCGTACCGCGACTACTACGACCGGCAGTACGGTGCGCGCCTGGCCGCGGGGCGGCCGGCCGATTAGCATGCGCGTGGCGGTCACCGGAGGCGACGGAAGGCTCGGCCGGAAGCTCACATCGACACTCCAGCGTCGTGGACACGATGTCTTCACGCTGGCTCGTGCGGCGCTCGACATCACCGACCCCGCCGCCGTCCGCCAGATCGCCGACTGGCGCCCGGACGTGGTCGTGAACGCCGCCGCCTGGACCGACGTCGACGGCTGCGCGCGCGAGCCGGCGCGCGCCATGCTGATCAACGCCGATGGCGCCGAGCTCGTCGCCCGAGCTGCGTCGACGGCAGGAGCCTCGGTCGTGCAGATCAGCACCAACGAGGTCTTCCCCGGCACGCTCCATCGGCCTTACCGGGAGGACGATGAGGTCGAGGCGACCAATCCGTACGGTGCATCCAAGCTCCGCGGTGAGCTCGCTGTTCGGGCTGCCAACCCCCGCCATCTGGTGGTACGGACGGCCTGGCTGTTCGGGAACGGACGGGCCGACTTCGTGTCGAAGATCCTCGCGGCGGCCGAGAAGGCCGCCACCGCCCACGAGCCGCTGCAAGTCGTGACCGACGAGTGGGGGAATCCGACCTGGGTCGACGACCTGGCAGATCGCGTAGCGGGTGTCGTCGAGCGGCGTTTGGAGGCGCCGTTGACGCCGACTCTCCACCTCTGCGGCGAGCCTCCGGCATCGCGCTACCGCTGGGCCGAGGAGATCGTCCACGCGGCCGGCCTTGACGTCGGCCTATCTCCCGTCCTCAGCCGAGACTTCCCGCGGAGCTCAACGCCGCCCCTGCGGGCAATCCTCGACACGGGCACGGCAGCCTCGGTAGGTGTCGCACCGATCGGCTGGGTGGCGGAGACGGCTCGCCACGCCGCACGGTTGCGCCCGCGGTGATCGGCCGCCCGCTCGGCCTCCCGGGCCTGGCCCTCGTGGAGCCGGACGTCTTCGGTGACGACCGCGGCTTCTTCATCGAGACGTACAGCCGGCGGCGGTACCGCGAGATTGGCATCGACGTCGACTTCGTCCAGGACAACCACTCCCGATCGAGGCTCGACACGCTTCGGGGGCTCCACTTCCAAGTGGGCGAGGGTCAGGCGAAGCTCGTGCGGGTCGCGCGCGGGCGGGCCTGGGACGTCGTCGTCGACATCCGGCGCGACTCGCCCACGTTTGGCCGATGGGAGGCCGTGGAGCTCGATGACGACTCTCATCACCAGCTCTATGTCCCGCCCGGCTTCGCCCACGGCTTCGTCGCGCTCTCGGAGACGCTCGACTTCGTCTACAAGGTAGGCACGTACTACGATGCGACAACCGAGCGGGGCCTTGCATGGGATGATCCTGACATCGGGATCGAGTGGCCCATCGACAGGCCGATCCTTTCGGATCGCGATGCGTCCAACCCCCGACTGAGCGAGGCGCTGGACGACCTGCCAACGGTCGAGGCGCAGGAGGGGCCGTGAAGCTGCACGAGTTCCTGGGCCGCCTCCACGGCCGTTTGACGCCGCGGACGTACCTCGAGATCGGGGTCAGCGATGGCAGAAGCCTTGCGCTGTCACGCGCTCGCACCGTAGGCGTCGACCCCGCCCCCAAGGTGGCGTCGGAAATTCACTGCGACCTCCAGCTGGTGAAGGCGACGAGCGACGAGCTCTTCGCGCGCGAGGGGAGCCTGGACCACCTCGATGGAGTGGTCGACTTGGCGCTCATCGACGGAATGCACCTGTTCGAGTACGCCCTCCGTGACTTCATCAACGTCGAGCGCTACAGCCGGTGGTCGACGGTGATCGTGCTCGACGATCAACTGCCGCGGGGGGTGGAGGAAGCCGCCCGCCAGCGGCAGACCAGGGCATGGGCTGGCGACGTATACAAGATGATTCCGGTGCTCCAGCAGCACCGTCCGGACCTGCGTGTCGTGCTGATCGACACCGAGCCCACCGGCGTCGCATGCGTTTTTGGCGCCGACCCAGGCAGCACCATCCTCCGCGAGCGGTACGACCGGATCCTCGCAGACTTCCTTGTCGCCGATCCTCAGCAAGTTCCGGGAGAGATCCTCAGCCGCTCTCCCGCGGTGCGCCCTGAGACGCTGCTCGAAGCGCCCTTCTGGGAGCGGCTCGTCGAGGCCCGCGACTCAGGGAGCGCGGAGTACGGTCGCGAGCCCCTGGTCGGTGACGTCGACGGAGCCGCAGGTGGGCTCGCTCCCGAGCTCGCCGCATGGGTGCCAGACGGGCGGACCCGGCGGGTGCAGGAGGCGACGCCCGCGGCCGCCGCGGCGGCGGCGACGCGCAAGCCCCGCGACGCGTTCGACGCCCTGGCCCGCCGACTTCCCGCCCTCCGGACCGTTCCGGGCGCCAGGGCGATGGTCCGGTTGCTCCGGCGCGCAACGCCGAAGTGACCCACGCATGATTCGCCAGCTGGCGCGACGGCTCGGTGTGGCATTCGCGTACGTCGTCGGCCACCTGCGCCCACGCGATCGCCGCACCTGGGTCTTCGGGAACATCACGGGCTTCAGGGACAACCCTCGATATCTGGCCGAGTACGTCATCGATCACCACCCGGAGCTCACGGCGTGGTGGCTTGCCCGAAGCGCGCCCGAGGCGGATGCGGCCCGCAAGGCCGGCCTCCACGTCGCGATGCTCGGCGAGCGACAGGGAACCCGGCTCCAGCGCCGCGCGGGCGTCGCCTTCCTCACGAATGGCTTTCAGGACCTCGAGGCAGCCAATCTGGGGGGCGCCTACGTCGTTGACCTGCGACACGGCAAGGGCCTCAAGCGGATCCTTCTCGATCAGGAGTCCTGGGATCGGCCCGAGGAACCGTGGAGCCTCCTCCGGTACCGGTTTCGCCGGTGGTTCGCAGCGAGGCGGCTTTCTCAGGTCGATATGGTGGTCGCCGGCGGCGAATGGGCGAAGTCCATGTACGTCTCGGCCTTTGGGCTGCCACCGTCAAAGGTCCACGTCCTCGGCTTGCCGCGCTACGATGTGATCCAGGGCGGCCGCGCGGACAACCGGGTCGTTGATGGCGACGTCCGGCGCGAACTGAGTCTCGAGTCGGGGAAGTACGTCGCGCTCTGGCTGCCGACCTGGCGAGAGAGCGGCGACGCGGGCTGGCTTCCGCATCTCCAGGGCGTCGAGATCGAGGGCCTATGGGCCGATGAAGACCTCGTCCTCATCGTAAAGCGGCATCCCTACACCGACCCCGCCTTCTTCGCACAGCGGCTCCCCGATCACCCGAAGATTCGCGTTCTACCCGAAGAGGAGGTCGACGTGAACTGCCTCCTTCGGGTCGCCGATGCGCTGGTCACCGATTACTCGAGCGCAGCATTCGACTACGCTCTGCTGGATCGGCCGATCCACTTCTTCGTTCCCGACATCGACGCATATCGCGGTGGCCGGGGCCTGTACGAGCCGCTCGAGACGCTGACGGGAGGGAGGCACCACGTCACCTGGACATCGCTGCTGATGGCGATTCGCGACGGGGCACGCGGCCAGGATGCCGAGGCGCTGGCCATCGCACGTCGCATCAGGGAACGCAGCCGTAACAACGACTCCCTCGGCAGCTGCGCGCGCATCACTGCCGCCGTCGCATCCGCCGTCGGCCTTCCGATGCGCGGCGACGAAGGTGGAGGGAGGCCGGCTTGACCGCACTGCTGGTCCTGGCCGCGGGACTCGGGAGGCGCCTGGCGAACGCAGACAGCGACCTGCCGAAGGCGCTGCTGCCGCTGCCGTCCGGTCGGCCCCTGCTCGCGGAGACCCTGACGGGCGCGCTCGCAACTGGAGCGGTCGCACGCGCCGTCGTCGTAACCGGCTACCAGGCCGAACTGATCGACCGGGAGGTCGCACGCCACGAGTGCGCCGCGTCGATCGCAACCGTGCACAATCCCGACTACCGCACGTCCGGGCCGGTGAGGTCGCTGTGGACTGCGCTCGACCTGATTGAAGCCACCGATGCGGTGATCGTCAACGGCGATACTCTCTACCGCCCCGAGGCGATCCACGCGGTGGCGCGCCGGCGCCGACCCGGCTTCCACTTGGCGTACTCTCGTCGGGCCGTGGAGCACGACGACGTCAAGCTGGTGCTCTCAGGGGGCAGGATCGCGTCCGTCGGCAAGCAGGTCGATCCCGCCGCCGCTGACGGTGTCTCGGCCGGCCTGTTTCTCGTGCGAGGTAATCGGGCGCGCGCTCGGTTCGCGTCGATCCTGGAATCTTTCGTCCGCGACCAGCAGCCCGGGGGTCAACGCGCCATCTGGCACGACGTCGTCCAGGCGCTCATCATTGCCCGGGATCCGGTCTTCGCCGTCGAGGTCGACCACGGCGCTTGGCGGGAGGTAGACACGCCCGAGGACTACGCCGCGCTGCTGGCGGCCCTGACCTGACACGTTACGGGACCTTCGAGCCCCTACCAGCGGGCGCTCTGCGAGGCGATGCGAGTCTGCATTACGTGAGGCATCCGCTGACCCTTCGGTGTTCATCAACTCGGGATCGGACGCTCATCTCCGCGCAGCCCGGCCGACAGTCAGGCCGCCAAGCCGCCACTGGGCGACGACGCTCGTGCGCCTGTGCAGGAGTCTGACCCGTCTGCCGCCGCGACGCGGGTTGAGGGGTCGCCGGGCGCGATCCAGACCGATGGCTCGGATGCCGTCGTCGGTGATCGCGAGATCCTTGGGTCGTCTGGCTCGGGCGGAGTCCAACGAGCGTCGACGATGCCGTCGAGCCCGCGACCGATCGACCTCGCCATCCTCACCTTCGACGGGCAGTGCGTGACCGATCCGGAGCACGACATCCGACGACCACGTCAATGCTCCCACTCGTCCGGCTCCGGGAGCTGAGCGGTAGGCGCGGACGGCCCTCGACGAAGCGCCTGGGCGGCCAGCGAGGCAAGCTCGCCCAGCAACGGTTGATCGACGATCCAGAGCACGGCGACGAAGGCCACGAAGCCCACGGTCACCTCGACCACGAACAGGACCAGCGGTGTGGCGCTGCCAATGGCGAGCTTGGCGGCCAGGATGGCGACAACCATGAGCGCGGTCGCGACCGCGGGGCCGCGAATCTGGGCGAGGAACGCGCCGATCGCCACGCCGCCGTACCGTCGCATCCAGAACAGGTTGAGCGGCAGCAGCAGGTAGCCTCGAATGACGAAGGCCGCGGCCACCGCGACGATCCCGAACGGCACCGCCAACGCGAAGCCGATGACGTTGGCGACGGTGTTGATCAACCTCAAGCGAAGCACGACTTCGGGGTGCCCGGCAGCGTTGAGGAAGGACCCGCTGAAGGCCTGGACGCTCAGGGCCGGACCGATGAGGAACAGCACGGAGGCGACGGCGGCGCTCGGGCCCCATCCGCCGCCGAAGACCACTTCCACGAGCTCCGGCGCGACGGCGGCCATGCCGAGGTAGCCGGGCAGGATCACCGCGCTCGAGATGCGGGTCACGCTGAGGTAGGCGCTCCGCATTCGGGGCGGGTCTGCCTGCAGGCGGGAGAACGCCGGGAACGTGACCTTGCGAGCCACGTTCACCAGGAGCACCTGGGTCACCTCGAGCAGCCTGTGCCCGATCGCGTAGAACCCCAGAGACGTCGGCCCGAGCACCGCGCCGATCAGGAAGCTGTCCGCGTTGCGGCTCAGGAACGTCAGCGTATCGGCGCCGACGACCCTGATGCCGAATGGGAAGAGCTCCCCGAATGACTGCCTGGAGGCGCTGAAGCGCGGCCGCCATGGGGTGAGGCCCCACAACGCCACGACGGAGATGGCCGCCGATGCCAGGAGCTGTCCGACGAGCGCCCAGGCGCCGTACCCGAGCAGGGCGAGGACCACGCCGACGGCGCCTCCACCGAGTGATGCCAGGAGGGCGCGAATCGCCAGGGCCCGGAAGGCCAGCTCGCGACGGAGGAGCGCGATCTGGATGCTGCTGAGGGCGGCGAGCACGAAGCTGGCCGAGAGCGCGGTCAGGATCGGCTGGAGCTCGGGGGTGTTCAGGAGATCGGCGATCGGCCCGGCGAGCACGAGCACGGCCACGGTAAGCGCGACACCCGTGGCAACTGCGACCCAGAATGCCGTATCGGCGTGGCTTCGAGTGATCTCCCGACGCTGGATCAACGCATCGCCGAGCCCCTGGTCGACGAGCGTCTGGGCAAGGGCGACGAAGACGCCGGCCAGCGCGACGACGCCGAAGTCGGCCGGCACCAGCAGGCGAGCGAGGATCGCGAACACCGCGAGGTTGATGACTTGACGGCCCCATGTGTCCACGACCGTCCAGGTCAGGCCGCGCGCGACCTGCCGCCGCAGCCCAGGCTCGACGCCCTCGCTGCCGAACGGCTCCCAGGCCTCGCTCACGATCCGCTCAAGCCAGGACGTCTCGGGCGCTCGTGGCCTCCGCCCTCGCGACGCCATCGGCCGTCCACTGGCTCAGGTCCCGATCGAGCAGGCTCCCGAGCCTGGTCACCTCCGGTGCGAGCTCACGAGCGAGGCGCGCGCGCAGGTCCGGATCGAGCGGTGGCCGCGTGGCCGCGACGCTGTTCGCCCGCACGAGCGCGGCGCGGGCGCGATGGACCAGCGGAAACCGCCGCAGGACGGGAACCAGCTGCCGTTTGAAGGGCGGGTCCCAGGTCACTCGCTGCAGCCACGCGGATCGGATCGTCTGGCTCTCGTTGCGTACCTGGAACGCTGCCGGCTCGTGCGGCTCGACGCCGAGGAAATTCAGCAGGCGCAGGTACACGGCCCTGGTATCGGCCCGGAGGTCGTCGAACACGATGACGTGGACGCGATCGCGCCCGAACACCGCGACGTACCGCTCCAGCTGG
>Ga0190265_10002504_pt1 | contig 12330 bp, 8 predicted proteins | sample Popmic124T_FD_133135 | JGI IMG/M metagenome (GOLD analysis project Ga0190265, IMG submission 133135) | Populus adjacent soil microbial communities from riparian zone of Indian Creek, Utah, USA - 124 T | ecosystem: Environmental > Terrestrial > Soil > Riparian zone | place: USA: Utah | collected... | reverse complement strand
CGATGCGCTCATGAGCCGGCCGGATCTGCAGTGGATCCGAACGGCGGCCGGACTCGGCAGTGTTTTCGACGCGGTGGTCACGCGAACGCATCCCTCCCGGTCACTCGTCGAACTCGCGTTCGACGGAGGAACGCTGCTGGCATCCGATCGGGCACTCGCGGTTGGCGCAGGCGTGCGGCTACGCATTGCTGCTCGCGAAGTGATCCTCGCCACCCAGCCCCCCGAAGGCATCAGCCTGCACAATGCCCTCTCGGGAACGGTCACCGCGGTGCATACCGATCCCGGCTTCGAGCACACCATCGTCCAACTGGCTGTCGGCAAGTTACTTCTGCTCGCCGAAGTCACGGCCGATGCGGTCACGCGTCTGGCAATTGCGCCGGGAGTGCCGCTCTACGCGCTGGTCAAGTCCGTGTCCATTGATGTTGTCCGCGCCACGGAAGGCTCCCAACCCCTATCGCGGTGACAGGGATTGGATGGTCTGCTGGAACTTCGGATCGGTGTGGCAGACGAAACACGCGCGCTGGCCGTAGCCGTCCAGCTCGGACACCATCACGTAAGTGCCGCCGCCGATCGTCCAGGTCAGGACGTTGGCACCCGCCGGATCGCGGCGGTGGGTCACGCGCTTCGACCAGAGTCCCGCGGCCGGCGCGTCGGGCACGTCGCGCGTATTGGCCAGCACCAGCGTCACGGGACGGCCATCGACGCGGTACGAGACCACCGAGGCGCGTGCTGGGCCCACGTGCCGGACCGCTGCGCCAACCGGAACAAATCGCGCGCGCTCGTCCGGTGAATGACTAGGCAGCAACCCGGCGGTCGGTCCGCGCTGCCGGCCCAGCCACGACCACGCGTCCGCATCGTCTGCCGGACGATAGTCGAGCGGCGCGCCCTCGAGCAGCGCCCGATGCAGCGCACGGCCTTCGGCCTCGAATGGTGTGGGCGCCGCCGCCGCCTCGGTCATCTCTGCCCACGGACGATGCATCTGCCAGTAAGAGCCGGCGCCGATCGTGATGATGAGCAGCGCCGCGGCAGCAGCCGGCCAGCGCCATCCAGCGGATGCCGGCGACACCAGTTGTGTCCGGAGATCGCCGGCGAGTGCCGCGGGCATGGACTCGGCTTCGAGCTCGCTCGCGAACGCGATGCCACGACGGACGTCGGCGAGTGCCTGCCGGCACTCGGCGCAGACCGCCAGATGCGCGGAAACGGCGGCGGTATCGACGGAGCCCAGTTCGCCCTCCGCAAACGCGGCCAGCCGATCGACTTCGTGTTGCCCCGTGCTCATGAACCCTCCGGCGCCAGATCGCGAAGCTCACTCGCCAGCCTGGCATGCGCGCGCGACAAGCGTGACGCCACGGTGCCGATCGATACTTGCAGGACGCTCGCAATCTCCTGGTAGCTCAGCCCCTGAACATGGCGAAGCACCACCGGTACTCGCAATGTGTCGGGCAGTGCCACCAGCGCGGCTTCGATCCGGCGTCGTCGTTGCAGCCGCACATACGGATCGACGTCCGGGGTTCCCGGTTCTGGCATCACGTCCTCCAGGGGCACCGCCGGCCGGCTGGCCCGGCGGTGATCGATGGCGGCGTTGACGGTCACGCGATACAGCCACGTCGTGAACGCACTGCGCGATTCGAATTGCGGCAGGCGGGCGAACACCTTCAAGAACACCTCCTGCGCGATGTCGGCCGCGGCGGCGCGATCGCCGCACACGTGCAGCGCCGTCGAGTAGACGCGGTCCTTGCAGCGATCGAACAACTCGCCAAACGCGTCGCGACTGCCCGCGCGGCATGCCGCGAGCAGCTCTTCGGGCACGTCGACACCGGCGCCGCCGCCTGGCCGCATCACATCCGCTTCAGGAACTCAACGATGGCGCGGGCGGCGCTCTCGGGAAGAAACGCCTTGCCGTCCGCGCCCCTGGCCGCCAGGCCATGATCGCCGCCAGGGACCACCACCAGCGACGCGGCGCCGGCGCGGTTCTTGTTGACCATGGCGACGATGCGTTCGTGGTCGCCCTTGTGCATCACGATATCGGCATCACTCCACATCACCAGGGTCGGCACCGAGACACTTTCCCATGCGCTGCCCGGATCGATCGCCTGCAGCTGGTGATGAAACACCGCCGGCCGGCCGTACTGATGGCCCGGCTCATCGCTCCACACGCTGGCCAACTCCGGCCGCTCCTTGATCACTTGCGCGGGCGTCTTGCGCTGCTCCAGGAACATTGCGTAGAACGCGATCAGCTTGCGCACCTGCGCCGAGACCTCGCCGGGCCGCAGCGCTGATGCTTCCAGGCGCAGCCGCTCGAACTCGATCAGTCGCTCGAGCCAGGTCCGCGACCAGCTGTTGATGAAAATGTATCCCGCCACGGGCGTGCGGCCGGCGACCAGCGGGAGAAACGCCCCCGAGAAACTGTGGCCCATGATCACGATGCGCGACGGATCCACCCAGGGGTGACTCTGCAACAGCTGCAAGGCGGCGCGGCTGCCGGCGATCTCGGTGTCGAGATCGGTGTCCGCACACGTGCCTTCACTATCGCCGACGCCGGGCTTGTCGACCCGCAGCATCGCCCAGCCCGATTCCGCCGCCACGCGGTGCAGCAGCAGATCGATACCCGGCGACGGCGTGCCTGGCATCTCGACTGAATCGCAACTCAACCAGGGAACGAAGAGCACAGCAGGAAGACGGCCCGCCGTCCCTTGTGGCCGGGACAGAATCGCGCGCTGACGCAGGCCGGCGTTGACCACGTGCGTGTAGAGGAGCTCGACACCGCGAATCTCTTCGCGCGGCGAGCTGGTCAGCACCGCCTCGATGACCAGCGGCTTGCCCTGCCGCGATATTTCGAAGCGCACGGTCCTGCCGCCGCGCAGCGCCGCTACTCGCCGATCGAACGCGATCGCGTCGGGAACGGGATGGCCATCGACCGCGCGCACTTCGTCGCCGGCCTGGAGTCCCGCGCGCGCCAGCGCCGACCCTGCCGTGACGCGAACGACCGTGGCCGGGGCGGTACGAGACGGGGGACGAATGGCGGCGCCGAGATCGGCGCGTCTGGACAGGGGGTCGGGCTGCTGAGCCATCAACGGGGCGGCCAGCAGGCAGAAAAGCGCAACAAGGCAACGATGCATGCCTCTTGGACGGCCGAGGCGATTGCTTTCTTCCCTCGAGGCCGACGGCTTGGAACAGGCACGCAGGTTGTCCCGCGAATCGGCCCCCCTGTCATGCACAGTCGGACGTCGCGAAGACGTAGCAGCCATCTGCCGGCAGACGAACAGGCTACCAGCGCGCTGGTGGCGGAGAGGGACGGATAGCACGGGCGGTGTTATGAAAATAACAATTGATATGTTATAAAAATAACGACTGGAGCACGGCATGACAGGATGGATCGACGATCTCCGCGGTGACGTGCCGTACGCCCTGCGCGGGTTGCTGCGCACGCCGGGCTTCACCGTGGCCGCGGTGTTGACGCTCGCGCTCGGCATCGGCGCCGCCACGTCCGTGTTCAGCGTCGTCAACGCGGTCCTCCTGGAACCGCTGCCGTACCAAGACTCCGATCGCCTGGTGCGGATCGTCGAACGCGCGGCTCCCGCCAACGCCGGCGCTCCGCTGCTGCGCAGGACCGGGATGACGTGGCCGGAGTTCACCACGTGGCGACAGGACACCACGACGCTGTCCGCCCTGGCGTACACGGTCAGCCCGCCGATTACCTTGATGCCCACGCCCTCGGGCTCCGCGCGGTTGACCGGCACGTTGCTCTCGGCCAACACCTTCGCCATGCTTGGCGCGCAGGCACGGCTTGGCCGCGCGCTCGTTCCGGCCGACGAAGCGGCCGGCTCGAACGTGGTCGTGATCAGCACCGGCGCGTGGCAGCGCTACTTTCAAGGTGATCCCGGCATCATCGGGCGCACCATCGCACTGAAGACGCTCGGACCGGAGGCCGGCTTCCTCGACGGAACGCCGCTGACCATCGTCGGCGTCATGCCGCCAGGCTTCGACTACCCGATTCCCAACGCTGACTACTGGGCGCCGATCACCGTTGGCTCGCCCGCCAGCCAACGGTTTGCCGGCGGCGTGATCGCCCGGCTGCGGGACGGTGTGGCCGTCCAGGCCGCGACCGATGAAGCCAATTCGCTCGGCGAACGAGTTCGTCCGAAGCCCACGTCGGGACCTCTTTCCCGGCCGCTGCCGGAAGGCGTCCGCCGCTTCGATGTCGAGGACGTCAAAGAGCAGATCGTCACAGCGAGCCGGCCGGCCCTTCGGGTGCTGACGATCGCCGTCGGCGCGGTGTTGCTAATCGTGTGCGCGAACGTCGCGAACCTGCTGCTGGCCCGTGGCACCGCGCGCCGGCGGGAGATCGCCGTGCGGCTGGCGGTCGGCGCCGGTCGTGGCCGCATCCTCCGCCAGTTCATCACCGAGAGCCTGGTGCTGTCGGCGATCGGCGGCGTTCTCGGCGCGCTGCTGGCGGTGGGCGGTGTCTACCTGCTCCGCGAGTTTGCGTCGCCACATGCGCAGGGCGTGTTTCAGCTCTCGTTCGGTGGGGCGGTGCTGCCGCGGCTCCACGAAATCGGCGTCGATGCACGGCTGCTGGGACTGGCGATGGCGCTCGCGGCGATCACGGCGCTGCTGGTTGGCATCATGCCGGCGATCAAGATGTCGCGCGTCGAGCATCTGCAGGTCATGAACGCCAGGGGCGCCGGTGGACAGGGTGGCGCCGCTGACACCCGACTGCGCGGCACGCTGGTGGTGGCACAGCTCGTGGTGGCAACGATCCTCCTGGTAGGCGCGGGCCTGCTGATCAACAGCTTCACCAGGCTTGCGCGCGTCGATCCCGGCTGGAATCCCTCGGGCGTGCTGACGTTCTACCTCGTCATGCCGCAGGACTATTCCACCGCGCGCAAGGCGGAGCTGATCGAGACCCTGCTCACGGAACTTCGCCGCCTGCCGGAGGTCAAGAGTGCCGGCTACACCTATGCCGGCGCACTGCTTGGGATCGTCGACACGATCGGTGCCTTCGTGCCGCCGGGACGAACACCGGACGAAATGCGCGATCACCCGGACACTCCACAGCTGCGCGCGATGAGTGATGGCTACCTGCAGACGATGAATGTCCGGCTGCTGTCAGGCAGGCTGCTCGACGCCAGAGATGATGCCGCTGCACCGCCGGTGATCATGGTCAACCAGACCGTCGTTCGAAAGTTTTTCAACAACGAGAATCCGGTGGGACAGTTCGTGCACTTCGACGGACGCATGGCGTATCCGCCGCAACAGATCATCGGCGTCATCGACGACATGCGGCAGTCGCGCTTGGATCGCGAACCTGCGCCGCAAATGTTCGCCGACTACCGGCAGGTGCTGGCGCTGACGCAGGCGCGCAAGCTCCCCACGGCAGTGCAAGAACGGCTGGCGTTCGGCTTCCTGTCCTTCGTCGTGCGCACGGATCGCGATCCGGCGACGCTGATGCCTGCGGTGCGATCGCTCGTCAACCGCGTCGATAGCGCCGCGGGTATCGACGCGATGCTGCCGATGGAGCAACTCGTCACATCCTCGCTGACGCGGCAGCGCTTCTACGCGATTCTGCTCGGGCTGTTCGCGGCGATTGCCGCCGTGCTCAGCGCGATCGGGATCTATGGCGTACTGGCCTATGCGGTCGGCCAGCGCACGCAGGAGATCGGCATTCGGATGGCACTCGGCGCCCGACGCGGAGCCGTGCTGCGCCTGGTGCTCGGTCGCGGAGTGCTACTCACCACGATTGGCATCGCGCTGGGCCTGGCCGGCGCGCTCGGGTTGGCGCGCTTCCTGTCGGGAATGCTCTATGACCTGACGCCGCTGGATCCGGCAACCTACGTCGCAGTGGCGATCGCGTTTGCACTTGTCGCTCTGCTCGCGTCGTACCTGCCCGCCCGGCGCGCCACCAGAGTCGACCCCGTCGTGGCGCTGCGACATGAATAGCAGTTGCTCGAGCGAGTTTCCGAGCTGTTGGACCTGACGCACCGAAGGTGCCTAGGCCGCCGCCTTGAGCACCGACACCGACGTCAACACGACCCAGAGATACGTCGCCGCGAACAACAGGCGATTGGCCCATCCAACGTAGCCGGATACACCCTCGGGTAGCGCGGGTAAAGGACTGCTCTGTCCCGACATGTCCACGCCTGCTGCCCTCAGCGACGAGAAGAACAGCACGAACGCACCGATCATCAGCGCGAAGCTGATCCACGGCAGGTGCGCCGACCAGACAGGGGGCGCGTCGATCCCCGCGTGCCGGGACATGGCGCTGGTCAGCAGCACCGCGGCCAGGCACAGCGACGGGATGCCAATCATCGCGGCCGGGCCGTGAAGGCGGTGATTGATGTCGAACAGCCCGCCCATCGTCTGACCCATGCCGGCCAGGACAAGAATCAGCAGACCAACCTTGCCGAGCGTGCTCGCGGACAGGGGCCACAACGCCGCTGCGAGCGCGAACGAGCTCATCGCCCACGCGGCGAAGACCACGGTCAACAGCCAGGCATGCCGTCCGCTGGCGTACTCGCTCACCATGCGCCAGGAAGGGGCGAACTCAGGGCCGACCACATGAAGCGCGAGCAGCGCGGCCGCCGACACGAAGGTCGCGGCGATGGCGGCAAAGGCGGCGGGAGCAAGCCAGCGGCCGAGATCAGTTACATTCGCTACCGGGTCCATAATTTGAATATAGTAAACTACAATTAAAATGGCAACCCGACCAACCCGCGGCTACCGCTCCGGCCGGCGCAAGCAATCCGCGGATGACACGCGCCGCCGCATCCTTGCCGCGGCGAAGATCCTGTTTGGCCGCAAGGGGATCGACCGGGTCACGATTGAGGATGTCAGCGCCAAGGCCAGGGTGGCCGCGTCAACCGTGTACGCCATCTACAAGTCGAAGGAAGGGATTCTTCGCGCGCTGATGGAGCAGTCGCTCTTTGGCGACGATTTCCAGGCCGCGCGGCAGGTGCTGGCCGCAGTGACGGAGCCGGTGGCCCTCGTGAAGCTGAGCGCACAGGTCTCGCGGGCGATCTACGAGAGCGAAAGCAGCGACCTGGGTTTATTGCGTCACGCGTCGGGATTCTCGCCGGCGCTCCGCAAGATCGAGCAGCAGTTCGAGCGCCTCCGCTACGAGATGCAGGCGGCGCGTCTTCAGCAGCTGTTCGACAGTGGCAAAGCCAGGCGCGGACTCTCGCTCGACCAAGCGCGGCGGATCCTGTGGATGTACACGAGCCGCGACGTCTACCGGATGCTGGTGCGCGAAGGCGGGTGGACGCCGGACCGCTATCAGGAGTGGCTATCGCAAACCCTCGTCGAAGCGCTGGTCGAGCGCAAGCGCTGACGTGTCACGGCACGCGCGTTCAGGCCGTCAGCTTCTCCGCAACTTCGAGCATCCGATCCACGTCGGCCTCGTTGTTGAAGAAGGCGAACGCGACGCGCACGCGCGTGAGGGGACCGGCGGCCTGCAGACTCACCTTCATGCGTTCGGCGGCGAGGATCTTCTCGGCTTCGGCCGGCGGCTTACGGATATAGAAACTGACGATCGGCGATCGATTGTTGTCCGGTGTGTCGATCGGCATCTTCCGCGCGGCAAGGCCGCTTCGGAAGCGTTTCACCAGCGTTTGCGATCGCGCCTCAATCCTGTCCAGCCCGATGCGCTGCAGATACTTGAGGGCGGCGGCGAGCTCGTAGATTTCACCGAACGCCGGTGTCGCGTACTCGAGCTTCTTCGCGCTCGCCTGTGATCCGGATTGCGTCCGCCAGCCCACATTCGGCGACTGAATCCTGCCAAGCAGCTCCCGGCGCACGTAGAACACCGCCACGCCAAACCCGGCCATCAACCACTTGTAGGTACCCGACGTGCAGAAATCCACACCTTCGGCGTGAACGTCAACCGGACCGCTGCCGATGAACTGCACCGCGTCGGAGTAGAGATATGCGCCGTGCCCATGCGCCAGGAGTGCGAGCGCCTTCATGTCGTGGCGAAACCCGCTGTTGTGGTTGACCCACGCCACCGAGATCAGCCGCGTCCTGCGGTCGACCAGCTTCGCGAACGCCTCGACGGGAACGGCGCCGTTCCGACTTTTGGCGACACGGATCTCGACGCCCCGCGTCTCGGCGAGCCGCTGGTAGATGGCCGGCGTGCTGGGATAGACGAGGTCGTCGTAGACCACGTTGTCGCCGGACCTGAAATCGAGCGAGTTCACCACGATGTTCTCGCCCTCGGTGGTTGAGGAGAGAAACGCGAGCTCGTCCTCACCGGCGCCGATCATCGCCGCATAGAGTGTCCGCGCTTCATCGGCCTTGGCCAGCATCTCGCCCACCGTGTATCCCCGGCGGGCGCGTGTGTCGGTCCACTCGCGCGCGGCATCGACCACCGCTTGCGAAATCAGTCCGGTGTAGGCGGTGTTGAGGAACGTGAACTCACGCAGCGCGGGAAAGTCCTTCCGCACGCCGAGCGGATCGTCCTGGGCCGCTACGGTTCGTGGCAAGGATGCGACGGCCGCGGTAGCGGTAACGCCAAGAAAGCCTCGACGGGTGAGTTCCATGGCGCGATTCTAACGCTGTGCGGAGCCGCCACGGGCACGCGTGGCGAGGCGGACCCTGGCTCCGCCTCGCGCGCGAGTCTGCTACTGCTTGCGGTACGTGCTGATGGGCGGGAGGCGTGAGCCAGTGCCGGCCGGCGGCGGTGGTTCAGACACGACGTTCATCGTGATCGAGCCGATGCCCTCGATCGAGGCCGTCATCTTCTCGCCCGGCTTGAGAAAACGCTCGGCCCCGCGATAGGCCTGGCCCATGCCCGTGCCGCCCGACGTGCCATTGTTGACGACGTCGCCGGGGAAGAGCGTGATGATCGACGATCCGTACTCGATCAACTCGTAGATCGAGTGGATCATGTCGGACGCGCCTGCTTCCTGCATCACCTTGCCGTCCACCGTGAGCGTCTGACGCAGGCGCTTCATCGGATCCCCGTAGAACTCCTTCGGGACGATCCATGGGCCCATCGGCGCGAACGTGTCGTGGCCCTTGCCGACGAGCCAGTCGGACCCCGGGCGCGAATCGGGCGGCCGGCCGCCGCGATCCGACACGTCAACCGTGACCACGTAGCCGAAGATGTGCTCGGCCGCCTTGTCGGCGGGCACGTCTCGCGCGGCCCGGCCGATGACGATGCCGAGCTCGACCTCCCAGTCGACCCGCTCGCGGCCATGCGGAATGATCACGTCGTCGCCGTCGCCGACCACGGCCCCGCGCGTGGGCTTCAGGAAGAGATACGGGACACCGCGCTTGGCCCGCCGTTCGGCCTCCGCCTTCTTCTGTTCCTCGGCGGTGCCCGTTTCGCCGACGTGCGTATAGAAGTTCACGGCGGCGTTGAGCATCTTGCCGGGCATCAGCGGCGCCAGGATGTCCACCGACTTCACGTCGTGCACCCACGCCGGCCGGGCGGTGCCCGTCAGGCGATTGCCGCGCGCGAGATAGTTGACCAGCTCGTAGAGCCGGGTCTTCATCCCGTACTCGTAGCGCCCGATGAGATCGACCATGGCCGGCGGCATGGGGATGGGTGGATACGCCGGGTCGCGCTCCAGCGCGCGATTGGCCGCCACCAGATCCACGACGAGTGTGTCGCGCAGCACGATCCCGATGCGCGGCTCACCGCCGATCTCGAATGTGCCGAGCTTGAACGGCTCGGCGCTCACGATCGCGGGATTGCCTTGCGCGGCCGCCGGCGCCGGACCAACGACGACGGCCAGCGCCGTCAGCAGTGCCAGAACTCTCATGTGTCCCTCCTGCACGAATGTGCTTCTTTGTAGCAGGTCCGATCGGCCGCGCCGGTAAAAGGATGTCTAGGAAATGTCTGCGACTTGTCTCAGCGTGACGATGGCGCCGGGTGATAGACAACTCGTAGACAAACCCTAGACATGGTTTGACATCGCTCGCGGCGCCGTACCGCTAACCTTCCGCGCATTGACCGACACCGAAGGGAAGGCTCACATGGTGGCTGCTGCACGGCTCTTGCTGTTCATCTCGAGTGTGTTCGTCGCCGCGTCCTCTCCGGCATTCGCCCAGCAACGGGGCGCGATCTCCGGCAAAGTACTCGACCCGGACGGCCTGCCACTGCCGGGGGCGACCGTCCTCGTCACCAACGCCAGCACCGGCTTCACGCGTGAGGTGATCACCGCCGACACCGGCGCGTACTCGATACCAAGTCTCGAGCCGGGCACCTACGACGTGGCCGTGACGATGGCCGGCTTCGGCGGCGCCACGCGCACCGGCATGGTGCTCGCCCCGGGCGCCGCGGTGCTCCTCGAGTTGAAGCTGACCGTGGCCGGCGTGCAGGAGAACGTCGTCGTCACCGGTGAGTCGCCGCTGGTGGAACGCACCAGCAACCAGATCGGCGGCAGCCTGTCGCGGCGCGAGATCGAAGAGGTGCCGTCGAACTTCCGCAACTTCACCGGTTTGACTCAGCTCATTCCGGGCATGACGCCGAATCCCGCGACGTCCACGTTCGAAGGCGGCCAGGTGGTGGCCAACGGCACGCCCTCGCAGCAGAACGTCTACCTGCTCGACGGGATGTACAACAACGACGACCGTCTGGGCGGCAGCCAGGGCACCCAGGTGCGCGTCGTCCTCGACAACATCGAGGAATACCAGGTGCTGGCCAACCAGTACAGCTCCGAATTTGGCGGCGGCGCCGGCGCGATCATCAACATGGTGACGCGTGGCGGCACTAACGACATCCGCGGCCGGGTCTACTCGTATTTCCGCGACGAGACGCTCAACGCCCGCGGCAAGTTCCTGACTGAAGGTCAGCCCAAGCCCCCGGAGCGCACGCTGCAGGCCGGCTTCGGGCTCGGCGGGCCGATCATCCGGAACCGCGCGCACTTCTACTTCACGTACGAGCGCGACAACGAGGACATCGCCGGGCAGAAGCGCTTTCCGCCCGCGGCCGCGCCGTTGGCGGTGGATCAAGTGGGCTTCTTCACGGTGCGCGCCAGCAACTACTTTGCCCGCACCGACTTCCAGGTCAACGACCGCAACTTCCTGAACGTGCGCTGGCTGCTGGAGGATGCCGCGTCGCGCGGCGAGGGCTTCAACACCAACAGCGAGACGCCCGACGCCAAGGTCTGGGAGGCCGATCACGACACCATGTGGGCCGCCACGTACACGAGCGTGCTCACCGATCGTCTATCGAGCGTGACGCGCTTCGGGCGCATCGGCGAATCACTGACGACGGCGCCGCAAGGCTTCTTCAACGACGACGGCGCGGCGGTTGGTTTCGACGGCCGCGATCCGTTCTCGATCGGCCAGCGCAACCAGCACGCCAGCTACATCACCGGCACCGGGGGCACTGGCCCCACTACCGTCATCCGAACATACGTCCTCGATCAGGCGTTCAGCTATTTCGTGCCCAACCTGTTTGGCGGCGAGCACACGGTCAAAGCCGGCGGCGGCTACAGCTGGAACCACATGGACCCGCGCTCGACATTCGATTCCGGGACGTTCCAGTTCCGTGGCGACGCGCCCTACAACCCGGCCGATCCACTGACGCATCCATTCCAGTTCGACGCAACCGTCGGTCCCCCGAGTGATTACGGCTACGACGTGGTGTCGAAAGACCAGCGCCGCTACGTCTTCATCGAAGACAAGTGGAGCCTCACGGGCAGCGTGACGCTTAACCTGGGTATCCGCTGGGACAACCACGAACAGACGCCGAATCATAACGACGCGTTCGCGCCGCGCGCGGGTTTCGCGTGGGACGTCGGGGGCCGGGGGCGCACGGTCGTCCGCGGCGGCGTGGGCAAGTTCTACGCCTATTTGCCGGTAGTGCACGACCTGACGCTGCAACAGAGCGGCGTCAGGACGCTGTTCCCGTCGATCTCGATCAATGCCGCCAGTCCGAACGCCAATCTCGTGTTGATCCCCGACATGATCACCGACACGGCCGGCAATCCCGGCGTGGCCCGGCTCTCTCCGGCCGGCCAGGAGGTGTTGAACCGCTTGCGCGACGAGGTGATCGCGGGAACGGGCTTCAACCGGAACCCGCGCATCGACAGTCCCGATCGCAAGATGCCCCACTCGTGGTCGTGGAGCGCCGGCGTCAGCCAGGACCTGTTCGGGCAGTTGGCGCTGTCGGTGGACTACGTCGCCAACGCGTCGCGCGATCAGCTCGGCGTCATCGACATCAACGAGCCGGTGAACGGCGTGCGGCCTGGCATAGCCGTGTTCGATCCGACCGGCGCGCTCATTCCTGCCGAGGCTCGCGGCGTCAGCTTCCAGCGTGTGCTGCAATCGCAGACCAGTGCCGTCTTCGACGGCGACTACAAGTCGATGCAGGTGTCGCTCGTG
>Ga0190265_10002503_pt1 | contig 12335 bp, 10 predicted proteins | sample Popmic124T_FD_133135 | JGI IMG/M metagenome (GOLD analysis project Ga0190265, IMG submission 133135) | Populus adjacent soil microbial communities from riparian zone of Indian Creek, Utah, USA - 124 T | ecosystem: Environmental > Terrestrial > Soil > Riparian zone | place: USA: Utah | collected... | reverse complement strand
CAGATGTCGCGGAAGGTCGCAGTCGGGCAGGCTGATCTCGGCCTCGTCGGCTTGAGCGGGCGAGATGACACGCACCGGCCCGGCGTCGGTGAGAAGGCAGAACTCGCCTGGTGCGACCAGCTCCAGGTCCACCGACAGCCGGCCGCTACAGAGCGCCGCGTTCCCGCACATGGCCCCGTGCGAGCCGTCCGAGTTCCAGTAGGACATCCGAACCGCCCCCGCCGCAGCGGGCGTCAGAATGACCAGCCCATCAGCGCCTACCCCGTTGCGGCGATCGCAGATGGCTCGCACCCGGGCGGGAGGCCAGGCATCGGGCACCGTGGCCCGGCCATCGAGCATCACAAAGTCATTGCCCGAGCCGGTCATCTTGTAGAAGAGGGTTCCCCTCACAGGCGGCCGATGAGCGACTGGAGCCGAAGCCACCAGACCATCCAGATGGCCTCCCGGACGATACGCTTGTTCATCTTGCTCTGTCCTTCGACCCGGTCGGTGAATACGATCGGAATCTCCACCAGGCGGAATCCCTTCTTCCAGGCCCGAAAGCTCATCTCGATCTGGAAGGAGTACCCGTTGGAGCGCACCTTTTCGAAATCAATGGCCTCGAGCACCTCGCGCCGGAAGCACTTGAACCCACCGGTAGAATCGGCCACCGGCAGGCCGGTAATCCAGCGGGCGTATTCGTTGGCGCCGATGGAAAGCAGCAGCCGGGAAATGGGCCAGTTGATCACATTGACGCCGGTCCGGTACCGGGAGCCGATCACGACGTCGGCCTCGTTGGCGGCTCTGACAAAATCCCCGATAAACTTGGGGTCATGCGAGAAGTCGGCGTCCATCTCGAAGATGAGGTCGTATTTGTGTTCCAGCGCCCAGCGAAACCCGGCAAGGTAGGCCTTCCCCAGTCCGGACTTTGCCGGGCGGTGGAGCACGTGCACTCTGGAGGTGGAGGCGGCCAGCTCATCGGCCAGCTGCCCGGTACCATCGGGCGAATTGTCATCCACGACCAGGACTTCGATCCGCGGATCCTGGTGCAGGATGGCGGGCACGACGAGCGGGAGGTTCACACGCTCGTTGTAAGTCGGCACCACCACCAGCAGACGCTCAGCCACGAGTCCGCCGAAGGTGAAGGACGGCACTCAGAAGCGACGCGATCACGACAGCCGCCCAGGTTGCGGCGCTGATCATGGCAGCCATGCGGACAATGCTGGGACGATAGCGCATCACCACCCGGTGCTCACCACTCCCGGAGAGCGGAACCGCCATGAGCGCATGATTGGCCCGAATCACCGGCACCGGAACTCCATCGATCTCCGCCTGCCACGACTGATGATACGTTCGGCTCACGTGGAGCAGCGCCGGCCCGGTAGAACGAACCCGCACCACCAGCGTATCATCGCCGTTGCCCTCGATGACCGCTGTACCGGTCCCGCCCCCCTGTCCCACGGCTAGAACCGGCTCCTCCACGATGGTGGTCTTGGTTGGATCGAACGTCGGTGACCAGAGGGTGGCTATGCGCCGGCCGGAATCGGGCTCGACCTGAACTTCGGGCACCACCGACACCCCCGGAAGTGCGGCATCATTCACGTACACCGATACCCGTTGATCGGCACCGAGCAGTCGATAGCCAGGGAGCTCCACCTGCCCCGGCAGAAGCACGTACCGGGCGGCCAGCGCGCGCAGTGCGGCGCTGTTCAGGAGGCCGAGCCAGTACTGCTGGAGCTCGGTCGTCGTACGCGCCCCCTGCCGGGCGCCGTAGCGGGTGAGATCATTGTACCAGCGCAGCTGGTTGCCGTGGTAGCCAAACACTTCAGGAATCCCATAAGTGGCTAGAAAGCCCTCCTGATATACACCGCCAACCGTGAGCACCCGCTCTCCCGGTACCAGGCGCGCGCGTAGCGCCTCGATGCCGGGATCCGGCGGAAAGAAGTCGTCGTAGCGCACGACCTGGATATAGCGGTGGTCGACTCGCATGAGGTCGATGGCCGTGAGCAGCGTCAGGATGAGGGCCACGTGGCTGGCTCTCACCTTGCCGCGACTCCAGAGGAACACGGCCCCCCAGGCGGCGCCGCAGATCAGCGCTACGATCAGCGCGCCGGCCCCCAGTCTTCCGACATTGGCGGCGAAGGCCTCGACCCGCCCGCCCCCCTCTGCTTCACCGAAGATCGAAGCCCACAGGCTATAGAACCCGGTGCCGGCAGCCAGGGTCATGACCGCCATCAGCAGCGCCGCGATCGCCCCGGCTGCGAGACCCACCGACATGGCCCGACGCGCGCGAGGGTCGCCAGCGGCGAGGGCACGCTCGATCAGCAGCGCCGAGAGCAGCGTAAGTGCAACGATCGCCAGGTACGTCGCCAGGCTGGGCGCCCTGAAATTCTTGAGCCCGGGCACTACGGTGTAGAGCAGCCTGAAGAATGGGGTACCAGCCCCGAGCGCGTAGAGCAACGCAATGCCCGCCATAGTGGCCAGGCCCCACCGCCGCCGGTCACCTCTCAGACCGGCCAGTGCGGCAATCCCCAGTACGAACACCAGCGCACCGCCGTACTCGGAATTGTGTTTGAACGGGTTCTTCCCCCAATACGTCTCCGACTGCGCATCGGTTCCGGAGAACTCGGGAATGAACAGTGACGCGACCTCCTCCGCGTGCAGCGACCAGGTGGCCGAGTACTCGAAGCCGCGGCCGGGTCCTGCCCGGGGAGAGTCTTCCCGGAGATAGCGGTACATGGGGAGCAGGACTACCGCTGCCACGCCGGCCGCCGTGACCACCGCGACCATGCCTCCGGCAAGGCTGTTGGCCAGAAATGCTCCACCGGCCCGGCGCAGTGCCCACAGGCTCGCGATGGCGTAGACCGCTAGCGCCAGATAGGCGTAGTACGCGAGCTGAGGGTGGCCCACCACCATGAGCCCGGCCACCACACCCAGCCAGATAAAGCGCAGCCAGGAATGGCGGTCGAGGGCGGTGACGAGGAGCCACAGTGCCGCGGGAAAAAGTGCGGTGACATACATCTTCCCGTCCTGGCCGCCCCAGACCAGGCTCACGAGGTTCGCCGACAGCATGTACGCGGAACCGGCAAAGAGGGCCACCAGCCGGCTGGCGCCGAATGCCCGGGCCGCGAGATACATGAAGACCCCCGCGAGATACACGTGGAGGATGAGCTTCCACGCGAGGGCGCTGGTCAGCGGGAGGATCAAATGCAGGACCGAAGCGGGATAGAGAATGTCCCCGCTGCCGGCTTCAATAGTCGGCACGCCAGCAAAGAGGTAGGGATTCCAGAGCGGCAGGCGGCCGAGTGCCCCGATGTGCTCGACGAAGAACTTGCGGAACATGATGCCGGCGGCGACCGTGTCCTGGCCCATCAACATGCTGCCGGGTCCACTCAGCAGATACTCGCGGAAGAGCAGCAGGGTGAGCGCCGCCATGGTCACGAACGGAGCCCACCGGGGTATCTGATCCAGGTCGGGCGACTGCGGCTCAGCCACTCAGGCCTCTCCGAAAAAGAAGGGGAACGGCGGGCAGTAGCTCCGTCCCGGTAAGCAGGAGGCGGCTGGCCAGCGCGAGCGCTGCCGCCGGCTTCAGTCCGATGTCACCGGCCAACATCAGGAGAAACACCGATTCGCGCGGGCCCAGACCGCCGGGAGCGAACAGCGCCAGGAAGCCAGCAAGGTAGGAGCAGGTGAAGACGCCGATCGCCTGGGGTAGACCCAACACAACATCAGGTAGCAGACCACGCGCCAGCAGCAGCAACGCGACGCCGTAGCCGATCCAGGCAACCACGTTGGCAAGAAATGCCGCCACCACCATTCCTGCCGGGATCGCGCGTGGCCGGGGCCAGGCAGCGGGTAGCCGCCGGCCGACCCGGTCGAGGAACGGCTGAGAGGTGAGCCCGGCCACGCCAACGAGCGACAGGAGGATCACTGCGACTGCAATCGGGGTGGCCCCCTGCCCCACCGCCTGAAATGCCTCACCCGCTGTCACCGCCACCACCGCGGCGCCGCTCGCCAAGGCCAGCGCCTGCAGCACCAGCGCGCCCGCAACCGCCACCGAAGGATCCACTCCAGCGCGCTGTGCCAGCACTGCCGCGCCGGCCACCGCCCACACCTTGCCTGGTATGTATTTGCCCAGGCTGGCCAGGAACCAGATGCGCGTCGCGGTCAGGAAGGTCAGCGTTTCTCCCATGCTGAGTACGACGCGGCGCCACGCCTCGATCAGGACCGCGTAGCTGGCAAAGACCACCAGGACACTGGCGACGATCCACCCAGTGTGAAATTGCCACTCGATCGGCTGGGACTGCAGCGTCTGCCAGTTGGCGACGATCGACCGGATGGCCAGGCCAACCAGCAGCGCCCCAAGGATGAACTGTAATGCACGCCAGATTCTAAGCCGCGCCACTGGGCCGTTTCGCTTTCACCTGAACCTGTACGGTGTCACCCGCTTCATCCTCGATGGCGATGACCGTCCGCTGCCCTCCAAGGGTGGTCAGGACGACTCGACCATCGGCCGAGACGCGGGCGGCCCGAACCGAACGGCGGAACCGGCGCCATTGAACGATCTTGTGGGCCGAAGCGAAATAAGGCCGATGGTCGGCCAGCGCCTGCAGCAAGCTAACGAAGGCCGGCTCGGCGCCGGGAAACCCGAGTGACTCCATGGTATTGGGATGCCAAAGCCCTACCCATACGCCTTCGGCCTCCCTGCATTCGCGGGCGAGCTCCCGGGCATCCTCGACCCAGCGCCCGGGCTCCTCGACGCCGGCATACTTGCTGAGAGCGCGGTCCATCCATACGAGCGGTACCAGATCCAGCGGCATGGTGGCTTCGCTCGCCGCATCCCAGGCGGGAACCACATCGGCCACGCCGAGGCGAAAGCCGTTCCGGTCGGCAAAGCCCCAGGATGCGTCGTACTCGAAGCCGGCCTCGACCATGTTTCGCTGAGTCAGCCCGGGACGCATGCGGAGGAAGTGCTGGCGAATCCCGTCAATCGGCGAGTCGGCCAGCCGGCTCAGCATGCGGCGCTGCGCTATCATCGAGTTGGGGTTCTCAGAGGTGACGAAACTCCCGTGCAGTCCCACCTCGTGGCCCGCGTGGGTCAGGGCGGCCAGGATTCGGCGGGTCGGCGGACCCCCGGGCCGGTAGGTGGAATCGCCGGCCAGAATGGACCTGACCGTGGGCTGGGCACAGATCACGTACCAGCTCGCGCGGACCCCATAATGGGCCTCGACCTGCAGTAGGGAGTGTATCCCCCGGGTTACCGGGTTTCGGCCGATGCTGCGCTTGGCGGCCCGTGCAACACGAGCGAAGAGGGCCCAGTTTCCCCTGCGAGCCAGCTCGGCCAGGCGGAGCATAGGGAACAATGGCCACCATTCCACGACGTCGAGGTCGTGAGTCATGGCCGCCGCCCACCGGTGCCCGTCCGGCCAGGGTGCCAGCGACCGAACCGGACGCCGTCCCGCGACGGCGAGCACGGCTCGACGGAGCTCGACCGCCAGCTGGGAAACCACCGGCTTCCTGCTTTGGCCGGCCACGACGAGAGGGTTCTCGGTCGCGGGCACCCGGCCGTGGCGGTCGGTAACTGTCGACCGTTGCTCGATGGCGCCGCCCGCAACCTCTGCCACGCCCCGGAGCGCGGCCGTGGTTACCCGAACCTCTCCGTCACCACGCTCCAGCGCGGCCTGCGGGCTCAGGTCGGCCGCCGCCGATCCCGCTGAGGCCCGGTCAACAACCACGAGCCGCACCAGGTCGCACTCCGCTCGCTCGGCAACAAGAAGGCGGGACAGGTCGACGAGCACGTCCAGCCCGAAGCGTTCCGGCGCGCCCAGCCGGTCAGCCGCCACGTCAATCAGGATCACCGCCACCCTGCTTCGGGCACCAGCTCCCTGACGGTTCGGGCGGGCTGACCGGCGACCACATGGAGCGACGGCACATCGGAGGCCACGACGCTGTTAGCCCCGACCACCGCCCCGCGGCCGATGCGCACGCCGGGGAGCACCACGCACCCGGCGCCGAGCCAGGCATCATCCTCGATGGTAATGGGTCCCTGCGAGACCGGCGCGAAGCCGCGGATGCGAGAATGATTGGGATGAGAAGAGGTGACCAGGGTAACCCGGGGGGCGATGCTCACCCGATCTCCAATGATGAGATTTCCCCGCTCGGCGAGCTCCTCGACGATCAGGAGGTCATCCGCGATGTACACGTCGCGGCCTATGGTGAAGCCACAGGATCGGAGCAGGCTCACGCGCCAGCCCGGAAAGAACGCATTTCGGGCCCACCGCTTGAGGATCTTCTTTCGAAGGCGCCACGCGAAGCTCACGAGCTATCCCAGGTAGCGGTAGAGACTCGAGCCCAGCCGCGCAATTCCGGCGGGCAAACGAGACCAGACCGCGGCCACGGCCGCCATGGAGCCGCGGTCGCGCGCGGCGACGTTCAACCCGGCCGGCGTTGGCCAGTAATCATAGGTCAGCGGTAAAGCCTGTCCACCCCAGCGTCGCTTGAACTCCACCAGGCCTGCTTGCTCCGGGGCGGCACGACCCATGTCGAAGCGCCGCCCAGCCGCGATGGCGTCCTGAATGGCGGTCCAGAGCAGCACGTGGTTGGGCCGGTGCTCCAGGTGAGCGGGATCCGACGCCCCGAAGGCGTAGATCCAGGAGCGTGGCCCTTTCCAGACAGTGATTGCAGCAGCCGGCGCACCGCTACTGGTGAAGGCGAGGTACACCTGGGCCAGGCCATCGCGCTGCAGCCGGCGGCACCCCTCGACGAAGAACCTCCTCGGCGGTGCGGGCAGGCCGTGCCCGTGCGCGGTCCGCTCCTCTAACTCGGCCATGACCTGCCAGTCCTCCGCGGTTTCTCCCCGGCGAACGACCATACCGGCCTTTTGTCCCTTCTTGATGCTGCGCTGCGTGCTCCCCGGGTGCAGCTGCGCCCAGACCGCGGACTCGCCCTGCTCGGTTGGAATCTCATATGTGGCGTAGCGGGAAGCTCGCTGAAAGCCGGGGGGTGCTGAATGCTCGCCCCGGCTCTTGAGCTCGATCCGCCGCACGCCACGTTCTCGGGCACGCTCGAGCACCGCTTCGGACAGCGCCACGGCGGTAGCCGGATCCTGCGCGAGGGGGCCCGCGGCGTAGCTGAACGGCAAGCTCACGAACCTCCTCGGGCCAACCAGAGGTGGAATCTCTGCCACGGCCAGGAGACCGCGCAGCTCACCATCCTGACGCGCCGAGTAATAGTCGAGTCGCAGGCGATAGATCTCCCCCAGGCAGAGCGCCCACTCCGGCTGATGGTAAAAGGTCCCGGTGGCCCTAGCCAACGAGCCCCAATCGTCCGGCGGCTCAGCCGTGCGACTGATGCTTAGCGACGACATCGTAGATCTCGAGGAAACGGTCAATGGCCGTTTCGGGCGCGTAGGTCTTGAGGGCGTGTTCCTTCCCTGCCCGGGTGAGCCGCTCGCGCAGGGGAGCATCGGTGAGCAGGCGCTGAATCTGGCTAGCCAGGTCGATGGGATCCCCATCGCGCGCGATGAGCCCCGTCTGCTCATGTACGACAACCTCCGGGATGCCGCCGGCAGCCGTCCCCACAACCGCGGAGCCGGCCAACAGGGCTTCCACCAGCGTCAGGCCCAGCCCTTCGGCGTGGCCGCGGCTCGGCAGCACGGTCACCGTGCTGGCACCGTACTCGGCGGGCATCCTCTCCTGAGGCACGAACGGCGACCAGGTGGTGCGGGGAGCAATCCCGACCTCGCGAGCGAGTGCCTCCAGCTCGGGTCTGACTGGGCCTTCGCCCAGAATTTTGAGCTCGCAGGATACCCCACGTCTGGACAGCTCAGCTACCGCCTGGAGCAGGACGTCAACTCCCTTGCTCGGCACCAGATTCCCAGCATAGAGCACGCGCGGCGGGCGCACCTTGGCCGTCGTAGCGCCCTCCACAAATCGGCTGGCATCAACCGGCATTGGGGCCACCAGCACGCTCCCTTCAAGGGCCGGCAGCATCAGCTGAAGATCCTCCGCCAGAAATTTCGACACCGTGGTGACCTGTGCGGCCTTCCGGAATGCGGGAAGGGCGATCCGCCGGACCAGGTCTCCTCGATGCAGCAGCCGCACGTCCGAGCCATGGCAGGTAATGAGATAGGGTACCTTGGCACGGCTTGCGAACCATCCCGCCGGCATCCACCAGTGGGCGTGGATTACATCGGGCGAGAATCGGCGTATGGCACCGCGGAGCGCCACTCCAAAGGCCATGACAAAGCCAGGGAACGCCAGGGCCGCTAGCGGTGACAGCAGGGTACGCCCGTGGAGGTTGCCGGTGTAGGCGACCCGCTCGAGGCTGTCGGGGGCATAGCGAAAGCGACGAACCCGCAGACCGGGAGCTCGTTCGTCTAAGGCGGTGCCGGGCGCATGGGGTGCGACGACCTCCACCTCGTGGCCCCGGGCCGCGGCGCCCTCGGCGATACGGGCCACAAAGGCACCGGCAGGATCACCGGGGAAGCGAGGGTAGTTGTGCGTCAGGGTGAGAATTCGCAAGCGCTCAACCGGCAAGGGCATTGCGATACCATCCCTCACACAGCTCGGCCACATTGTCGGGCGCTAGCCGGGCTCGCCACGATTCGCCCACCAGGCGCCCCATGGTCAGGCGATCTGGATCGGCCTGGAGATTCAGTACGCTGTCGGCGAGGGCCTCGGGGGCCGGAAGCGTCAACCGTCCCGGTCCCGACTCGGGGACTATGTCCACCGCCGCCCCGCTGTCCCAGCAGGCCACCACCGGCACCCCCGAAACCAGGGCCTCGATTGCCGGCAGCGCGGTCCCATCGCCCCGAGCCGTGAAGAGCAGGATGTCAGCGCGCTCGAAGTAGGCCCGCGCCTCGGATGGAGACAGTGCCCCCGAGAAGCGAACCAGCGACGAGACTCCGAGACGAGCCGCCCGCTGCTCCAGTGAAGCGCGCTCAGGTCCATCGCCGATAATCGTCAACGGGAAATCGTGGCCGGAGGACACCAGGACCGCGGCGGTCTCGATGGCCAGCTCCACCCGTTTCGATGCGACCAGCCGGGAGATTACCAACAGGCCGCCCCCGCCCCGAGTCCAGGGGTAGCCGCGGGTATCAGCCGGCAGGGGATGAATGTGGGGGTTATCGACGAACCGGCCCGCGCCGGTCTGAACCCAGGTGCCCACCTCGCGGGAGACTGTGGTCACGACGGCGGCACGCTGAAAAAGCGGACGGGCAAGCCAGCGGGCGACCCGGGACGCTTTCAGCAAGGGCGCATCGGTCCCATCCACTGTCAGCACTAGTGGGATGCCAGTGGGCGCCGCCAGGCCGGCGGGCATCCACCCGTGGGCGTGGACCAGGTCGGCACCGGCGGCGATCTCGTGCCGGGCAGCTGCCCGCAGAGATCGCCTCAAGCGTGACAGGGCAACCCATCCGATGGGGCTCCTCAGGACCGCACCGATGGAGTCGGAGTGGGAGATGGTCTCCCGGATGAAGCGACCGGCCCGTACCCGGATCACCGGAACTCCATCCACCACCACCGACCCGGATTCGTCGCTGGGCGTGACCACGCGCACGGAGATTCCCCGGCGCATCAGAGCGCGGGCGAGCGTGGCGAGCGCGGCGCCGGAGGGGTCGCCTGGCCTGCGGGGGTAGTTGTGGGTCAGGAAGACGACCCGCACCGGTCAGTCCCGGACGTCGAGCTTCTCGAGCCGAGCGAGATCGCGGGCGATCTCCCGCGTCTCCTCGCGCATCCCGGCGATGATCTCGCCCAGAAAGCCGAAGCCGAACAGGACAATGCCGCTGATTACCATCATCTCAACCAGGTTCAGCAGCGGTCGTAGACCGATACCGTAGCCGAACCGCAACACGAGCGCCGCGATGCCGGCCAGCAGGCCGATGATGAAGAGAATGGCGCCGCCAACGCCGAAGAAAAGCATCGGCTTGCGGCCGAAGCGAAGCTGAAACCAGACCGAGATCAGATCGAACAGCCCGACGGGAATGCGCTTCCAGTTGAACTTCGAGATGCCGGCCCGCCGGGGATAGAGTGGAACCGGCAGGGACGTCAGCCGAAAGCCATCAGCCGCGGCGATCACAACCATGTAGCGATGCCAGTCAGGGCGGAGAGGCACGCCGAGCATCACCTCCCGGCGGTAGGCCTTGACCGAATTGAGATCGGTGACCCGCACACCGAAGAGCCAGCGACAGAGGGCATTGTAGATACCGGAGACGAATGCCTTCTCGTACTTCCCCTGCTTGGTCCCGGTGACGATATCGGCCCGCCCATCGAGGATCGGCGCCACCAGTGCAGGAATGTCCTGGGGCAGGTACTGGAGATCGGCGGGATAGAACACGAAGACATCGCCCCGGGCGATATCCCCGGCCGACCGGAGGCTATCGGCGATGCCGCGCTGGCGGCGGTGGGTCACCACCGACAGAAACGGATACTGCCGCCCCAGGTCGCGCAGCACCCGGTCGCTTCCATCGCGGGAGCCGTCGTTCACGACAATGACCTCGAAGGAGAAGCCGGAAGGGCCGAGGGCTTCGGCGCAACGCTGAACAAATTCGGGAAGGTTCTCTGCCTCGTCCTTGGCCGGGACGAGCACGCTCACATCAAGCGTGTCGACCGGAGCGATCGTCATACGCGCTTCCGCATTCGCGCCGGAAGGATGCCCAGCTGGTCACGGTACTTGGCGACCGTGCGTCGGGCGATCTGAATTCCCTGCTCCTGGAAGAGGTGAACGATCTGCTGGTCGGTGAGCGGCTTGGCGTTGTTCTCTTCGCCCACCATCTTCTCCAGCTTGGCCCGGATCGAGCGGGCGCTGGCGTCCTCGCCCGAGGCGGTGGAGAGCGCACTGGAGAAGAAGAACTTGAGGGGGAGGACGCCGCGCGGGGTCTGGACAAACTTTTCGTTGGTCACCCGGCTCACGGTGGACTCGTGCATGTTGATCACCTCAGCCACTTCCCGGAGGGTCAGGGGCTTGAGGTACTCGACGCCTTTCTCGAAGAAGTCGCGCTGCCGGTCCACGATAAAGTTCATCACCTTCAACATCGTCTGGCGGCGCTGCTCGATGGCCTGAATCATCCAGTTGGCGCTGTTCATCTTGGACGCGATGAACTCCCGATTCTCGGGGGTCATCTTTTTCTTATCGCGCGCGATTTCCTGGTAGGAACGGCTCAGCCGGAGCCGGGGCATGCCGGTGTCGTTGAGGAACACCTGGTACCGGTTGCCGATCTTCTCGACGATCAGGTCGGGAATGATGTACCCGTCGCTCTGTTTGGAGTGCTTGAGACCGGGCTTGGGATCGAGACGGGAAAGCTGGTCGGCCGCCGCCTGCACCGCCACTGGCTCGACGCCAAACCGCTTGGCCAGGTCGTTCCAGCGGTGCGCGATGAGATCAGGGAAGGCTTCGGAGACGAGCCGATAGGTCAGAGAGCTGGTGTCGGCCAACTCGATCAGCTGGATCAGCAGGCACTCCCGGAGATCCCGCGCTCCGATGCCGGATGGATCGAGCCGTTGGATGACGGTGAGCATCTCCTCGGCCTCCGCCATGGTATAGAACGGCGGAGAGGACGGAGAAGACGGAGAGGTCGGGGCGCCGGCTGGTGGCAGCGTGGTGGTCCCCACGACCATATGACCCGGTCCGTCGCCTCCGCCCTCTCCGTCCTCTTCTCCGCCCTCTCCCTCGTCTCCGGCCCTGCGAACGTGTCCCGCCATCAGGAGGTTCACCGAGTGGAGGATCTCCTCCAGCGACGCGGCGAGGTAGCCCTCTTCGTTGATGTTCCCCAGGAACTCCTCGGCCAGCAGGAGCTGGCGTGGCGTCAGGACGAGCATCTGGAGCTGTTCCCGCAGATGGTCGATCAGGTCGCGCGATTCCACCGTGACCGGCTCGGTGTACTCCAGCTGCTCGTATTGCTCCCGGGTACCTCCCACCTCGAAGCCGTTGAGCAGGATCTCCTCCCAGTCGACCTCTTCCGCCTTTTCCTTCTGCTCTTTCTCCTTTTCGGCAGTGGCCTGTTCCGGCGTCTCCTCTTCGGGCTCCAGGAGCTCAAGGAAGGGATTGGCCAGCAGCTCCTGCTTGAGGTGCTGCTGCAGGTCCATCATGGGCATGTACAGCATGTCCATCGCCTGGTACAGCCGGGGATTGACTCGGAGTTCCTGCCGGAGGCTGGTATGCTGGGAGAGGCCGGTTCTCATGCGACGGCCTCGAGGCGGGCGCGGAGCCGCGCGGTCAGCGTGGGCCCCAGGTATAACTGGGCCACCCGGTCGTCATAGACCAGGTCTCGGACGGTGCCGGCGGCCTGCACTTTTCCTTCGAACATGATGTAGGCCCGATCTACGATGTCGAGAGTCTGCTCCACATTGTGATCCGTG
>Ga0190265_10002502_pt1 | contig 12336 bp, 11 predicted proteins | sample Popmic124T_FD_133135 | JGI IMG/M metagenome (GOLD analysis project Ga0190265, IMG submission 133135) | Populus adjacent soil microbial communities from riparian zone of Indian Creek, Utah, USA - 124 T | ecosystem: Environmental > Terrestrial > Soil > Riparian zone | place: USA: Utah | collected... | reverse complement strand
CCGATTGCCATCATCCTCGCGTTGCTGGCCGTGATCCTCGGCACGATCAACGTCGTCGGCGGCTTCGTGGTCACCGACCGCATGCTCGAGATGTTCCGGAAGCGGCCCGGCGAGCAGCCGCGGGAGCGCGGGTAGATGGACGGCCTGCAGATCCTGACCTACCTCGTCTGGCTCGCCGCCGGCGTCACGTTCATCCTTGCGCTGAAGTTCCTGGCGAGCCCGAGGACGGCCCGCACCGGCAACCTGCTCGGGGCGGCCGGCATGGCCCTGGTCGTCGCGTGGACCTTCGCCACGACCGACGGCATGTTCGACAACTGGTGGATCCTCGTGGTTGGCGGAGCGATCGGATCGGTGGCCGGCTGGCTCGGCGCCAAGCGGGTTCCGATGACTGCCATGCCACAGATGGTCGCCATCTTCAACGGCGCCGGCGGCGGTGCCGCCGCCCTCGTCGCCGTGGTCGAGTTCCTGCGCGACACCGACCTTCATCCCGGCGAGCTGCTGCCGCTGGCGTTCGTGATCGCCACGCTGCTCGGCGCGATCATCGGCTCGGTCAGCCTGACCGGCTCGGTCGTCGCGTTCGGCAAGCTGCAGGGCGTGATCGCCTCGCGACCGGTCAAGTACCCCGGCTCGCAGTTCGTGACCGCGGCGCTCTTCCTGGCGCTCGTCGTCATCGGCGTCTACCTGGCCGCCGTCGACGCCAGCGTGCCGCTCTTCCTCCTCTTCATGGTCCTCTCGCTGGTGCTCGGCGTGCAGCTCGTGATGCCGATCGGCGGAGCCGACATGCCGGTGGTTGTCTCGCTGCTCAACAGCTACACCGGGATCGCCGTCGCGGCCACCGGGTTCGTGCTGAACAACTACGCGCTGCTCATCGCCGGCACCCTCGTCGGCGCCTCCGGCGCGATCCTCACGCAGCTCATGTGCAAGGCCATGAACCGGTCGATCTTCAACGTGCTGTTCGCCGGCTTCGGAACCGGTGGCGGCGCGGTCGCCGGCGGCGCGGAGGGCGAGGAGCAGCTGCGCGAGATCAACGCCGAGGATGCTGCCGTCCTGATGGCGTACGGCAAGCGGGTGATCATCGTGCCCGGTTACGGCATGGCGGTCGCCCAGGCGCAGGGACCGGTGCGCGAGCTGATGGACCTGCTCGTCGCCAAGGGCGTCGACGTCCAGTTCGCGATCCATCCCGTCGCCGGCCGCATGCCGGGGCACATGAACGTCCTCCTGGCCGAGGCGAACGTGCCATACGACCGCCTCAAGGAGATGGACGAGATCAACGACGACTTCGCCGATACCGACGTCGCGCTCATCATCGGCGCCAACGACGTCGTCAACCCGATGGCGCGCGAGGAGGGCTCGCCGATCAGTGGCATGCCGATCCTCAACGTCGACCAGGCGCAGAACATCATCGTCCTCAAGCGTGGGCGTGGCTCGGGCTTCGCCGGGATCGCGAACCCGCTCTTCAGCAACGAGAAGACGGCCATGCTCTTCGGCGACGCGAAACCGTCGGTCGATGCCCTCGTCGCCGGGGTGAAGCAGGCCTAGCCGATCCCGGGCGCTGCCCGCCCACCCGCCGCGTGCCGTTTCACCGGGCGAAGGTAACGGCGAGGAGAGGGCCGATTCCGGGCTCTCGTTGGCCGCCGGTTTCGCCCGGTGACACGAGCGCCCACCGAAACGCCTCCCGACGGACGTTACCTTCGTGGAGTGAAATCGCCGCGAGCGACCGAGGGCCGCGTATCATCGACGTTCCCGAGCGCTGCGACAGGAGGGACGATCCCGTGGCCGACCTCACCGACGGACTGACCCAGCTCCTGGCAGGGCAGACCGGCACGATCAGCAGGCGCATCGGCGCTGACGAGACCAGGACCCAGACCGCGATGCAGGCCGCGATCCCGGCACTCCTTGCCGCGCTGAGCAGCGAGGCCGATAGCCCTGGGCTTCGACAAGCGATCCAGCAGGACCACGACGGCGCCATCATCGACCAGCTGACCGAGTATCTCGGCGGCACCTCCAGCCTGAGCCCGCGCACGACGAACGGGGCCGGCATTCTCGAGCACGTGCTCGGCGATCGACAGGCGGACGTGGCCCAGGCTCTGAGCGCGAAGAGCGGGCTCGACCTCGGCAGCATCATGCAGCTGCTGCCGCTGCTTGCCCCGATCCTGATGGGCATGCTCGGCAAGAGGAGCAGCGGCGGCTCGTCGGGCGGGGGAGGGTTCAGCCTGGACGACCTCGGCAGCATCCTCGGCGGCGAGAGGGAAGCCGCCAAACGGACGAACCCCGACATCGGCGACATCCTCGACAGCTTCAGCCCGAAGGGCTCCGGCTCGACTGCCTCCGGCTCGACTGCCTCCGGCACCGCCTCGCAGCCGTCCACTCGCGGCGGCCTCGGCGGCCTGCTCGACGCGATCCTCGGCCGGAACCGATGAGCCCCGGAGGCCGATGACCGAGCGCTGGGTCTGCCTCGACGTCGGCGAGACGCTCATCGATGAGACCCGCGTCTGGTCGCTGTGGGCCGATGAGCTCGGTGTTCCGCGCCTCACTTTTCTGGCGGCGCTGGGGGCGGTGATCGCCCGCGGCGGCGAGCATCGGGATGTCTTCCCGATCTTCGACGCCGACGACTGGCAACTGCGGCTCCCATCGGTCGAGCGCGCCTATGGGGGCTTCACTGCCGATGACCTCTACCCCGATGCGCTGGGCGCCCTCGAAGGCCTGCGTGCGGCCGGTCTGCGGGTGGCGATCGTCGCCAACCAGCCGGAGGCGCGCGTCGAGCAGCTGCGTGCCATCGGCGTGGAGGCCGACGTCATGGCAATGAGCGAAGGGATCGGCGTCGCGAAGCCGGACGCCGACTTCTACATGCGCGCGCTTGACCTTATGGGGGGCCCCGATCCGGCAAGCGTCGCGTACGTTGGCGACCGGGTCGACAACGACGTCATCCCCTCGGCAGCGGCCGGCATGCGCGCCGTCTGGATCCGGCGCGGGCCGTGGGGCGTGATCCAGCGCCTGCCGGACGGGACGGTTCCGGCGCTCACGGTCGACTCCCTCGACGAGCTGCTGCGCCGGATCGCGGACGCGTGGGCGTCGTGATCTCGACGAGGGCCATCGTGGCCTGATCTCACGCCCGGCGGCGTGCCTCGAGCATCGCGGCAACTTCACGGTCGCTGACGCCGAAGCGCCGCAGCGCGTGCCGGACCAGCTCGTTTCCCAGCTCTCGATCGGCAACCACCACGCGCGCGGCACCGAGCCGGCGCAGCTCGGCCTCTTCGGCGTCCGAGTGGGCTCGCGCCACGATCTCGATGCGCGGGTTGCGCGTGCGCGCGTAGATGACGGCCTGCCGCGTGGCGAGAGCGTCGGGGATCGCCACGATCATCGCGTGGGCGTCGACCACGCCCGCCTGGTCGAGGACGGTCGGGGTCCCAGCCTCGCCGTAGAGCACGGTCGCACCCGCGGCGCGGGCCTCGCGCGCCACCCCGTAGTCGCCGTCGATCGCCACCCATCCGAAGCCGCGCGAGCCCAGCACGCGCGCCACTGATCGTCCCACCCGGCCGTAGCCGAGGATCACCGCGTGCCGGCGCATGCCGACCGTGTCGGGCTCGTCTCCGGGCATCGGAGGCCGGCGCAGGACGCTGTCGAGGCGGCTGCCCAACCAGCGCCCGCCCGCGACGAGCGGCTCGGCGGTGATGATCGAGATGACCACGGCACCCATGGCCAGGCTGAACGTGTCCGAGCTCACGGCGCCGAGGGCGAGGCCGGCCGAGGCGATGACGAAGCTGAACTCGCCGCTCTGCCCGACCAGGGCACCGGCCCGCAGTGCGGTCGATGGTCGCTGGCCATCGACCAGGGCCAGCCCGGCGATCGGCACCGCCTTGGCCAGGGTGATGATCAAGAGGAGCGCCAGCACGACCGGCCATGCAGCCGCGATCGCGGCCGGCTCGAGGAGGAGGCCGATCGACACGAAGAAGAAGGTGCTGAACAGCTCGCGCAGCGGGACGATCTCGCCGAGCACGCTGGCGGTCAGGTCCGAGTCGGCCAGCGCGAGCCCGGCGACGAACGCACCGAGCGCGACGCTCACGCCGAGCGCATCGGCCGCGAACGCCGTGCCGATGGCGATCACCGCGACGCTGATGACGAACAGCTCGCGCGACCGAAGGCCGGCGACCACGGCCAGCAGGCGGGGCAGGAAGCGCGAGCCGGCGACCACCACCAGCGCCACGAAGCCGACCGCCACGGCTCCGGTCCCGAGCAGCGTGAGGATCGACTCCTCCTCGCGCGTCCCGAGCGCGGTGAGCGCCACGAACAGCACGATCGTGATCAGGTCCTGGACGATCGAGACACCGAGTGCGGTGCGGCCGTATGCCGTCGTGTGGAGCGCGCTCTCGCCGGCGACCTTGAACAGCACGACCGTCGAGCATACGGCGAGCGCCCCACCGACGAACAGTGCCTCGACAAGCGGCCAGCCCAGAATGAGACCCGTCCCGGCGCCGATGCCCATCGTGATCGCGACCTGGACGGGGACGCCCGCCAGGATGCGCGGGCCCACCGACCGCAGCTCGCCGAGGCTGAACTGGAGCCCGATGCTGAACATGAGGAGGGCCACCCCGACGTCGGCAAGGGCCAGGACCTCCTCGCGATCGGCGACGATGCCGGGCGTGAACGGCCCGACCACCATGCCCGCGGCGATGTACCCGAGCATCGGCGGCAGCCGGAGCCGATGCGCGACCGCCCCGAGCACGAGGGCCGCCCCGAGCGCCACGAGCAGGGTCAGGCCCAGCCCGGTCACGCCATGGCTCGGCTGTCGGCGGCGCGGAACGTCGTCGGCGGCATGGCTCCGATGATACCGGTCTCTGGTCGCCCTTCCGGTAGACTGGCCTCCGAGCTCGTCGCGATGCGCGCGGGCCGGGTCCGACGCCGGGCCCGTATCGACGGCGCCATTGGTGGAGGCTGCGCAAACTGCGTGGCCTCCTGTCACGTTCGGAGCACCATATGACCGAGCACAAGCCGACTCCCGAGTCGATCACCCAGCAGACGACGATCGCCGATGCGGATCGCATCCTTCGGATGGCGCCCGTGGTCGTCGCCGCCGCCGCGGCCCTGCGCGAGGTTGCCGAACTGGCGGTCGAGAACACCGGCTGCCGTGTCATCGCGGTCGTGGACGCCGGCAGGCGGCTCGTCGGCGTGCTGCCGGTCCGCGTCCTCGTGAACGACGTCTTCCTCAAGATCGTGCCGGAGGAGTTCCTGGGCGACATCACCGACCTCGAGGGCGTCCTCAAGTACGCCGACCACCTCGGTGCTCGCACCGCCGGCGACGTGATGATCCCGCCGGTCAGCGTCCATCCCGAAGAGACCGTGCGAACCGCCTTCGAGCGGATGCACGCCAAGCACCTCAATGGCCTGCCGATCACCGACCGGGGCGAGAACGTGGTGGGCTACGTCGACCAGCTCGAGCTGCTCGTGGTCTGGGTGCGGGCCAGCGGCCGGCGCGTACTGCTCGAGCCGGCCGATCGACCGGGCGAGGGTGAGGCGTGACCCTCCAGGCGATCGCCGGGCTCTCTGTCTTCGGCCTCACCTACCTGCTCATCGCGACCGAGCGCGTTCACAAGACCATCGCGGCCATGGCCGGCGGCGTGGCGATGGTGCTGCTCGGCATCGTGACGCAGGAGCAGGCCTTCGAGGAGATCGACTTCAACGTCATCTTCCTGCTGGCGGGCATGATGATCCTGGCCGGCATCATCCGGAAGACCGGCGTCTTCGGTTGGATCGCGGTGCGCGCCGCTCGATTCGCCGGTGGCGAGCCATACCGGATCCTCGTCGTCCTCAGCCTGATCACGGCGGTCGCATCGGCCTTCCTCGACAACGTCACGACCGTCGTGCTGGTCGGCCCGATCACTCTGTTCCTGGCCGCGCGGCTGGGCATGAACCCGTTCCCGTTCCTGATGAGCGAGATCCTGGCGTCCAATATTGGCGGCGCATCGACGCTGATCGGGGACCCGCCGAACATCCTCATCGGCAGCGCTGCCGGACTTGACTTCGGCGCCTTCCTCTTCAACATGGCGCCGCTGGCCGCCATCCTGCTCGTCGCATACCTCCTCGCTGCCCGCTGGCTCTTCCGCGACCTTCTCACCGCGGATCCCGAGCTCACGGCCAAACTGCTCGAGCTCGACGAGCGCGAGATGATCACGAACCCGCGACTGTTGCGGCGATCGCTTGCCGTGCTCGGGTTGACCCTCGTCGGCTTTCTGCTGCACGGCGTCCTCGGGCTCGAGCCCGCCACGGTGGCGCTGACCGGCGCGATCGTGCTCATGATCCTGGCCGGGGAGAGCCCGGAAGAAGTGCTGCGGGACGTCGAATGGCCGACGCTCTTCTTCTTCATCGGGCTCTTCATGCTCGTCGCGGGGGTCATCGAGATCGGCCTGATCGACGCGGTCGCCGATGCGATCGTGGCGCTCACCGGTGGCGCGCTGGCAGGGACCTCGCTCCTCGTCCTGTGGCTCTCCGCCTTCCTGTCGGGGATCATCGACAACATCCCGTACACCGCCACGATGATCCCGGTCGTGCAGCAGCTCGACCAGGGGCAGCCGAACGACGCGCTCTGGTGGGCACTCGCCATCGGCGCCGACCTCGGGGGGAATGCCACGATCATCGGGGCCAGCGCCAACGTCATCCTCGCCGGCATGGCCGAGCGGGAGGGCCACCCGATCGGCTTCGGGCAGTTCCTCCGCTATGGGCTGCCGGTCACCCTGGTGACCATGCTCATCGCCACGGCATACGTCTGGGTTCGCTACCTGCTCTGACAGCGACCGGGCTCGAAAAGAGCGCCCCCTCCCCGACGAATCGAGAAGGGGCGCCGATGTGCGGGAGGGTCGCCTCGGGCCTTACTCCCCGCCCGGCGTGACCTCGACCTCGCCCTTCTCGAACGCGTCGCCGATCGCGTCCTCCTCGATCTCGGCCAGGGCCGCCTCGGCGAGGTCGGTACGGAACGCATCGTCCGAGGGCGCCTCGGCGATGATCCCGGAGTCGAGGCTGATGTCGACGGTCTGCTGCCACAGGTCGGAGGCGAGCGTCCCGATCCCGTCAGGCGACGGCCAGACGAGCGCGTTGATCTCGTTCATCATCCAGGCTTGGTGCCCGGCGCCAAGCGTGGAGCCGGCCGCCGTCGTGTACTCGACACAGTCCTCGGGGTTGTCACGGCAGTAGATCCAGCCGCGGAAGCTCGCCCGCAGGAAGCGGGTGGTGACGTCCTCGTTGCCGTCCTCGGCGAGCCAGGCGGCACGCGCGAAGATGGCGTCCTGGAGCATCGCCGTTCCGACCTCGTTGTAGTCGATGACGGTCAGGTCCTCCGGCTGGTAGAGGTCGCCGGTGTCGGGGTTCTCGGCCTCGAGCACCTGGGCGTACTCGTTGTAGATCATCGCCTCGGCCACGTCGATCTGATCGGTGAGCAGGAGCGTCATGTCGAAGGGCTGAATGACCTTCTCGTAGTCGACGCCCTCCTCCAGGCCCTCGGCGCTGGCGGCAGCGGTCACCTCGAACTCGTTGCCGAAGTCCCAGACTCCGACGCGCTTGTCGGCGAAGTCGGCCGGCGAGCTGATCCCCGAATCGGCCCAGGCCACCGACAGGGTGCCCGAGCGCTGGAAGACCTGGGCAACGTTCACGAGGTCGGAGCCCCCGGCGCGCGCCTCGAGCACCTTCGGCACCCAGCTGATCGTGAACTCCGGGCCGTCCGGCGCCGAGCCGACCTGCTGCGGGACGACGTCCGGGCCGCCGTCGAGGATCTCGACGTCGAGGTTCTCATCGGCGTAGTAGCCCTGCTCGACGGCCGCGAAGTAGCCGGCGAACTGCGCCTGCGGTGCCCATTGCAGCTGGAGCTGCACAGATGCGGCCTCGCCGCCGCCGTCTCCTCCGTCTCCGCCGTCGCTGGGGGCCGTGCTCGTGCCGGGCGCGCTGCACGCCGCGAGGACAAGCACCGCGCTCGCCGCGACGCTCAACCAGGTTCGGGATCGCTTCATCCGATGGAACTCCTCGTGCTCGGTCTGGGGCGCGCAACGCCTCGCGTGTCAATTGGCGGATTCTAGGGACCGGCGGACCGCGCGGCTAGGGGTTTATCCACAACCATGCCCGATGGGTCGCTCAGCCAGGCTCTCCGGACCGGACCGATGCGTGCCAGGGGATCAGCACGCGCTCGAGCGCGACGATGGCGAGGTAGAAGGCGATCCCGGTCACCGCGGCGAGCAGGATCGCGGCCCAGGTGACGTCGAAGCGGAGCGCTGACGCCGACTGCACCACCACTCGCCCGATGACGGTCGATGAGCCGCCGAAGTACTCGCCGACGATCGCGCCGATGAGGCTCAGCGTCGTCGCCACCTTCAGCGCGGTGAGGAAGAAGGGGAGCGCATTCGGCAGCCGCACCTTGCGCAGGATCGTCCACTCCGACGCGGCGTACGAGCGCATCAGCTCGAGCGCCGATGGCTCGACCTGGGTCAGACCGCGCGTCACGTTGATCATCACCGGGAAGAAGACGAGGAGCGCGGCGATCATCATCTTCGAGACCGGGTTCGTCACCCCGAACCAGGCGTTGAAGATCGGCGCGATGGCGATGATCGGGATCGCGTTGGCGGCGACGGCGAAGGGCAGCACGGCGTCGCGGGCATTGGCCCACCGCGCGACGCCGAAGGCGATGGCCACGCCGATGACGGTGCCGATCACGAGCCCGCCGGCGGCTTCGAAGAGGGTCGCCTGGGCGGAGGCGAACAGCGGCCAGCGGCCGGCGCCCCAGTTCTCCACGAGGGCCTCAGCGATCGCCGATGGGGCGGGCAGGATGAAGGCGCGGACCTCGAAGAGCCGGATCAGCAGCTCCCAGATCGCGATGCCGCCGACGAGGACGACGAACGCCGGCAGGTGGTGGCGCAGCGTGGTCGTGAGCTTCTCGGCCACACCCGGAGTCGGCGGCAGGGGGACGCCGACCGACGGAGCCGCGGCGGTCACCCGATCCCGCCCTCGGCGGCCACGCGCTCTTCGGACGCCATCTGCGGCTCGCCGCCGAGTCCGCCTCCTGCGCGCAGCGCCTCGCGCACCTCGGTCACGACGCGGAAGTAGCGTGGATCCTCCCGTGTCTCCTCGTTACGCGGGTGCGGCAGCGGGACGTCGACGAGCCGCGTGATCCGTCCGGGTCGTGCGCTCATCACCACGACCCGGGTCGAGAGGAAGACCGCTTCGGGGATCGAGTGCGTGACGAAGACGATCGTCGTCCCAGTCTGCTGCCAGATGCGCAGCACCTCGGAGTTCATCCGCTCGCGGGTCATCTCGTCGAGCGCGCCGAACGGCTCGTCCATGAGGAGGATCGCCGGCTGGAGCGCGAGCGCGCGGGCGATCGCCACGCGCTGCTGCATCCCGCCGGAGAGCTGGTAGGGGTGATGGCCCGCAAAATCGCCCAGCTCGACGAGCGCGAGCATCTCGTGGGCGCGTGCCTCGCGCTCGGATCGGCTCATGCCGAGCAGCTCGAGCGGCAGCCGGACGTTCTCCTCGACGCTGCGCCAGTCGAACAGCACCGGCGCCTGGAACACCATCCCGTATTCGCGCCCGAGCCGCGCGTTGTGCGCCGGCTTGCCGTTGACCTCGATGCTCCCGCTCGTCGGCGAGGTGAGGTCGCCGATGAGCCGCAGCAGGGTGCTCTTGCCGCAGCCGGACGGACCGATGAGGCTCACGAACTCGCCACGGCCGATCTCGAGATCGATGCCGGACAGTGCGGTGGTGACGGCTCGCCGGTCGGTGACGAACTGCTTGTCGACTCCGACGATGCGGACGACGGCCGCCGGCGAACCGGTCAACGGCCCTTCCTCATGCCGCATCGGGGACCGCGCCCCGGTCGCGCAGCGCGACCAGCTCGGCCAGGCGGATGAGGCCGAAGAAGATGATCCCGAGCAGCGCGCAGGCGATGATCGTTGCCCACAGCTTCTCCGGTCCGCTGATGTATTGGTTGTTGAAGTTGATGATCGCGCGGCCGAGGCCATCGCGGATCTGGCCCGGTCCCTCCCCCACGATTGCGCCGACGATGCTCGCCGTGGCCGCCACCTTGAGCGCGGTGAAGAGGTAGGGCAGCGACGCCGGCATGCGCAGCTTCCAGAAGATGCTGCGCCGGGACGCCGCGAAGGAGCGCATCAGCTCGAGCGCGCGCGGGTCGGGAGAGCGGAGCCCGCGGATCATGGAGATCGTGACGGGGAAGAAGGTCAGGAAGGTGGCGATGATGACGACCGCGACGAGGGGATCGTCGACGGCGAAGGCGATCATCGGGGCAAGGGCCACGATCGGGATCGTCTGGCTGGCGATGACGTAGGGGACGAAGGCGCGCTCGAGGAGTCCCGAGTGGACGAAGGCCGCCGCCAGCCCGATACCGATCACGGCGCCGGCCACGAAGCCGATGGCCGCCTCGCGCCAGGTGTAGAGCGCCGCTCCGACGAGGAACTGGGCGAGCGATTCGTCCGAGCCGCGTTGCACCGGTGCCGCAAGCGCGCCGAACACGTCCCACACGTGCGGCAGCAGCAGGTCCGACGCGAACCAGATCTCGAGCGGCGGCTCCCATGTCCATCCCTCGCCGCGCCAGGGGTCACCGCCGATGACCTTCACGCCCTCCCAGGCGACGAGGACGAGCAGCCCGAAGGCGAGGAAAATCCCGACGCGCCGGGGCCAACCCCGTTCAGGCGACCGCGGCATCGGTGATCTCGAGGGCGCGATCGATGATCGCGAACCCTTCGGCCAGCTCCTCCTCGGTGATGATCAGCGGCGGGTTCGTGAAGAACGAGTTCCAACGCACGAACGTGTAGAGACCGTCGGCACGGAAGGCCTTCCCGAGCGCCGCCATCTCGTCGCTGGTGCCGTTGAACGGCGCCATCGGCTCCATCGTCTCCCGGTTGCGGACGAGCTCGACGATCCCGAACAGGCCGATGCTCCGCGTGGCCCCGACGCTCGGATGCTTCGCCGCCAGCTCCGCGTGATGGCGTTTGAGCGACTCGCCCATCTGCGCAGCCCGCTCGATGAGGTTCTCCTCCTCGTACACCTCGATCGTCGCGAGGGCCGTCGCGCAGGCCAGTGGATGCGAGTTGTAGGTGAGGCCGCCGTAGAAGACATTGTTCTCGAAGTGCTCGGCGTACTTGCGTCGCATGCCGAGGGCGCCGAGCTGGACGTACGCGCTGGTCAGGCCCTTGGCCATCGTGATGAGGTCCGGCACCACGTCCCAGTGGTCGATCGCGAACCAGCGGCCGGTGCGGCCGAAGCCGGCCATCACCTCGTCGGCAATCATGAGGATCCCGTAGCGGTCGCAGATCTCTCGCACGCCGGCGATGTAGCCGTCCGGCGGCACGAGGATGCCATTCGTGCCGGTCACCGTCTCGAGGATGAAGGCCGCGATCGTGTTCGGCCCCTCGAGCTGGATCGTCTCCTCGAGGTTCGCCAGCGCTTCATCGGCGGTGTCCCAACCGCGCTCGATGCCGTGGTACGGGTCCATGACGCGGACCACGCCGGGGATGCCGGGCTCGGCCGCCCAGCGGCGCGGGTCGCCGGTCAGGCTGATCGCGCCGGCGGTGCCGCCGTGGTACGAGCGGTAGCGGGCAAGGATCTTGTGGCGGCCGGTGACGAATCGGGCGAGCTTGATCGCGTTCTCGTTTGCCTCCGCGCCGCCGTTCGTGAAGAAGAACGTGTCGATGTCGCCGGGAGTCAGCTCGGCGAGCTTCTGGCCGAGGCGAGCACGTGGCTCGGTGGCCATGAACGGGTTGGCGTAGGCGAGCACCTCCGCCTGCCGCTGGATCGCGGCGACGACCTTGGGGTGCGCGTGGCCGATGTTCGTGCACATCAGCTGCGAGTTGAAGTCCAGGAAGCGCTTGCCCTCGGGCGTCCAGAAGTAGCAGCCCTTCGCTCCGGCGACCGGGATCGGGTCAACCTTCGACTGCGCCGACCACTCGAACAAGGTGTGGCGCTTCGTCAGGGCGACCATCTCGTCGCCGGTCATTCTGCCTCGCTCGGTCTCGATCGCCATGCGCTCTCCGTCGTCCTCCGCTCGTGGTCCCCGAACGCCGATTACACCACACGCCGCAACCTTGGAGGCCGGGCGTACACTCGTCGAATCATGACCGTCGCCACGCGCCGACGCTCGCGGACGCCCGCCTCGGAGGAGGCGATCGCGGCGGCGCGGCTCGTGCTCGGACTGACCCTCGGCGTCGGGGCCATGGCCGCCGCCATCGGCGCGTCGACCGGTGAGCTCATGGTCGTGGTGGCCCTTCCGACGCTCGTCCTCCTCGTCGCGATCTTTCGTCGCGCGGTGAAGGTGTCGGGTTGGGCGGGCGTGGCGGTCTGGCTCGT
>Ga0190265_10002501_pt1 | contig 12336 bp, 9 predicted proteins | sample Popmic124T_FD_133135 | JGI IMG/M metagenome (GOLD analysis project Ga0190265, IMG submission 133135) | Populus adjacent soil microbial communities from riparian zone of Indian Creek, Utah, USA - 124 T | ecosystem: Environmental > Terrestrial > Soil > Riparian zone | place: USA: Utah | collected... | reverse complement strand
TGTTCGTACATACTGCGAACACATGTTCGGTCGGATTCTCGTGGTTGTCTTCGTCGCCGTCGTCTTCTGGGCGGTCTTCGCGCGCGACACGGGCGCGGGCGCGCACACGAGCTACCACCGCGTGCAGGCTGGGGACACGCTCTGGTCGATCGCCCTCACGCACTATGCGGGCGACCCGCGGGAGGGCGTGTGGGAGCTCCAGCGCCGCAACCGCCTCGAGGGCGCGACGATCGTGCCGGGGCAGCGCCTCGCGCTGCCATAAGCCCAAGACCGAAGTCCGCTAGCGTGGACTTCGGTCGCGCAAGATCCCTGAAGGCGTCCGCTTCGCGTCCGCGGCGCTGCTCTCGGACGATCATCTCGTTCCCGCACGTGTTCGGCGCCGCCCTGATATGAAGGATCTCGCATGGCGAGCGAGCGCATCCTGGAGCTTCTCCGCAGGCCCGTCGACGTCGACGAGTACGCAGAGATCCGCGAGCTCTGGAAGACCCACTCGATCGCCGAGGACAACCGCGACCTGCCGGGGCTGATCTCGACCCTCACCGAGGACTGCGTCTACGAGGTCGTCGGTACCGGCGCCCGCTGGGAGGGCCACGAGGGCGCGGCGCGCTTCTACACGGAGCTGCTCACCGCGTTTCCCGACATCCACTTCGACCTCGAATACATCGTCATCGGGCCGCAAGGCGTTTGCGAGGAAGCGCGCGTGACCGGGACGCACGAGGCGCGCTGGCTCGACTACGAGCCGACCGGCGAGCGTCTCGAGTGGCGCAACGCGATCTTCTTCCCCTGGGATTCCGCCGCCAAGAAGTTCAAGGGCGAGATGGTCTACAGCGATCTGGCGTTCCCGGGCGAGGTCACCGGCGCAAGGCCGAGCGCCCGCGCCACGGCCGGCTAGGGCACGTCGTACGTGCGGTCTCGCCGACCTAGCCGGCGATGACGACGCCGGCCGGGGCCTCCGGCGGCAGGATGTCCCCCGGGCGTCGCTTCGCGACCTGCCAGAACGCGTCGACAACGACCGGGCTGAACTGCTTGCCGCGCCCGGAGCGGATCTGGAGCATCGCCTCGTTCAGCGAGAGACCGTGGGCGTACGGGCGGGCGGTCGTCATCGCGTCCCAGGCGTCCGCGAGACCGACGATGGTGGCCTCCAGCGGAATCTCCTCGCCCCGCAGGCCGTCCGGGTAGCCGAGGCCGTCCCAGCGCTCGTGGTGGTAGCGAATCGCCGGGACAGCGTCCTGGAATGACGAGACCTTGGCCACGATCTCGGCCCCCCGCGTGACGTGCTCGCGCATGACCGCCGCCTCGCCAGGTTCGAGCGGGCCTGCTTTCGTGAGGATCGAGTCGGGAATGCCGATCTTGCCGACGTCGTGGAAGAGCGCGGCTGTTCCTAGCGCGCCAAGCTGGGGAGCGGGCAGGGACAGCTCGCGACCGATCGCGAGAGCGACGCGCCGCACCCGCTGCGAGTGTCCTGCCGTGTACGGGTCGCGGGCCTCGACTGCGGCGTTCAGCGTCTCGACCGTCCCGAGCAGGCTTTCCTCGGCGAGCCGGGTCGAGTCCGTGATTTCGCGGGAGCGGAACTCGAGGTCTGCGTTCTGCCGGGAGAGGCGTGAGGCCGCGCTGCGCACGAGGAGCACGAGAGCCAGCCAGAGGAACCCGAAGACCGCGCCGACGACGAGCCAAACCGTCTTCTTCGCGGAGGCGACGCTGGCGTCGAGCACGCTGGGCGCGAGGAGCACCCTGGCGACGCCGGCAGGGCGACCGTTGGGAGAACGGAGGGGAGACCACACCGCGACCGCACGTTTGGTCATGGAGCCGCTGCGTCCGGTCGGGAGCTCGACGATCTCCGCCCACGTCGTCCGGCGTGCCAGCACATCGGCCGTCTGCCGTCTCGCGGTGCCTGCGGGGCGCACGCGGAGAGTCGAGAACACCAGGGTGCCGCGTCGGTTCCATGCCGAGATGCCGGTGAACTCGGTCGTCCTCACCGATTCGACGAGGCGGCGGCGCGCCTGCGACCGCACCACCACACGCCGACCCCGCACGAGGGACGGTTCGAGGACGGAGTCGGCGTAGACCGCGACCTCACGTGCGTAGTCGGCCAGGATCTGCTCGCGAAAGGTCTGCGCCAGGAGCGACGAGAGGACGAGCGCGCCGGCGGCGAGGATTGCTCCGGAGGCGATGACGAAGGCCCAGAGCAAGGTGAGGGACCGGATCAAACCAGCCGAACGGTGCGCGCGAGGCGGCATGAACCCGATATCGGCGCGATCGGCGTCGAGTTTGAGAGCTGCGCGCTCGATCCAGTGCGGAACGGGCTGGAAACCGCGGGCTTTTCGCTTCGGCGGCCGAGTAGTATCCGCGGCAGTGGATCTCGACGTCGTCTTCCTCGGGACGTCCGGATCCGCCCCGAGCGCCCAGCGCGCCCTCGCGGCGACGCTCGTGCGACGTGGCGGCGATCGCCTCCTCTTCGACTGTGCCGAGGGAACGCAGCGCCAGCTCCTACGCTGCGACGTCGGGCTCGTCGAGCTCGAGGAGATCTTCCTCACCCACTATCACGCAGACCACTACCTGGGGCTGCCGGGGATGCTGAAGACGTTCTCGCTTCGCGGGCGCGAGCTCCCGCTGACGATCTACGGGCCTCGCGGGCTGCGCGAGCTGCTCGCGTCGCTTCGGCGCATCTTCGGGCGCCTCACGTATCCCCTGGAGACGGTGGAGCTCGAGCCCGGCGAGCGTCTCGAGCGAGACGGCTACCGGCTCGAGACGTTCGCGGTGCACCACGGGGTCGCGTCCGTCGGGTATGTGCTCCTCGAGGCTGATCGACCAGGCCGTTTTGACATCGCCACGGCCGATCGCATGGGTGTCCCGGACGGCGCCGAGCGCGGTGTCCTCCAGCGCGGCCAGGCCGTGACGCTGGCAGACGGGCAGGAGGTGCGGCCGGCGGACGTGCTGGGCCCGCCGCGCGCCGGCCGCAAGGTGGTCCTCTCGGGCGACACGGCACCGGCTGCGACGGTCGTCGACGCGGCAACCGGCGCCGACCTGCTCGTCCACGAGGCCACGTTCCTGGCCGACGAACGGGAGCGGGCGCGGGAGACACTGCATTCGACCGCGGGAGAGGCCGCGCTGGTGGCCCGCGAGGCCGGCGTCAAGCTCCTCGCGCTCACGCACCTCTCGACGCGGTACTTCGGTCACCAGGTCGTCGAGGAGGCGCGTGAGCTCTTCCCCGACACCGTCGTCCCGCGCGACTTCGACGTCGTCCAGATCCCGTTTCCCGAGCGCGGCGTGCCCGAGCTCGTCCGCTCGGGCGCACGGTCGAGAGAGGCGAGGAGTGTTGTAGGGTCCGCGGACGAGTGACGAGTCTCGTTCAGGTAGCTGTCGCGGGGGACGTCGCGGAGGCGGAGCACCTGCAGGAGCTCCTGACGACCGCGGGGATCGAGTCGCACCTGGAGCCCGTGACGGAGCACGATCCCGACGCGCACGACGACCCGCCCCTGAAGGTGCTCGTTCCGGAGTCGGACGTCGACGCCGCCCGCGACGCCATCGAGGCGCTGAGCGAGGCCGAAGAGGAACTCGACGAGGTGTAGGGGCGAGGCTTGCCTCGCCCTGGTGGGCTGAGCCTTGGTCGGGGGCGAGGAAAGCCTCGCCCCTACGAGTCCGGAACCCACTCGAGCCGCGTCGAGCCGACGAGGCCGTCGCTCTCGAACTGGAAGACGCACGGAGACGCCTCGTCGACGAAGCCGAACGGCCGGATCGTGCCCCGCCAGGCGCCGCCGGACGGAAGCTCGACCGTCTCCCACGGAAACCCGTTCACCGTGATCCTCACGGGATGGCCGCCCTTCCCCAGAAGTGTCACGCCGAGAGTTCCTGGCACACACTGGTAGACGACGACCTGGGCGCGGCCGAAGTCCCCGACGGGGGTGAAGCCCTCCGCCCGGGACACGAACCGGATCGGCCCGCCGACACGCCACAGCCCCGAGCCGGGAGCGACCTCCGTCGGGGGTGACGAGGCGATTCGCTCGCCCGCGAGGACGATCGTGGCGGGGACGACGGCGTCGAATGCCTCGAGCTCGCTCCCGCGCCCGTCGACGAGCGTTCCGTCCCGTCGGATCGACACCGGCACCTGCGGCAACGCCTGCTCGGGAACGCCCTCGAGTCGCGCCAGCCCACGGACCGAGCGGTTCCAGAAGGTGAGCCGCGCGATCGAGGTCGAGGGCTGCTCCCCCGTGTCGACGAGGACGACGGAGTCGCCGTCCGCGTCGTCGACCCACGTCGACGCGGCGGTCCCGAAGTCGCGGACCTGCTCGACGCGCGAGAGGCGGTCGATCTCCCGGGCCGCCAGCGCCGAGGTTGCGACGAGGACGAGAGCGAGCCCGCCGACTGCTGCCCGAAGCAGCCGCTGCGGGAGGAACAGGAAGACGGCGCCGGCGGCGAGCGCGCACAGGACGAGCCCGGCGCGAAACGCGAGATCCCCGGGCTCGAGGATCTGGACGAAGGGCAGGGCCGTCAGCGTGTCGTGCGCGATCCGAGCCGTACCGACCCGGACCGCCGGAAGGGTCGCCACCAGGACGATCGAGGCGACGGCCAGCGGAACCGCGACAGCGGCAGGGCGCGGCGCTCCCCGGTCGATCCAGACGCAGAGGCCGAGCAGGAGCGGCGGGAGGGCCGTGATCAGGTAGCGCTCGCCGACGTGGTCGAGGTAGTCGACGGCGACAAGCGAGACCTGGCCTACCAGGATGGGGACGTACGCGGTCGTCACGGCGAGAAACGCGCGCACGGGAGGGCTCGTCTCGCCGTGCAGCGCCGCGAGCACGGCGAGCGTGGCAGTGGCGAGAACGGGCAGGCCGAACGCCAGCACGACGACCCCGGCGCTGTGCCACGTCAGCTGCGAGAGGAGCCCGGTCGAGGACGGGGTCGACTCCGCCAGGCCGCCGTACGCGCCGAGGAGGTCGCCGGAGCCGGTCGCGTAGAGCACCAGCAGCAACGCGGTGGCGACCCCGACGAGGCCGAGGATCGGCGCGAGCCGACGGACGATCGCACCCGAGCGCGAGAACCACGCGTAGAGGCCGACGGCGAGGATCAGGACGGGGAGCAGGCCCAGCGCCTGCAGCCGTACCGCCGCCGCGACGCTCACGCAGAGCAGAAAGACCCCCTGGCGCTCGACCGACGGCGTCTCGAGCATCCGAGCCAGGGCAAAGAGCGCGACGACGACGAGCGGGTAGAAGAGCGCCTCGGTCATCAGTAGGCCGCCGTACCAGAGCGCGGGCGGAAGCACGGACAGGAGCGCCGCCACGAGCCCCCAACCCGACCCGGCGAGCCGCTTCCCCCAGAGGTAGACGGGCACGGCTACGAGGGATATTGCGAGCGCCTGCAGCCCCTGTGCCACCGCGATGCCCGTCTCGCGATCGTCCAGGGTGAGCGGGAAGCCGACGAGAAGCGGCGTCAAAAGGCTGTAGTACGGGATCGAGATCCCGCGCACGGAGAGCTCGCCCGTCTCCCAGAACGACTCGCCGACGAGGCCGTAGATCATCTCGTCAGGCGCGATCCAGGGCACGTCGAAGGCCGTCGAGACGGCGACCCGCAGCAGCGTCGAGAGGACCACGATCGTGCCGATTGCGAGCGTGGCATGTCGCGCGGCGACCGTCACGGCGGCGGCGTGAAGGCTCGTCACGCGAGGCAGTCTGAACGAGACCTGGCGCGGACTGTGCCATCACGGCGCTGCGGTAGAGTGCCCTGCGACCCTTTAAGCCGGTTCAGCGAGGCCGGAAAGGAGATCGATGGCGACGCACGTCCCCAGCTCCGTCTCGACGAGAGCCGTCCTCGACGCCGACGCGATCGCGAAGGCGCTCTCGCGCATCGCCCACGAGCTCATCGTGGGCAATCCGGAGCTCGACCGGGTCGCACTCGTCGGCATCCAGACACGCGGCGTCCCGCTCGCTTCGCGCTTGCGCCGGCTCGTCGCGGAGCGAGGCGGGGTCGAGCTCCCGCTCGGAGCGCTCGACATCACGTTCCACCGCGACGACGTCCACGTCCGAGACGGAGGGCGCGCTCCCGGCCGGCAGCCGGTCGTGCGGGCGACGAGCGTGCCGTTCCCGCTCGAGGGGAAGACGGTCGTCCTCGTCGACGACGTCCTCTACACGGGCCGCACCATCCGAGCCGCGATCGACGCGCTCATGGACTTCGGGCGTCCGGCGCGGGTCCAGCTGGCCGTCCTGGTCGACCGCGGGCATCGCGAGCTTCCCATCCGGCCCGACTACGTCGGCAAGAACCTGCCGACGGCGCGCAGCGAGCGGATCCAGGTCGAGCTCGTCGAGGTGGACGAGGTCGACGGAGTGCTGCTCGTCGGCGAGAGCGAGGACAGCGATGCTTGAGGTGAAGGAAACGAGCCCAGCGGCCGCGCAGCGGACGCCTTCAGGGACTTTCGCGCGGCCGGGGTCCGCGCGAGCGGATTCCGGCCTTGCGCCAAGGGACGTTGGTGGCTGAGCTCCGCGGGCCCCTGCCGCCGCGCCGCCACCTGCTCTCGGTGCGCGATCTCACGCGCGACGACGTCGAGCGGATTCTCGAGACGGCGCGCGCGCTGGCCGGCTCCCTCGACCGTGAGCTGAAGAAGCTCCCGACGCTCCGCGGCCGAACCGTGGTGAACCTCTTCTACGAGTCCTCCACCCGCACGCTTGCAAGCTTCGAGCTGGCCGCGAAGCGTCTCTCCGCGGACACGATGTCGCTTCGCTCGGCGGGATCTTCGGTCGACAAGGGCGAGTCGCTGAAGGACACGGCGCTGACGCTCGCGGCGTACGACCCGGACGTGATCGTCGTCCGCCACCCCTCGATCGGCGCGCCGCAGCTCGTCGCGCGCTGGACGGAAGCGCACGTCGTGAACGCCGGCGACGGCAAGCATCAGCACCCGACGCAGGCGCTGCTCGACCTGTACGCGCTCGACGAGGCGCTCGGCCGTCTGGAAGGGCTCCACGTCGCGATCGTCGGGGACGTCCTCCATTCGCGGGTCGCCCGCTCGCTCGTGCAGGCGCTTGCGCTCGTCGGAGCCCGCTCGACGCTGATCGCACCCCCGACGCTCCTCCCGCGCGGGGTGGAGGCGCTCGGCTGCGAGGTCTCGAGCGACATCGGCGACCTCGCGCACGCGGACGCGATCTATGTCCTGCGCATGCAGCAGGAGCGCATGGCGCCTGGCGAGGCGTTCCTGCCGTCCCTGCGGGAGTACACCGCGCTCTACGGGGTCACTCCCGAGCGGGTGCGCGCCGGCCAGGTCGTGATGCATCCGGGACCGATGAACCGCGGTGTCGAGATCGACCCACGCGTCGCCGACTCGGGCGCGGCGCTCGTGACGGACCAGGTGCGCGCCGGTCTCGCAGTGCGTATGGCGGTCCTCTACGACCTGCTCACCGTCGCGCCCGTGGAGGCGCGCCAGGCGGCGGAGGTCGCGTGACGCTCTTCTGCAGAAACGGCCGTGCGGATTCGCTGACGCTCGAGGGCCGCGTCCTCGCGCCCGCTCAAGGCGTCGACGAGTGTCTCGTAATCACCGTCGACGAGGGCGTCATCACGCGAATCGAGCCGTCAGGCTCGAGTCGCCTCCTGATCGCGCCTGCCTTCGTCGACCCTCACGTCCACCTGCGGACCCCGGGACGGGAGGACGAGGAGACGCTGCGTTCGGGCACAGAGGCCGCGGCCGCCGGTGGGTACTGCGCGATCCTGGCGATGCCGAACACCGACCCGGTGGTGGACTCGGCCGCGGTGCTCGGGGCGCTGGTCGAGCGCGCGCACGCCGACGCGGTCGTCCCGACCGGCTTCATGGCCGCGATCAGCAAGGGCCAGCGCGGGGAGGAGCTGAGCGAGATGGCGGAGCTGGCCGAGGCCGGGGCGGTCGCGTTCACGGACGACGGGGTGCCGGTCGCGTCCGCGGGAGTCATGCGCCGCGCGCTCCAGTACAGCCGGGTCGCCGGCCGCCCGCTCGCGCTCCACTGCGAGGAGCCGAGCCTCTCCCGGAACGGCCAGGCGCACGACGGGGCGGTCGCGGCCGAGCTCGGCCTCGGTCCGTACCCGTCGACAGCCGAGAGCCTCATGGTCGAGCGCGACCTCGCTCTGGCCTCGGCCGAGGAGCGTCCGCTGCACCTGATGCACCTGTCGGCCCGGGAGTCCGTCGCGGCCCTGCGGAAGGCGCGGGCGGACGGCGTCGCCGCCACCGGCGAGGTGACTCCGCACCACCTCTGCCTCACCGAGGAGGCGATTCGCTCGCTCGACCCGAACGTGAAGATGAATCCGCCGCTCCGCGCGGAGGCCGACCGGCGTGCGCTGATCGAAGCCCTCCGCGACGGGACGATCGGGCTCGTCGCAACCGACCACGCGCCGCACGCCCGGCATGAGAAGGACGTGCCCTTCGAGGAGGCGCCGTTCGGCGTCACGGGCCTGGAGACGGCATTCGCGGCACTCTTCACCCACCTGGTTCTGCCCGGCGAACTGAGTCTCGAGACGCTGCTCGAGCGCATGTCCGCCGGCCCCGCGCGCGCCTTCGGCCTCCCGGAGCCGCGGATCGAGGTCGGTGCCCGTGCGAACCTCGTCGCGCTCGACCTGGAGGCCGAGTGGCAGGTGACCGAGGACGGTTTCCGCTCGCTGTCGGCGAACTCGTGGCTCCTCGGCGCGACGCTCAGCGGCCGCGTCGTGCGGACGGTCGCCGACGGGCGAGAGGTCTTCGCGGCGTGAGCCGCACAACCGGATACCTGCTGCTGGAGGACGGGACGGTCTTCCCGGGCCGGTCGGTCGGTGCGGCCGGGGCAGCCTTCGGCGAGGCCGTCTTCACCACCGCGATGACGGGTTATCAGGAGACGGTCACCGACCCGAGCTACGCCGGCCAGCTCGTCTGCTTCACGGCCCCGATGGTCGGGAACTACGGGGTCGCCGAGGAGCGCGGCGAGTCCGACCATCCTCACGCAAACGCCGTGCTCATGCGCCGCCTCGGCGGCGAGGCGTGGGCCGAGTGGCTGCGCGAGAACGGCCTCGTCGGCCTCGAGGAGCTCGACACGCGCGCCCTCGTCCTCCGGCTGCGCGACGAGGGCGCCATGCGCGCAGTCGCAGTGGCCGACGAGTGCGAGCTCTCCGTCGCCGATGCGCTGGAGCAAGTCCGGGCGCAGCCGCCGATGGAGGGTCAAGCGCTGGTAGCAGCCGTCTCGACGAAGGAACCGTACTCCCTGGGCAATTCGGACGGAGTCCGAATTGCCTTGGTGGACTACGGCACGAAGCGCTCGATCGCGCGCCGCCTCACCCGCGCGGGAGCGGCGGTGACCGTCGTCCCGCACTCCGCGCAGCCCGACGAGCTCGCGGACTACGACGGCGTCGTCCTCTCGAACGGCCCCGGCGACCCGGAGCCGCTGCACGCCGAGGTCGAGGCCGTGCGCGGCCTGCTCGGCCGGACGCAGATGCTCGGGATCTGCCTCGGCCACCAGCTCCTCGGGCTCGCGACCGGACACCCCACCTTCAAGCTCCCCTTCGGCCATCGCGGCGCGAACCATCCGGTGCTGGAACGGCGGAGCGGACGCGTCCTCGTGACGAGCCAGAACCACGGCTTTGCCGTCGAGCCGACCGATGCCGAGGAGGCGACGTACGTCTCCCTCTACGACGGGACAGTCGAGGGCTTCGACTTTCCCGAGCTCCGCGCGCAATCGGTGCAGTTCCACCCGGAGGCGGGGCCGGGGCCGCACGACGCCTGGCCCATTCTCGAGCGCTGGGTCGAGAGGCTGAAGACCTGATGCCTGCGAGGCGCGATCTCGAGAGCATCTGCGTGATCGGCTCCGGCCCGATCGTCATCGGCCAGGCCTGCGAGTTCGACTATGCGGGCTGCCAGGCGCTCAAGGTGCTGCAGCAGGACGGCTATCGGACGATCGTCGTCAACTCGAACCCGGCGACGATCATGACCGACCCCGGCTTCGCCGACCGCACGTACATCGAGCCGCTCGACGTGGAGAGCGTCGCGTCCGTGCTCGAGCGGGAGCGGCCGGATGCGCTTCTACCCACGCTCGGCGGGCAGACGGCTCTCAACCTCGCGATCGCGCTCGCCGAGGGCGGCGTGCTCGAAGACCTCGGAGTGGAGCTCATCGGCGCTCCGGTCGAGGTCATCAGACGCGCAGAGGATCGCGAGGAGTTCCGCGACGCGGTCCGGAGCTGCGGGCTCGACGTTCCGACCTCGCGGATCGTCACGTCGCTCGACGAGCTCGACGACATCGCGCTGCCCGCGGTCGTCCGGCCGGCATTTACGCTCGGCGGTCACGGCGGCGGCTTCGCGGACGACGCCGACATGCTCGCGCACCAGGTGGAGATAGGCCTCGCCGAGTCCCCGATCGGACAGGTTCTGGTGGAGGAGTCGGTGCGCGGCTGGGACGAGTTCGAGCTCGAGGTGATGCGCGACCGCGCGGACAACGTGGTCATCGTGTGCTCGATCGAGAACCTCGACCCGATGGGCGTCCATACGGGTGACTCGGTCACGGTCGCGCCGCAGATGACGCTCTCCGACGAGGCGTACCAGGAGCTCCGCGACGCGGCCGCGGCGGTCATCCGCGCGGTCGGCGTGGAGACGGGAGGATCGAACATCCAGTTCGCGCGCAGTCGCGAGACGGGCGAGCTGCGGGTCATCGAGATGAACCCGCGCGTCTCCCGCTCCTCGGCGCTCGCGTCCAAGGCGACCGGCTACCCGATCGCAAAGGTCGCGGCCAAGCTCGCGGTCGGCTACACGCTGGACGAGATCCCCAACGACCTGACGAAGACGACCCCTTCGAGCTTCGAGCCCACCCTCGACTACGTCGTCGTCAAGTTCCCGCGCTTCGCCTTCGAGAAGTTCCCCGGCGCAGACCGGACGCTGGGCACGCAGATGAAGTCCGTCGGCGAGACGATGGGCATCGGCAGGACGTTCACGGAGGCGTTCCTGAAGGCGTTCGGCTCCCGCGAGCTCGAACGAGGCTCTCCCAGCCCGTGGGAGACCCTCGACGACATTCCCGACGGTGTCCATCCCTGGTTCCGGGGGCAGATCGAGCAGGCCAAGGAGGAGCTCGCATCCGGCGACCTGCTGCGCGCGAAGCGCGCGGGGTGGGGCGACGACTCGATCGGGGACTCGCTTCGCGTGACGGGCGCCGAGGTTCGTCGCCGGCGCCACGAGGAAGGTGTCCTGCCGGCGTTCCGGCGCGTGGACTCGTGCGCGGGCGAGGTCGACGCAGGCTCGAACTACTTCTACTCGACCTGGGGCGAGGAGGACGAGGGACTTCCCGCGAGCGACAAGCCGCGTGTCGTGATCATCGGATCAGGCCCGAACCGCATCGGACAGGGGATCGAGTTCGACTACTGCTGCGTGCACGCGGCGCAGACGTTCCGGGAGCTCGGCTACGAGGCGATCATGGTCAACTGCAACCCGGAGACCGTCTCGACCGACTACGACACCTCAGACCGGCTCTACTTCGAGCCGCTGTCGCCCGAGGAGGTACTTGCCGTCTGCGACCGCGAGCAGCCGGTCGGCGTCGTGACGCAGTTCGGCGGGCAGACGCCGCTCCGGCTCGCCGAGCACATCGAGGGAGCGGGCTACAAGATCCTGGGCACCCCACACGCGGCGATCGATCTGGCGGAGGACCGCCAGCGGTTCGGGTCCCTCGTCGAGGAGCTCGGGGTCCACTGCCCCCCATGGGCGATCGCGTCCGACATCGGCGAGGCACGCGCCGCCGCGGAAGAGATCGGCTACCCGGTGCTCGTCCGCCCGTCCTACGTCCTCGGCGGCCGCGCGATGCGGGTCTGCTACGACGACGAGCAGCTGGCCGTGGCGATGGCAGCGGTCCACGGCCCCGTGCTGCTCGACCGCTTCGTGGAGCACGCCATCGAGCTCGACGTGGACGCGCTCTGCGACGGCGAGGAGGTCTACATCGCCGCGGTGATGCAGCACGTGGAGGAGGCAGGCGTGCACTCGGGCGACTCCGCCTGCGTGCTGCCTGCGCCGTCACTGACGCTCGCGGCGGCACTCGAGGTCGAGCACATCGTCAAGCGCCTCGGGCCTGCGCTCGGCGTCGTCGGGCTGCTCAACATCCAGCTCGCCATCGCCGACGGCGCCGTCTACGTGCTGGAGGCGAATCCGCGCGCCTCGCGCACGGTGCCGTTCGCAAGCAAGGCGATCGGCGTGAACCTGGTCGGGGCGGCGTGTCGCCTGGCCGCTGGCCAGACCCTGCGCGAGCTCGCGCTGCCCACGCCGAGGCCGACGCAGGTGAGCGTGAAGGCGGCCGTCCTGCCGTTCGCGCGCTTCCCGGGTGCCGATCCCGTGCTCGGGCCGGAGATGCGCTCGACCGGAGAGGTGATGGCGAGCGCCCGCGACCTTCC
>Ga0190265_10002499_pt1 | contig 12344 bp, 8 predicted proteins | sample Popmic124T_FD_133135 | JGI IMG/M metagenome (GOLD analysis project Ga0190265, IMG submission 133135) | Populus adjacent soil microbial communities from riparian zone of Indian Creek, Utah, USA - 124 T | ecosystem: Environmental > Terrestrial > Soil > Riparian zone | place: USA: Utah | collected... | reverse complement strand
AGACCGCACCGCGAGGAATGGTCAATCGTTTGCGCACGGACTTTCCCGGAGGGTTGACATAACCCCTCGAACGGCGGGGGCGGGATGGGTCAGCGGTGACGAGGCGGGCGGGCAGTGGACTCGCGGACTACGAGTTCCGGTGCCGGGTCGGTGACGACCACGTCGGCCGTCTCACCGGTCTCAATGCGTCGGATGACGCTGGCCACGGCGGTCCGTCCGACCGCGTAGAACTGCATCTTCACCGCGGTCAGCGGAGGCCAGGTGTTCTCCGCGGTCCAGGAGTCGTGGACGGTGACGACGGACAAGTCGTGCGGGACCCTGATCCCCGCCTTGCGCGCCTCCCCCAGCAAGCCCACAGCCGCATTGACGTTGGCAACCACGATGCCGGTGGGCGCCGGATCCAGTGCGATCAACCGGCGCAACGCCGTACGCCCGTTGTCGACGGTGTAGCCGACCCTGGTCTCGTATCCCTTCGGGACTTTCACACCACCCGCGGCGAGGGCCTCCTTGTAGCCGGTGTGCCGCCGCTTCGCGGTGAACGACCGCGGAAGTCCGTTGGCGAACGCGATCCGCTCGTGGCCGAGCTCGAGCAGATGTTCGGTCGCGATGCGTGCGCCGCGCTGGTCGTCGAGCGTGACCGAGCCGACGTGGTCCGGGCTGGCGGAGTTCACCAGCACGATCGGCGCCGGTGACGCGAGCAGGTCGCTCAGGCCCGCGGGCGACACGCCGTCGCCGATCTGCAGCGCCATGCCATCCACTCGTCCCTCACCGATCAGGCGAGCGATGACCTCATTGCCCGGACGTACGTCGTCCGAGCGGCCGAGCAGCACCGTGTATCCGCGCTCGGCGGCCTCGTCCTCCGCACCGTGCATCAGCTCGGTGAACAACGCGTTGGTGATGTCCGGGACGACCAGGCCGACGACCTGCGTGCGCGCGGACTTGAGCGCGCGGCCGGCGAAGTTCGGCCGGTAGCGCAGTTCGCCCGCCGCCTCGACGATCCGCCGCCGGGTGGCCTCGCTCACCCGCGCGTCCGGGGCATCGCTGAGCACCCGGGACACCGCGGAGATCGAGACGCCGGCCCGTGCGGCGACGTCACCCAGGGTGGCCATGGCGCTCAGCCTACTGACGTTTCCGCGGCCCGCCGTACCACCCCTCGCGGACTCGCCGTGGTCAGATCGCGGGCTCATCGGCGAACAGGTCGACGCCGTCGCGCAGACGTCCCTGGGCTCCCAGCCGTGGCGCGGCCCGGCGGCTGCGAAGCACCTCGCCGTCGATCCGGATCGGGCTGCGGGCCACGGTCAGTCGCAGCGGCTCACCGCCCGGCTCGGCCGGTGCCCGCTCCACGGTCTGCGTCATCTCGAGCGCGGCGAACGCGGGCGAAGCGAGCAGCTCGTCGAGGGTCTGCAACGGCGCACACCAGACGTCGGCGGCGGTCAGGATCCCGAGCCAGTGTTCGTTGCCGGCGGACGCGAGTCGACGCGCGATCAGTCGCTCGATCTGTGCGCGTTCGGTCCACCACCGATCGCTGTCGCCGTACGCCGCCAGGTCAGCGTCACCCAGTAGCCGCCCCAACCGGTCCACCGGCGTCATGGCGATCGCGAGGTGCCCGTCGGCCGTCGGATAGAGACCGTACGGCGCGGACAGGTAGCCGTGCGCGGAGTGCGGTCCACGCGACGGCGTCACGGTCGGGTCGTTGAGACGCGTGGTGAGCAACTCGAACTGCAGGTCGAGCACGCCCTCGAGCAGGCTGGTCTCGACCAGACCGCCACGGCCGGTACGGAACTTGCGCACCAGCAACGCGGTGACGCCCTCGGCCAGGTGACAGCTCATCAAGTGGTCGGCGAGCGAGAGTCCGACGGTCACCGGCCGGTCGGAGCCGCTCACCCACGCCAGTCCCGACACGGACTGCGCGAGAAGGTCCTGTCCCGGACGGCTCGCCCACGACCCCTCGGCGCCGTACCCGGACGCAGCGGCGTACACGAGCCCGGGATTGAGCGCCCGCGCGGACTCGTAGCCGAGCCCGAGCCGCTCCATCACACCGGGCCGGAAGTTGTGAATCAGTACGTCGGCACGCGCAACGAGACGCTTCACCCGGTCGAGGTCGCCGGGATCCTTGAGGTCGGCAACGACCGCCTCCTTGTTGCGGTTCATGCTGTGGAACGACACCGTGTCCTCGTCCGCCCACTTGCCCGCGAACGCAAGCGTCCGGCCGATCTCACCGGTCACCGGCCGCTCGATCTTGATCACCCGCGCCCCGAGATCGGCAAGCCGCAGCGCCGCCACCGGCCCAGCCAGAAACTGACTGAAATCCAGCACCACCACCCCCGCCAACGGCAACTTCCCAACCACCACCCAATCCCCCTCTGACATGCTCAATCGTTTGCGCAACCATAAGCCACCCACCACCCCAGAGCAACAATCCTGCGATTGAGGCTGGTCACTCCGGAGAGGGATCCTCGCACCGCCTGATCGGCCGAGACTGGACCTGTGACCACGATCGCGGACCGGGACTCGTCGTCGTACCTAACCAGCCGTCCTGTCCCCCGGTGGGCCGAACGCCTGGCTCATGTCATTCCCCTGCTGACCCTGCCCTCGGGAATCTGGCGGCTGGCCGTCGCCTTCGGCTTTCCGATGGGCGCGCTGAACGATGCCGGGCAACTCGAGTACATCCGAGGCTGGGCGGCCGTCTACGTCGCCACGATCAGCGTGCTGTCGGAGGCCATCGCACTGACCGCCTTCGGGTTGGTCCGCTCCTGGGGTGAGGTCGCTCCGCGATGGCTGCCGCTGATCGGCAATCGGCCGGTCCATCCCCTGGCTGCCGTCATCCCCGCAACGGTGGGATCGTTCGCCCTGATCCTCATCTGGACCGTCGGCTTCTGGGACGTCTGGTCCGGCCAGGCAGACACGATGGCCACGCCCTTCTGGACCACCGTCTTCATCGCCTGCTACGCACCCCTGAACCTCTGGGGCCCGTTCCTTCTGATTCTGACCTGGGCCTATTACCACCGCAGGTCGCAGCTGTAGCGGTCGTTTGACGGGAGCACAGGGGCTGCGAGGATGGCGGGGTGGGTCGTCGAAGCGTGGGAGACGGTGCGGGCGGGCGTGGCCGTGGGCTGAGGCGGCGGGATGAGCGGTTTCTCGACGTGCAGGGGGCGGCGGAGCACAATCTGCGTGATGTCGATGTCTCCTTCGGGCCGGGGCTGACCGCGGTCGTCGGCGTGTCGGGGTCGGGTAAGTCGTCGCTGGCGTTCGATGTCGTTTATGCCGAGGCGCGGCGCCGGTTCGTCGAGTCGTTGGCACTCGGCGGGAACAGAGCCCGCATTCCCGCGGCGCACGTCCGAGGCATCGAGGGCCTGGGCCCGGCGGTGGCGGTTGCGCAGAACGTCCTCAACACGAACCCGGCCTCGACCCTGGCGACGTCGGTCGGACTGCATCCCTTCTTGCGGATCCTGTACTCACGGTTCGCCGAGGTCGAATGCCCCCACTGCCACGTGCCGGTCCGGGCCCTGTCCGCCGAGGAGCGCCTCACCACCGCGCTGGACCTGCTCGCTCACACGGACAGCCTCGACGTCGATGTCGCGATCGTGCGAGGGCTGGTGGGAAGTCACGCGCGCCTGCTGGCCGGCGTCCGAGGACAGTTCGCCCAGGTCACCGTCGACGGACGCCCGTGGGCGGCGACCTCAACGAGTCGTGTCCCCCGCCTCGACCCGGCGCTGCCTCACGACGTCGTCGTTCGAGTGGCCACCCTTCGACCCGACCTGTCGGCGGCCGAGATCCGGGCCACTCTGGAGCAGGCCGACGCGTTGGGCAGACCCGAGGTGCTGCTCGGTGGTACGCCGGTCCTACGGGCGCCGATCTGCCCGCAATGCGGCGCGTGGGTCCGACCACTCGCACCGTCGGCCTTCCGCGGCGACAACGACACCTCCTCACACCGCATCGCCGGGATCACCCTCCAGCAGCTGATCGGTCGATCGGTGACCGAGGTCCTCGACTTCGTGGAGCGGCTCCCCCTCGGGTCGCACGCTCGGCGCATCCAGGACGAGTTGCTGCGACGCCTGCATCCACTGCAGGAGCTGGGCCTTGGCTACCTCGCCCTCGACCGGTCGATGCCGACACTGTCGCGCGGTGAGGCGCAACGGACCCGGCTCGCGGTCGTACTCTCAGGACGTCTCGAAGACCTGCTGCACGTCCTCGACGAGCCGACCATCGGGTTGCATCACAGCGATCTCCGACGACTGCTCGACGCCATCGTCGCCCTGCCCGGCCCGGTGCTGATGGTCGAACACGACCCGCTGGCCGTCGCCCTGGCCGACGATGTCGTGGAGATCGGCCCCGGCGGCGGAGACGCCGGCGGACGACTGGTCTTTCAAGGCCCGCCCGCAGAACTGTGGCAGTCCGGTACGGCGTCAGGCCGCAGCTTCTCCGCCGGCGCCCGTCGGCAGCGACCGCGACGCCCGGTATCCGACGAACGGATCCGCATCACCGGGGCGAGCCTGCGCAACCTCCGCACCGTCGACTGCGAGATCCCGCTCGGATCGCTGACGGTGATCACCGGGCCGTCGGGAGCAGGCAAGACCACCCTGAGCCACGAGGTGCTGCTGGCGTCCTTGCACGAGCGTGCCCCTGTCGGGTGTACGACGTTCGACGCGCCAGTGACCCGGGCTCGTGCAGTGGATCAGGCGCCGCTGGGCAACAACCCGCGGTCGAATCCGGCGACGTACACCAAGGTGCTCGACCGGATCCGCGACGTCTTCGCGAACGAGACCGGACGCTCCGCATCGGACTTCACCTTCAACCGGGCCGAGGGCGCCTGCCCGGACTGCGAGGGGATGGGATCGGTGGCGATCGGCATGAGCTACCTGGCGCCGATCTGGGTTCCGTGCGAGGCCTGCGATGGGCAGCGCTACCGACCCGAGGTCCTCGAAGCGACCTGGGCGGGTCGGTCGATCGTCGATGTATTGGCGTTGAGCGTTGACGCGGCCAACGAGGTGTTCGCCGAGCACCCGCCGGTGACCCGCATCCTGCAGTCCCTGCAGGAGGTCGGCCTGGGCTATCTGTCGCTCGGGCAACCTTCTCCGAGCCTTTCCGGTGGGGAGGCCCAACGCGTGCGGCTGGCCCGCGAAGTGGCCAAGGCGCGGACCGGCGACCTGGTGCTGCTCGACGAGCCCACGACAGGTCTGCACCCGGGCGATCTCGATCGGTTGCTCGCCGTACTCGACCGGCTGACGGACAGCGGCTGCACGGTGATCGTCGTCGAGCATCAGCCTGACGTGATCGCCGCCGCCGACTGGCATATCGATCTCGGCCCGGGCGGTGGTCCCGACGGCGGACGACTGCAGCACTGCGGGCCGCCGGTTGCCGAGAAGCGGCCCCGGGCCCGTCCGCGCACCAAGCCGCGCACCGACCGGCGATCCAGCGACGCCGTCCGCGTCCGCGGCGCTCGCGCCCACAACCTGCAGGGTGTCGACGTCGACTTCGCCAAGGGCCGGTTCACCGTCGTCACCGGCGTATCGGGTTCGGGCAAGTCGTCGTTGGTCCACGACGTCCTCGAGTCCGAGGCGACCCGGCGGCTGCTCGAGTGCCTGTCGGTCTACGAGCGCCAGTCGGTCCGCGAGGGACCGGAGGCTCCGGTCGACTCTCTGACCGGACTGGGCCCGACGATGAGCATCGACCCATCGGGCCGGGAGTTCGGCGCACGCGGGCCGGGGTTCTACGTCTGGGATGCCGACCGGGTCACCGTCGGTCGGTCCAGCGACCTCGACCGCCTGCTCGCCGTGATCATCGCCCGAGCAGGCGTCCGCGCCTGCCTTGCCTGCGGCAACGACGCAGTACGCCGGACGTCCCCGAAGCCGGAAGCAGCCTGGAGTTGCGGCGAGTGCGGGACCAATGCGGTGCCGATCGAGCCGCGTCATCTGCTGGGGTCGCCGGTGTCGACCTGTCCGCAGTGCCTGGGACTTGGAGTCGAGCGAGAGCTCGACTTCGGCAAGCTGATCGTGAACCCGGATGTGCCCATCTTCGCCGGTGTCTTCGGCGGCAGGCTGGCCTGGTTCGGCACAACCCGCGGCGAGGAGCCGCCGATGCGGTCGCTGGCTGAGCGCTACCGGTTCGACCTGGACCGCACCCCCTGGAAGGCGTTGAGTGACGAGACCCAACACGCCGTGCTGTACGGCGATGCGTCCTGGAGCGGGCTGAACGCGTGGGCCGCGAACGACGTCGGGGGCGAGGACTCGACCGTGTTTCCGTGCCGGGAGTGCGGCGGTCGACGGCTCCGTGCGCCGTACCTGGCGATCGGGCTCCAGGGACGCGCGCGGGATGAGCTCTTCTCGAGTCCACTCGCCGACCTGGAGGCCGTCCTGCTCTCGATGGACGTGCCCGACGATCAGCAGGCAGCGGACGCCTGGACCATCGCGCTGCGCCGGCTCGGCTTCCTCCGTGCCGTCGGGCTCGGTTACCTCCAGCTGAACCGGACGATGTGGACGCTGGCGGCCGGCGAAGCGCAACGGATCAAGCTGGCTTCGGTGCTCGGCGACGAACTGGTCGGGATGACGGTCCTGCTCGACGAACCGTCCCGGGGTCTGCATCCCTCGGAGGTGACCACCCTGGCCCGGACGCTGACCGAGCTGCGGGCCGCCGGGAACACGGTCATCGCCGTCGAGCACGACCCGACGCTCATCCGCGCGGCCGACGACGTGATCGAGATCGGCCCGGGTCCCGGGCGATCGGGCGGTCGCCTGGTCAGCCTGGACAGCCCGCAGTCGGTGACGCGGGCGGTTCTGGACGGACAGGTTCCGGCGGCGCACCGCGAAGGCCGTCGGGAGCCGACCGGTTGGATGCAGGTCACCGGAGCGCGGGAGAACAACCTCGACGGACTCGACGTCCGTCTTCCCCTCGGCGTGCTGGTCGGTGTCTGCGGGGTGTCCGGGTCGGGGAAGTCCTCGCTCGTCGTCGACACCATCGCACTGGGCCTGAACCGGCCGAAGACCAACATCCCCGGCCGTGGCGTGATCCGGGTCCGGCCCGGCGAGCACGACGCCATCGCCGGTGCGCCCCGGCGAACGATCGTGGCCGACCAGTCCCGCGCCGAGATCACCTCACCCGGGATGTTCCTCGGGCTCATCGGCGCCGTCCGCAAGGAGTTCGCCGTGAGCGAGGCGGCCATCGAGCAGGGCCTGACGATCAAGGATCTGACCTATCGCTGCGACGCCTGCAAGGGCAAAGGCGCGTGGCAGCAGGACATGTCGTTCCTGCCGTCGGTGCCCCAGACCTGCGATGCCTGTGCCGGATCCGGGTACCGCCGCGAGATCGCCACCCTGCTCGAGCGGGGCCGAAGCCTCGCCGATATCGAGAACCTCACCATCACCGAACTGGTCGACGAGTGGGGCGACCTCGACGCGGTGCGCCGGGCCGGTGCGGCTGCCGTCGATCTCGGGCTGGGCTACCTCGTCCTGCGCCAGCCGGGCTGGAGCCTGTCGGGCGGCGAAGCGCAGCGGCTCAAGCTCACCAAGGAGTTCGCCCGCCCGACGAAGGCGACCGCCCTGTACGTGCTGGACGAACCCACCGTCGGTCTCCAAGCCACCGACGTCGCAGTGCTCGTCCGCACCCTCGGCGCGCTCATTGCCGCCGGCAACAGCGTGCTCGTCGTCGAGCACGATCCGGCCTTCCTCGCCGCCTGCGACTGGCTCATCGAGCTCGGCCCGGGCGCGGGCCCGGACGGCGGCCGGATCGTCTTCGAGGGCCCACCCGACGCTCTCGTCGACGCCTCCACCGCCACTGCACCTCATATTCTCGAGGTGCTGCCATGAACCTCGGCACCCTGCTGCTCGGAGATCCGTCCCCGTCGCTGCGGTGGCGGGCCGCCCGCGAGCTCGAGGGCGCCACCGACGAGGACGCCGAGGTCACCGCGTGGCGTGCCGAGATTGATCGGAGCGCGGAGATCGATGCACTCGTCGCGCGGTTGGCAGCAGCCGAAACCCAGCCCTATGTCGCAGGCTATCTGCTCTGCCGGCTGGCCTACCTCGGCTATCGCGGACCGGCCACAGCGGAGGCTGTCGAGAAGATCTTCAGCGTCCAGCAACCGGATGGCTCGTGGTCGATTCCGCCCGCCGGCTCTGGCCCGATCGAAGGTCCGCGCTTCGTCACCATGCAGACCGTGGTCCCGCTGCGCGGGATCGCCGCCGCCGGCTTCGCCACTGATCCCCGTGCCGAGCGTGCCTACGAGTGGCTCCTCGGCGTTCGCCTCCAGGACGGATCCTGGCCGGCCAGCCAGAAGGCCGACCTCGGACAGGACGGCCGTCCGGCGCCGCCGGAGAAGGAGTACCGCCGACTGACCCGCGGGCTCGGTTGCCGATCGGCGACGACCGGCGCCGTTGCCTGCCTGGCGCTGCACCCCGACCGACGGCGATCCGACGTCGCCCGGATCGGCGTCGACCACCTCCTCGCCCGCGAGACCCGGGACGCGTCGGCCATCGGTTGGGAGGTGTCCCGCCTGGTCGGGCTGGAACGGGCGATGGGACAGGTCACGTTCTACGTCACCTTCGACCTCGCCTTCCTGCTCGACCTCGCCTCCCGTTGCGGCGTCTCCCTCCAGGACCGCCGGATCCGTGACTTGGTCGACTACCTCGAGAGGCTGCGCGGCCCCTACGGACTGTGGCAACACGCCGCCCATCCACAGCTCGCCGGCTGGCTGTCCCTCGACCTCGAGAGCAGTCTTCGCCGCCTAGAGGACGGCGACTGGATCGGCGCGCGTACTGGAGGAAGTCGGTGACTTGAGACTCAGGCTGTGTGAAGGCCGAATTCGTTGCTGTTCGGGTCGGCCATTTCGACCCGGTCAGCCCGGTCGGCAAGACGGGTCGCACCGAGTGAGACCAGTCGTTCCGCCTCGCTGGTGGGGTCCGCGGTGACCAGGTCGAAGCGCTGCCGGTTCCTTGCGTTCTTGGGATGGATCGGCGGTCCGCCCCATGAGTCCCAGGAGATCTTGGTGCCGCCGAGCGGCGACTGGACCGCGGTCTGCTCGTTCTTGTCCAACACCAGCGGCCAGCCCAGCGCGTCGCGCCAGAACAGGCCGACGTCTCGTGTTCCGTCACAGGTGACCTCGCCGAGGTAGCCGGTACCGGCCAGATAGTTGTTGCCCGGCTCGATCACACACAGCTCGTTGCCGCCAGGGTCGGCCAGTACGACGAAGTCGTCGTCGGGTCCTTGGCCCACGTCAAGGTGGCGGCCGCCAAGGCGCAGCGCTGTCTCGACGGTTCGCTGCTGGTGTTCAAGGCTGGTGCTGGTCAGGTGCAGATGCAGCTGTCGCGGGCCAACCTGCAAGGTGTCGGAGGTGACGAAGCGGAGCCCGACCTGCGTCTTGTCACCTGGCACCAACGCGCCGCCGGGCTCCGTGAGGACCTCTCGGTCGAGCAGCCCGGCCCAGAAGGCCGCCACCGCGGTCGCGTCGGCCACGTCGAAGACCACTGCTTCCAGTCGTAGAGCCACCTCTGCACCCTAGGACGGGCTCGTGGCCTTGGCGACTGGTTTGCGCAGAGACGCCTCCGAGCCACGATGCCGCGTCCTGGCCGCCATTGTCGGGGCTCGCGGGTAATGTCTTGGGCCGTGGACGTTGGGGAGCGGATTCAGGAACTTGCCGATCAGATCGTCGTACTGCGCGATGCCTACTACCGGGGTTCGCCGAGTGTGGCCGACGCCGAGTACGACGCGATCGAGGACGAGCTGCGGACACTCATCGAGGCCAACCCGGAGCTGACGCCCGACCCGAATCCGCTGGACCAGGTGGGTGCACCCGCGGTGCTGCACGCGCCGATCCGGCACTCACGGCCGATGCTGTCGCTGGAGAAAGCGACCCGCCCAGAGCAGGTGGAGGCCTTCTTCACCCGCTTTCCCGGCCAGTCGGTGGTGGTCATGCCGAAGCTGGACGGCCTGTCACTGGCCCTGGTCTACGAGAACGGGAAACTCGCCCGGGCGATCACCCGCGGCGACGGTACGACGGGTGACGATGTGACTCCGCTGGTGCGAGCACTCGCTGACGGAGTCCCGGCGAAGCTCGACGTACCGGGCCGCACCGAGGTCCGCGGTGAGGCGGTCATGTTGCGCTCCACGTTCACCGCTTACAACGCCGCCCATCCGGACAAGCCCCTGATCAACCCGAGAGGCGCCGCCGCCGGCACCCTGCGGGCCAAGGACGCGGCCACTGTCGCCGAGCGACGCCTGCAGTTCTTCGCGTTCGACCTGCTCAGCGACCCCGACAACACCGAGGCCGATCTCGAGCGCGCGCTGCAGACGATGGGGTTCACCGTCGCCGACATGCGGCATTGCGACGACGCCGCCGCAGCGCAGGCGGTGATCACGACGATCGAGCAGCAACGCAACGACCTCGACTACGACCTGGACGGCGCCGTACTGCGTCTGGCCGATCGCGACGCCTTCGCCGCCGCCGGCACCCGGTCCAGCTCGCCGCGCGGCGCGCTGGCGTTCAAGTTCGCGGCCGAGGAGAAGACCACCGTCCTGGCCGACGTGGTCTGGGACGTCGGCAAAACCGGCAAGATCGCGCCGGTCGCCTGGCTGGAGCCGGTCTTCGTCGGCGGTACGACGGTCACCCGCGCGACGCTGGCCAACCAGGAAGTGATCCGTGCCCGCGGCATCAAGATCGGCGACACCGTCCTGGTCCGCCGCGCCGGTGACGTGATCCCGTTCGTCGCCGGCGTACTCGATGCCTCGAAGCGCACGGGTGCGGAGCAGGACATCGTGCCGCCGACGGTCTGCCCGTCGTGTGAGCAGAAGCTGACCGAGCAGGGCAACAGCCGTGAGCTGTTCTGCGTCAACGTGGCTTGCCCCGCCCAGACCGTCCGGCGGCTGATCCACTGGGCGTCCCGCGCGGCCGCCGACATCGACGCGATCGGCGGGGTCTGGATCGAACGGCTGGCCGAGGCTGGGATCCTCGAGAACCCGTCGGACTTCTACGGGCTGACCAAGGAGCGGCTGCTCGAGTTCGACCGGATCGGCGAGGTGTCGGCGACCCGGATGATCGAATCGATCGATGCGAGCCGCCAGGTCGGTCTCCGCCGGGCGCTGATCGGGCTCTCGATCCCGATGGCCTCCGAAGGCACCGCGGCCAGGCTGTGCCGGGCGGGATTCGGCTCGCTCGAGGAGGTGGCCGAGGCAGGCGTCGACGGGGTCGTTGCGGTCGAGGACATCGGGCCGAAGGTGGCCACCTCGCTCATCGAGCACCTCGCCCGGCTGCGGCCCGAGCTCGAGCGGCTCCGTGCGGCCGGCGTCTCGCTGGATGTGCGCGAGGAAGACCTCCCACCGGTCGTCGTCTCCGGCGCGCCGCTGGCGGGCAAGACCGTGGTCGTCACCGGCTCGATCAGTGACCCGCGCTCCGGCGAGAAGGTCACGCGCCCGGCGTTTCAGCGCCTCTGTGAACGAGCCGGCGCGACCATCGCCTCGTCGGTCTCGGCAAGCACCGACTTCCTCATCACCGGCGCCGACGTCGGTGCCGCCAAACTCACCAAGGCCGAGAAGCTCGGCGTCACCGTCGTCGACCAGTCCGAGATCTGGCAACAACTCCAGGCCGCCGACCTCCTGCCCCGCTAGTGTCCGACTCAGGACACTAGTGCATCAGGCCGGATTCCCAGGCCCAGACAGCGATTTCGGTGCGGTTGCGGGCAGCGATCTTGCGTTGGACCGAGGCGAGATGGGACTTGACGGTCGACAGCGAGATGATCAGTTCCGTGGCCGTCTCGGCATTCGTGCGACCACGGGCGACGGCCTTGATGACGTCCAGTTCGCGTTCGGTCAGCGCGGGCTCTGGGCGGCGAGGGCGGCTGGCGCCGGTGGTGAAATGGGCCAGCAGCCGGGTAGTGATCGACGGCGAGACGAGGGATTCGCCGTTGGCGGCGGCGTGCACCGCCTCCACGAGTAGCCGCGGTCCGGCATCCTTCAGCAGAAATCCGCAGGCGCCGGACCGGAGTGCTTCGTGCACGAGTTCGTCGAGGTCGAACGTCGTCACGACGAGCACCCGGAGCGGGTCGGCGACGCCGGGACCCGCCAGCACCCGGGTGGCGGCCAGGCCGTCCATCAGTGGCATCCGGATGTCCATCAGCGTGACATCGGGACGCAGCTCCTGAGCGAGCGCCACCGCCCGCTTCCCGTCCTCGGCCTCCCCGACGACCTCGATACCGGGCTCCCGTTCCAGGATCAGCCGGAACCCGGTACGCACCAGGGCCTGGTCGTCGGCCAGCAAGACTCGCAATGTCATTCAGCCCGTCTCTCCTCCGGCGGCAACGCCGGCACCACACCGCCTGGCAGTGGAAGCTCGGCGAGGACCCGCCAGCCGTGCTCGCCGT
>Ga0190265_10002498_pt1 | contig 12346 bp, 7 predicted proteins | sample Popmic124T_FD_133135 | JGI IMG/M metagenome (GOLD analysis project Ga0190265, IMG submission 133135) | Populus adjacent soil microbial communities from riparian zone of Indian Creek, Utah, USA - 124 T | ecosystem: Environmental > Terrestrial > Soil > Riparian zone | place: USA: Utah | collected... | reverse complement strand
TTTCAATATCTGTCGCGAATTCATAGGTTGGCACCATATGAGTGTAACCAACCGAGCAGTTTCCTTGAGATCCACACACGCAGGTTGTTCCGGGAGGTGATTCGGTTTCACACATTTCAGGAGTAGTGCCTACCGGATACCAAGCACATGTTTTACCTGAACCGCAGCTGATTTGACCGCATCCGCCGAACGCCTGTCTAGTCGAAGCAGTTGTCGAGGCAACTGCAGCGAGAACGCCCACAACCCAAGTTGTGTTACATTTTCTCTTCATCGCAAACTCCCTCGTTTTCTATCAGTGGTAAAGGGCAGTCCCGGCGACTGCACGAACTAGGCAAGACTATACCCCCCCCAAAAAAACGATGTCAACAAAAAAAATGCAAATGTCACGGCACCCGATTGAGAAGGCCGAGATCGCGTCTTGGGGGTAAACACCCCTACGAGTGCCGAGCCGAGCTTGTTTCCAGATCCAAGTCGGCAACGACGGGCCGGTGATCCGACGCTTCAGAGTTCAGCACTTCGTAGCGCGTCCCTGCGATGCTCCCTCTCCCGAAGATGTAATCGATTCGAATCGCCGGGTTGTTCGGCGGCATCGTGAGCCGCGCGCATGAGCGGATATTCCGGCATCCAGATGGGTGTGTTGAAATCGCCGGCGATGATCACGTCTCCATTCAAGCCTTTCACGATCTCCAGCAGGTGTTTGACCTGTCGATGCCGGGCGAGCGATGCTTCGAGGGCGTGTCGAATGTGAGGTGTCGCAGCCAACGAAATGACCCGCGAAGAGGAACAGCGCGAACGATCGGGGAAGCGTGCGAATATTGCAGCGACTCAAACCACTTACTCCGAAAATCTCTCTCGCACCAGCCGATTGAATCGCTCCACAAGAAGCGGAAGATCGACGCGAACGTGCCGGCCGTCTTTGATGACTGTCTTGCCGTTGATGATGAGGCGGTCGGCGCGGGCCACGCGACAGAGCATCAGGGCGCCGAGCGGGTCCTGCTCGATAGCCCCTGCCAGAGCGATGTCATCGCGGCGATACATCGCCAGATCAGCCGAAAAACCCACGTCGATGTTTCCGAGCAGCGGCCGATTCAGCACCGCGGCGCTGCCGGTGGTGCCAAGGGTGAACGCCTCGGCGACCGAGAATGCGCTTGCCCCATGCACAACGCGTTGAAGCAGCAGGGCCTCACGCGCCTCGGCCAGGAGGTGGCCGCCGTCGTTGCTGGAGCTGCCGTCGACCGCCAAGCCGACGCGGGCCTTTGCGTCCAGCAGCGCCCGCACGGGCGGGACGCCGCTGCCGAGCCGCATGTTCGAGGAGGGACAGTGGGCGACGCCGGTTTGCGTCTGGGCGATGCGGCGGATGTCGGCGTCGTTCAGGCACACACAATGTGCCAGATAGACGTCAGGTCCCAGCCATCCGAGCGACTCAAGTAATTCGATCGGCCGCAACTTGAAGCGTTCGAGGCAGTATTTCTCCTCATCGAGCGTTTCGGCGGCGTGGGTATGCAGCAAAGCGCCATGTTGCCGCGCGAGCTGCGCGGTCTCGCGCATCAATTCCGGGGTGACCGAAAACGGCGAGCACGGCGCCAGATCGATTCGCCGCATCGAATGCGGGCTTGTATCGTGATACTGCTCTAATGCGCGAGCGCAATCGCGCAGAATCACGTCCTCACTTTGCACGCAATCGTCGGGCGGAAGTCCCCCGCCCGATTGCCCCACGCTCATCGACCCGCGGCAGGCGTGGATGCGCATGCCCATTTCCTCAGCCGCTTCGAGCACGGCCTCCAGCCGCACGTCGCTGCCTTGCGGGAAGAGATAGAAATGATCGCTGGTGGTCGTGCAGCCGGAAAGCTGCAGCTCGGCGATGCTGATCTGCGCCGCGAGCTTGACGGCTTCGTAATCGATCTTCCGCCAGCGATTGTAAAGCTCCGTCAGCCAGCCGAAGAGCGGCGCGTCCTGCACGCACTTGAGGCATCGCGTGAGGGACTGGTAGAGATGGTGATGGGTGTTGCTGAGGCCGGGGATGATGAGGTGGTTGGAGGCGTCGAAGGTTTCCGTCGGCTCGAGATGGCGTGCGCCGACATCTTGCTCTTGATCAACGCCGGCAAAGGCGATAACGCCGCCTTCGATCAGCAGAGTTTGGTTTTGAAGTACGGTGGGCGCACCATTTCGATGAGCCAGAATTGCGGCATTGTTTATGCGGGTCTTCATCTGGCCATCCGTGCGTGATCGGGTAGACCCAACATACGAACTCCGGAAGAAACCAATGCCAGCTCTGGGTTCATCAATTCCCACACCCGCTGCGGCGTGCAGGGTGTGGTGTGCGGCATCACGCCGATCGCATTGCCGATCGCGTTCAGCACGGCGGGCGTGGCGGCGATGAGCGGCGGTTCGCCGATGCCGCGGGCGCCGAAGGGGCCGCCGGGGTCATCGTTTTCCAGGGTCACGGTTTCGATTTCAGGCACGTCGCGGAACGTTGGCAGGATGTAGTCGGTGAAATTTGCATTCAGCATCCGCCCCTCCTTCATCACCACTTCTTCCATCAGTGCCATGCCGATGCCCTGAGTCGCCCCGCCAACGATCTGACCTTCGACGGATTGCGGATTGATGGCCTTGCCGACGTCGTGGCAGGCGATGAAGCGTTCGACGCGGACTTCGCCGGTTTCGATATCGACCACCACCTGGGCGATGTGTGCTCCAAAAAGATATGTGATAAAGGACCGCGGCGACTGGCCGGTGTCGAAATCCTCGCAGACCGTTCGCGGCTTGAAGATGCCCTGGCCGGTCAGGTCGAACCCGCGCTCGGCCGCCGCCGCGACGATTTCACGCAGGGGGCGCTTGATCTGAGGATCGAACCGCCCCACCACGAAGCCGCCGACCAGGTCCACCTCGTGCTGATGCACCTGAATCAGCCGCCCCGCCGCGTCGAGTACCTGCTCGCGCAGCTCGCTGGCGGCGATTTTGACGGCGTTACCCGTGAAGTACGTTTGCCGCGTTGCCGATGACGAACCGGATTCGGACGTGCGGTGCGTATCAGCCCAGATCACGTCAACTTCATTCGTGGTCAGGCCCAGCTCTTCCGCCGCGATCTGGGCCATGATGGTGATGAGGCCCTGGCCGTACTCCACGCCACCGGTGTAGACTTCCAGTCGGCCGGACGGCGCGAACTTGACTGTCGCCCGGCTGGCATCTGGAAAGCCGTCGCCATAGCCCAGGCCAAAGCAGATCACGCTCATGCCGACGCCGCGGCGCTGATGGGCGGCCAGGGGCTTCTCTTTTCCAGCTCCCCGCTCAAACTGCTGCCAGGCGGCATCGAGACACTCGACCCCCGTGGCCAGCGGAATAATCTGCCCGGTGGTGACGGCCTCGCCGCTGCAAATCAGGTTTTTCTCGCGCAGCTCGCGACGGTCCATGCTGAGCTGTCGCGCGAGCCGATCCATCATGCCCTCGTACGCGATCGCCATCTGGCAGGCGCCGAAACCGCGCATCGCGCCGGTGGGATTGTTGTTGGTGTAAACGCCGTAAACGTCCACATGCACATTGGGCACCCGGTATGGCCCCGTGGCATGGCTTGCCGCCTTGCGGAGTACGGCCGGGCCAGTCGAGGCATAGGCCCCCTCCTCCGAATACACCGTGATTTTCGCGGCGGTGATCGTGCCGTCCTCCATCGCGCCGACGGTGTAATGAATGCGAAGCGAATGCCGCTTGTGGCGGGCGCGCATCGATTCCTCGCGGCTGTAGCGCATCGCAATCGTCTTATTCGAATGCCGCAGCGCGACCATGCCGAGGTAGACTTGAATGCTCAAGTCCTCGCGACCGCCGAACGCTCCGCCGGTGGCTGGACAGATGACCCGCACCGACTCGATCGGCAGTCCCAGCGCCAGCGCGATCAGTCGCCGCTCCTCGTGTGCCCACTGGCCGGAGACGTGAATGGTGAGATGGTGGCCGTCCCACAATGCGATGCCGGCCTCGATGTCGAGAAAGGCGTGATCGACGGTCTGCGTGACGAAGGTTTCGCTCACAATCAGGTCCGACGCATCCAACGCCGCGTCGGCGTCACCCTTGCGGATGCGCTTGCCGCCCATGATGTTGCCGTCGAGGTGCAGCTTCGGGGCATTGGGGGCAAGGGCGTCGTCCATCGTCGCGATGACCGGCAGCTTTTCGTAATCGACCTCCACCGCGTCGCGCCCCTGCTGAGCGGCCTGCTCGGTTTCCGCGACGACGATGGCGACGGCGTCCCCGCGATACAGAATGCGGTCCTCGACCAGCACGGGATGATCGCGATGAATCAGGCCCTGCCGGTTGGTGCCGGGCGCATCTTTCGCAGTGTAAATGGCGACAACGCCGGGAACTTTCAGCGATTTTTCAGAATTGATCCCAACGAGCCTGCCATGCGCGATTTCGGATCGAACGACCTGGGCGAAGAGATCGGCGCGATCGAAGAAAAGGTCCGCTCCGTAGAGTGCCGTTCCGGTGACTTTTTCCACGCCATCGATGCGGCGCGCGTTTGAGCCGACGGGGCCGCGGGTGGATTCGCCGTACGGGGTTCTTGATGGATCGATAAGCGCCTTTGACGGTGCATCGACCTCGATCGAAGCAAATTGAGAATGTAGAAGGGAGAATGTAGAAATGCTGTCGCTCACCGGTGTTCGCGTCCTCTTTTACATTCTACATTCTTCATTCTCAATTCCGTTTCCATTCCACTGCCGCCGCCCGAACCGCTTCGCAAATCGATTTGTAGCCCGTACAACGACAGATGTTGCCTTCCATGCCCTCGAAGAACTCGTCGTCCGTGGGTTTGGGATTGCGCTCCAGCAGCACTTTGGCCGCGACGATCAGCCCCGGCGTGCAGTAGCCGCACTGGGCTGCGCCGCTGGCAAGGAACTTGTCCTGCAAAATGTGCAGCTTCTTTCCCTCGGCAAGGCCCTCGATCGTCTCCACTGAACAGCCCTGCACTTGCGGAGAGAGCAGCAGGCAACTGTTGGCCGCCTCGCCGTCGACGATGACCGTGCAGGAGCCGCACTCGCCTTCGAGGCACGAGCCTTTGGTGCCGGTCAATCCCAGCCGCTCGCGCAGGGAATACAAAAGCGTCTCATGCGCCGGCACCTGGAGATCGACCGGTTGGCCGTTCACGGTGCATAGCAGCCGCCAGGCGCCGTTTTCAGTCGCGGTATCGCTCATGCGGCATCTCCCCTCGCCACGGGCCGGTCGCGAAGCTGGCGGAGCAGCCGCCGCGCCAGGACGCCGCACATGGCTCGGCGATAGGCGGCCGAGGAGCGATGGTCGTCGATGGGCGCAACTTCTCTCATCGCCGACTGGGCTGCTTCTTCGACCGCCGCGTCGGAAAAGCCGCGTTGCGTAATGATTCCTTCGGCGATGCGCGCCCGCAGCACGGTCGGCGCGACGCAGCCGAAGGCGATCCGCGCTTCGCCGCTCCGTCCGATTCCGATCGCGCAGCACACCAGGCTGATGTTGATCGCCCCGCGCTTGCCTATCTTGTACCACGCCGTCCGCCAGTCGCTCGAAAAACGCACACCGGTAATCAACTCGTCGGGCTGCAGGGCGGTCTTGCGAAAGCCGGTAAAGTAATCAGCAATCGGGACGGTTCGACGGCCGCGCGTCGCGTGCGCGAGCTCTATTTCCGCATCCATCGCCATCAATGCCACGCAACCGTCACCCGCCGGCGAGGCAGTCCCCAGATTGCCGGCGATCGTGCCGCGGTTGCGGATGGCCGGCCCCCCCACCGTCATGGCCGCCCGGGCAAGGCACTCCACGGGCATTTTCCCCATTTGTGCAAACGTCGCCCCGCCGCCGAGGATCCACGTCCCGACGTCGTTGCGCACTTCGGCGAAATGCTCGATATGGGACAAATCGAGGAAGTTGGCCGACGGCCGGCTGCTGCGATTCATTGCCACCACGATGTCGGTCCCGCCGCAGATCGGCAGCACATCGGCAGCCATTTTCGCCCGGATTTCGAGCGCTTCCTCAAGGGTGTGCGGCTGAAAATACATGAGGTAAATCGTAAGGCGGCGGCGCGGCGGTCACAAGCAAAACAGTTCATACTCCTACGCGGTTGCGATTTGTTGCACGCTCTTGTGAGGTCGCTTGGGCGCAATCACGTTTGGCCCAGACCTGAAAGGTCCGGGAGCCGGAATTGGGCGTTCGAATCCGGGATCGCATGATATCTATGAGTGGGGCTTTCTTGCTCGCTCGCCGGGGCCCTTCGGGACGCGGCTAAACAGGCGGATGGAAACGGGCTTACGCGCGAATCGCCCGTATTCGGCGTTTGGGATAGCATTGGAATCATGAAGACTCCTCCGGAAAAGCTCGATGCTGGCGGGCTGCGCATCGCCCTGTTGGTCGGCCGCTTCAACGCGTTCGTCACGTCGAAGTTGCTGGCCGGTGCGAAGGAAACGCTGCTGAAACACGGGGCGACCGCCGGGGAATTGACCGAAATCTGGACGCCCGGGGCCTGGGAGCTGCCACTGGCCGCGAAGGCGCTTGCTGAAAGCGGAAAATACGACGGCATCGTGTGCCTTGGATGCGTCATCCGGGGTGAAACCACGCATCACATCCATATTGGCGGAGAAGCGGCGCGAGGATTGGCGGACATAGCCTTACAGACTGGCATTCCAATCGGGTTCGGCGTGCTGACGACCGAGATGGTCCAGCACGCCATCGACCGGGCCGGCGGCAGCGCGGGCAACAAAGGCGCGGACACGGCGTTGGCGGTCATTGAGATGGTGAACCTGCTGCGAGAGATTCGCGGTCGATGACCTCCTCTGGCTGTGTCGAAATTTCGGCACCAGGCAGGGCGACTGCGAGGGGCGAAAAGCCCAGGAAGGCCGGCCCACCAATGTTTTCGCCTACCACTTGAATTCTGGCCGCATCAATCTCTTCCGCGAGATAGCGCAGCGAATCCCGATCGCGCACGTGAACGCCGATGGCATACTCACCGGGCGCCACATTCGCTTCGAATTGGCAACAGACCTGCCGCGATTCGCCGGCCGAAACAGGGAACGCCTCGCAGCCGCGTCGGGCGCTGCTCGTTTCATACACCGTCAGAAAATCGCTGACGCGCGTCACGGATAAGCCGAAAGTGGGATGTTCCAGCGAGGCCCGGAAGTCCACCCGATATTCCACCGCCATCATCGAACCGGCTTCGAGTCGCCTGCCCTCGTCGCCAATCACCCGCAGATCGCGAATGTCCGCCAGCAGGCCGCCGTGCTCATCGGTAAGAAGGAGCGTTTTAGAATGTGATCGGTGGTAAAGCGCGATGGCTTCCGCTGACGGGCCGAGGAAGACTGCTTTTCCCCCCGCGAGCACCAAGGTGCGGTGGCAAAACCGTTGCACGGAATCCAGATCGTGGGAGACAAAGACGATGGATGCGCCGCGGTCTAGAAACTCGCGCATGCGGGCGAGACACTTCGCGCGAAACTCCTGATCGCCGACCGACAGCACCTCGTCCACCAGCAATACGTCCGGCTCGGCGTGGGCGGCGATGGCGAAGCCCAGTCGCGCGTGCATACCGCTGGAATAGTGCTTGACCGGCGCGTCGATGTGCGCGGCAACTCCGGAAAACGCGACGATGTCGTCGAAGTTGCGCGCGGCCTCGTCGCGCGTCATGCCCAGAATCGAGGCGTTCAGGTAAACATTTTCACGGCCGCTCAAAGCGGAATGAAACCCCGCTCCGACTTCGATCAGCGCGCAGAGCCGGCCATTGACACGAATTTCGCCGCCATCGGGCCGCATGATTCCCGCCAACAGCTTGAGCAGCGTGCTTTTGCCGGCGCCGTTGTGACCGATGACGCCGACGCATTCGCCTGACGCGACTTCGAGCGAGATCTCTCGCAAGGCCCAGAATGCCGATTCGCGGCCGCCGGCGCGCGGGCCGGACTTCCGAGCGAAGCGCCGCGCGACGAGCCCGTAAAGCGAGTCCGCGCGCTCGCCGCGAGAGAATCGCTTCGAGACGTTTTGGACCATCACGGCGTTTGAGTTCATCGATTCCATGATCGAATGGTGGATTTGGCGCAAGAATCGCCGACCTTCCTTCATCGACGCATCGGGTGGGCCGACTCGACCCGCTAAACAATTGTCGGCGACCGAGCCGCCACACTTGGTTCAAGGCGCGGCATTGGTATGATGCCGAAGTGTGGCACTGGCTAATAGCCGGTGCCCCACAAGGTAAAAATGGCCGTTAGAAAAGCACAGAATGGCGCTTGGTGTTGCGGCGTATTTCGCGTACTAAACTTGTTTTGCATCGCCGCGATGCCGCTGAGTTGCGGGCAACCCAACTCGCGTCCCATCGAGACAGATCGGGCGCTAGGCTCCTCCAGGCCCAACGACCAGAGTGACGAACGCCCCCGTGAGCAATCCTCACGACGAAACGCGACGCCCGCCTTCACCGACGTCACCGCCGCCGCCGGTATCAACCATGTTCATCACCGGCCCGTTCTCGACCACCAGCTCAATAACATCATGCCCTGGGTCGCCAGCGTCGGCGCCGCGGCGGCCGCGGCCGATTATGACCGCGACGGCTGGATCGACCTGTTCGTCACCGACTCCGACAAGAAAAAGCCCAACCATCTCTACCGAAACATGGGCGACGGCACCTTTACCGACGTCGCTCAGCAGGCCGGCGTGGCCTGGTGGAACGACGACCGCGGCACGGCCATGTCGGCCGTCTGGGGCGACTATGACAACGACGGCTGGCCCGATCTTTTCATCGTCCGCTGGGGCGAGAACCTGCTGCTGCGCAACAACATGGACGGCACGTTCAGCAACGCGACACCCAAGTACTTCACGCGTCGCGACGGATCGCGCGGCACGCAATGGGCCAACGCCTGCGCCGCGGTGTGGCTCGACTTCAACCTCGACGGGCGGCTCGACATCTACGTCGGAAATTATTTCGACGAGCACGATCTGTGGCATCTCAAAACCACGCGGATCATGCACGACGACTTCGAGAATTCCCGCAACGGCGGCCCGAATTATCTCTATCGCCAGAACGCAGACGGCACGTTCTCAGAAGTCGCCAAGGAGCTTGGTCTCGACGACACCGGCTGGACGCTGGCCGTCGGCTCGGCGGACGTGAATAACGACGGCTGGCCGGATTTGTACTGTGCAAACGATTTCGGGCCAGATCAGCTTCATTTGAGCAATCGCGACGGCACCTTCATTGATGCATCGAAGGCCGCGCTGGGTCACGACACGAAAAAGGGGATGAACGTCGACTTCGGCGACATCAACAACGACGGCTGGCTTGAGATATTCGTCGCCAACATCACGACTGCCGAATATCTACAGGAAGGCAACATGCTCTGGCACAACAACGGCGTCGATCCCACCACGGGCGAATTCACGCTCACGGATGTCTCGCTGGAAACGGGCGTGTATGACGGCGGCTGGGGCTGGGGCGGAAAGTTTTTCGACTACGACAACGACGGCGACGTCGATCTCTACGCCGTCAACGGGTTTATCAGCGCCGGCGAGGGAAGTTACTGGTATGACCTCGCCTCGTGGACTGTGAAGGGTGAGGACTCGGCGGAGGCCAGGAACTGGCCTGCCATCGGCAATCGCTCCTTCTCGGGGCACGAAAAGAACCGCTTCTGGCGCAACGAGGGCAATCTCGTTTTCACAAATCGCGGCGCGGAAGCCGGACTCGACATCGATCGCGACGGCCGAGGTGTCGTGTGCTTTGATTATGACAACGACGGCGATCTCGACGCCTTCGTGGCGAATCAGAATCAGGCGCCGAATCTTTTCCGCAATGACCTTGGCGCCGCGAACGGCAATCACTGGCTATCAGTCGAATTGGAGGCCGATCCGGCCGCGCGGACTAATCGAGACGCCATCGGCGCCCGCGTCTCCATCGTGAGCGCCGGGGGCAAGCAGATTCGCGAGCGCGACGGCGGCAACGGCTACAGCGGGCAAAGCGATCCGCGACTGTTCTTCGGCCTCGGAAAGGAATTGACGGTCGATCTCCTGGAAGTGCGCTGGCCCGACGGAGGGTTGCAATACATGGAAAATGTCCGGGCAGACCAGTTTCTCAAGATCAGGCAGAATCCCGATCAGTATGGCATTCGCCTGGCACTTCAGACTGCGCCACCCCGATCGCTGAAGTCAAATCCGTCCGCAAATTCCCCCGCTGGTGGGCGATCCCCCGAAGAGTTGGAGCGCGACCTGGCCGAGATGGAGCGGCTGCTCGCGGCCGCTCCCACTTCGCACGCGCTGGCCAGCCGCTATCGCTCGGCGTGTGTGGATCTGGAGCAATACGACCGCTCCATTCGCTTCCTGGAGCGCGCCGTCGAGCGCCATGCATCAAGCGAGCCCGAGTTCACCACGCGAATTCATCTGGCGTGCGCATACGTTGACAAGATTCGCAGTTGCGGCGGCATCGCCGCCATCGTCAGCAAGGGAACGCTGGCGCGAAAGGCGCTCGACCATCTCGACCTGCTCGCAAAGAAATACCCGGACAGATGGGAAGTGTTCTACTGCCGCGGCCAGAATCACCTGCACTGGCCGCGGGCACTGCTGCATTCAAAGGAAGCGATCTCCGATTTTCGACAATGCCTGACGTTGCAGCGCGCCGGCGGCCGCGAAGCCGCGACGCCCCACCATGTGCGCACCTATGTGACACTCGGCGACGCCTACACCAAGGATAAGGACTACGCCGCGGCCCGCGCCGTCTGGCGCGAAGGCATGGAACGATTCCCCGGCTCGCCGGATTTGACCGCCCGCCTGAAAATCAATGGGGATAAAGAGTTGCTCAAGTATGTCGAGAACGCCCGCTCGCTCGAACAGCGCATCGACACGGACCTGTCGTTTCTCGAGGGTTCCGATATTCGGAAAGCCGTGCAACCGTAAGATCGCCGCAGATTTCAGAGTTACCCCATCCGCAAGGTTCTCTTACGAGTCGGGGTGCCGACTGAAATTCCTCGTGGTTCGGCGCCACCACCTGTTATGGATTCAGCAGGCACTCCACAAACGCCTGGAGGTCCGCGCCGTCGTTTGAGCAGTCATCATTCATATCCGCGCAGGACTGGTATTGGGGCGAGCCGGTGAGAACTGCAGCCACGAACAGCCCCATATCGTCCACGTCGCAGACATTGTTCCCGTTCAAATCGCCCGGATTCGGGCAGGCCGCGCCCGCGGTTGCCACGACGGTGATCTGGTTCGGTTGGTACAGGATTTGAAACCCGACATCGTTCTCACAGGCCGCGGCGGGCGCGATAATCCGGGAAAACTGTCCTGTGCGCGAACCATAGGTCATGATGACCCAGCTATGCCCCGGCTGCGCCGCGTATCCGTTGACAAATGCAAGTTCCAGAGTGCCGTCGAGTGTGACCGGGAAGTTGCTTGAGAGCGAGTCGAACTCTCCGGCGGCCGTGCCGGCCAGTTCAATGCGAAGCGTTCCATCCGGTCCCTGGGTGTAGCCGCGAAGACTCCCGAGCCACCCGAGCGGAAGGCCCGGCGATACGACGGCGCCGGTGTTTGTGACCAGAGAGGGCACGTTCCCCTGACCCTCAAGGGTTCCACCCTGAAAGAGCACGGCGTTCTGGTTGGAAAAGCTGGTGCCAGGCTGCAGGCGAGTGATGCCGGCCGTCTGGGTGTAATCACCCAGCGTCAGCCCGCCAATCACCACTTCGACCAGGCCAGAATTCATAAATGTGGCGCCTTCGCTCAGATTGAACGAGCCGAGGGATCGCAATGTTCCGGAGTTACTGAATGCACCGGGGCCGGCGGCGTTACCATCGGTCGCCTCCCAGAGGCCGACGTTGTGCAGGTTGAAGCCAGACTCGAGCGCAATGCCATAAAAATTGCTCCAGTGGAGCGTGCCGTAGTTCGTGATCGTATGGGCGCGGAACTCATTGAACCCGGATTCAATATGCATTTCGGCGGCGGGGGCGATGGCGGTCGAGCCGGTCCCTTCGACGATTCCGCCGTGTACCAGCAGGCGACGGCTGATGGTCAGGTCGGCGTCGTTGGCCAATCTGCCATTGGTGACCTCCAGCTCGGGGATGGTCATGGGCGCTTCCACGTTTAATGCACCGGATGATTGGAGCACTTTGCCGAGGCCCGAAACTGTCGTTCCTGGGCCGAACGTATACGCCATCGCAGTCGTGGCGCCCCGAAGATAGAGCACCGCGTTTTGCGCAATTTGAATTGGCCCGGTATTCAATCCGACGTGGGTGCTGCCCCTGACCTCGAGAGTGCCAGTTTGAATATCGAGGAAGCCGGCATTCAAGAACTGCAGATTCTCGATAACGAACGGCGCGGCCCCATCCTTGGTCAAAAGCGCGTTGTTCCGGAGAATCCCGAGCGCCGACGCATCCTCTCCGCCAATGCT
>Ga0190265_10002497_pt1 | contig 12349 bp, 5 predicted proteins | sample Popmic124T_FD_133135 | JGI IMG/M metagenome (GOLD analysis project Ga0190265, IMG submission 133135) | Populus adjacent soil microbial communities from riparian zone of Indian Creek, Utah, USA - 124 T | ecosystem: Environmental > Terrestrial > Soil > Riparian zone | place: USA: Utah | collected... | reverse complement strand
GACTTCTTCCCCGACGACTTCCTGCTCGTCATCGACGAGTCGCACCAGACGGTCCCGCAGATCGGCGCGATGTACGAGGGAGACGCCGCGCGCAAGCGCACCCTGGTCGACCACGGCTTCCGGCTGCCGTCGGCGATCGACAACCGGCCGCTGAAGTGGGAGGAGTTCGTGAAGCGGATCGGGCAGACCGTCTATCTGTCGGCCACCCCCGGGCCGTACGAACTCTCGCGGGGCGACGGTTACGTGGAGCAGGTGATCCGCCCGACCGGTCTCGTCGACCCCCAGGTCGTGGTGAAGTCCACCGAGGGCCAGATCGACGATCTGGTCCACGAGATCCGTACGCGCACGGAGAAGAACGAGAGGGTGCTGGTCACCACCCTCACCAAGAAGATGGCCGAGGATCTGACCGAGTATTTCCTCGAGCTGGGCATCCAGGTCAGGTATCTCCACAGCGACGTGGACACGCTGCGCCGCGTGGAGCTGCTGCGGGAGCTGCGCGCGGGTGAGTTCGACGTGCTGGTCGGGATCAACCTGCTGCGTGAGGGCCTGGACCTTCCCGAGGTCTCGCTCGTCGCCATCCTGGACGCCGACAAGGAGGGCTTCCTGCGCTCCGGTACGTCCCTGATCCAGACGATCGGCCGTGCGGCGCGAAACGTCTCCGGGGAGGTGCACATGTACGCCGACAAGGTCACTCCGGCCATGGAGAAGGCCATCGAGGAGACCAACCGCCGCCGCGAGAAGCAGATCGCCTACAACGAGGAACGCGGCCTCGACCCGGAGCCGCTGCGCAAGAAGATCGGCGACATCGTGGCCGACATCGCCCGCGAGGACATCGACACCGAGCAGCTGCTGGGCTCCGGATTCCGGCAGGAGAAGAAGGGCAGCGCGGCCGAGCGTACGGGCAAGGCGAAGGCTCCCACCCCGGCCAGGCCGGCGGGCCGGAAGCAGCGTGGCGGCACCGAGGTGCTCACGGACCGTCCCGCCGCCGAACTGGCCGAGATGATCGAGGAGATGACGGACCGTATGCGGGCCGCCGCGGCAGAGCTCCAGTTCGAGGTGGCGGCGCGGCTGCGTGACGAGGTGAAGGACCTGAAGAAGGAGCTGCGCCAGATGAAGGAGGCGGGTCTGAAGTAGTCGCTGTTACAGCGGCGGAGACGGTGATCCGGGCGGAGTGTTGCAAGAGCGACACAAAGGCGGTCGCCCTGACCGGGCCCTTCGCGCGCATGCGTAGGCTCGGAGCGTGACCGTCATCGGGAGCGACGATGGCGGCAGGAAGTCGAGAGGGGTACGCACGTGTCGGTGAACTTGTCCAAGGGACAGGCCATCAGTCTGCAGAAGAGCGACGGGGGCACTCTGTCGGCAGTGCGGATGGGACTCGGCTGGAAGGCTGCCCCGCGCCGGGGGCTCTTCGGCAAGCGCAGCAAGGAGATCGATCTCGACGCCTCTGCCGTGCTGTTCGCCGACAAGCAGCCCGTGGACGTCGTCTTCTTCCGCCACCTGGTCAGCGACGACGGTTCCGTCAAGCACACCGGTGACAACCTGGTCGGCGGAGCCGGGCAGGGCGGCGACGACGAGGCCATCATCGTGGACCTTCAGCGCGTCCCGGTCCACATCGACCAGATCGTCTTCACCGTCAACTCCTTCACGGGCCAGACCTTCGAAGAGGTGGAGAACGCCTTCTGCCGCCTTGTCGACGAGTCCAACGGCCAGGAGATGGCGCGCTACACGCTGACCGGCGGCGGCCAGTACACCGCTCAGATCATGGCCAAGGTCCACCGGCAGGGCAGCGGCTGGCAGATGACCGCCGTGGGCTCGCCGACCAACGGCCGTACCTTCCAGGACCTGATGCCGGCGATGGTGCCGCACCTCTGACCGGGGAAGCGGACGGCGCACAAGGCGAGTTGGCGAGCAGAACAGCGCGATAGGGGGCGGCGAAGATGGCTGTCGAGCTGGTCCGGGGGCAGAACCACCCATTGCCCGGAGCCCGTTTGGAGATCCGGGTGTCCGCGGCCAAGCCGGTCATCGCGGGGGCGACACTCAACGACGCGGACGGCCGGATGCGCGAGGCGGGGTGGATAGCTCATCCCGCAGAGCCACACCTTCCCGGACTTGAAGTCTCCCGCCAGGCCGCGGCGGACCACCGGCTCGCGGTGGACCTCGACGCGCTGCCCGGAGAAGTGCACCGGGTCAACTTGCTGCTCGCTCTGCCGACGGGGGTCGGCGGCCCGGTGAGCTTCGGCGCCGTCGCCGCCCCGTTCGTGGCCGTCACGGAGCTCGACGGCGGCGAGGTCGCGAGCTACAGGGCTGCCGGCCTCGACGCGGAGTCGGCCGTCGTCGCCCTGGAGCTGTACCGCAGAGAGGGCAGTTGGAAGGTCCGCGCCGTCGGACAGGGATATTCCGGAGGGCTTGCGGCGATGCTCGCCGACCAAGGGCTGCCCCGGGCGCAGGAGTTGGCCGCCACGATCAACGAGGCGGTGGCAGCGGGCGTGGCCCGCGCGGTTGCGGCGCCTCCGCCGCGTACGGACGAGGACCGGGCCCGGCGAGGAGCCACCGTCGGCGGCGCCCACGGTGTCGCAGGCGGCGCGGGAGCAGGAGCAGGGGCGGGCGGGGAAACGGGCGGGGCCCCGGGCCTGGGCACTCCGGACCGGAGCACTCCGGACCGGGGCGGCTCCGGCAGCATGCCGGGCGCGTCCGGCACGGAACCCCCGGCGCAGTTGCCGGCCCAGCCGGAGCCCGGTGACGGACGCATCAGCTATGAGCACCCCAACCGCTCTTCGTCGCCCCAGCCTTCGGGGCCGTCGCAGTCTTCGGGCCCTTCGCCTGCGGCAGACCCGCCGTCCACTCCCGGCGAGCCCGGAAGCGACGGTGCGTACGCACCCGTCGCCGGGGACGCCAACGGCTGGAGCATGGACGAGCGGCTCTACAACCAGATCTGGAACATGTTCGAGGACTTGGCCCGTACGGTCGCGGCCTACCGCTCCGCCGTCGACTTCGCAGAGTCGCGGATGGAACAGGAACTGGACAAGGTGCTCTCCGATCCGCGCAGCCGTGTCGGGCCCGCCGCCGACGCGGCGCGGAACGAGGCCCGCTCCAAGCACGCCCGGCTCGTCGAGCAGGCCCGCGCTGTGCTCGACCGGGACCTGGGGCAGCTCAAGGCAGAGGCCGATGTCGTCGAGCCCGCGCTGTCACCGGCCTACGCCCGCTGGGACAACCCGGTCTGGCATGCCTACTCGACGCCCATGGAGACGCCGATGGCGATGCGGCTCGGTGATCTCAGCCTCCCCGAGAGCATCGGCCTGCGGATCCCGATGCTGGTGCGCCTCCCGCTGGAGCGCGGCTTGTGGATCGACTGCGGCCGCGGCGGCTCCGAGGAGTCCTCCATCGTGAGCTCCGACGAGTTGCGCCGCCTCGCCGCCGAAACCGCGACGGCGATCGCCGCCCGGCTGGCGGCGGTCTACCCCGTCGACGACTTCACGCTCAACGTGATCGACCCGGCGGGTTCGGCCACGGCTGCGCTCGCGCCGCTGCTGGAGTCAGGCGTGCTGCGGGAGCCGCCCGCCGCCGGCGCCGCGGGTGTGAGCGCAATACTCGAAAAGCTCACCCAGCGCGTCGACTTGGTGCAGATGGCCGTGCGCAGCGGCGCCACCGACGCGCTGCCGCCCGACCTCGACACCGCCGAGCAGCTCCTCCTTGTGCACGACTTCCCGCACGGCTTCGACGACAGGGCCGTCACTCAGCTGCGTTATCTCGCCGATGAGGGACCTTCCGTCGGGGTCAGTCTGCTGATGGTCGCCGACCGTGAGGACGCCAGCGCGTACGGGCCGGTGCTCAGCCCGCTGTGGCGCGCTCTGATGCGCATCACGCCGGTCCCGGACGACCATCTGGCCGACCCCTGGGTCGGCCATCACTGGACGTACGAGCCGCCGTTGGTGCCCCGCGGAAGCCAGGTGCTGACGCAGGTGCTGCATCAGGTCGCGCAGGCGCGGCGTACGTACGGCGGTGGCTGACGGCTCACGGCTGACAGTTGCCGCGGCTGTGGCCGTACGGGCCGGGGCCGGCCGCCGCAAGGACTTACGGGGAGGCCGTCTCGACGCTCGTGCCCTTGCGCGGCGTTGGCGCTCTGACCAGCGAGTCTTTACGTTTCCTTGGTGTTGCTTTACTCTTCTTTTTGCGGAGGGGAGTATTCCCACCACCTCGCGGCGTGCTCGTCAGTACGGACCGGACATGACCGGTCCCGGGGCGCCGGTCCGGAAGCAGCGTCTGCGACGCTCCGGGCGGAAGAGACCTCCGGCCCCTGCGTACACGCGAGCCGGAGGATGCGTTCATGGATGTCTCCCTGAGTGTCTGGGTGCTGACCATTGTCGGTCTGTGCGCCCTGATCGCCGTCGACTTCTTCATCGGCGGCCGTAAGCCACACGAGGTCTCCCTCAAGGAGGCCGGAGTGTGGACCACGGTGTGGATCGTCCTCGCCGGGCTCTTCGGCGTCGGACTTCTGCTCTTCGGGAACGCGCAGGCGTCCGGGGAGTTCTTCGCCGGCTTCGTCACGGAGAAGTCGCTCAGCGTCGACAACCTCTTCGTCTTCGTCCTGATCATGGCGAAGTTCGCCGTGCCGACCATCTATCAGCAGCGTGTGCTGATGGTGGGTGTGCTGATCGCGCTCGTGCTCCGTGCCGCCTTCATCGCGGCGGGTGCCGCGATCATCTCGACCTTCTCCTGGGTCTTCTTCATCTTCGGCGCCTTCCTCATCTGGACGGCCTGGAAGCTGATCAAGGAGGCGCGCGAGGAGCACGAGGAGGAGGCGTACGAGGAGAACCGCTTCCTGAAGATGATCGAGCGGCGAGTCCCGTCCACCGAGCAGTACCACGGCACCAAGCTGTTCATCGTCGAGAACGGCAAGCGGCTGATGACGCCGATGCTGATCGTGATGCTGGCGATCGGTTCGACGGACGTGCTGTTCGCGCTCGACTCCATCCCGGCGATCTTCGGCCTGACCCAGGACCCGTACATCGTCTTCACCGCCAACGCGTTCGCGTTGATGGGCCTGCGCCAGCTGTACTTCCTCATCGGCGGTCTGCTGCGGAAGCTGGTGCACCTCTCCTACGGCCTGTCGGTCATCCTCGGCTTCATCGGCGTCAAGCTGGTGCTGCACGCGCTCCACGAGGCCGGTGTGCACGTGCCGGAGATCAGCATTCCGGTGTCCCTGGGCGTCATCTGCGCCGTCCTGGTCGTCACCACCATCACGAGCCTGGCCGCCTCCCGCAAGGCAGAGCGCGAGGAGCAGAGCGGCCGGGGCGGCGACAAGAAGAACGCGGACATCTGAGCGGTCGACCGGTCGCAGCGGTCGTCCAGGCCCTCCAGGTAGTCCAAGTGCCGGTGCTGCCCGAGCCGTTCGCGGCCCGGGCAGCACCGGCCGGATCGTTCACCGGGTGATCTTCACCTGCCTCTCCGTGCTCTCACCGTTGACCTGCACCGTGAGCGTGACGGTGCCGGGACGGTGAGCGGTCAGGGTGTTCGTGCGCGGATCGTACGAAGCGGAGCAGCGGCTTTCGGCATGGTGCGACGTGCTCCGGCCAGGGCTGCCGCTGACGCAGAGATTGCCTGAGCCGGACCAGTCCGCGCTCACAGGCCAGCCGACCGGCACCTTCCGCGCTGCCTCGCCCTCTCCTTGTGTGACGGTGGCCGCTGCCGGGGCCGACTTGCCCACCTCCAGCTCGCCGGGGGCCTTCAGCCCGAGGCTGTCCACATGCGCCCTCGTCTGGGCGGCTATCCAGTCGTGCCCGTGCCCGTGCGAGTGCCGCACGGAACCCTGGTCGACGCCGAGCATCGACCAGCCGGTGAAGCCCCCCTCGCCGGGCGGCGCGGCAGGCGCCTTCCCGGAGTTGCCGTTGACCAGATACGGGACTCCGTCGACCCGCGAGGCGTCGAAGACGCCCACGTGCGACCCGACGAAGGCCACACCCTTGCCCGTACGGGCGCGGAAGTCGCCCAGCCACTTCTCCAGCAGATCGGCCTCCATCCTGTCCGTGAGACTGCTCGCCTGCTGCCCCGTCGGATCGCGAGGCGGCACGTGCTGCACGACGGTCACGGACGAGACGGACGGGTCCTCGGCCGCCGCATCCAACTGCCGCCGCAGCTCCCGCAGTTGTGCGTATCCGCCGCCGCGGATCGTCAGCGAGGAGGTGTCCAGGGTGATGAACCGGCTGCCCTTGTGGTCGAACGTGCGCTGTGCCGGGCCGAATTCATCGACGAACCCGTCGATGCTGCCGCCCATCACCTCGTGGTTGCCCGGCACGTAGAACCAGTCGACGGCGTCCCCCAGTTCCTCCTCCAGCACTCGGCGGGCGAAGCCGAGGTCTCCCTTGGACCCCTCGTCGACCAGGTCGCCGTTGACGATGACGAAGTCGGGTCCGGCGGCCCGTATTTCGCGCAGGGTACGGCGCGCCTGCCGTACGACGGCACTGTCCGGATCGCGTGCCACGAACTGCGCGTCCGACATCACCGCGAAGCGCCAGTCACGTCCGGCGACGTCCGCCGCCGTCGAGATCAGCGGGTCCTGGGTACGGGCCGCAGCGGGCAGTTCCACATCGGGCGGGGTGCGGGCCACCAACTCGTCGATCACGACCTCACCGGTGTACTGCTCGGCGGGCCGGGTCTCGGCGAGGTAGAAGCGGTGCAGCCGCAGCGGATAGGTGACGCCTTCGGGGACGTCGAAGGTGACCTGCTGCCAGCCCTCCTCGGCGAGGTGCTCGCCGCGCAGCACCTGGTTGGTGCCGGCGGCGTCCTTCAGGTGCAGCGAGGGCCACGCGCCCTTGCCGTCACTCCTGACCCACATGGTGAAACCCTGCGGCTGCCCCGAAACGGGCACGTCCTGGGGCGGGGTGGCGTAGGCGGCGCGGGTGGCCGTGGACTGGCTGAAGTCGTAGGTCAGCTTCAGGCCGGTGCCTTCGTGGCCGCCCGGGTCCGCCGCCAGCGAGCCCCCGGCGCGTGCGGCGCTGAACTTCCACTCGGCCGCGTCCTCGAAACCGGCGACCTTCTGGTCGTGCAGCCCTACGGTCACTGCGAGTTGGGCGGTTCGGCCCTTGACCTTGACCGTGACGATGCCGGACGCCGAATCCTGACCGGGGCGGGCTCTCACCGTGAAACCGCCCTGTGCCGCGTCCGGTGAGATGACGAAGCGTGAACGGTCGTAGTCCAGACGGGCGTCGGCCGGATCCACGGGGGCGCTGGTGCCTTCTGCGTCGAAGCCGACCAGGCCGAAGGAGCCCTCCGCGCCGCCGTCCGCCAGGCCCACACGCTCATGTGTGGGCCGGATGCGGGCCAGTTCACCGATGACCGACAGCTCCGTGGAGCCATGGGCACGGCCCTGCCGGGCGGTGACATCGGTCGAGCCGGCACGGCGCGCGTGGAAGACGCCCGCATCATCGACCCGGCCGATACCGGACCGTTCCGTCGACCAGCGCGGGCTGCCCTCGGCCGGACCGTACGTCTCGTCGTACCCGGCAGCGGTCAACTTCCGCGTCAGCCCGGGGAATACGCGCTCCGGATGGCCGCCGGGCATGTTGTCGGCAGTGGGGGCGGACGCGGGGTCGGCAGCCGTCTCCACCCAGAAGCCCTTGAGACCGCCGCTGCCCTCCGGTGCCGTCAGCGCAAGCCCGTTGGGCACCTCACGCTCCTCCCCGTCGGAGGGGGCGTTCTCCAACTGCGGGCTCCGGGAGCCCGGTTCGCGTGCGAGCAGAGTGGAGGAGCCGCCACCGTCCAGATTGATGGCGTTGTACGCGCCCAAGTCCCGCATCATCAAAGCGAGTTCGGTGAGGGTGACACCACCCGACGCGGGCTGGCGGCCGTCCACCGTCATCACGTGCATCCGCGACCCGTCCTTGGAGAAGCCGACCGCGGTGCGCGGCGCCGTCGCGTTGTTGGGCCGGCCCTCCCAGTTCTGTGCCTGGCCGTCCACGACGAGCAGGCCCCGCCCGCCCACAGCGGTGCGCGGTACAGGACTGCCGTCGCCCGTACGCACGTGGTATTCGAGCGAGACCGGGTCGCCCTTCTCCAGCGTGCCCAGGGTCTTCGCTCCGGCATCGCGGCCGACGAGGACCGTCGCGCCCTTCGCGATCGGGCCTTCGCCGGGTTCGCCGGTGACCCCGGTGACACGTCCTTCCTCCAGCGTCACCTCGGCGGAGTCGGGGTCGCTGTCGGTGGTCAGGGCCCGGTCGGCCTTGCCCCACTGGGAGTTGTAGGCGCCGATGCCGTTCTCGGGCACATTGGCCGCGTTGTACGCGGACAGTGGCTCCTTGCCGCCGGGGAGGGTGAGGGTGCCCTCGAAGTAGAGGTCGAGGATGCGGCCCGCCGCCTCGGGGCCGAAGCCGAGCGACTCGCTGTTGCCCGCGGCGGGGGAGTGGGTGGCGCGGCCGTCTCTCACGCCGGGGCCGAGCGGTGCGCCGGTCTCGTCGATGTCGAAGAAGTCGGCGTTGAGGGCTGCGACGGTACGCCGCCCCTTGCCCGGGTCGTGCTCCTTGACCTGCTCGGTCACCGTCTTGGGGGCGGAGACTTCACCGGAGGAGAGGTAGTCGGCCCGCGTGCCTCCCGTACCGCTGCCGAGTTCGACGCTGAGGGCGTCTGCCCGCAGCCACTTGTCGGTCTCCAGCCGCTGGAAGGAAGTCAGCCGTGTGCCGGGGGCGACGGGGCGGCTGGTGCGTGACAGCTCCATTCCGTCGCCGTCGGGTATTCCGTTCGGGGTGGCGGAGGCTGCCGGCCGGGTGTGGTGCGGAGCTGCGGACAGTCGGTCTGAGTTCGAGGGCGCGGCCACGGCTGAAGTCGGTGCCTGACAGACGGTCAGGACAGAAAGAACGGCCACTGCGGGAAGCAGTGGCCGGGCGAGGACTCTTCGGCGTACGTGAACTCGTATCACAACATCCCCTACAAACACGGGAGTTTCATGCGCTATCTGCGCACACCGTGGCGAAGGGTCCCAGCGGTGACCGGTCTGCACCAGATGTCCGGACGAAACTCGGCGAAAAGAATCGACCGCCAACTCCTGTGGTTTCGCGCTCAGTTGGAGCCACAAAGAGGGAGAGGGGTAGCCGGGGGTGCGCGTGCCGGCTTCGGCAACGACGGCTACGCGGACCTCGTCGCCACCTCGTCCACGGCCACGGTGAACGGCAAGGACAGCATGGGGTGCTTGCGGTGGCCCACGGATCCGACGGCGACGTACAGCAGACGGCAACTCCCCCTGTACGTACAGGAGTTGCCGCCTCGCCCCGCTCAGCCAGCCTCAGCGCTTGCGGGTGGCCGGTGCCTTCACGGAAGCCTTCTTCGCGGGAGCCTTGGCCGTCCCGGTCTTCTTCCCAGGCGTCTTCCTGCCTGTGCCCGTGCCGCCGGCCGCCGTACCGGCCACCGGTGCTGCGTCGCTCACCCGGTCACCCAGCACGTCCCGCAGGAACTTCCCCGTGTGGCTCGCCGGGATGGCCGCGACCTGCTCGGGCGTTCCCTCGGCGACCACCAGACCGCCGCCGTAGCCGCCTTCCGGGCCCATGTCGACGACCCAGTCGGCCGTCTTGATGACGTCGAGGTTGTGCTCGATGACGATCACCGTGTTGCCCTTGTCGACCAGGCCGTCCAGCACCGCGATGAGCTTGCGGATGTCCTCGAAGTGCAGCCCCGTGGTGGGCTCGTCCAGCACGTACACCGTGCGGCCCGTGGACCGCTTCTGCAGCTCGCTCGCCAGCTTCACGCGCTGCGCCTCGCCACCGGAGAGCGTCGGTGCCGGCTGCCCGAGCCGGACGTAACCCAGCCCCACGTCGTTCAGCGTCCGCAGGTGCCGCGCGATGCCCGGGACAGCCTCGAAGAAGGCCAGTGCCTGCTCGATGGGCATGTCGAGCACCTCGGAGATGCTCTTGCCCTTGTAGTGGACCTCCAGCGTCTCCCGGTTGTAGCGCGCGCCATGGCAGACCTCGCACGGCACGAACACATCCGGCAGGAAGTTCATCTCGATCTTGATGGTGCCGTCACCCGAGCAGTTCTCGCACCGTCCGCCCTTGACGTTGAAGGAGAAGCGCCCCGGCTGGTAGCCGCGCACCTTCGCCTCCATCGTATCCGCGAAGAGCCGGCGCACATGATCGAAGACCCCTGTGTACGTCGCCGGGTTGGACCGCGGCGTACGGCCGATCGGCGACTGGTCCACATGCACGACCTTGTCCACCAGATCGTCTCCGTCGACCCGGGTGTGCCGGCCGGGCACCGACTTGGCGTTGGTCAACTCCCGGGCGAGGTGGGTGTAGAGGATGTCGTTGACGAGGGTGGACTTGCCCGAGCCGGACACGCCCGTCACCGCCGTGAGCACGCTGAGGGGGAAGGAGACGTCGATGTCGCGGAGGTTGTTCTCGCGGGCCCCGCGCACGGTCAGCTGCCGCTCCGGATCGGCCGGCCGGCGTACGTCCGGAAGTGGAATGTTCTTCTTCCCGACCAGATAGTCGGCGGTCACCGAGCCGGTGTTCTCCAGCAGTTCCTTGAGCGACCCGCTGTGCACGACGTTGCCGCCGTGCTCGCCCGCGCCCGGGCCGATGTCCACGACCCAGTCGGCTGCCTTGATCGTGTCCTCGTCGTGTTCGACGACGATCAGTGTGTTGCCCAGGTCGCGCAGCCGGACCAGGGTCTCGATCAGACGGTGGTTGTCCCGCTGGTGCAGCCCGATGGAGGGCTCGTCCAGCACGTACAGCACTCCCACCAGACCCGAACCGATCTGCGTCGCGAGCCGGATGCGCTGCGCCTCGCCGCCGGAGAGGCTGCCGGCGGCGCGGTTGAGCGTCAGATAGTCGAGGCCGACGTCGACCAGGAAGCGCAGCCGCTCGTTGACCTCCTTGAGCACCCGCTCCGCGATGGTCTTGTCCCGGTCGTTCAGCGTCAACTCCCGGAGGAACTCCGCGCATTCGCTGATCGACATCGCGGAGATCTCCGCGATGGACTTCCCCTGCATCGTCACCGCGAGCACGATCGGCTTCAGCCGCGTGCCCTCGCACGTCGGGCAGGGCACCTCGCGCATGTACCCCTCGAAGCGTTCCCGGCTGCTGTCGGTCTCCGCCTCCTGGTGACGGCGCTTGACGAAGGGCACGACGCCCTCGAACGCGGTGGTGTAGGCCCGCTCACGGCCGTACCGGTTGCGGTAGCGCACCTCGATCTGCGTCTTGTGCCCGTACAGCAGGGCCTTCTTGGCGCGCTGCGGCAGTCCGGCCCACGGGATGTCCGTACGGAAGCCGAGCGCGTCCGCGAGCGCGCCGATCAGACGGCCGAAGTAGTCCCGCGTGTGGCCGTGCGACCAGGGGTGCAGTGCGCCCTCGTCGAACGACTTGTCCTCGTCCGGGACGATCAGCTCGGGATCGACCTCCATGCGGGTGCCGATACCGGTGCAGTCGGGGCAGGCGCCGAAGGGGGAGTTGAAGGAGAAGGTGCGCGGCTCCAGCTCCTCGAAGGACAGGTCGTCGTACGGGCAGTAGAGGTGCTCGGAGAACATCCGCTCGCGCTGCGGGTCGTCCTCGTCCAGATCGACGAAGTCGAGGATCACCATGCCGCCGGACAGGCCGAGCGCGGTCTCGACGGAGTCCGTCAGCCGCCGCTTGGCGCCCTCCTTGACCGTGAGGCGGTCGATGACCACCTCGATCGTGTGCTTCTCCTGCTTCTTCAGCTTCGGCGGTTCGGACAGCTGAATCGTCTGTCCGTCGACGCGCGCCCTGCTGTAGCCCTTCGTCTGCAGTTCGTTGAAGAGATCGACGAACTCGCCCTTGCGCTCCCGCGCGAGCGGGGACAGCACCTGGAACCGGCTGCCCGGCTCCAGGCCCAGCACCTTGTCCACGATCGCCTGCGGAGACTGACGGGCGATGGGCCGCCCGCACTCCGGGCAGTGCGGCTTGCCGATACGGGCGAAGAGCAGCCGCAGATAGTCGTAGACCTCGGTGATGGTGCCGACCGTCGAACGCGGATTGCGTGAGGTCGACTTCTGGTCGATGGAGACGGCGGGGGACAGGCCCTCGATGAAGTCCACATCGGGCTTGTCCATCTGGCCGAGGAACTGCCGGGCGTATGCGGAAAGCGACTCGACGTAGCGGCGCTGGCCCTCCGCGAAGATGGTGTCGAACGCGAGCGACGACTTGCCCGAGCCCGACAGGCCGGTGAAGACGATGAGCGAGTCGCGCGGAAGGTCGATCGAGACATTCCGCAGGTTGTGCTCGCGAGCGCCACGGACGAGAAGACGGTCGGCCACGCCGGAAGGCACCTTTCGTGTGAGGAAGAGGGGCATCCTCGGGTGGTGCTGCGGGAGCCCCCGTCATCAAGAGTATGGCGGCTGACGCCGGAGTGT
>Ga0190265_10002496_pt1 | contig 12352 bp, 9 predicted proteins | sample Popmic124T_FD_133135 | JGI IMG/M metagenome (GOLD analysis project Ga0190265, IMG submission 133135) | Populus adjacent soil microbial communities from riparian zone of Indian Creek, Utah, USA - 124 T | ecosystem: Environmental > Terrestrial > Soil > Riparian zone | place: USA: Utah | collected... | reverse complement strand
TTGCGGGCGCTTCAACCCGAGCAACCCGAAGATGTTTCACGAGGGGTTGATGGTCGGACGCTCGAGCGACGAGAGCGCCGCGCAGAACTATTCGGCGATTAAGAAAGTGATGGCGGAAATCGTCAAGTTCGCCAACGAGAAGGGCGAGAAGACGATTTTCGATCTGAAGGAAAAGAAGGCCGGCGAGGCGAGCATCACGTCGATTCACATTCCGGAAGGCGAGGGCTTTTCGATCAACGTGGCGCATCAGGACGACATGATTTTCATCAACTTCGGCTCTTCCGGCTTGCTCGACGACGCGCTGTCGCTGATGGGCGAGGGCGGCTCGGCCAAATCGATGGTGAAGAGCGCGCGGTTTCAGGTGGCATTCGATCAACTGCCCCCCGCCGAAGATTCGATCGTATTTTTCGACGTGAATCGGATGATGGGCGCGTTTCGAAGCATGATGGATAGCATCTCCAAGCTAGAGGCGGCGGAGAAGCCAGCCATCGCCAGGAAGCCGGAGGCTTCGGAGGCTGACTCCGAAAGCTCAGACGAGGCCGAGGGCGATGGGGCTGAAGCCGAGGATGGGCCGGGCGAAGCACAGCAGGCCATGAACATCGTCAACAAACTGATCGATGATCTGTCCGTCGTCGATTACATCGCCGAGAGCGAGCGAACCGAAGGGTATCGCGTATTTACTGATTCGATCACGACGCTGAAGGCTTCCGCCAAGTCGTCGCCGTTTTACGGCATCCTCACCAGCGGCAAGCCCAGCGCCGATTTCGCCCGCTTCATTCCGAAGGAGGCAACGTCCTTTTCGGTGTCGAGCGGCCTCGACCTGACCCAGCTCTATCAATACGGAATCAATTTCGTCGAGAAAAACGTTCCCGAAGGCAAGGGAATGATCCAGCAATGGAACGAGATGCAGCGCGGCCACCTGGGCTTGGATATTGAAAAAGACGTTCTCGCGTTGTTTGAAGGCTCGACCTCCAGCTTCGCGATGGGCGATCAGTGGGCTCTGCTCTGCAAGGTGACCGACTCGGAAAAGACCGACAAGCAGCTTGACCGCCTCTTCAAGACCGTCAACGAGATGCTGGGCAAGGACAACGCCCTGATGATCTCGCCGGTCAAGGTCGGCGAGAAGACTGAGTTCCGGCAAATCTCCCACCCCATGATGATGATGATGGGTGGGTTTTCGCCTCCGGTCATTGGGTGTGCTGAAGGTCATCTGATCCTCGGCTCCTCTGCCAAACTGGTGAAGACGTGTCTGAACACGGTTGCGGGCAAGCATGACAACATCACCACCCAGGAGCGGTGGAAGAAAGAGGCATTGGTGCCAAATGGAAAGGTCACGGCGATTTCTTACACCGATGAGTCGAACATGGGCCGCGAGCTTCAGCAGATGATCGGCGGCCTGTCGATGGGTCTCGGCATGATGGGCATGTTCATGGGCGACGCGCCGCCGGAGATGAAGAGCCTGATGACGGCGCTGCCGCCGATTCTTGCGAAGCTGGGTCCGGTGGCAGGCGAGCTCGATTTCTTCAAGTCCCACGCATCATACGACACATTCGAAGGTGACAAGTGGGTGTCGCACACGGTTCAGAATTACAAGAGCCCGAGCGAGCGGCCGGCCCACGACAAGGAAGATTCAAGCGGCGACGCGGGAGAAGACGCTGGGGAAGCGGGCTCCGAATCCGAAGATCGCCCCTAGGCCTATCGCTGACAATCAAGCCAAATGCGTGGCATGTGCAGGCGACAAGTCGCCCGCACGTGCCACGCCGCTTTTTTGAGGTCGAAGGGATTGGCCAGCGCGGCTACGGAGTCGCTGAATATTCCTGGCGGTACCATTCGAAAGCGCGTTGAATTCCGTCTTTGAATGCTACTTCCGGCTTCCATCCCAGCAGCGCGCGAGTGTATTCACACCGCACATGTTGCGGCAGACCGGTGAGCGCGATGGACGCCCGCCGTATGGCCGCCTGGCGAGGCCCCTTGCGAATGACGTATTCGCCCAGCCAACCGAAAAAGAACGCAGCCCAATAGGGAATGTGCTTCTTGACGCGGGGAATGCCGAGGCCGTCCGCCATCGCGTCGAAGTATTCGCGCTGGGTGACGTGCTCGTCCCCGGCAGCGATGAGAATCTGCCGCGCCGCGGCCGGCGCGCTACCCGCCAGTGCGATGGCGCGGACCGCGTCCTTCACGTAGGTGAATGCCATTTCATTGGCACCCGATCCGACGATGGCCATGGTGCTGTCGCGCAGGGCCGGCTCGACGTGCGTTTTCATGGTCCGATTGCGGGGGCCGTAGAGATAGCCCAGCCGGACGATGACCCATTCCATTTCCGGCGGGCATTGCGAGCGCACGATCTCCTCGGCTCGGAGCTTGGCCCGACCATACGGAAACCAGTGCGGCGGCATCGGCGTCGGTGTGAACTCGTCGAGGATCTCGCCGCCGGCGAACAGCTTCGGGTGATAAACGCCGCAGGAGCTGACGTGAACGAACCGCTTCACCCCCGCTTCCGACGCCGCGTCAAGAAGCCTTGCCGTGCCCTCCACCGTGGTTTTCTGAAATTCCTCCTCAGTTCCAACGATCTCGACGCGGGCGGCGGAGTGATATACCACCTCGCGATCCTGACAGGCACGGCGCAAGGAATCCAATTCATCCAAATCGGCCAGGACGGATTGGGCGCCGAACGACTCAACCTGGGACCGCTTGGAATCCGAGCGAACGATGGCGCGCACGTCGTCGCCGCGGGAGCGCAAATCTTCGATCAGATGACTGCCGACGAATCCCGTGCCCCCAGTGACAAGCGATTTCATTCGGGAAGTAATAAGTCAGAATCCGGAAAGACGAAAGCGATGTGAGCCCATGTGTGAGCAATTATCGAGTGACGTTTACGCAGCCTGGCCCGGCCACTTCGGAATCCAGCGATGGACGCGATTGCAATAGTCGATGTAGGACTGGCCGAAGCGATTGCGCAGCCGCGGTTCCTCCATGAGCGTCACCTGGTACTGAGCGAAGAGAATTCCAAGAAGCACAAGGACGAGAATTCCCATTGAGCCAAGATAAATTCCTTCGCCGACCACCGCTGTGATAAGACTGATCACGACAGGGTTTCGCACCCAGCGATAGGGGCCGGTCGCGACGAAGACCTTGGGCGGATCGAATTCGACGTGCGGTCCCTTGCCGAAACCGATCAACCAGGCCGAGCAAAAAACGTAGGCGGCGATGCCGATTGCGAATATCGCGGCGCCAAGGAGCATCCGAAAGCTGATCCAGAATTCGCGGATGTGAATTGAAAAGGAACCTGAGTTCCCCAGAATCTTCTCGCCGACGAAATAGAACAGTGAGGGAACAACACCGAGAATCAGAATTAGAAACCCGAGCGTATAGACCACACCTTTCATCGCGAAAGGCTTGTGGGCGACGCCGGGCGAGACCGCTCCGCGCGGGTCAAATTCGGAAGGTGCTGATGCGATGGCCGTTTCGCTCCGCGTATCGCCTACCATCGGACCGCGAAACCTGCTGTCATCCACTTGCTGGATTCGACGGCATGCACGACCGCCAGCTCGCCGGGCTTGATCTCGCCCTCACGCACCATCTGGTCGAAATGCAGCAGGGTGGCCGAGCCGCCGCAGTAGCCGATTTTGTTGCTGCGGAACTTGATCTTGTCGCGCGTAATGTTCAGGCGATCGAGAAACGCCGGAATGTGATCTTCGTATAGCTGCGTCGTGGGGATTGACACGACGTAGTGATCGACGCTCCCGGGTTCGATGCCCATGCGCTTGGTGAAATTCACCAGGCCCTGGAGGAGCAGGGGCGCCGCATTGTCGTTGACCGCGGTGAAATCCTGCCAGAGGTGGTGCAGGCCGGCCTCGTACAATTCCGGAATCTGCTGACATGACTTCATCAGGTCGGCCGCGGCGCCGCCGGCGGTCATGCCCGACGGGCGGCCCGCACCGACGGATTCGACGAAGGTGTCCAGCACGCGATGCGAATTATCCTTTTCATCGGTGGCCTTCAGGACGACGGCGCCCGCGCCGTCGGCGAGAATCCACCGCAGCGCCGCATGAACCTTGTCGATCTTGGGCTGGTTGAAATAGCACGATCGAAGATAAATCGACGAAAGCTGGCTATAGCAAACCAGCGCGGTCTTATATCGCCCGGAGCGGATTGCGTCGAAAGCGATCTGCATGCTCTTGCCGACGCCTGAGCAGTTGGAGTGAATCTCCATTTCGGCGCAGGCCTGAATCGCCAATCGCTCCTGAAGGAGTGCGCTGGTCGGCGGAGTGCTTTGATCGTACGAGGGGCACGAAATGAGCAGCAGGTCGATTTCCTGCGCTTCCATGTCCGCCATTTCAAGGGCTTTGCGCGCTGCCTGCTCCGCCAACATGCTGAAGTTGTAGGTCATGTCGCCCGTTTCCGGGTCGACGGCGAAATGGCGGGTTTCGACGCCGCCGCGATCCAGCATCTTCTGGCCGAGGTTGCCGACGAAGCTCTTCACCTTGGCGGGTGCGTTGTCGAGAGGCCCCAGGATGGCTTCGACGCGATCATTTGGAATCGGCGGTCCGGGAAGAAAACTGCCCGTTCCGACAATTTTGACAGGAATCAGTGACAATGACATACATCTCCCAAGGTTCTGGCGTCGCCCGATGCGAGTCATGTTCCCGGACACGCGAGGTCAATTAACGACACGGCGCGCGACGCCCGGGATGCGGACGCCAAACCGTGAATCATAGCGGCCTAACGCGGGTCGGGGGAGTCCTCACGGACCGCGCCGGCAAAATTGCCCCGTCATTTCCGACGGGGAAATGATACCCTCGGACTGATCCGACGCAACAGAACGAATTATCGAGGCGAGGAGTCGTGTTAGCTTATTGGAGAACATTAGTTATGTACATCGTACTTTTCCATTCGATTCAGAAAAACCGTGAAAAAATTGATTATTTCGGGGCAATCCGCTTCGGTGATCGCCTTGCAGCGCGGCGGTGGTTCGTATGAAATCGCTCGCGCATGAATCTAAGCTGGACACACATCCGCATTATTCCCGCCTCCCCCTTCAAGACCGCCAAGGCCGTTCGAACGGAAAAGCAGACCCTCTGGGTTCGGATTGAGCACGCGGGCGTGACCGGTTGGGGCGAGGCCGTCCCGATGGACACGTACGGCCAGACGCTCGAATCGGCGGAGTCGGCGCTGCGGACCATTACCGAGTTGCTGAGGGAGCGTGATCCGCACGCGATCGAGGAGATCATCGCGCTATTGACGGGACGATTTGACGGTGAGCTCGCGACCGTTTCTGCCATAGACGCGGCACTTCACGACTGGATCGGGAAACGCTACGAAATCCCCACCGTGCGATGGTTGGGCCTCGAATCACCGCATACGGCGCTTACCTCATTCACCATCGGAATCGACACGCCCGAAATAATCGCTGCCAAAGTTCGCGCGGCCGACGCATTTCCGATTCTGAAAGTGAAAGTCGGGACGCCCGAGGGCGATGCGGCGCTGAAGGTCATTCGCGAAATCGCGCCTCGAAAGACCGTTCGGGTGGATGCAAACCAGGGCTGGACCGTCGAGCAGGCCCTCGAAAACCTCCCGCGGCTCAAAGACCTCGGCGTCGAGTTTGTCGAACAGCCCGTCGCCGCCGGCGACCTTGATGGACTTCGCAGGCTCAAGCAAGCGAACATCCTTCCGATCATCGCGGACGAAAGCTGCGTGCGCCCGGCCGATGTCGTTCGACTCGCGGGTTGCGTCGATGGAATCAACATCAAGCTCGGAAAGTGCGGCGGCATCCGCGAGGCGATCAAGATGATCCATCTCGCCCGTGGATTGGGCATGAAAGTCATGTTGGGCTGCATGATCGAGAGTTCCCTCGGCATCGCCGCTGCCGCCCAGCTCGCGTCGCTTGCAGATTGGCTCGACCTCGACGGCTATCTCTTGATCCGTGAAGATCCCTTCATGGGACTTGGCGGGGCGGCGGGTCGCCTGTCGATCGGTGGGGGACCAGGCCTGGGGGTTCTGCCTTCTTCAGCAAATCCCTGAAGATCCCCATTATTGGCGGCGCCTGGCTCCGTCCTTGCGAATTCCAGAGGCGTTCCATCGGTTTCAACCGCTTTTTTCCAGGCCGACAGTTGACTGACTCCTTATTGAGGCAACAATAAGGAGGACGAAGCTTGGATATTCCGGAGCGATCTCACCGCCGCTCCAGCCTCGACAGGTCACCACCCGCCACCTAAGGCACTGGTTTCGCTGTACATCCGCATCGTCCCCTCCTCGCGGAGAGAGTCGTCGTCTTGCACCACGCGCCCGCAGTGTTTCTCCGCCGAAAAGGCCTGCGCCAATTCCGCGCCGGGCGATTCTCACCACTCATGTCCGGCGACCGCCTCGCGGAATTTCAGGAGGTTTGTTGATGAGTCCTTTCGATGGAGGCCGCCCCGACACGGGGGCGAGGGAGCAATCACCGCGCTTGAGCTACAAGTTTCAGCGCCTTCGGGAGCAAATCCGCGCCGCGATCGTCGGGGGAGAATTCTCCCAGCGGCTGCCCGGCGAACGCGAGCTTGGCCGACGCTTCAACGCCAACGCCAAAACGATAAACAAGGCGCTCTGCGACCTGAGCAGTGAAGGGTTGCTGGTTCGTCAAATCGGCCGCGGCACCTTCATCGCCGACAGCGCCGGTGAGGCTCGGCGTCAAAAATCGCTAAGCCTGATTGCCTTCATGCCCTCGGCCGGCGCGGAGACGCAGTTGCAGAAGCGACTGTATGAGGCGGTGCTCGCCGAGAGTCTTCAGCGTCGTTGCACGCTCGAGCGGATTGAGTATGGCTCTTCGAGCGACGGGCGCGTTGACATCGCGGACTGGCCGGCGCCATGCCGGCGCATGACGCAGGGGTTGTTGTTTATTCCGTCGTCGCCGCTAAATGGCAGAACGGGGATGCCCGGCGAATCGTTGTGGCTTGAAGCCCATCGCCGACGTGTGCCGGCGGTGATGCTGGGCGCCTGTGCGTCGCCGGCGAAATCTCATGTCGTCGTGCCGGATTTCGTCGACGCGGGGTTTCGTCTCGCCGAGCACCTGTTTCGCCTCGATTGCGAATCGGCGGTCGCCATCTTCGGGCATGAAACCGTGGAGATTACCTCGGTTCTGAGCGGCTGCCGGACCGCGGCGGCGCGGGATGGCGCTGCGATTCACGCCTGCTCGCTCCGCAACGCCCACGGCAATGGCGTCTCGACGTTGTCGTGCATCGATGCCTGCGTGCGAAAAGCAGCAGGCGCGCGCAACGGACGCTCTGGTCCGATGACCGGCGTGATCCTGATCGGACTCGAGGCCCTGCGCTTCGCCCGCGCGAACGATCAATTGTCCCGGCGGTGGCGCGAGGGTGAAATCGCGTTCGTCACGCTGCTGGACCCCGGCGACACGCTGGCGGCCGACATGGGAATGACTTCCTATGAAGTGCCGATTGATCGAATAGCGGCATGGGGACTTCAACTCGTATCTGAAACGACGTCCGGCCAGCGGCCCGTCGAGGTGCTGATCCCAGGTGAGTTGAAGCTTAGAAACTCGATCGCCGCGGAGGCCCCGCGCGGCCACGATCTGGGGGGGCGGCACGCGATTCCAAATCGATTGCGATCTGAAATCGTTATTTGATCGGACGAAAGAATATCCCGCGTGGAGTGGGGTCTTTTCTCCGTGGAGGTGGAATGGTTGGCCCCGCTCGGCCCAGCGCCGTGGCGGGGCTTTTTTTTAGCCAAAAAGCCGGCCATTGCGAGATTGGCGAACATTGGCCATAATGATGGGTCGTTCGACAAGTTCATCGCGCTATTCCGTCCAGCACTCGGAAGGATAAGAGGTCCATGGGAGCCACGCTCGAGGCGCTGCACCGCCTACAGGAAGTGGAAACGCAAATCGCCGAGATCCAGAGCGGCATCGACCGAAAAGTTCGCGCCTGCACCCGTCAGAAACAGAAGATCGCCGAAGTCGATGCGCGGCTTACCGCACAAGAGCAGCAGATTCGCGCCGACCAGATGGAGGCCGACCGGCTGAACCTCGACGCCAAAACCGCCGAAGCCGAGATCGAAAAATACCGGGCCGCACTGAACACTTCCAAATCTCAAAAAGAATATTCCGCCGTACTGACGCAGCTCAACACCTACAAGGCGGACAACAGCAAGGTCGAAGACAAGGTCCTCGGGCTGTTCACGCAAATCGATGAGAAGAAAAATCAGCTTGGCGCGATTCGCGAGGAGCGCGCCAAAGAGGTCGCTCGGCTCGCCGAATTCCAGGCGGAAGTCGATGACGCCCGGCAGCGCTGCAAGGACCGGCTCGCCAAGCTGATGTCGCGGCGCAAGGAAGCGGCCACCGAGGTCCCTCACAAGCTGTTGGACATGTTCACCCGCGTCGCCGGGGCGAACGAGGGCGAAGCGATGGCGGCCGTCGTTCGCACGCACCCGCGGCGCGAGGAGTTTGCCTGCGAAGGGTGCAACATGTCGATCACCATCGAGCAGGTCAACGCGATTCTCTCGCGCGACGAACCCGTGCTTTGCAACGTCTGCGGCAGAATCCTCTACGCGCGGACGGCGAGCATGGCGACTTCCTGATCGTTCTCGTTTTCAGTCGATGACATGGGCCCGATGAAGCTGATTATCAATGTCGATGGCGGAGCGCGGGGCAACCCGGGACCGGGCGGCTCGGGCGTGGTGATCCGCGATGCCGATGAGACCCTCTGGTTCGAGGGCGGGTTTTTTCTCGGCCGCGTGACGAACAATCAGGCTGAATACTCGGGGCTGCTCAAGGCGCTGCAGTTTGCCGGGCGGCTCAACCCTGACGAAATTCAGATCTATTCCGACAGCGAGCTGCTGGTGAAGCAGATTCGCGGCGACTATCGCGTGAAGAACGAGGGGCTGAAGGTTCTATATGACGACGCCGTGTCAGCCCTGGGCAAGTTCAAGAAATGGCGCATCGACCACGTCCGCCGCGAAGCTAATCGCGAGGCTGACAAACTGGCCAATGCGGCGATGGACGCATCTTCAGACGTGATCCGCACCGCACTCCCGGGCGCCTGACTTGACAAAAGAAGCGATGGAAGCGGCCAGCGCGTTTAAACGGCCACGCGTTGACTCTAAACACCCAGCAGCGCACGGACGAACGGGCCGACGTCCAGACCGTCGACCGCTCCGTCACAGCTCAGGTCGGCCTCATCGAGATGCCCGGCATCGGTGTCGAGTCCGAGGAGGGTGTCAACGAATATCGGGACATCGTCATCGTCAACGAAGCCGTCGCCGTTTAGATCTCCGTCGCCGCAGATGTGGCGGAAAAGAAAGTATGCAGGACCGAGCAACCCACCAGAAGCCGGGAAGACGAAGGGGCCGATCAATGCTCCGCTGGCTCCGTCATACTTCATAATGGAATGGCTATTGAAGCTACTGACATAGAGATGCGCGTCCGGACCGAAAGCCAGGCCGACCGGCGAAACCAGGAGGCTTGTTCCGGTGGCGACGAACACGTCGATGAACACCCCGGTCTGACCATCAAATCGAAGCACGCTGGACGTCTCGCTGCTGACCACATAGAGGTTCGAGTCCGGACCGAAGGTCAGGCCGTACGGCGACGCGAGCCCGTTTCCTGAAGCAAAGACGTCGATGAAATCTCCGGTCGTGCCGTCGTAACGCAGAATAAGATTGTTGCCAAAACTGCTGACGTAGAGATGACCGTCGGGACCAAAGGTCAGACCGAAGGCGCCATTGAGCGGGCCGCCGCTGGTGAAGGCCCCCATGAACGCCCCTGTGACGCCGTTGTAGCGCAGGATCGCGGTGTTGGCATCGCCCACATAGAGATGACCGTCGGGGCCGAAGATCGCGGACTGTGGAAAATCCATGCCCCCGCCGCTGGCGAACGTGCCCTGGGCAGCGCCGGAATCGGCGTCGTAGCGGCGAACGGAATCTGTCAGCGAGCTACAGACGTAGATATTCTCGTCGGCCCCCAGGGCAATGCCGATCGGAAACAGGAGTCCTGAATTGGCGGGGACCAGGGCATCGATGAATGCGCCGGTCTGACCGTCGAAGCGGAGAACGCGGTTGCTGGCCATGCTCGTGACGAGCAGGTCGTATCCACCCCGTGCCGCGGATGGCAAAATCGCCAATAAGACGGCGATGAAGACGCCTGAGCTGACAAGTTGATTTCGAGGATATCGGCGACGATCAGAACTGCACAATGAAACCACGGTGAAACGTCCTCTAAGAACTTAAACGCGTCGGGGGCGTCGGCGCAGAATCCCGAGCGCCAGAACCCCCATGAGAATTGTGCTGGGCTCAGGTAGGATTATGATGGTCGCCGAACCCAGCGTGCCGGTTACATCCAGACCGGCCATTTCTCCATCCTGTACTCTGGTTTGCGAAAAATTACCGAAGGTGGCCAGCATGTCCAGCTCTGTGCCCGGCGTCAGAGCAAGGGCGTCGAAAGTGAACGTGGTGACCAGAAGGCCGGCCGGGGTCGCGAAGGCCGGATCAGCCGGCGGGAAATCGCGGAACGCGCGATAGAACGCGTTGCCGTCAGCAAATGTTCCATTCACGTCGTCCCCGGCGGAGTCATCAGGAAAAGTGGACTCCGACCAGGCATAGGGCCCGTTATTATTCAGGCCGGTCAACTGAATGAAGGCGGGGTCCCAATCCATGATCAGGTCGATGCTGGCAATCGACTGGTCGCTCAAGTCGTCGGAGACGGCATAGAACCCGACATCAAATGAGTCGCCGACATTCACCACCTGAACGAAGGGACGAAATTCAAGGTTGATCGAGGCGTGCGAAGTTGCGCTCGAGGCCATCGAGAGCGCCGTACCTACAAGCGCGGCCAACACAAAGTGTCGCTGAAACATTGCTTCTTTCCTCCCGTTCGAGTGATGAATTCTAAGTATCGCGGCTTCTTTTTTTCCGCCCCGATTGACCGGCGTATGGTAAGGCATTCTGGTTCTGATTGCAAGCTGATAATAAAAGAAAGGGGCGCGCCGAAAGCATATTTCGGCGCGCCCCTAGGAAGTCGATCCTTCAAATACTACATGAGTTATCGCCTTCGCGCGGGAGTCGTGGGCGGAGTCGATTCCTCCTGCACTTGCACACCCGGCGTCACGCGGCGCGTCTTGGGTCTGACGCCCTGCATCCAGAGGGTCCTGTCAACCAGGTTGAACTGCCCGTCATGGTTGAGGTCCATGACCGCCAGCTCGCCCATCCCGCGGACGACCAGGTCGTTGACGCTGATCGCCGTGATCGGGGCGTCCCCGTAGTTTCCACCAGGCGAATCATCACTGGCGATGATGGTCGTCGAGCTGCCATCGCAGTTGTTTTCGCGGATCTGGAGGAAGTTGATGCCGATGTAGCCGAAATCGAAGCTGTCCACGAATCCGCTGCCGTCGATATCGGGATGGCGGAACGGCGGAACCTGGGCGCAGGTGGTGCTTGCACCGCCGGGCGCCAGAGCGAGATCGTGCAGGCTGTAGATGCCGAAGTCCAGAATATCAATGAACTTGTCATCGTTGAGGTTGCCGCCGATCAATTGGTTGTTGCCGTTCGCTGTAGTGAACTCCGCCACATATTGCGTGCCGACGGTCGGCAACGGACTGATCGTCCGCCTCAGGGTGTGCAGCCTGTCTCGGGCCGTGATGCAGGTGTACGGGCCGCACGGCACTTCCAGCGTTTCCGGCGCCATGTTGCCCGCCGTAAACGTAAAGATCTGGGCCGTCGAGTGCGTCATCACTGCGCCGTTCCACAACTCAAAGGTGATGCAGCGTGTGTACGTCCCGGGGTTCATGACGCCGCCGCCCAGTTCCACGTCGACGACCAGGTCGTTGAAATCGCTCACCGTGACGGTAAACGTGGAGGTACTGAAATTGCCGCAGTCGTCCGTCGCCGTAATGGTGACGGTCGTATCGCCATTCGGGAACGTCGATCCGCTCGGTGGGCTGGCAACCACTGTCGGCGTCGAATCGCAGTTATCCGTGGCCGGCAGCAGATCGAACGTCACCACCGCCGTGCAGACACCCGCGTCCGCATTGACCACGATATCGTCATGTCTGACGCCGTTCACAAGCCGGGCGTTGTCGAACGCCAGGGTGCTGAACTCGTTGAAGTCGAACCATCCGTAACGGTTTCCGCCAATCAGGCCGATGAGGTCGGCCGGGTTGCTCCGTGTCCAGGAGTTCACCAACACGTTCGCACTGTCATAGATACGCATGTCCACTGCGAGCACGCCCGCATTGTTATAGAACCGATGCGTAAACTTATACCAACCGGTCGTTGAAATCGCGATTGGGCCCATGGCCGGGTTCTTCGCAAAGGCGCTTCCCGGCTGGCTGTTATTGCTCGCGCTAATCACGAACCGATTTGTATTCGG
>Ga0190265_10002495_pt1 | contig 12354 bp, 8 predicted proteins | sample Popmic124T_FD_133135 | JGI IMG/M metagenome (GOLD analysis project Ga0190265, IMG submission 133135) | Populus adjacent soil microbial communities from riparian zone of Indian Creek, Utah, USA - 124 T | ecosystem: Environmental > Terrestrial > Soil > Riparian zone | place: USA: Utah | collected... | reverse complement strand
TTCTGGTGTTGACGCCTTCTCTGTGCCGCCGTTGTGAAAGGGGGTGGGTGAGGGCGGCGCTTGCCGCGCACCGATCCGAGTGGCGGAGGGCGCCGGGCGGTTCGCGTATGTCGTGAGGATGCTGGTGCGGCTGCCGGTTCCTGTGTTCAGGCTGCGGATGGGGCGGGAGTGGTTCGTCGAAGCCGGCGGTGCGGCTGTTTCCGAGGGGGCCGTCGACATCTTTCGTTCCGCCTCGTAGGCGTCAGATGGCGGGTTTGATCGACGAGACGTACGCGTCGAATTCCTCGGTCGTCATGCCCGTGGGCGGGAAGAACGGGACCTCGCCCGTCTTGGGGACGATGACCACCCGTGTGAAGGGCGCCTTCGCGGAGTCGCCGGTGTCGGTGTGTTCCTGGGAGTCGAAACGGACCGTCCAGGCCCAGGGGTATTCCTCGGTCAGGCCGGGCTCCAGGACGATCGTGATCGGGTCGTCGGCGTAGACGCCGTCAAGGAATCGCTGTGCTGCGTGGTGGGCTTCGCTCTGCGACAACATCGTTCGTCCAGTACTTTCCGGCTCATGGGGCAGGGCCTGGTCAGGACCTTTTTCCGTTACGGAGTGTGTCCGTCGCCGATGCTTTCACGCCGGTCTCAGTACTTGAGGGACTTGCGCCGGCGTCATCGCCGGCGGCGTCCGCCTCCGCCCGCTGTGTACGCGTCCGCCGTCGCCGTGTCCGGGACGATTCCCTTCACCGGCGGCAGCACCCTGCAGTCCTTGCTGCCGGCGTTGAGCGCCACCCCGCAGGGCTGTCCCGCGGCCGGTATGACGGAGTCGAGGAGCCGCCAGCCCAGCACCTTGCGGTAGTTCCAGACCTGTTTGCCCTCGGCCATGCTCGTACCGGGCTGCCGGAGGTCCAAGTCGCCGGCGGCGTGGGCGAGGCGGTTCAGGGCCTCTTCGTCGGAGAAGGCCAGGAGCCATCGGGTGCCGGCGGGTTCGGTGGACCACAGGCCACCCTGATCGTCGAGCGGCACCAGTACGGTCGTGTGTCTGAACTCCCCGAGGAAGTCCAGGAATTCCGGGCGCGCGGCAACAGCGTCCTCGCGAGCCTGCTGCTCGGCAGCCGCCAAGTCGGCCAGTTGCACGCGTGCCCCACCTCGTCGTCACGTTTGTCCTGACCCGGGGCATGCTGGCAGTGCTGCGCACCTGCCCGCAAGCGTTCGATGGCCGATGGGATGAGCGCATGGTGTGCGGAGTTGTGTGCGCGGGGACGGGGAGATGCCCGAACTGCCCGGCCCCGTACGGCCGTTCAGCTGGCGGTATTGCCCCACGAATTGCGACCCGTCCGCATTGCCGGGGAGGTTCCGGACGTCGCAGGTGCCCGGTTCTCACCGGGCGGGCGGGTCGGAAGCGCTCCGTTGCGGTGTCGCCGTCGGGGTCGATGGCCGATTGGGGTGAGGCCGCCGCTACCGCACCGGGAAGTGCCGCTGTCCGTACGGGCCGGGCGCCGGGCCCCAACCCCCGGCGTTGCGGGACGGGTTGAGCGACGGGTTGAGGTTGAGCGCCGCGGAGGTCGTCGCAGGACCGGCGAGGGCGTGGCGATGCCAGAGGTGGTGGAGGAGTTCCTGTTCCCGCGCGGGGAAGTCCGGTGCGGGTGTGCCGTGCTGGGCGCGGGCGCGCAGCAGGGCGAGGGATGTGGCGAAGTGCTGGTATTCGGCGACCGTACGGGCGCCGGTGGGCCCGTGCGTACGGCGGGCCAGCGAACGGGCCATCGTGCGGGCGCGCATGGAGGACAGGCCCCACGGCTCGGGCGCTTCGAACCAGCCGGCGGTCGCGTACGCGGGGAGGGTGTCCCGGACGGTGTGCAGCTCCTGGAGCCGAGACCAGATCGCCAGCCAGGCCAGGACGGTGAAGACCGGGATCATGAAGAGGGCGTAGACCGCGATGAACGTCGCGTCGGGCAGTGAGGCCGAGCCGTTCCAGATCGCGTGCAGCAGCGAGGCCGTCAGCAGGCCGAGGACGGGGAGGGAGATGCGCAGACTGCGCCGCATGGAGGGGAGGGCGGCGATGATGCCGAAGGCGAGGCCGACGAGGGCGGTGAAGAGGGGATGCGCGAAGGGGGCCATGACGATGCGTATGAAGAACGTCATGGCAGTGACCGACTCGTGCAGCCCGTCGGGAGACAGGAGTTGGTCCTCGCCGAAGGCGGTGCCCAGGTAGAGGACGTTCTCGGTGAAGGCGAAGCCGGTGGCGGTGATGCCCGCGAGGGCGAGCCCGGAGGTGACGCCGTCGAAGTCGCGTCTGCGGAAGAGGAAGAGCAGCAGGATGGCGGTGCCCTTGGCGGTCTCCTCGACGATCGGCGCGACGACAGTGGCGCCCAGCGCGTCGGCCTGGCCGGTGGAGTCGACGATCGTCGTGGTGAGCCAGTCCGTGGCGAGGCCGTTGGCGAGGAGAGCGACGAGGGTCGCCGCGCACGCGCCCCAGGCGAAGGCGAAGAGGTGGTTGCGCCAGGGCGTCGGCTCGACGCCGTCTATCCAGCGGAAGGCGGCTATGAGGAGGGGCACGGGCAGTACGGCCAGGCCGAGCCCGACGAGAAGACCGAGGGTGCCGGTCTGCTGGCGTACGAGCCCCAGGATGGTCAGCCCGCAGAGCGTGAGCAGCGTGATGAGGGCCAGAGCGTGCAGCGTGCGGCGGTGGCGGTGCCACCAGGAGGGGGTTGCGGGCGGGCGGTAGCGCCAGTCGGCCGGGGAGGCGGGCATGGCGGGGAACTGGGGCTGCTGGGCGTACGCGGGGACGGGGTCGAGGTGCGAACGCGGGTGCGGATGGGGTTGGAGCTGCGGTTGCGGGTGCGGTTGCGGGTGCGGCTGCATGTGCGGCTGGGTCCGGGCGGCCTGGGTCGGCTGTGCGTACGTCCGCGGTTGCGCCGGCGTCTCCACTTGCGGATGCGGGCCGCTTGTACTCGTCGCGTCCGTGCCCCCACTGGCGCCGCTCTGCCCGGCCGCATGAGGGCGGTCCGTGTACGTGGGCGCGTCAGCCGCGCCGGAAGCCTCGTCGTCCACCACTCGACAGTAACGAGGGGGACGGCCGCCCGGCGGCGGGTGCTCCGGATTGCTGGACTTCGGTGGAGGAGAGGCCCGGAGATGCCGTCGCGAACGGTGCTTTTCACTCATATGGCCGAATTTGCTTGCCGATGTGCCAGCCCGAGGTGCGTGATGCGTCGGGCGGCGTTTGCCTTGAGAGAAGAGCGATACGCCGTTGGGAGTAGGAGGCTCTTCATGATCTCCCAGGAGCAGATACCCGCCGTGGTCGACCACATGATCTACGACGCGGATGGCAAGAAGATAGGCGAGGCCCGGCACGTCTTCCTCGACGAGCGCACCGGAGAGCCGGAGTGGGCGACTGTCCGCACCGGTCTGTTCGGCACTCAGGAGACCTTCGTGCCGATTCACGAGGGCCGCGTCGTTGACGACTACCTCGAGGTGCCGGTCCCCAGGACCAAGGTGAGGGACGCACCTCACATGGATGTCTCGAAGGGTCGCCTCACCGAGCAGCAGGAGCGGGAGCTCTACAACTTCTACGGCTTCGACTGGGACGACACCTCGGGCCTCGGCGGCGAGCCGGCCGCGGGCGGTACAGGGGCTGCGGGAAGCGGCGCGATGCCCGCGGAGGGCCAGTCGGTCGCCGACAAGGGCCCGGCTGCCACGGCAGGCGCTGCTTCGGCAGGTGCGATGGCGTCCGGGCGTGAAGGCGGCCGTATGGATTCCGCAATCGGGCAAGATGCCATGACGCGCTCCGAGGAGCACCTGCGTGTGGGGACGGAACGCTTCGAGTCCGGCACTGCGCGGCTGCGTAAGTACGTGGTCACGGAAGAGGTCGAACAGAGCGTGCCCGTACGTCACGAGGAGGTGCGCATCGAGCGTGAGCCGATCACCGAGGCCAACAGGGACGCCGCGCTGAGCGGACCGCAGATCGCGGAGGACGCCTATGAGGTCGTCCTGCACGATGAGCGCGCGGTCGTGGAGACCGAGGCGGTACCGGTCGAGCGGATTCGCCTGGTCACGGAAGAGCACGTCGAGCAGGAGACCGTACGCGGGCAGGTGCGCAAGGAACGTATCGAGGTCGAAGGGATCGACGACACGTCCTACGGCACCGTCTGACCGGGCTCTGACCGGGCTCTGACCGGACCGGGTCCTTCCGGACGGCAGACCGCGACCGGCTCCGCACTCCGGGCACCAACCGCCTTGGGTGCGGGGCCGGTTGCCGGCCTCGCCCTCGCTAGGCGTCGGCCGTCTTCTTCAGCGGCTCAGCGGCGGCTCAGAGGCGGCGGAACAGCACGTCGCGCACCTTGTGCCCTTTCTGCAGGCCCTGGCCCTCGAAGCGGGTACGGGGGCGGCTGCCGGAGTCCGGTGCGAAACCGCCGTCGAGCTGGGTGTTCTCGTACGCCGGATGCCCGGAGAGGACGTCGAGCATCTGCTCGGCGTAGGGCTCCCAGTCCGTGGCGCAGTGCACGACGGCACCGGAACGGAGGGCGACCGCAGCGAGGTCGAGGAACTCCGGCTGGATCAGACGGCGCTTGTGGTGCCGCTTCTTCGGCCACGGATCCGGGAAGTAGACGCGGAGCCCGGAAAGCGATTCGGGGGCGAGCATCTCGCGGAGCAGGATGATCGCATCGCCGTTGCCCACACGGATGTTGGACAGTCCGCGTTCCTCCGCCAGACGCAGCAGATTGCCCTGGCCCGGGGTGTGGACGTCCACGGCGAGTATGTCCGTGTCCGGGTCGGCGGCGGCCATCTCGGCGGTCGCCTCTCCCATTCCGAAGCCGATCTCCAGTACGACGGGGCGCGGCCGCGGGGACCCGGCACCGCCGCCGGTACCGGCCTCTGCACCGGCGGGCGCTTCGTCCTGACCGGCGAACAACTCGTCGAGGTCGAGGCGCCGCAGCCCGTCGATGTCGAAGCCCCAGCTGGGCCACAGGCGGAGCAGGGCGGAACGCTGCCCGGCGGTGACGCGGCTACGGCGGGGCTGGAAGCTGCGGATGCGCCGCTCGTGATGCGAACCGGCCGGGTCGGCGGAGGGGCCGGTGCCGTCAGGGAACATGGCAGGTTTCTCAGACACAGTGCTTCCACTGTACGGGCGTTGCGGGGGCGGCCGTGAGCCGACCGGAGCGGTCAGGGAAGACGACGCAGGGACGGAGGAGGGACACCCTGCCGCCTCCTCAGCGCACCGTCGCACCCAGTGCGTCCAGCGCCCGTGCTGCTACTTCCCGGCCGATCGGCAGTGAGGCCGTCGCCGCGGGGGAGGGCGCGTTGAGCACATGGACGGCGTGCTGTCCCTCGGTGATGAGGAAGTCGTCGATGAGCGTCCCGTCGTGCAGCACGGCCTGTGCGCGTACGCCCGCGGGGGACGGTATGAGGTCGCTCTCGGTGATCTCCGGGAGCAGCCGCCGGACCGCCTTGGTGAAGGCGCGCTTGGACAGGGACCTGTGCAACTCACCCGCGCCGTAACGCCAGTGGCGACGGGCGACCCGCCACGTGCCCGGATGGGCGAGCACCGACGCGAGTTCGCGCGGACGGACCGTACGCCAGTCGTATCCCTCGAGGGCCAGAGCCGGGACGGCGTTCGGCCCGACGTGGACACCTCCCTCGACGCCGCGGGTGAGGTGGACGCCCAGGAAGGGGAAGGCCGGGTCGGGCACGGGATAGACCAGGCCCCGCACCAACTGCTCACGCTCGCGGGCCAGTTCGAAATACTCGCCGCGGAACGGGACGATGCGGGCCGGCGGGGCGTCGCCGGTCAGCTGCGCGACCCGGTCGCAGTGAAGGCCCGCGCAGTTGACCATGGCGCGGGCGCGCACGACGGAGGTGCCCACTGGGGGTGTGGAGTTCGCGGGGTCAGCGGGGTTTGCGGAGTCCGCCGAGTCTGCCGGGCCCGTCGCAGGGGCAGTTCGTGCGGTGCCGGGCTGGGCCGTGCCGCTCACACGGACGGCCACACCCATGCCGGGGCGGCGGTCCACAGCCGTGACCTGCGCGCCGTACCGCACGACCGCGCCGCCGTCCTGGGCGAGCTGTGCCAACTGCCGTGTGACAGCGCCGAAATCGCAGACCCCCGTCGTACCGACATGGATGGCGGCCAGGCCCCGTACGTGCGGTTCGCGCTCGGCGATCTGGGCGGGCCCCAACTCCCGTACGGGAATGCCGTGCTGCCTGCCGCGCTGGATGAGGGCGTGCAGCCGCGGCAGCTCCTCGCGCTCCGTGGCGACGATCAGCTTGCCGGTGACGTCGTGCGCGATGCCGTGCTCCGCGCAGAACTTGACCATCTCGGCCGCTCCCTGCACCGCGAAGCGTGCCTTGAGTGAACCTGGGCGGTAGTAGATCCCGCTGTGGATCACACCGCTGTTCCGCCCGGTCTGGTGGCGGGCAGGGCCATCCTCCTTCTCCAGGACGAGGACGCGCGTGCCCGGCGCGGCACGGGTGATGGCGTAGGCGGTGGAGAGACCGACGATGCCGCCGCCGACGATCAGCACATCGCAGTCGTACCGCGCGGCGGTTCCGGCGGTACGCGTGGTGCGGGCGGGCCGGGAGCTGCCGGGCGTCGTCGGCACTTGTTCGGCCCTCCCCATGGTGGTGCTGGTCGTCTGTGTCGCGTACGGCGGGTACGGGAACGCCGCGCACGCAGCGTGCGCGCTGGAGGCATCGGTGGGCACGTCTTCCATCATGACCCCCACCACCGACAATGGGCTGCGACGCAGGTCACGCGGCTGCTCATCACGCGTGGATCATGCCGGGCAGGACAGAGCCGTCCCCTCCGCTCCGTGACTACCCTCAGCGAGCCCCCGTCACCCCTCACCTACGGTTTTCATGCGACGGCCTGCCCTGGAACATCACGCCATCCTGTCCTGGGACGTCAAGACATCACGCCATTACGCGGTCACGCCGGCGCCGCCAGCAACGGCCTGGCCTGCTCCCGCAGTTCCGCCACCCGCGGCTCGTCCCCGTACGGCTCAAGGCGGTGCAGCAGGTCCCGTACGTACTCGTTCGTGCGCGCCGAGGAGATGCGCCCGGCCACCTCGACGGCGCGCGCTCCGGCTGCGCACGCCGCGTCCAGATTTCCCGACTCCAGCTCCGCCACCGCCGAGACGACCAGCCGCAGCCCGTGCGACCGTACGAACTCCTCCGTCGGCTTCGAGAGCGCCTTCTCGGTGAAGCGGCGCACCTGACGTGGTGCCTTCAGATCGCGGTAGCACTCGGCGGCGTCCGCGGCGAGGCGGTCGTAGGAGTAGAAGTCCAGCCACGAGGGGTCCGCGTCGCCTTCCCGGGCGCGTTCGAGCCAGCTCTCCGCGTCCGAGAGCGCAGCGCCGCACGCGTGCGAGTCGCTGGCCTTGGCGTGTGCACGGGCCTCGACGAGGCGGAAGAAGCTCATGGTGCGGGCAGTGGCCAGGCTGCGGTTGCGTTCGACGGCAGCCTGCGCGAGGTCGACGCCCTCGTCGGCGAAGCCGCGGTAGGTGGCCTGCAGCGACATCGACGCCAGTACGTATCCGCCGAGCGGGACGTCGGCGGCGGCGCGGGCCAGCCGCAGCGCCTGGATGTAGTAGCGCTGAGCTGCCTCCTGCTGTCCCGTGTCGAAGGCCATCCACCCGGCGAGACGGGTGAGTTCGGACGTGGCACCGAAGAGGGAACGGCCGACTTCGTCGGTGTACGCGCCGAGCAGCAGCGGTGCCGCATCCACGCGCAGACACTCCGGGACCATCGACGAACGCCAGTCGCCACCGCCGTACTTGGAGTCCCAGCGGCGTGCCTCGTCGGCGGCCTCCCGCAGCTTCGCCACATCGGTGTGGCCGACGCGCAGAGGCGACGGTGTCTCCGAATCCCCGCCGCCGCCCTGCCCGTTGGCGGCTGCGTCCGCTCCGCCCTCCGCGCTGCCGGTTGCGGCGGTGCTTCCGGTGCCGACGGTGCCGGCTGTGCTGCTCGCCGCGGTCTCCGGGTCGCGCGCCACCGAACTGTCGGCCGGAGTTATCAGCCAGCGTGACGCCGGCGTCGCGTAGGCGCTCACCGCGAAGGACCCGGCCAGCGACTGCCAGATGCCGCCACCGCCGCGCCGTCCGCCGTGCACATCCAGGCGGTAGAGGTCGGTTGCCGCCTTCACCGCCGCGCGTACGTCGCGCGGGAAGGCGAGGCCCACTTCGGGGGCGGGATCCGCGTCCGCGAGACCGATCTCGTGCAGCGGCACGGGACGGCCCAGCTTGCTGCCGATCGCCGCGGCGATCAGATGGGGGGCGGCGCCCTGCGGGACCATGCCCTTCGAGACCCAGCGGGCGACCGACGTCTTGTCGTAGCGGAGCGTCAGACCGCGCTGCGCACCCAAGTCGTTGACCCTGCGGGCGAGTCCGGCGTTGCTGATTCCTGCGAGGGCGAGAACGGTGCCGAGTTTCTCATTCGGCCCGCGTGGCTCCCTGGACATGCGCGCACACCCCTGACACACACCGACGGCCGCCCCACGTCCCGGCGCCGACCGGGGGCGAGGCACCTCCTGCCCGCGCGAGAAGCGCGGGATGCCTCCCTACGCCTGCACGGCGCGGGACGCACTGAGGACTTAGCGTAGTTCGCCGCATCCCTACCGTTAAGGGGCGCCGGTGCGGATGGCGGGATTCGTGTACGTGCACGAGCCGTCGGCGGAGCCGCACACGAGCCGGTGCGGGTGACCGTATCCGTGACTGTCTGCGTGTACGTGCGTCCGTCACGTGCCAACCCCCCGGCGGTGCACGGCAGTCGGCCGAAAACGGGTGCGGAAAACGTCGGATAACGGTACGTGCGGGATGCGTGCGCCCGTGCTCCCGGCGTGTGGTCGTGCGCCTGCGCATGCGCCTGTGCGGGTCTGCGGGCGGGCTGTTCCATGGGTGGTGCGTGGGTCGGCCCGCTGCACTGGACCAGTGGGCTGGGGGAAACCGCCGCCCCGCTCCCCGCGGGCGGATGGTCCGGCCCGGGAGGTTGGAGAAGCCTCCCGGGCCGTCGCCGTCTCCGCGCGTCCTGCGGCGGTTCTGCTCCGGGATCCGAGGTCTTCCCGTGGCTGCGCCGGGGGAGTTGCCGCGAGGCTTTCAACGGCCTCCGCAGCGGGTGGAGTCCGGAGCGTGACGCGGGGACGGTGAACACTGCGTGTAGGGTCCGCGGCCCACGCCCGCTGGGCCGCAGAGCTCCGTCAACGTGCTGCCGCCGCCTCATACTTGGCCGAATAACATCGGTCAGCGGTGGGGTGCCGGATGCCGACGCCGGCGGTATATGCCGTGCCCCATGGTCGTACCGCAGCACGTACACACCCCTGAACGGCAGTGGACTACGGGGGACTACGGGCGCACGAGCCGCGCAACCCGCGTTCACCCGCGGCGCGTTGAGGCCAGATATGCGCCCCTTTCACGCCTCTCGTGCACCGGTCTCGTGGCAACATGGCCGCAAGGGCAGCTGACAGCACGCTCACAGACGGCGTCATTCAGGCAGCGGAGGCGGGCGGCGATGCGATGGTTGGTGGGATGGAGCAGCGCCGCCCCAGGTGGCGGTCAGGTCGCTCCGGGCACCCTGCAGCCGGTGGGCGCCCAGCTTCTGTGGAGTGAACCCGACCCCCTGTGGGCGGTCGGCGACTGGCGTCCGGACGAGGTCCGCGTCATCCAGGCCGGCAGCAACCGCCTTGCCGTCTTCGGCTGTTGCGGCGCCACCGACGAAGAACTGCGCCTGGGCCTGTCCGCCGCACGCGGCGGCGCCTACCGGCATCTGACTGCCTGGCCCGGCAGTTACACAGCCGTCGCCTGCGTCGGACGCCGGCTCACCGTCGCCGCAGACCTCGCGGGCGCGCGTCCCGTCTTCCACACCCCCTGGGACGGCGGCACCGCCTACGCCACCGCTGCCCTCCCGCTCGCCGACCTCATCGAGGCGCAGCTCGACATCGGGCACTTGGGCGCGCTGCTGGCCTGCCCGGACGCGCCGGAGGCACTGGGCGACGGGACTCCGTACGCGGGCGTGCGGCGCGTACCGCCGGGGCACGCGCTGATTCTGCGCGAGGGCGGCAGCCGCGAGATCACCAGCTACGAGCCGTCCGCCTCCCTCGTCGTCTCGGCGCCGCCGCCCGTCGACCCCGACAAGGCGGTGGCGGCGGTACGGGACGCGCTTGTCGAGGCGGTGCGGGCGCGGCTTGCGGCGCCGCGGCACGCCTCGGAGAGCGATCGCGGGTACGGGCGGGATCACGAGCCGGATCACGAGCCCGGGTATGACACCGCCGGGACCGGCGGGATCAGGGGTGCCAACGGTGCCCACGGTGCCCACGGTGCCGACGGCAGTGCGTACGGCACGTACGGCGCGTACGAAGACCCCGCCGACGGCGCGTACGGCGACGGTGCCTACGGGAACACGGCCTACGGGAACGGCGCGTACGGCGATGCCGCCTACGGGAACGGCACTTACGGCCCCCGCCCCGGCCCCCGCCCCGGCCCCCGCTACGGTCACGCCGCGCCCGGCATGGACGGCCGCGACCCCGGCCCCGTCCCCGGCATGGGACCGGCCGACCGGCGCGCCGCTCGCGGCGGCCCCGCCCCGGGCGTCGGCGCCGACCTCTCCGGCGGCCCCGCCTCCGGCACCCTCGCCCTGCTCGCCGCCGGACTGCCCGGGATGCCCGGCACCGTACACGGCACGCTCGGTGCGGAAGCCGGCGAACGGCTGCTCGCGGTGACCTTCAACGACCTTGCCACCAACGCCACTTCCACCGCCGCGGAACTCGAACGCGCGCGCAGCATGGCGGAGAACCCACGCCTGCACCACCTCGTCGTCGCAGCCGGCGAAGAGGCCCTGCCCTACGCCGAGTTGGAAGGGCCCCTCACGGACGAGCCCGGCCCCTCCCTGGTCATCGCGGACAGACACCGGCAGCGGCTCGCAGTCGGCAGTTCGGACCATTTCGTCGGGCTGGGCGCCCGGCCCGTCCTGGACGCTCATCCGGCGCGCCTCGCCGACCTGCTGATGGACCGTCGCCGCCGTCATCTGCTGCGGCCCGTCGCCGCGTTGGCACGCGCCGAGGACGTACCGCCGGGACGGTCGGTGCTCGTGCCGTGGACGGTGTACCGGGCGGCACGCCGTCTTGCACGTACGCAGTACAGGGACGGCATCACGGAGGCGGCCGTACGGCTGCGCACAGGCGGCTTCGCGCAGAACGGGACGGGGCCGGGGGGCAGTTCGCGCAGTTCGCAGGGTGGTGCGGGGTCCGGCGAGGGCATGGGGAAAGGTTTTGCCGACCTCGGCGTCTTCGGCGGCGCGGGAGGCTACGGCAGCGAGGGCGCGGTCGGCGCCTCGGTCGCCGCGCTCACCTGGTGCCGTCCCGGGCCTGCGGCCAGGTGGCTGACGGGAGAAGCACTGGCCGAGGTGTCGCTGCGGCTGGAGACCGCGGCCAGGAACCGCCCCACCGTCGAACGCCCCGGCGAACGCCGCGCACGCGCCGCCCTCGCCCGGCAGGCCGCCGACCACCGTGTCCTCGAACAGGCCGCCGAGATCCGCAACCAGCGGCTCCACGCCCCCTTCTACGACAACCAGGTCGTACGGGCATGCCGGGACCTCCCCGAAGCGCTCCGGGTCAAGCCGGGTGCGCGGGCGTCCGTACTGCGGGCGGTGCTGAACGGCGCGGGCGTACACGACCTGCCCGCCGGCTGGGGCGCGCCGTCGCACGCCTCACAGGCGGCGTCCGTACGGGCGGGGCTGCGCACCGCAGTCGGCGAACTCCTGCAGCTCTTCGACGCCCCGCTCCTCGCGGACGCCGGGCTGGTCGAGGCGAGGGTCGTGCGTAAGGCGATCCGCGCGGCTTCCGAAGGCGAGCCGCTGCCTCTCGACGGCCTTGCCGATCTGGTCTCCACGGAACTGTGGCTGCGCCGGCTCATCTCCCGCCGCGGCACGTGCTGGACGGGCTCCGCCGCGCCGCGGCAGCGCGCCGTCGCGGGCGGAGTGCTGCCTGCCCAGGAGCGCCCGGCGCTGTGACGCCGACTGTTGAACTGCAGGGGTGAACCGGGCCGTTGAGCTCCGGACTGGGAATCCCGTACCGTTCCTGTTTCTCCGATACAAGTCCGACACAAGGGGGCGCCGGAGTGCCATGAGCGTCGGCGAATGCGTCTTCTGTTCCATCGTGCGAGGCCAGGCCGAGGCGAGCATCGTCTACGAGGACGACCTGGTGGTGGCCTTCATGGATCTCCGCCCTGTCAATCCGGGCCATCTGCTCGTTGTGCCCCGGGCGCACGCGGTCGGCCTGGAGGATCTGGAGGAGACTCCCGGCACCCGGGTGTGGTCGGTCGCGCAACGGATGGCACGAGCGCTGCGCCGCTCAGATCTGCGATGCGATGGCGTCAACCTCTTTCTGGCTGA
>Ga0190265_10002494_pt1 | contig 12354 bp, 11 predicted proteins | sample Popmic124T_FD_133135 | JGI IMG/M metagenome (GOLD analysis project Ga0190265, IMG submission 133135) | Populus adjacent soil microbial communities from riparian zone of Indian Creek, Utah, USA - 124 T | ecosystem: Environmental > Terrestrial > Soil > Riparian zone | place: USA: Utah | collected... | reverse complement strand
GCGCCCGCCATCAGGCCGATCTCGCCGATGTTCGAGGAGAGCAGGAACATCAGGTACTTCTTGATGTTGTCGAAGACCCCGCGGCCCTCCTCGACGGCGGCGACGATCGAGGCGAAGTTGTCGTCCGTCAGGGTCATGTCGGCCGCCTCCTTGGTCACGTCGGTGCCGGTGACCCCCATGGCGATGCCGATGTCCGCCTTCTTGAGCGCCGGCGCGTCGTTGACGCCGTCGCCGGTCATCGCGACCGAGTGGCCGCGCTCCTGGAGCGCGCCGACGACCCGCAGCTTGTGGGCGGGCGAGACGCGGGCGTAGACCTCGATGACCTCGACCTCGCGGGCGAGCGCCGCGTCGTCGATGCGGTCGAGCTCGGCGCCGGTGACCGCGCGGCCGCTCTTCAGCACGCCGAGCTCGCGGGCGATGGCCTGCGCCGTCACCGGGTGGTCGCCGGTGATCATCAGCGCCTTGATGCCGGCCCGCTCGCAGGTCTCGATGGCCGCCTTGGCCTCCGGACGGGGCGGATCGATCATGCCGGCGAGCCCGAGGAAGGTGAGGCCGCGCTCGGCGTCCGCTGGATCGGCAGTTCGTTTCCTCGCCACGGCGAGCACCCGCAGGGCGACCGCCGCCATCTCCTGGGATTGGGCGACGACGGCCTCGCGGCCGGCGTCGTCGAGCGGCTCTTCGCCGGTCTCCCCGAGCCGCGTCGTGCAGGCGTCGAGGATCACCTCGGGGGCGCCCTTGGCATAGGCGGTCACGCCCTCGGGCGTCCGGTGCAGGGTCGTCATCCGCTTGGACTCGGAGGTGAAGGGGACCTCGCCCACGCGGGGGGACTGCTCGTCGAGCTCGCGCTTGGCGAGGCCGGCCTTCGCCGCGGCCACGACCAGCGCGCCCTCCGTGGAGTCGCCCTGGATCCGCCAGCCCGCCCTGTCCTTGCCGCCGCTGTCGCCGTCGCCTTCGCTGTCGCCGCCCTGGGCGAGGTGGGCGTCGGACGCCAGGGTGGCGGCCCGCAGCAGCTCCAGCAGGGGCTCGGGGGGCGGCACCTCCCGGCCGTCGAGCAGGAACGCGCCCTCCGGGGCGTAGCCGGCGCCGGTGACCTCGTAGGTGCGCCCGGCGGCGTAGAGGCGGCGCACGGTCATCTCGTCCTTGGTGAGCGTGCCGGTCTTATCTGAGCAGATGACGGAGACGCTGCCGAGCGTCTCGACGGCGGGTAGGCGGCGCACCAGCACGTGCCGCTTCACCATGCGCTGCACGCCCAGGGCGAGCGAGATGGTGACCACGGCGGGAAGGGCCTCCGGCACCACGGCCACGGCGAGCGCGATGCCGGAGATCAGGAGCTCGAAGAACGGCTGGCCGCGCAGCAGGCCGAGGCCCATGACGAGCAGCACGACGCCGAAGCCGGCGATGGCGAGGCTGCGGCCCACGCGGTCGAGGTTCTGCTGCAGCGGCGTCCGCCCCTCCTCGACGGAGGCGAGCATGCGGGCGATGCTGCCGAACTCGGTCTCCATGCCGGTCGCGGTCGCCACCGCCCGGCCGCGGCCGTAGGTTGCCGCCGTGCCGGCCCAGGTCATGTTCGTGCGGTCGCCCAGTTCGAGGTTTTCGGCCAGCGGGCCGGAGGTCTTCTCGGACGGCGTGGACTCGCCGGTGAGGGCCGACTCCTCGACCTTGAGGTTGATCGCCTCGACGAGGCGGGCGTCGGCCGGGATGCGGTCGCCCGCCTGGATGAGCAGGACGTCCCCCGGCACCAGGTCGCGCGCCGGCACCTCGCGCTCCTCGCCCCCGCGCACCACCGTGGCAGTGGGCGCGGCCATCTCGCGCAACGCCTCGATGGCGCGCTCGGCGCGGTATTCCTGGAAGAACCCGAAGAGCACCGAGAGGATCACGATGGCGGCGATGACCGCCGCCTCCAGCACGTCGCCGAGGGCGATGGAGAGGCCGACCGCCGCGATCAGCACGACGATGAGGACGTTCTTGAGCTGGGCGAGGAGGAGTGCCCAGGGCGAGGTCCGCCGCGCCGCCTTGAGCTCGTTGGGCCCATACTCGGCAAGGCGCCGCCCTGCCTCCGCCTCCGAGAGCCCCTGGCCCGAGTCCGTCCCCAAACGCTCCAGGACCTCCGAAACCGCCAGCCGATGCCAGTCGCTCATCCGCACCTCCTCCCCGCGCTGGCTCGCAGGGCCGGCGCACTGTCTAAACTATCCCAGGTCGGTTTCTTGATCCCGGCCGGCGGCATGCCGAGCTTTAATTCCTTCCTGCCGATCCCCGGCGTCGTCTTCCGGCACGACGCCGGCTCCGGCTAGCCGGCTTGCCATGTCGGGATCAGGGTATACTCCTTCGGCCCCCAGGGCGCTGACGACGGCTGACGACGAAGGAGAATCCCCTACATGCTCTATTCCATTCTCTGCTACGACTCCGAAGCCGTGGTCGGTGCCATGACTCGGGAGGAGGACGACGACCTCATGGCGAGGCTCACGGGGGTGACGGAGAAGCTGGCGGCGGCGGGCAAGCTCGGCCCGAGCCTCCGCTTGATGCCGACGACCGCGGCGGCCACGGTGCGGGGTAACGGCGAGGTCATCGACGGCCCTTTCGCCGAGACCAAGGAGCAGCTCCTCGGCTTCTGGGTCCTCGACTGCGAGACGCTCGAAGAGGCGGTCGAGACGGCCCGCCTGCTGGCGCGCGAGAAGCCGGGGGGCGCGCTCGAAGTGCGCCCGATCAACTGGTTCGACCCGGGGAGCGGCGTGAAATGAACGACATCGCCTGGAGCGATGCTGCGCTGGGTTCCGCGCGGCCCCAGGCGGTGGGAGCGCTCCTGCGCTATTTCCGTGACCTCGACGCGGCCGAGGAGGCCTTCCAGGAGGCGTGCGTGCGTGCGCTCAAGAGCTGGCCGGCCCAGGGTGCGCCGCGCGACCCGGCCGCCTGGCTCATCTTCGTGGGACGCAACTTCGCGCTCGACCAGGTGCGCCGCCGGAGCAAGCAGGAGGCGCTGCCGGCCGACGAGCTCATTTCGAACCTGGACGACGCCGAAGCGGCGCTCGCCGATCGGCTCGACAAGGCCCAGTACCGCGACGACGTCCTGCGCCTGCTGTTCATCTGCTGTCATCCCGAGCTGCCGGCCGGCCAGCAGATCGCCGTGGCGCTGCGCGTCGTCTCCGGCCTCTCGGTGAAGGAGATCGCGCGCGCCTTCCTGGTGAGCGAGAGCGCCATGGAGCAGCGCATCACCCGGGCGAAGCGGCGCATCGCGTCGGCCGGCGTTCCCTTCGAGGCGCCGGGTGCTCTGGAGCGGGCGGAACGGCTCTCCGTCGTCGCCGCCATGATCTACCTGCTGTTCAACGAGGGCTATTCGGCGAGCGACGGCACGGTGCACGTCCGCGTGCCGCTCTGCGAGGAGGCGATCCGGCTGGCGCGGCTGCTGCTGGGGCTCTTCCCGGACGAAGGCGAGGTCCTGGGGCTCACCGCGCTCCTCCTCCTGCAGCATGCGCGCGCCCCCGCCCGGCTCGACGCGGACGAGGGCATCGTGCTCCTGGACGACCAGGACCGCCGCCTGTGGGACCGCGGGATGATCGCCGAGGGGCTCGCTTTGGTCGAGAAGGCGCTGCGCCAGAGGCGGCCGGGCCCCTACCAGGTGCAGGCCGCGATCGCCGCGGTGCATGCCCAGGCGGCCCGCCCCGAAGACACCGGCTGGGACGAGATCGACCGGCTGTACGCCGTGCTGGAGACGCTGCAGCCGTCCCCTGTCGTTACGCTCAACCGGGCGGTCGCCGTCGCCAAGGTCCACGGTCCGGCGGCGGCTCTCGCCATGATCGAGCCGCTCGCGGTGCGGCTTTCGGGCTATTTCTATTTCTTCGGCACCAGGGGTGCCCTGCTCATGCAGCTCGGCCGGGTCGAAGAGGCCCGCGCCGCTTTCGACCGGGCGGTCGCGCTCGCCAATACGGCGGCCGAGGCGGCGCACATCCGGTTGCAGATCGACCGTCTCTCGAAGGAGGGCCACCCGCGGAACGGGCGGGGGCCTGATGGTAATCTTCCAGCGTGCCCCTCGTAGTCGTAAAGGACCGTCCGCCCACCATCCGCCGTTCGCGGGCCGGCCGCTGGCGGGCCGGGGTGCTGATCGCAGTCCACCTCGTCATCGCCGCCCATATCGCCCACTGGCTGATCGCCGGGAGCACGGTGACGCCGGTCGAGCCGTCGGAGGCGATGGCCCTGGGGCGTGACGGCGTGTTGAACGCCGGGCTGGTCTTCTTTGCCGCCGCGGCCCTCTCGACAGCGCTCTTCGGCCGCTGGTTCTGCGGCTGGGGCTGCCACCTGGTGGCCCTGCAGGACCTCTGCCGGTGGCTCCTCGAGAAGGTGGGCATCCGCCCGCAGCCGCTGCGCTCGCGCCTCCTCGCCTGGGTGCCGGCCGCGGCCTTCGTCTACATGTTCCTCTGGCCCGCGGCCTGGCGGCTGTGGAGCGGCGAGCCGTTCGGCCGGGTGGAGACCGAGTGGACCACCCCGCACTTCTGGGCGACCTTCCCGGGCTGGGTGATCGGCGGCCTGACCTTCCTCGTCTGCGGCTTCGCCGCCGTCTACTTCCTGGGTGCCAAAGGCTTCTGCACCTACGCCTGCCCCTACGGCGCCCTCTTCTACGCCGCCGACAAGGTGTCCCCGATGCGGATCCGGGTCACCGACGCCTGCGAGGGGTGCGGTCACTGCACCGCGGTGTGCACCTCGAACGTCCGCGTGCACCAGGAGGTGCGCGACTACGGCATGGTCGTCGACCCCGGCTGCATGAAGTGCGGCGACTGCGTCTCGGTCTGCCCCAAGGACGCCCTCTATTACGGCGCGGGGCCGATCGCGCTCTTCGCCAAGCCCAGGGTGCCCAACGCGGAGCCGCGCCGTTTCCCGCTCGCGGGCTGGGAGGAGGCGACGCTCGCGGCCGCCTTCGTCGCGGCCTTCTTGACTTTCCGCGGGCTCTACGGCATGGTGCCGTTCCTCATGTCCCTGGGGCTCGCCGGGGTGCTGGCCTATCTCGTCCTCGTCGCCGCGCGCCTCGCCGTGCGGCCGCACGGGACGCTGCGGCGGATGGCGTTGAAGCGCAGCGGCCGGCTGCTCCCCGCGGGGCGCGGGTTCGTCGCGGCGCTCGCCGTCGTCGTCCTGTTCTGGGGGCACAGCGCGTTCGTCCACGCCCACGCGGCCCTGGGCGAGCGCAACTTCCGCGCCGCGGACGGGCTGCGTGCGGCCTTCCTCGACGCCACCGCCGAGACGGCGACGATGACCGCCGCCGACCGCGGCCGCCTGCTCGCCGCCCGCCACCACCTGGAGAGGGCCGAGCGCTGGGGCCTGGCGCCCGGGACCTGGCAGGCCCTGCGGCTCACCTGGCTGTCGGCGATCTTCGGCGACCGCGAGGGCCTCGAGCGCTACGCGGCCCTCGCGCTCGAGCGCGGCGAGGCGCCGGCCGAGGTCCACCAGATCGTGGCGCGGGCCGCCTGGCTGCGGGGCGACGCGCCTGCCGCCGCGGCGGCCTACGAGAGCGCGATCGCCGCCGCTCCGGACGCGCCCGGCCCCTACCTGGGGCTGGGCGTGCTCGCCGCCCGGGCGGGGGACCTCGACGCCGCCCGGAGAGCCTTCGACCGCGGCCTGGTGCGCCTGCCCGACTCGGCGGACCTGGCGTACAACGCCGCCCTCGTCCGCGCGCTGGCCGGCGACCTCCCCGGTGCCATCGCCGGCTTCGAACGCACCCTCGTTCTGGCGCCCAATCACCGTGCGGCGGAAGAGAACCTGGCGGCGGCCCGGGCCGCCCAGGCCACCGCCACCCCCCGGTTCTGATCCAAGAAGGGTCTAACTTCGGCTAGAATGTCAGCTTTCCTTGAGAGGGAGATCCAAAAGCAATGTCGACCGAACCGCGCCTCGTTCCATTCCGCCGCGCCCTGATCGCAGCCTGTTGTATCGCCGCCCTGGCGGCTGTCCTCGCCACCGGCGGAGGCTCCGCACAAGCCGTGACCGCGATCGGGCCCGACGTTACGGTGTTCGCCTTCACCGACGTCAACAGCTACGGCTCGGCCGACGGCTTCGCCAGCTTCTCGGTGGGTACCCGCTCCTGCAACCGCGGCGACGCGCCTCTCAACTGGTGCGACCAGGGGAGCGGCTGCGCCCCCGGCGCCACTGACGAGGATCACCCGGTCATCGCCCAGAACCTCTACCGGCTGAAGGCGGGCCGCTTCCAGCAGATCGGCATGAGCTGGCTGAAGCACGGGTTCCTGTCGACCAACTCGACCACCTCCGGCTGCTCCGGCGCCACGGGGCAGTCCTGCACGAACCCACCGGCCGGCGGCAACCAACTCGGCGTCGGCTGCACCGACCCCTATGGCGCGGGCCTGAACGGCAGCCGGCCCCTGGGCCGCCGCTCGGAGGTCGACGCCACGACCGGTGTCTTCCCCTTCCCGCCGGGCGGAGGCGGAGCGTCTTCCACGGTCTACGACCAGCGCGTCAAAGTGGCTACGACGGACCTCGACGCGGCGCAGAACTCCGGCGCCCTCTACTGGGCCGAGGGCCACTACATCGCGAGCGACGACGCGAGCGCCGGCAACTCCCTCAACAACGCCTCCTACCGCCAGGTCACCGTCGGCGAGGCTCCGAACTACGCCCTGACGATGATCGGGGGCTTCGTCGAAAAGCAGCCGGCGATCTTCGCCTGGCCGGCGCAGGATCCGACCGTGAGTCTCGTCACCGTCGACGTCCCGGGATCGATCGTCGAACGTTTCCACGTGGCGCGCAAGGTGACTGCCCTGATCGGGGGCACCTGGCACTACGAGTACGTGGTCCACAACCTGAACTCGGACCGCGCCGCCCGATCCCTGGAGATCGATTTCCCGCAAGGGACCCAATTTTTCAACATCGGGTTCAAGGACATCGAGCACCACTCCGGCGAGCCGTATTCGACCACCGACTGGCAGTTCACCTGGTCGAACACCGCCCTCACCTGGACCACCGAATCCTTTGCCACCAACCAGAACGCCAACGCCCTGCGCTGGTCGACGATGTACAACTTCTGGTTCGACTCCGACCAGCCGCCCTCGGCCGGGATCAACCACACGATCGGCCTGTTCAAGCCCGGAACCCCGGATTCGGTCGAGTTCAAGATGTTCGACCTCTTCAAAGACGGCTTCGAATCCGGCGACACCAGCGAGTGGAGCGCCGCCGAGGGCTCGGCACCCTGACCGACGCTTGACCTACGCGCGGTCGACCTTCATTCGCGTTCCTCTCCTGCCGTAGGCGGCGCGGGGAGCGGGCTCGCCCGCTCCAGCTTCGCCCGCGTACGGCCGGAGAGGGGGACGACCAGCATTTTGCCGGTGAGGTCGTTGGTATCGACGTACAGCTCGGTCTCGAAGACCCGGGTGAGGTTCTGGTAGGTGAAGACCTCCTCCGTGGGGCCTGACGTCTCGATCCGGCCGCGGCGCATCAGGTAGATCCGGTCGCAGTACTCGGCGGCCAGGTTGAGGTCGTGCAGCACGACGAGCACGCTGAGCTTCTGGAGGTCGGCGAGCGAGCGCATCAGGTCGCAGATCTCGACCTGGTGGCGGATGTCGAGGAAGCTCGCCGGCTCGTCGAGCAGCAGGGCGCGGGGCTCCTGGGCCAAGGCGCGAGCGAAGACGACGCGCTGGCGCTCGCCGGAGGAGAGGTCCTGGACCGGCCGGTCGGCGAGCTCCAGGCTGTCGCAGCGGGCGAGGGCTTGGCGGGCCACCTCCACGTCGTGAGCCGACTCGAAGGCGAAGCTTCCCAGGTAGGGGTAGCGGCCCATGAGCACGATCTCCAGGGCGCTGAACGGGAAGCTGAAGACCGGCTCCTGCGGCACCACGGCGAGGCTCCGCGCCACCTCTCGCCGCGGCAGCCCGCGCAGGTCGCGGCCGCCGAGCCGCACCTGCCCCCGGTAGCCGGGGAGCACGCCGGAGAGGATCTTGATCAGCGTGCTCTTGCCCGAGCCGTTGGGCCCGAGCAGGCCGACCACCTCGCCCGGGTCCACCCGCAGGCTGACGTCTTCCAGCGCCTGCCGCTCGCCGTAGGCGTGGTGCAGGTGCTCGACTTCCAGGGTGTAGCCGGTTTCAGAGGACACTGTGCCGTTTCCGGTTGCGCCGCATCAGGTAGAGGAAGAAGGGGCCGCCCACCAGGGCCGTCACCACGCCCACGGGGACCTCGTTGGGGGCGAGGAGAGAGCGGGCGCCGAGGTCCGCCAGCACCAGGAACGCCGCGCCGCCGAGGAACCCGGCGGGCAGCAGCAGCCGGTGGTCCGAGCCGAGCACGAGCCGCAGGAGGTGGGGTACCACCAGGCCCACGAAGCCGATCAGTCCCGCCGAGGCGACCGCCAGGCCGGTGAGCAACGAGCCGAGGATGAAGGTGCGGCGCTTGATCCGTTCGACGTCCACGCCGAGCTGCGCGGCTCCCTGCTCGCCCAGGCTGAGCACGTTGTAATCGCGCGCCATCAGGAAGAGTAGGACCACGGCCGCGAGAGAGGCGAAGGCGATGCCGCCCACCGTGCGGTAGCCGAGCGAGGGGATAGATCCCATGAGGTAGAAGACGATGGCGTGGAGCTGCTCCATCGAGGCCAGGCTCTGGATGAAGAAGATCAGGGCGCCGCTGAAGGCGTTGAACACCGCCCCGGTCAGCAGCAGGGTGTAGACCGTGAGGCGGCCTTCGACCGTGGCGATCCACTCCACCACGAAGAGCGCGACCAGGGCGCCGAGGAAGGCGCAGGCCTGCACCCCGACACCGCCCAGCAGCGAGTCGGCCCGGCCGAGGCCCAGCAGCAGGGCGAGGACGCCGCCGATGCTCGCGCCGCCGGAGACGCCGAGCACGTAGGGGTCGGCGAGCGGGTTGCGCAGGATGGCCTGGAAGGCGACGCCGGCCGCGGTCAGCGAGCCGCCCAGCACCGCGGCGAGCAGCACCCGCGGCAGCCGGACCTTCCAGAGGATGACGGCCTGGACGGCGTCGGGCGAATCCCCCCAGCCGAGCAGGTGCAGCAGGGAGATCCGCCCTGCCCCCAGCGCGGTGCCGAGCAGCAGGCAGGCGGCGAGCGTCGCGGTCAGGGCGAGCAGCCAGGCCAGCAGGCGGCGGGCCGAAAGCGGGCTCCGGGTCACGGCAGGAATTCTTCCGCCGCGGCCTCGCCGAAGACCTCGGGATGGATGAGCTTGCCCACCAGCTCGGTCATCTCCGGCAGCCGCGGTCCGGGGATGACGAGGCGGACCGGATCGACGTGGTAGACGCGGCGCTGTTTTACGGCCGGCAGGAAGCTCCACTGCCCCCAGGCGCCGGCCGCGCGGCCGCGCGGCGCGCCGGGCCGGTTGTCGGAGACGTCGATGATGACCTCGGGCTGGCGGTCGAGCATCGCCTCCAGCGAGACGAGCTGGTAGGGGGAGAGCGCGTCCGCCGCGACGTTCCGGCCGCCGGCGGCGGCGATCATCTCGTCGACGTGCGAGCCGGGCCCGGCGACGTAGAGCGGGTTTTGCCCGACCACGAAGAGCACTCGCGGCCGCGCTGCGCCGGCCACTCGCCGGCGGATCCCTTCCATCTTCGTACGGATCCCGCGCTCCACCCCGCGGGCCCGCTCGGCGCGGCCCAGTCGGCCGCCCACTTGGTGCAGCGAGGCGAGCACCCCTTGGTAGGTGGTCGTGTCGATCTCCATCACCTCGATCCCCAGGCGCCGCAGGTGCTCGAGGTTGGCGCTCGCCGCCTTGCTGCCGGTGACGATGAGCAGGTCGGTGCGCAGCGTCAGCACCTGCTCCGGGTTCGGTGCGTCGTAGGCGCCGAGCTTGGGCAGAGCCGCCAGGCGGGGAGGCCACTGCACGAAGTCCCCGACGCCCACGACGCGGTCTGACAGGCCTAGGACGTCGACGATCTCCGCGGCGCTCGGCGCCATGACGACGATGCGCTCCGGGATGGCCGGGGCCGACTCCGCGCTCGGGGCCGGGGGGGGCTCCGCCCCGCAGCCGAGCAGGGCCAGGCAGGCCAAGAGGTGGAGCAGGAGGTGGAGCCAGGCGCGGGTCCGGCTCTTGGGGCTCATCGCTTTATTCAGGTGGTGGGGATCCAGGCTGCGGACACGGCGGATCGTAACACACGGGGGCTCCTGGTATTATCGGGAGCCCTGGGAGCCTCAGGCTGGCACACCGCTTGAAACTGAAAACGAGCGGAGGATGACGACAATGGATCTCGACGTAAAGCATGACGAGCAGGCGGGCAAGTATTACGCCTTGATCGATGGCCGGGCGGCGGTGGTCGAATATAACCGGGTCGACGAGCGGACCCTGAACTTCTGGCACACCTTCGTGCCGCCGGACCTGCGCGGCCGCGGCATCGCCGACGAGCTCGTGCGGCAGGCGCTCGACGACGCGTACAGCCGCGGCTACCGGGTCGTCCCTTCCTGCTGGTTCGTCCGCGTCTACATGCAGCGGCACCCGCGCTACCAGGAGGTTCCGGTAGAGACCTGAGCACTGCGGGCCGTGCGTGGTATCGTTCCGCCCTGCCCGCGGAGCACTGATGGGTCTTCTCGCCGCCATCTTCCTGAGCTTCATCCCGGCCCTGCTCTGTGCCGGCATCGTCTACTGGATCGACCGCTATGAGAAGGAGCCGGTCGTGCTGCTGGGCGCCGTCTTCTTCTGGGGAGCGGTGGTGGCGGCGCTCGGCGCCCTGGTGGCGCAGACCCTCCTCGGTGGGGCCGTTCACCTGGCGACCGGGTCGGAGGAGCTGGCGGACCTCGCGGGGGCGACGCTCTTCGCGCCGCTGACGGAGGAGAGCGTCAAGGGTTTTGCCGTCCTCCTCGTGTTCCTCGCGCTGCGCCGCGAATTCGACTCGCTGCTCGACGGCCTGGTCTACGCCGGGATGGTCGCCCTGGGCTTCGCGGCCACCGAGAACGTGCTGTACCTGTACGGCGCCTTCACCGAGAGCGGGTTGGAGGGGATGCTCGGCCTCTTCTTCCTGCGCATCGTCCTCGGCCTCTGGGACCACCCGTGCTACACCTCCTTCATCGGCATCGGCCTGGCGCTCTCAAGGCTCGGGCGGTCGGCCTGGGTCCGCTGGCTGGCGCCGCCCGCGGGCTGGACGCTCGCGGTCCTCGCGCACGCGCTCCACAACATCCTGGCGACCGGTTCCGCGCAGCTCCCGGGCCTCGGCGTCCTCATGTTCTTCGTCGACTGGGGAGGCTGGCTCGTCATCGCGGTGGTCATCGTGGTGTCGATCGAGCGCGAAGGCCGGCTGCTGGGCCTGCACCTGGCAGAGGAGGTGGAGCGCGGTGCGCTGACCGCCGCGCAGTACCACACCGCCGTCTCCATCGGAGCCCAGTTGACCGCTCGCCTCCGCGCCCTGGCCTCCGGCCGCCTGGGCGCCACCCGCCGCTTCTACCAGCTCTGCGGCGAGCTCGCCCACAAGAAGCACCAGCTCTGCACCGTCGGCGACGAGGGCTGCAACAACCGCATCATCGAGGGGCTGCGTGCGGAGATGGTCCGGCTGTCGCCCGGGGCGGCGGAGTGAGGCTAGTGTATTCTTGAGGTGAAGAGGAGGACTTCACGGTGCAAGCACACAGGTTGAAAGTGACCATACCAATGGATCATCGGCTCGAGGTCGAGATCTGTCTTCCGGAGGACTTTCCTCCCGGTCCCGCTGAGCTCATCCTCTTGGCGGGATCCCCGAAGCCCAACTCTCAGAGCGGTCTTGAGGGACGCGTCGCGGAGACGGCTTCGCAAGCCTCTTCCGGGACGCTCGAGATCCTGGGTGAATTGCGGTCCTTCGAGCGGACGGAGGAAGAAGAGCGGGTGCTCGAAGATTTCGAAGCCTTCCGCCGTGAGCATCCGGTCCGTCTCCTGAGCCTCGACGAGGACTGATGAACCTCCTGCTCGACACCAATACCCTCAGTTATATTCTAAAAGGCCGGCAGCCGATCCTCGACAGGCTCGAGGAGGCGATGGAGCAGGGCAGCGTCTTCTTCCTGGGCTCGATCGTCCACTACGAGCTCACGCGCTATCTGGACCTCAAGGGCGCACATCGGCTCACTCGGCTTTACGAGGGTCTCGTGGCCTCCTGGCAGCCGTGCGACCTTTCATTTGAGGACTGGAGCAGTGCGGCTTCCCTATGGGCCGATCGCCACCGGATCGGCAGGTCGATCTCCGATATGGATCTCCTCCTCGCCGTCCTGGCCCAGAAACATCGCGCGGTCCTCGTCACCACCAATACCAAGCATTTCGAGGGCCTCGACATCGTTCTCGAAGACTGGTTGGAAGTTCCTCAGACTTAAAGCAGGCTCAGGCCACCGAAAAGAAAAAGGCCCGGTTGCCCGGGCCTTTCGTGGGTTACGGCCTGAAGCTTCCCTACTCGGGCTTCCAGGTCGGCAGCCGGCCCGGCGTCCAG
>Ga0190265_10002493_pt1 | contig 12363 bp, 11 predicted proteins | sample Popmic124T_FD_133135 | JGI IMG/M metagenome (GOLD analysis project Ga0190265, IMG submission 133135) | Populus adjacent soil microbial communities from riparian zone of Indian Creek, Utah, USA - 124 T | ecosystem: Environmental > Terrestrial > Soil > Riparian zone | place: USA: Utah | collected... | reverse complement strand
GTGGCGGGCCCTATAAAGGCAGGGCGCCAGCCCTGCCCGCAATGCACTGCCCCAGGGCGGCGGAGGCTCGCGGGTCAAGAGGCTCAATGCCAAGACACAACCTCGAGAGCTGCGAGCCTCTTGAGGCGTGAGGGGCCGCCCGTAAATCCGCCACCAACCCCGACCCCCCATGGCCCAGAACCCAGACAGAGCAAGAGAAACAAGGCCCGAAGCAGCCCAAAGAGAGAAAGGCCAAGCGAACCCGCTTGGCCTGCGGCCCCCGGTCACCACCCTACGCGGCACCCCAGACAAGAACGGCGCCCACAAACGAATCTGTGGACAACACCGGCCCATGTGGACAACCGCCCGGGGATCCCCCGATTTCAACGCTACCGAAGACCACCGACAGAACCGGCGGGCAAGGAAGCGCCCTGTGGACTACCGAGAAATCAGCGCTTGGAAGGCCCGGCCTGGTCGCAAAGCATCCGGAGTCCACTGACCAGCCCGCCGATGAGGTCGCCCTCCTTGAAGGAGGCGACCATGCTCATCACGGCCAGGTTGCAGGCCCGGTCCGGCAACCGCCGAGTCGAGTCGGCACCGGTGACGACCTCCACCCGACGCTGCGTCGGCGACACCGCGATCAACACCGCCGCGGCAGCCGACTCGCCGGAAGACGAGTGCAGCTCCTCCGCCGTGGCGCGCGTGTCGTCGCCCAGGTCGCCGAGGTAGACGCTGAAGCCGAGGCCCGTCGAGCGCGCCGACAGGGTCAGCGCCTCGTCAAGGCGGGCCAGCTGCACCGAGGTGAAAGGCAGCTCCGGCACCGCCGGGTGGCGTTCCTGCGCTACCGACACCCGGCCGCTCGCGGTGACCACCGCGCTGTGGCCGTGCTCCGGGTCCTCCGCCAGCACGTCACCGGGCTTACCGGCCCGGACGATCTCACCAGCTGCCACGAGCGCCTCCCTTGGCCGTGCGCTTCCCGCTCTTCGACCCGCCCGCCGGCACGGCCGACGCCTGCGCGCCGACGCCCGCCGGGTTCGCTGTCCACCACACCGCCGGGTACTCCCACGGCTGACCCGGCCGGTACCTCGGGCTGCGCGCGAACCTGTCGCGCATGGTCACCAGGGCGACCACGCCGTAGATGGCCAGCGGGATCACCGCGTAGATGAGGACGGTCTCCACGACGTTCACGCGCGACAGACTACCGAGCACCGCGGGCCCCGCGGCAACCGGCAAGCCGGGCCCCGACTAATCACCTCGAGTGATCGTTGGTACGCATTCCGGTAACCGAGTTCCGCCGAGCGACAGCGCTGAGGAGCCGTCGTTGAGCCCAGCGTCGCGTCGCGAACGGCCGTAAGTGGCCGGAAGTTCGCGGGTGGTCACAAGTGACGTCTTGTCCGTTACAGTCAAACCCTAAGCTTTCACCTGTACGGCCCTTGCGCACCCGCCACCCGCACTCTCCGTGCGTACCCCGCCGAGGAGCATCCGCCATGACCAGGATCATCACGAGCACGCCACAGACGGTCATCACTCGATCGGACCAGTTCGAAGGTATGGACGCCTGCCTTGGTACCCGCGTCACCCGTGGCACTCGGGTCACGGCCGGCACGCGCGTCACTCGCGGCACCAGGGTCACCCGCGGCACCCGAGTGACGGCCGGTACGCGCGTCACGTCCGCCTGAACCACCACGCAACCCCGGAAAGCACGGAAGCCGGCTGCTGGTCAGGCGGCCGGCTCCCCGAGGTAGGGCAACCATTGTGGGTCGGCGTCCACGACACCGGCCAGCAGTCGCCAATGCACCCCACGCGGTGCTCTCGGCACCACCCGAAGCCGCCAGTTGAGCTCGGACAGCAGCTTGTCGGCCTTGCGGTGGTTGCACTTCACACAGCACGCCACGCAGTTCTGCCAGGTGTGCTCGCCGCCGCGGCTGCGCGGGATGACGTGATCGATGGTCTCCGCCCGCGCACCGCAGTAGGCGCATCTGTACCGGTCGCGGTGCATCAGCCCGGCCCGGGTCAGCGGTACCCGCGCCCGGTAGGGCACCCGCACGAAGCTGCTCAGCCGGATCACCGACGGCACCACGACGCTGTCCGAGGCCGAATGCAGCACCAGACCATTCGGATCGCCATGCACGACCTCCGCCTTCCCGCACACGATGAGCACGACCGCGCGGCGCAGAGGCAGCGCGGTCAGCGGCTCGAACGTGGTGTTGAGAAGTAACACCCGACGTCGTCCCCAGGTCGGCGGTCCGGTGGCCTGCTCGGAGGCACCCTTACTCGGACGCGCCTGGGTCCGCGGCGTCAGCCCTCTGGCGACGCCGATCGGGGTCGGATGTCGGTCGGGCACGCGACCACCTCCACCGGTCAGCAGCCATAGCAGACCACAGATCACCCCAGTAGCGCACGTGTGTTGCACAACGTGTCCATCTTCACCCTGACAAAGATCTGGTGAACGGGTCCGATCCGGCCGGCTATATGGTCGGGCGCGTGACCGTATTGGACCCGCTCACCCTGGAGCCACCGGACTGTGTGGACGACGAGGGCTGGTGCGAAACGATCTACGACTGGACCGACAGCGAGTGGTTGGCGGCCTCTTCGCACTGGCTCATCGCCAAGCCGCTGTCGATCCTGCTGATCATCATCGGCGCGCTCATCATGCGGGCGCTGGCCCGGCGGCTGATCGACCGGCTCACCCGCGCAACCGGCGGCAAGGCCCCGACCCTGCTTCGACCGCTGCGCGAGCGGGCGCCGCAGGCCCTTGGCCAGCTGCTGTCCGAACGCCGGGCGCAACGCGCGCAGACGATCGGCTCGGTCTTCAAGTCGATCGTGTCGTTCATCGTGTTCGGCCTGGCGTTCATGATGATCCTGGGCGAGCTGGGGGTGAACCTCGGTCCGATCATCGCCTCGGCCGGCATCGTCGGCGTCGCCATCGGGTTCGGTGCGCAGAACCTGGTGCGGGACTTTCTGTCCGGCGTGTTCATGATGCTCGAGGACCAGTACGGCGTCGGGGACGTCGTGGACACCGGTGAGGCCATCGGCACCGTGGAGGCGGTCGGGCTGCGGATCACCACACTGCGTGACGTCAACGGCACGGTCTGGTACGTCCGCAACGGCGAGATCCTCCGGGTCGGCAACTCCAGCCAGGGCTTCGCGGTGGCGGTGGTCGACGTGCCGATCGGCTACGGCGCCGACGTCGGCCAGGCCACCGAGATCCTCGACCGGGTGGCGACCGAGGCGGTCGAGGACCCGCCGCTGTCCGACGACGTGATCGAGCCGCCCGAGGTGCTCGGCGTGGAACGGGTCACCGCCGCCGAGGGGATCACCATGCGGCTGACCGTGAAGGTGCGGCCCGGTCGGCAGTGGTCGGTGCAGCGGACCCTGCGGGCGAAGGTGATGGAGGCGTTCGAGGACGCGGGCATCCGCGGTCCGATGGCGAGGGGCTTCCCACCGTCCGAGCCGTGAGCAGTGGGAGGATGGAGTCGTGGCGACTCCCGAGAATGTCGAGAACTTCTACGAGGCCGTCGGTGGCGAAGAGGCCTTCCACCGGATCATCGCGCGCTTCTACGCCGAGGTCGCCCAGGACGAGGTGCTGCGCCCGCTCTACCCTGAGGAGGACCTCGGCCCGGCCGAGGAGCGGCTGCGGATGTTCCTCATGCAGTACTGGGGCGGCCCGCACACCTACTCCGACCAGCGCGGCCACCCTCGGCTACGGATGCGGCACGCACCGTTCTCCATCGGCCCGATCGAGCGGGACGCGTGGCTTCGATGCATGCGAATAGCGGTAGACGAGGCCGATCTCTCCGACCAGCATCGGCGTCAATTGTGGACATACCTGGAGATGGCGGCCAACAGCCTCATGAACAGTTGGACCTAGATCGCTGGAGCATCGCGATCGGTCTTGGTCCAGCGTCGAAAGGCCCTGTCTCCGTTTCGGCGAAAAATGGCAGGATGACCGATCGTGCGTAGAACCGGGGAGAGCCAGCAGGGGAGCGTGGACTCCGACTGGTGGCGTGGCGCGACCTTCTACCAGGTCTACGTGCGCTCGTTCGCCGACTTCGACGGCGACGGGATCGGTGACCTGGAGGGGCTGCGCTCCCGGCTCGGCTATCTGGAGCTGCTCGGCGTGGACGCGCTCTGGCTCACGCCGTTCTACACCTCGCCGATGGCCGACGGCGGCTACGACGTGGCCGACCCGCGCGACGTGGACCCGGTCTTCGGCGACCTCGAGACGTTCGACCGGCTGATCGCCGACGCCCACAAGCACGGCATGCGGGTGACGATCGACCTGGTGCCCAACCACACCAGCGACCTGCACCCCTGGTTCTCCGAAGCGCTGGACTCCCCGCCCTACTCCGCGCAGCGGGCGCGCTACATCTTCCGCGACGGCCGCGCCGGCGGGACCCAGCCGCCCAACAACTGGGTCAGTGTGTTCGGCGGCCCGGCCTGGACCCGGGTGCCCGACGGCCAGTGGTACCTGCACCTGTTCGCCCCCCAGCAGCCGGACCTCAACTGGGCCGAGGAGGAGGTGCGCGCGGACCTCGAGCGCACGCTGCGGTTCTGGCTGGACCGCGGGGTGGACGGGTTCCGCATCGACGTCGCACACGGCATGGCCAAGCCCGCCGGCCTGCCGGACATGGACCTGCGTGCCGCCTCGGTGATGGGCCACCACGACTTCTACGACCCGCGCTTCGACGACGACGGCGTGCACGAGATCCACCGGATGATCCGCAAGGTGCTCGACGGCTACCCGAGCGCGGTGTCGGTCGGCGAGGTGTGGGTCACCGAGAACCAGCGGCTGGCCCTCTACCTGCGGCCCGACGAGCTGCACCTCGGCTTCAACTTCCGGCTCGTACTGGCCCCGTTCGAGGCCGAGGAGGTCCGCACCGCCATCGAGGAGGCCCTGCGAACCGCGGCCGCTGCGGGCGTGCCACCGACCTGGACGCTGGCCAACCACGACGTCTGGCGCGAGGTCAGCCGCTACGGCGGCGGGGTGCTCGGCCGGCAGCGCGCCAGGGCGATGGCGCTGGTCGAGCTGGCGCTGCCGGGCGTGGTGTTCCTCTACAACGGCGAGGAGCTCGGCCTGCCCAACGTCGACCTGCCGGACTGGGCGCTGCAGGACCCGATGTGGCACCGGTCCGGACGGACCGACCGCGGCCGGGACAACTGCCGGGTGCCGATCCCCTGGGAGGGCGCCACCCCGCCGTTCGGCTTCTCCCCCGGCACCGAGACCTGGCTGCCGATGCCGCCGGAGTGGTCGGAGCTGACCGTCGAGCGGCAGCTGGAGGACGCCGGGTCGACGCTGTCGCTGTACCGGCAGGCACTGGAGCTGCGCAAGACGCATGAGGCGTTCGCCGGCGACACTTTGGAGTGGTACGGCGCGCCAGAGGGCTGCCTCGCCTTCCGACGCAAGGGTGGCGGCCTGGTCTGCGCGTTGAACACCTCCGACACCGGGGTGCCGCTGCCCCCGGGCGAGGTCCTGCTGGCCAGCGGCCCGCTGGACGAGCAGTACCTCCCGCCGAACACCGCCGCCTGGCTGGTCTGAGACCTACAGCCCGCTGCCGATCTCGCCGTACCCGGCGCCCGGGTCCTCGAAGGCCGGTGGCTCCGGCTCCGCCTGTGCGTCGCCTGCGCTGAACGCGGCGGTCGCGGCGAGGTAGCCAACGCTCGGGCCGAACGTCCACGCCGCGCTCTTGATCGCGTTCCGGCGGCGCTCCCGCGGGTCCGGCAGTGGCTCGGGGTCGACCGGGTGCTGGACGTGCCGCGGCCGGGCCGGGCCGTCGTCGGGCTCGGGACCGTCCCACACGTGCTCCCGCGGAACCGTCTGGTCGAGGAAGCCGCGCGCCGGGTCGTCGTCCTGATCACTCATGACCTTGAGACTCCCTCCGAGGCGATCCGGTCGCACCGGCCGCTCGGCCGTAAGAACTCGGCAAGCATCGTCCCACTAGACGAGCAGGGGCAACAGGGCGTGCCGGCGGCGCACGACCGCGCCGAAGCGGGCGTCGATGCGCAGCCAGGCGTCGGTCGCGGTGACCCGGACGTGCTCGTCGGCCTCCCCGGTGCCGAGGAAGCCCATGCCGGACATCGCGAACAGGCAGCGCAGCGGGATCTTGACCTCCAGGCCGTCGCCGGTCACGGTCAGCACGGTCTGGTCGAGCAGCGACGCGGGCGGGGTGCCGTGCGGGCCGGCGTTCTCCCTGGCCAGCTCCAGCCCGCGGTCCGCGAGGTCGGTGACGATCTTCGCCGGCAGCGACTCGACCACCTGCCAGTGCGCCTGCGGCGGCAGCGCGGAGCGCCACTGCAGGTCCAGCACCGGGCCGGGGTCGACGCGTTCGCCGCGCGAGATGGCGAGCGCGGCCAGCAGCTCGTTGCCCGACACCGTGACGTCGGCCGGCTCGACCTGGCCGAGCACGGTCCGGGTGGCGAGCACGTCGAACGGAGTGGCCACCCACGAGTCGATCCGGCCGCCCTCGCGGCTGCGCAGCCGCACCACGGTCGCGCCGTCCAGCCGCACCGCGCGGGCGACGAACGCACCGAGGTCGTCGCGTTCGGACCGCTCGGCGAACTCAAGCTCAGGCACCGTTACCCCCACTGCGATATGCCGCGAGGAAGTCCCGCTCGGCCTCGGTCATCCGGCGCGGCCGGCCGCTCGCCAGATCGTAGGGGACCATCATGGTCTCCGCGGTCACCGCGACCGGATCTCCCGCTGATGGTCCATTGTGGACCTCGTAGTCCATGGTGAACGAGGCGTGCCGCATCTCCCGTATCGACATGGCGATCCGCAGCGCGGAGCCGTTCGCGACGATCGGCGCGTGGTAGTCCACCACGATCCGCGCCACGAGCACACCCCGCGCGATGCCCTCGGCGCCCTGCCGGGCGCCCTCGCCGAACAGCAGCGCGATGCGCGCCTCCTCCAGCAGGGTCACCGTGTTCGCATGGTTCACATGCCCGTACACGTCCATGTCCGACCAGCGCGGCCGGACCTCCGCAATGAACACGCCCACTAGCGGACCATACTGCGCACCTGTCGGGCGGCGACCGACAGTGTGGCCAGATCCAGCCGGCCGGACCGGTGGATCTCCTCGAGTGAGGTCCGGGCGCGTGCCAGCCGCGAGGCGTTGGTGTGCTCCCAGTTCGCGATCTTCTCGTCGGCCGACGTGCCGGGATCGCTCTGCCGCAGCACGTCCAGGGTGATCGCGCGCAGCGATGTGTACATGTCGTCGCGCAGTGCCAGCCGAGCGAGCGCGTGCCAGCGGTTGCCGCGCTCAAGCGCGCTGATCGAGGTCAGCATCGAGTCGATGTTGAGGTGGTCGGACAGCGCGTAGTACAGCTCGGCGGTCTCCCGCGGGCTGCGCTCGATGTCCAGCCCGGCGTCCCGCTCGGCCAGCTCGGACACCTCGGTGATGTCCAGCAACGAGTACGTGTTGAGCAGCGACGCCGCGTGCGCGGCCAGCGCGGCGGGCACGCCCTTGCTGACGAGGTCCTCCGCGTGCCGCGCGGTCATCTCCAGCTCGGCGCCCCGCAGCATCGTGCCGATGTCGGGCGCCAGCTCCGCGACCACCTTGTGGAACCGGTTGATCTCGGCACCAACGGCCAGCGGCTGCGGCCGGTTGGACAGCAGCCAGCGCGACGCCCGGTCCAGCAGCCGCCGGCTCTCCAGCACCAGCGAGTCCGCGACGTCGGTCGGCACGATGTTGTCCAGCGCGCGGATGTCGGCCCACAGCTCACGCAGGTCGTAGATCCGGGTGGTGGCGGTGAACGCGCGGACCGCGTCGGTCGCGGTCGCGTTCATCTCCTCGGCGAGCCGGAACGCGTAGGACACCCCGCCGCCGTCGACCACCTCGTTGACCACGAGCGTGGTGGTGATCTGCCGGCGCAGCGGGTGCTTCGGGACGGCCTTGGCGAACCGCTCGCGCAGCTGGGTCGGGAAGTACTCGGGCAGCCGCCGGGCGAACACGTCCGCGTCGGGCAGCTCGCTCGCGAGCACCTCCTCCTTGAGCGCCAGCTTGACGTGGGCGAGCAGCGAGGCGAGCTCCGGTGAGGTCAGGCCCTCGCTCGCCTTGTCCATCTCCCGGAACCGAGCCTTGGTTGGCAGCGCCTCCAGCTCCCGGTCCAGCCCGGCGCGCTCCTCCAGGAAGGCGACCAGCCGGGCCAGCACGGTCAGCATCGGCACCGCGTGCGCCCGGCTGACGCCGAGCACGGCGTTCTGCCGATAGTTGTCCGTCAGCACCAGGTCGCCGACCTCGTCGGTCATCGACAGCAGCAGCTCGTTGCGCTGCTCCTTGGCCAGCTCGCCGCGGGTGACCAGCTGGTCGAGCAGGATCTTGATGTTGACCTCGTGGTCGGAGCAGTCCACGCCGGCGGAGTTGTCGAGCGCGTCGGAGTTGACCTTGCCGCCGGCCTTGGCGAACTCGATGCGACCCCGCTGGGTGAGCCCGAGGTTGCCGCCCTCGCCGACGACCTTGGCCCGCAGGTCCGCGCCGTTGACCCGGACCGCGTCGTTGGCCTTGTCGCCGACCTCGACGTTGCTCTCGGTGCTGGCCTTGACATAGGTGCCGATGCCGCCGTTCCACAGCAGGTCGACCTCGGCCAGGAGGATCTGCTTGATCAGCTCCGGCGGCGACAGCTTCTTCGTGCCCTCGGGCAGGCCGAGCGCGGCACGGGCCTGCTCGCTGATCGGGATCGCCTTGAGCGTGCGCGGCCAGACCCCACCGCCCTCGCTGATCAGCGAGCGGTCGTAGTCGTCCCAGCTCGACCGGGGCAGCTCGAACAGCCGGCGCCGCTCGGCGTAGGAGCTCGCCGCGTCCGGGTTCGGGTCGATGAACACGTGCATGTGGTTGAACGCGGCGACCAGCCGGATGTGCTCGGAGAGCAGCATGCCGTTGCCGAACACGTCACCGGCCATGTCGCCGACGCCGACGACGGTGAAGTCCTCGGTCTGGGTGTCGGTGCCCAGCTCGCGGAAGTGCCGCTTGACGCTCTCCCACGCGCCGCGGGCGGTGATGCCCATGGCCTTGTGGTCGTAGCCGACCGAGCCGCCGCTGGCGAAGGCGTCGCCGAGCCAGAAGCCGTAGCTCTCGGCGACCTCGTTCGCGATGTCGGAGAACGTCGCGGTGCCCTTGTCGGCGGCGACGACCAGGTAGGTGTCGTCGGCGTCGTAGCGGACCACGTCCGGGGCGGGCACGGTCTTGCCGCCGCGCAGGTTGTCGGTGAGGTCCAGCAGACCGGAGACGAACATCCGGTAGCAGGCGATGCCCTCGGCGAGCCAGGCCTCGCGGTCGGGCCCCGGGTCGCCGGTGGGCGCCGGCGGCCGCTTGACGACGAAGCCGCCCTTGGCGCCGACCGGCACGATCACCGCGTTCTTCACCGCCTGCGCCTTGACCAGGCCGAGCACCTCGGTACGGAAGTCCTCGCGGCGGTCGGACCAGCGCAGCCCACCGCGGGCGACCGGGCCGAACCGCAGGTGCACGCCCTCGACCCGCGGCGAGTACACGAAGATCTCGAACTTCGGCCGCGGCTCGGGGAGGTCGGGTACCGCGTGCGGGTCGAGCTTGATCGCCAGGTAGGACCGCGGTTCGCCGTCCTCGTCGCGCACCCGGTAGTTGGTCCGCAGCGTCGCGCAGACCAGGCTGGTGAAGCTGCGCAGGATGCGGTCGGCGTCGAGGCTGGTGACCTCGTCGATCATCTTGGCGAGCTCGGCGACCTGGTCGTCGACCGCCTCCCGCCGCTCGTGGTCGGCGAGCCGGGTGTCGAAGCGGGTCTCGAACAGCCGGACCAGCGCGGTGGCCACGTCGGTGTGGCCGAGCACGGCGTCCTCGATGTACTCGGTGCTGTACGGGGTGCCGGCCTGGCGCAGGTAGCGGGCGTAGGCGCGGAGCAGGGCGGCCTGGCGCCAGGTCAGCCCGCCGTGCAGGACCAGCGAGTTGAACCGGTCGGAGTCGGCGTCACCGCGCCAGATCGCGGCGAACGCCTCCTCGAAGTCGGTGCGCAGCTCCTCGCGCTCCTCCGCGGACCGGCCCTCGACGACCGCCGGGTCCACGCGCAACCCGAAGTCGTAGATCCACAGTTTCGTGCCGTCCTCGCGGCGCACGTCGTAGGGCCGCTCGTCGAGGACCTCGACGCCCATCTGCTGCAGCACCGGCAGCACCTGCGACAGGGTGATGCCCTGGCCGGCGATGTAGAGCTTGAACCGGCGCTCGCCCGGCTCGGCGTGCGGCCGCTCGTAGAAGCTCAGGTCGAGGTCGCCGGATTTCTGCAGGCCCTCGAGCCGGCGCAGGTCGGCGAGCGCCTCGACGGCGCCGAAGTCCTCCTTGTAGGCCTCCGGGAAGACGCTCGCGAACCGCAGGCCCTGCTCGGTCGCGGACTCCGCGCCGACGGTGACGGTCTCGGTGTCGTCGCCGGTGCCGCCGGCGACCTGCTCGCGCTGCTCGGTGAACACGGCCTCGACGAGGCGGTCGTCCCAGGTCCGCACGGCCTCGGTCATCCTGGCCTGGATGCGGGCGACGTCGGCCTCGCCCGCCTTGTCGGGGTCGACCGTGTGCACGGTGAAGTGGACCTGGGCGAGCGAGGTCTCGCCGATGCGGGTGCTGAACTCGAGGTTCTTGCCGCCGAGCTCGTCGAGCAGGACCTCCTGCATCGCGAGGCGCGAGGTCGTGGTGTAGCGGTCGCGGGGCAGGAAGACAAGGCAGGAGTAGAAGCGGCCGAACGGGTCGCGGCGCAGGAACAGCCGCAGCCGGCGGCGGTCGGCGAGGGCGATGACGCCGGTGGTGGTCTGGTAGAGGACGTCGATGTCGGTGGAGAAGAGCTCCGAGCGCGGCCAGTTCTGGATGACCTCGAGCATCTTCTGCCCGGTGTAGGAGCCGAGCGGGAAGCCGGCGCGGTGGATCACCTCGCGCACGCGCCGGCCGACGACCGGGATGTCGAGGACGTCCTCGTGCAGGGCGTTGATCGTGAAGACGCCGAGGAAGCGGTGCTCGCCGGTGACGTTGCCGTCGTCGTCGAAGGTCTTCACGCCGACGTAGTACGGGTAGACCGAGCGGTGGACCGTGGAGGGCGCGCTGGCCTCGGTGAGGACGAGCAGGTCGGTGCTCAGCGCGTGCGCGGTGGTGGAGTCCGGGCCGGCGGTGAGACTGCGGGAGGCGAGGCTGTCCTGTCGCAGGACGCCGAGGCCGCTGGCGAGGACCGCGCGCAGGGCGCGCTCGTCGCCCTCACGGACGAGCTCGTAGTTGCGGTAGCCGAGAAAGGTGAAGTGTCCGTCGGCGAGCCAGCGCAGCAGGGCGGCGCCCTCGAGCGCCTGGGCCTCGTCGACCGGCGGGCTGGCCTCGAGCTGGTCGGCGAGCGCGCGAGCCGTGCCGGCCATGCGGGCGGTGTCCTCGACGACCTCGCGGACGTCGTTGAGGACACTGAGCAGCCCGGTCGCGATCTCGCGGCTGCGGTCGGCGTCGGTGATGAGGTCGACCTCGATCGACATCCAGCTCTCGGCCAGCGACTCCGGCGGCGGGTCGTCGGCCTCGGCGCTGGGCAGCACCTCCCGCAACGCCCCGGCGACGTCCCGGTTGACGACGACGATGGGGTGCACGACCCGGTGAACCTGCAGCCCCCCGCGAACCAGGTCGGCGGAGACCGACTCGACGAGGTACGGCATGTCGTCGGTGACGATCTGCACGACGGTTCCCGCGGTGGACCAGCCGTCGGTGGCGGGGTCGGGGTTGAAGACCCGCACGGCGGGCCGGCCCGGCACCCGCTGAGCGGCGAGGCTCCAGTGCGTGCGCACGGTACCGACGAGGTCGACCGGATCGTGGTCGATGACCTCTTCCGGTGGGATGTACCGGTAGTAGAGCCGGATGAGGTCCGCGTCCGCTTCGTCCGTAGCGGTGCCGGCGGCCCGCTCGATGAGCTCGTCCCTGACTTGTTCCGGGCTGTCCGGCCCATCGTCGATGCCGGATCCGTAGCCGGCGGTCGAACTGGTACGGGTCCGGGTTCCGGTCGAGGTCATCTACGCGACTCCACGATTGGCGGCACGTCGGTGTGCCACATGCAGACACACCCTAATCTGATCACGATTCGCACTGGTGCCCTTGGCACACTGAATCGTGCCAAGGGTAACGAGCATCGCACGCCCCTCATTCAGGCGATCGATGCCGCCCAGCGGCGGGCGACTGGTATCGCCAGTCGAACAACCGGTCAAAGTCCGAGAAGTCCCGTTCCGACTCCGCCGCCGCCCGATCCGACGTCACCGGCTCCGACGCCGTCCCGTCCGGGTCGGTCCGGTCTCGCGCCGTCCGGTATGTCTCTGCGCGATCCGATGCCACCCCGGATTCCGTTACCCAGTCCCGCTCCGCACTCTCCGGCGCCGCACTCTCCGGCGCCGCGCGGCCCGGTGTCGTGCGG
>Ga0190265_10002492_pt1 | contig 12365 bp, 9 predicted proteins | sample Popmic124T_FD_133135 | JGI IMG/M metagenome (GOLD analysis project Ga0190265, IMG submission 133135) | Populus adjacent soil microbial communities from riparian zone of Indian Creek, Utah, USA - 124 T | ecosystem: Environmental > Terrestrial > Soil > Riparian zone | place: USA: Utah | collected... | reverse complement strand
TTGACCCAGCGATTGTTGGCCTTTGCGCGACGCCAACAGCTTAAGCAAGAGCCCGTCGATATTCCCGAACTCGTGCGCGGGATGACAGACCTGCTTCAGCGGGCGCTGGGACCATCCATTGGCATTGAGACCCGTTTTCCACTGGAATGCAAACCAGTGCTAGCGGACCCAAACCAGCTGGAGATGATACTGCTCAATCTCGCGGTCAACTCGCGCGATGCCATGCCGAGTGGCGGGCAAATCGTGATTGCAACACGGGAGGAAGTGCTCCGAAAAGAGGACGGCAGCAGATTGAGGCCCGGCACTTATCTCTGCCTTACTGTGAGCGACACGGGTGCCGGAATGGATAGGGAGACGTTGCGGCGAGCCACAGAACCCTTCTTTACCACCAAGGGACCCGGCAAGGGAACCGGACTTGGTCTCTCGATGGTGCACGGTATCGCCGAGCAGTCTGGCGGATGGTTTACTCTTAGAAGCCGAAAGGGCAGCGGCACAACTGCGGAGCTTTGGTTGCCGACCACAGCGCGTCAGCCCCGCGCAATCGACAAAGTGCAACGCCCGGCCAACGATACCGAGCCGGATCACACAGCTCTTGTTGTTCTTGCGGTAGACGATGACAGCCTCGTCCTCACGAACACCATTGCGATGTTGGAGGATCTTGGGCACAGCGGCTTCGCAGCGTCATCAGGTCAGGAAGCTCTAGACATTCTCAGGCAGCAGGGGTCGGTCGATCTGGTTATTACCGACTACGCTATGCCGCGCATGACCGGCCTGCAACTTGCTGATAAAATCAGAAGTGAGTGGCCCGAACTTCCTATCGTTATCGCCACTGGGTTCGCTGAAATGGAGCCAGGGCTGGGAGCGAGACTCCCGCGCATGTCGAAGCCATTTACCGAAGCGGCACTCGCGAGGGAAATTGCAAGAATTATCCAAGCTCGCCCGGGTGGCGCACTATGGCCGCGTGCGCCGGCGAATTCGAACGTCTAGACTCGAAATGTCGCTATTGGCACAGATGTCCATTTTAAGTCTCTTTGGGGTACGTAACTGCGGACATAGCGTACAAGCCGCATTCAACCTCATAGATTTGCCGCGCTTGAACCGGTCAACGAAGGTTCGGCGACTTGCATGACAAAACGAACGAAGAAGTCTCCCGACCAAACTGACAAAAACGTCGGAGCTCGGGTTCGCATGCGCCGCATGATGCTCGGCATAAGCCAGGACTTTCTTGGCAAGCAACTCGGCCTGACATTCCAGCAGGTCCAGAAGTACGAGAAGGGTGTGAACCGCATTGGCGCAAGCCGGTTACAGCACCTTGCGCGGATTTTAGGGGTCTCCGAGTTATTCTTTTTCGAAGGCGGGCGCACGACCAAAAGAGGCGAACGTGTCCAAAATGCCGTCGGGCTGAGGCTCGTTAAGGGCGTACGTCAGCATCCGGGCGAGGCAAACTCAAAGGCTGCAATCGTCGGTCTTGTTGAGGCGCTCGCGGAAGACGGAGAAGCAGACTAACGCGATTACATGCACAGCATTCGCCATTCGGTTTAAGAGATAGTTGTATAAACTAACGCGCGAATCAGCCGTGGCGCCCTTGTTTACGCTGGAAGCCCCGAGGCCGGCCTTGAAGCCCGCGGCTTTGCGAATAATCTGTCACCAGCTTTCCGGCTGTCGAGCCACCTCAGGTTATGGGATTGGCCCCATTTCCTCGCCGCTGGCTCAGTCTTGAAATTGCAGAGTTGTTCGGTGCGTCCACTGCGCCATGACACGTAACGTCCCAAGTGCCATCCTTATTCTCTTAACCTGGAGTTACTGGTGGTGCTGCTGTCATCGCAGCAATATGCCTATCTTCGGGAAGACGGCCAGGGCACGCGATCGGGCGGGAAGCGGACATGGCAGCCGTGCGCCACTTCGGATTAAAACCGGACCAGCAACCCCCTCGCAGCCCTGATAACCGCATGCGCTTAACATGGGGCATCGCTGGCGTGACGGTCGCAATGCTGATCGGCCTCGGAATTCGGCTCTACTTCTGAGCGTCGTGCGCTGCGCTTTTTTGTACAACCGGAACGAAGAATATTCGGCACACGTTCCTGAAATTGCCTAACTCGGGTCTGCCGGCAGCGAGTGTTGCAAGCAATCATCGTAGGGTGACGCTCGCCAAATGTGCGGACCAATCCGTCATCGATTGGTGCACTGGCCAGACGCCGCCCTCATAGCCCAGATGGGTTGCCTTCCAGAATCTGGTAGCGTTCGCCTTCCCCTTTTTCATTGTAATAGGTGGCCGAATTGCCGAAGACTTCTATCTTGAGACACCCCACCGAGACGCCAGTGTAGCTGAAGCAGACGGACTCGCCGGCGAACGTCCACTTGCCGGTATAAACCTTGTTGTCGCTCATCGACTTGGCTGTGCCGTCGGCCAAGTAGTATTCGACCAAAGGCTTCCCCTCCTCGGCCCCGGCGATCGAATTGCCGACAAGGCGTTCCCAAGCCACCCTGCCGGTGAGCTTTACGTCGGCCGGAAGTGCTGCGGGGGTGCTGCGCCCCGTGGCCGGAGCAGAAGGCGCTTGGGATATCTGTGTGCGATCCTGTTGCTGAGCCTGCAACGTGCCGGCCGGCAGGAGTATGGATAACAGGGCGATCAAACCTTGGGGACGCATGTTCCTCCAATCTGCGGCGCAGGCACATGCCGCGATGTTGCGCTCACCGCCTGTTCTTACACGGGTTCGGGCCGAAGCGGCCGTCAAGTTCGGCAATACAAGCAATATGCTTAACCTGGGTAGCAACAAAAATCTCAGGCTTCGACAATGCGGTAGCGGCCGTCACTGCAAGTTAACAAAAGAAATCGCCGGCGACCTCTTCCGACGGCCGCCGGCGCGGATGCTGAAAAAGCTGACTCGATGGCCTAAAACTTCCTGCTGACCTCTACGGTACCATAGGCGCCGGCCCCCACATTGCTGTCGTGTGCGTAGCCCGCGGCTAGGTCGATTTCGATGGCGCCGAGTTTGACCTGGGTCAGGTGCGCGCCGACTCTCCATTGATCGAAACGCTCGTTGCCCAACACGCTGAGCTCCGGCCCGAGAAAGATCTGCCTACCGCTGGTCAGGTCGAATCCCGCCTTTATTTTCGCCGAATAGGTGTCGAATGCCGTCGAATATTGGGCCTCACCTGCCAGCAAGGTCTGCGAAGTAGGCAACAGCGCGGCGTCGGCGCGCAGCTTTAACCCGAACTCAGTGCCTTGGACGGTGTTGAGCGGATCAATACCGTTAATGTCGTGATGTTCGGCGTTTACGCCAGCCATCAGGTTGACGGAATAATTGTCGCCTTCGAACCCATACCCAGCCAGTACAGTACCGCCAGTATATGTGCCCCTGAAGACCTCGCCCGGATCTCCGAAGTACTTATAGCCGCCGCCTTCGCCATAAATCAGCACCCGCACGCCGGAAACCTCCAGGCCCGAATAGGGCGCGAGGAACGCTCCCAACCATCCGACGGCGTGGTGCTTTCCGAAGTCGCCGCCGGCGAACGCCAGGACATGGCCGCCATTGCCTTCAGCAAGCGGACCGGGGCCGGCATAGCCCATGGCTGTCAGCGGCACCGGTGCCAGACCCGCCACGGGGAACCTGTAGTTGACACCGAATTTGATCACGTCGATGCGCTGTTTGATTAACTCAGTGAAGAAATCACCGTCTACGTCTTCGAAAGGAACCGAACGATCGCGAAACTTCATATGATTGTATTCAGCCTTCACCGACCAATGGGCCGATATCGCGTATTCAATACCCCCGCCGATGGTCCAGCCGGGCCGGGTGTGATCGCCGAAATAGCGGTCCCCGCAATCGGCAAATATGCCGCCGGCGACAATCGGCTGATTGCCGGCGCAGGTTGCCAGATTGGTGAACCTGTCGTGCACCCAGGCAGCGCCACCTTTCACGTAAACCAGCGCGGGGCCCAACGCGGCTCCGATGCGCCCGGTGACGGTGGCGAACCACTGGGCTTCGGCGGAACAGATTTGGTCGCCAAACGGGAAACAGGGGAAATCCTGCTTGCGAATGCGGGCCCAGCTGAAGTCGCCCTCGACACCAAGCACGAGCCAGCCAAATTGGTGGTTGTAGCCGGCTTGCAGCCCCCCCAACGCGCCCTTCAACTTGACGTCGGCGTCAAGCTCGAGATCCGGCTCGGGAAAGTTGTCGAAGAACTCTTTGCGCGATGAGCCGGCACCGACGTGGGCGCCGATGAAGAAGCCCGTCCAGGGCGCGACCACAGCGGCCGGCGCTGCTTTGAAGATAGGGCGATCGGCGGCTGCGGCAGGCGCCGTCGCCCCAAGCAACCCGACGGCTAGTGCCGCGAGTATTTTACGGGTCATATCCCCCTCCATCCTGACGACAAACTGGCATAGTGCGAAGCGCAGCCCTATGCCAAAAACATCGTTATTCACAGCATTTGGAGATCAGCATTCAAAGTTGTGTTGCCAAACGGCAATCGAATTAAAATGGCCTGTTCGGGTCAACTGGATCGATCCGCCGGACCTGCTCAAGGTCGCCGGCGTGGCATCGCCACATGCGAAAATTTGCCGGAGTGTGGCCGAGTACTATTCTACGTCGACCGAGTCGGGCCGAACCAGTCTGCTCATCTGAACCCGGCAATGGGCGCAGGCAAAAACCAACGAACTATCTTTCTCGCCGTTCGCAAAGTGAACGACGGAAGTGTGCGTGATGGCCATGCCGTTGCCGCAGATGGGACAGCCCGGTTGTTCAGGCGCTAGAGTGGCTCGCTGATCCCTGATGACAACCACGCTACTTTCTCGCGAGTCCCACGCGACGGCACAACGATCCTTGAAGCTCTCCGAACCCCCCAGTCAATTCAAGCGCAACTTCAACAATTGATTAACGTCAAACCAACTGCCATGGCGACGAAACAAACCGCCGCACGACCGCCAATTGACCCAGCTTTTTCAATATAATAGCAACGCGCAGGGTGATCTTAACGTATGAAACGAATAGCGCTAACCGGTTTGCTCTTTTGCAGCATGTTTATCAGTAGCCTGTTCGGTCAGCCGTTCACACTGAGCATGGATGAATCTCGTCTCAAGGGTTACCAGATCAGGGAAACGGGACTGGTACCGCGGTATCCCGCGAATTACGCGTGCCCGCCACTGACCTCGCTTTATGCCAGTTGGGACGATATCGACGGCACCCGGCGAACAGAACGCCACTCGGGCGTTGACGGCGGCCGGTTTGGGGATCCAATTCTCGCGCCCAGTCCTGGCGTGGTTATTGCAGCGTGGAATACCGACTGGGGGTGGGGGCCGGAAGGAGCTCTCCTCATCCGGCACACCCGAGACGATCTCGGCTTGAGTGACGGCCCACAATATTACTATTCAGAATTCGATCATCTTCAGTACGATGAAATCCGCTCGATACCCGAAGGTAAGCGGGTTAATCGAGGCGATCAGCTCGCCACCGTGTCGCGACCAGGCGGCAATCGTCGTTTTTTGCCCGAAGTCCATTGGGAAGTCTGGGAAATCGACGACGATTCCGCCACCGTTTGGGACACAAATCGCTTCGGTGGAAGATATTGGAAAAACAAAACCGGTCGGTTGATCGATCCGTTGTACATGCTGTCCCGCGACAAACCGCCAGGACCGGATGGAATGGTGGACATTCCGGTGTTCGAACGTCGAGCAAGCTATCGCGAATTTCGAGGCTTCACTTACATATTTCCATGCCGAAAGAAGACCGCACAGCCCCGGTTCAGACAAAATCGCTAAAGGTTCTGGGCGAACTTCAATGCTGTGTCGAGCCGTAACGCAACACCCGACCTTGCGCTTTGGCCCGGTACGGCGAGGCTTGATTCGGCTGGTTGCGTAGGTATCCCCGACCATCTGCTGGCCGGTGGCAACACTTCGCCCTTCATCAGAACGGAGAGCGGTCCAAGCGTCGACCCTGGCTGCATCTCAGCGCTGTAGAGAACGACCGACATGTTTCCCAACGAGCATCGATCTCCAATGCGGAGACGATCGGACTTCATGACTCGATCTTCGAAAAGGTGCGTTTGCAATGTGCATCCTAAATTGATCGCTACGCGGTCGCCGATTTCGATCAGGTCGAACTCGGAAAGCAGCGTGGTCTCCATAAACACCCACTTGCCGATCTTACAGCCCATCATGCGCAAACATGGTGCAATGAATGGAGTTCCCACCAGCGGGCCCATCGCCGGGGCCGCTACGGTTTCATACAAGGCATTTACGATTTCGTTGAGCCATACATAGAAGCACCAAAGAGGCCTGACCGTTGGATCGTATCGACCAATGAGGAGATTCTTGATCCAAGAGACGAATGCAATCGACAGGAAAGAGACGATGAGCGTGGCGCATGGCGCGACCAGCAACAGGGCCGGAACAGGTAGCGTGTAATACGAAGTTACGATGGCAACAACGAACAGGAGCAAGCCCGCTACAGCCGCGAAACCCGGCAGCAAAATCCGGAACATTTCGGTGAAAGCGCGCAGGTAGATAAGAACAACAGACGGTTCATAGGTTTGGCCTTCGCTGAAACAGACCTTCTCGGTGTGCAGAAGTTCGAAGCTGGGTGATCCGAACCAACGACTTTGGTCGGGAGTTCGCGTCATTCCGGCCGGCGGCACCGACATCACACCGATGAGGCTGTTATCTCCGATGTCAGCACCGGCAGGCACGAGAGCACTGTTGCCGATGAACGTGCGCTTGCCAATTTTGACGGGGCGCAGTTCCACAAATCCTCGGTGCAGACGATGAGCGCCGACGATACAGGCATCGGCAAGAAAACTGCCGTCACCGATTTCGAGAAGGTCCGGCATGACATGCATCACGGTCGAGACCTCGACGCCGCGGCCAACCTTCGCCCCCAATAAACGTAGAAACCTTGGGAAAAAGAGCGTCGCATAAATGGGCTGAACAAGGTATCGCGTATTGTTCAATAAGTAATTCAGAAACCAGTACCGCAGATAGGCACAACTGTAGATCGAATAGATGCCTGGTCTGATCCGGCCGATCACCTTCCGCTTCACGAAGACGACCAGAGCGAGGTACCAGATGATGGAGACCGGGACCGCGACAAATCCCGCGACGGCAGCCCAAACGGGACCATGCCCATAGAGCGCGTAGCCCGTGAGCGCCAAGCCTGGTAACGCCGCCATGATCAGAAACCAGCCCATCACATAGATCAGGCCAAGATGCAGCACGCTAAACCATATTGTTCTGGCCGCTTGTAACCGTGTTCTTCGAGGCTGCACCTTGGGTAACTCGTCATCGGCAATGCGCGGGGGTGAGCCGCAAAGGCCGCTGTGCGCAGCGATCACGGAATTATCGGGCAGCAAGGACATTTCCCCGAGGCGGGCCCCCTGCTGCATTGTGACATTCAAGCCGAGAGCGCAATGAGTGCCAACATAGCAATCACGACCAATCGCCACATAACCCAGGACGAGCCATCCGTTCTCGACGCGATAACCCAATAACTGAGTGTCCGCTTCTATGCTGCTATTCTCACCAATCGTCACCAGATCAAAGGCTGCGCAATGCGCGGTGTTGATGGTGCAATTTCTTCCGACTTTGGCACCCATGGCGCGATAGTAAAGACTCATCAGCGGAGTCCCGACCAACATTCCGGACCAACTCAGAGTCTGAAAAAGGTTCACCAGCCACCAGCGAAAATAATAAAGACCCCAAACGGGATATCGCCCCGGCTTAAACCGGCCAATGACGATCCACTTGACGGCTAGGCTCAAAAGTAGCCACGAGGGCCAAATCAAAAACGTTACGACGGTGGCCATCGTCGCAAGTTCTTCGGAGCTTAACTCGCGATTGATAAATTTGAGCGTCAGAACGATTGCAAACAGTGCCGGCGCCGAGGCGACCGCATAAAACGCGATCAAAGCAATCATCTGCAAAGCAACAAAAAGCCAGCGGGTTCGAGGCAGCGTTGGATGCTCCAAGTTGCTCTTAGCCGCCTTCTCGGGGTTCGCCTGAGGACCTGGGTGGTCAGAGCGTGTCTCGGCAACCGCGCTTGCCCAGTGCAATGCCAGCCGACGTATTGTCCGGTGCTCGTAGATATCGCGCACCGCGCCCTGTACGGTCTTCAAATTGAGCCGAATTTCCGTGACTACCTTTCCCGCGTTCAAAGAATGGCCGCGAAGATCCACGAAGAAGTCGTCTTCAACCGAGATCGGTGAAATGCCAAAAACTTTTTGCCAGACCTCGACAAGCAGTCGCTCGAGCTCGGTCGCGGGGCCAACGATCTTGCGCGCCGAGCTGGTGAACAGATTGCAAGGCGGCGGCAACAGCTTCCTGTCTATTTTTCCGCTCGTCATCGTGGGCAGTTCGTCGATAACATCGAGGTATTTTGGGCACATGTATTCCGGCAATCGAGATTGGAGCAGGGCCGCGATGCTGCTGTGGTCCACTCTGTCGACGCTTGGCTGGCGAACGACGTAGGCGGCAAGTTCTTTCATCCCATCGAATTCGTAAGCGTTGACCGCGGCCGCCCTGATCGACGGATGCTCCATCAAAACGGCTTCGATCTCGGATAATTCGACGCGGAAACCGCGGATTTTGATTTGCCCGTCCGCCCGTCCGACGAACTGGAGATCGCCGTCAGCTGTCAGCCGGACGAGGTCACAGGTGCGATAGACGCGCCCGGGTCGCGAACCCGTTTCGCCTCCCGGGTTCTGAACGAACCGTTCTGCGGTCAAGTCAGGCCGATTCAGATAACCGCGCGCGACACTTTCCCCGCCGATATAGAGCTCACCGGTTGTTCCCGGCGGCACCGGCTGAAGTCGATCATCGAGGACCAACGTCGCGTAACCGGGCAAAGCTTTGCCGATGGTGACGGGCTTGCTGGGCAGACATTCCGCCCAGGTCGCAACCACGGTGGCCTCTGTTGGGCCGTAGGTGTTCAGCATCCGGCGTCCGGGTTTGGCCCAACGCGCGACCAGCTCCGGCGCGCACGCTTCTCCGCCGAGAACCAGCAGCCTTACCCTGGGAAGCTCCGACTGCATGAGGGACAAAAAAGACGGCACCGTCGAAAAGAAAGAGACTTTCCGTGCATTGATGAACTCGGCCGCGTCGATGGTCGATCGAGCGATTTCCTCGTTGGGAACCACCAACGTACCGCCTAACGAAAAGGCAGCCCAGATCTCCTCGACGGAGGCATCAAACGCGATCGAAAAACCTTGATAGACGCGATCTCTAGCATCGAGTTGGTAGACGCTTTGCAGTGCACGAACAAAATTGATTGCATTGCGATGTTCAATCACTACCCCTTTCGGGCGGCCTGTTGAGCCCGACGTATAGATCACATAGCAAACGTCGGCCGGACTTATGAGCGCCGGCTGGATCGACGGACTGGTTTCGATTTGCGCCTCCTCCAAAAACAGGACGCTTGACGTAACCTGCTCTTGCAGCTCCGCTCCCAGTTCTCCCTCGCTGATGACAATCGCGATCCCCGCATCCTCAATGATGCTTTGGATCCGACCGATAGGAAATTTCGGGTCGAGAGGAACGTAGCCGGCACCGGCCTTGAGGACGCCGAGGAGAGCGGCGAACAGCCGGCACGATTTTCGCGCATAGAGCGCAACCAGCGATCCCGAGCGAACGCCTTGCATGGTGAGACAGGCAGCAATGCCGTTCGCTAATTGGTCAAGTTGGGCGTAGGTCATGACCTCGCCGTTGCACTCGACGGCGATCTTTTGCGGTCGTAAGTTGACCTGCCTTTCGAAAAACTCGTGCAGGAGCGTGGGCTCGTCGGTGGCAAACGTCTGCTCGATGGGCTGGTGCGTGGCAATGAGGGAGTTCATTGACGCGATCCAGCCCCGCACACGGCATGCGCGACCCCTGAGGCGCAGCGAATGAATTCACTTGTCGAGCAGATTAGAGCCGCTGCTGAGCGTGCAAATACGCGAGGCGTGAAGAAACGGGAAACGCGATCGGAAGAAAAATCACGGCGACCGAGTCTTGCCTGATGATGTGTTCCGCCCTGACCGTTCACAGCACCCAGCACCAGTCTGGTCGCGGTCAATGTGACCAAGTACACTGCACCAGGCGTTTTTTGCACGCCACTCACTGACGCCACGCCAAACACCGAATGAATTCTACGGCTCTCAGGAATTGTCATGATTTACAATCCGTTCAAAAAGAAAATCCCTACATTCGTACTCAGCGTGGAAGCGTTCAGACTCCGCGGCAGCACACCGGCTTGCTTAGGTCGCAATCGGAGCCGGAACTGCTTCCTCCAGCCCCGCGGGATCAGCCAAGCTAATTATTTGGACTTCGGTCGGAAGCACAACGTGTGGCGATAACTCCACGGCGAGTGACACATGGTAGAGCGAGTGGCGGGCGGTGATATGAAAATTTTCAAATACGGCGCGTTTTGCGGGGACATCGCCGCGGGTTTCGAAATTCACCGGGTCAAGCATGAATTTGATCCATGTGAAGTCGACGGAGTGGCCGGTTCCGATTAACTTTGTATACGCCTCTTTAAGCGTCCATAACCGGATGAATTCGCGCGTTCGCTGTGATTCCGGCAGACGTTTTAATGAGTGCTGCTCGTCAGAATGGCAAAAGGTTGTGATCAGGTCAGGGCTCAAACTTTGGTCGACGCTTTCCACGTCGATGCCTATGTTTAAGTTCGGCGAAACCGCGACGACTACCAGCTGATCGATATGCGAAACACTGAATTTGATGTTTGGCAAACCAGGTCCGACGACCGGCTTGCCCGTGGGAGGGGCTTCAAACTTCCATTCGGAGGGCGCGGTCGCCTGGCGGACTGCCCGGGAAAGCGCGAGCCGGAGTAGAACGCGCGCAGCAGTGGCGCTGATGCGCGACGCCGGGGACTGTAGTTGGGTCAAAGAGGTGCGGTCATCTTCAGTCAACAATGCAAGGCACGATTGGGCGCGAACGAATGATTGGATGTGCGTCAACCACACGTCGATCGGTGCGTTTTTTTGCGAGCGCACAGGCGTTTGCTTCACATCACATGACAGCGTTTTTCGCCAGCTTTCAATGATTGTCGGCCGTGTTGCCGACCGTCGTTCAGTTCGTACTGTCTCCGATGATTGAGGTGGCCCGCGGCACCAATCGAAAATGGCGCTTTTTAGCTTGGCGGCCTCAGGGCGAGTTACAGGCATTCGGGTCGACCCTAATCACGCCCCCCTCGCCTAGTATTGTTTCACAATTGGGAAACGGCGGTTTAAGTATTCCTAAAGCTTGGTTAAAAAGACCGGCAGCTGCATAGAGCCCGCTGGCACGAGCCCCGCGCTCGGTTAATGGCGCAAATGTTGGTGATCCAGTCTTTCCAGGGGATTTGCGCGCGAGTCACCGACCCCTTCATTCCCTTTTTGCGCGCCGCGACTATCCTTGCGTCATCCGCTCCGAAGCTCTCTTTGAGCGCCTTGGCGTCGTTGAGAGCCGCGCTGAGCCACAGGTGCGGGCGCGAACGATGACCAGCAAGAACTTCCGCCGCCCAACGTGCTTTGGGACATGGGGACAATCTTGGTGCCCTGGTTGCTGGTCAGCGTGCCCCTCCTGGTTTTTCCTTTGTTAGACACTGCGGGCCGCCGATAACGAGCTGCGCACTCCGAGCCTAATTCGCCCACGCCTGAGCCCGACCGACAAGCGGGCGGTCCGAATTCCAAAGGTTTCATTAGTTCACAACATAGAATTTTCGGCAGTCAAGTACATGATTTTCAAAACAACAACGGCAAGCTATTTGCTCTAGTAACTCCATTCTTCGGCGCGTAGATGGACAACCGCAGGCGAGACAATCGCAGCCGCACATTGCGGAGTGGGAAGATTCTGCTCAACAACAGGCAATCTGTGATCGATTGTATTGTGAGGAATTTGTCCGAAAGTGGTGCGTGTTTGCAGCTCAACAGTACAACTGGAATTCCCCAGACCTTTGAACTCCTGCTTGATGGCGAAACAAGCGGCCGTGCTTGTCAACTGAGTTGGCTGTCTGATAGCCGCGTCGGGATCGAGTTCCGTAATCCCAAACTCACGCACAGCACTGCTGAGGGTGCAAACCAGCCTGGGGGCCGCATCAGTACAAGCCACACGATCGATGGGCGTCCCGGTGGCGAACTACTTCGAAGCGAATTGATCGCCGTGCGGGCAGCACTGGATCTGGTACCAATCGGAATTGTGCTGTTGGATGCCGACACACGAGCACAGTTCATAAATCGCGCTTTTCGGAAAATGTGGCGGCTTGCTGACGCTAAAGCCGAAAGCAGGCCACCGCTTGTCGCACTCATGTATCATGGACGGGATACGAACGCCTACGCAGTCGCCTCGGGCGATGTTGACGCTTACGTGGCGGCGCGTGTCGCTCCTGTAACGTCCTGTAATC
>Ga0190265_10002491_pt1 | contig 12367 bp, 13 predicted proteins | sample Popmic124T_FD_133135 | JGI IMG/M metagenome (GOLD analysis project Ga0190265, IMG submission 133135) | Populus adjacent soil microbial communities from riparian zone of Indian Creek, Utah, USA - 124 T | ecosystem: Environmental > Terrestrial > Soil > Riparian zone | place: USA: Utah | collected... | reverse complement strand
TCCACCGATGCCGACCAGCAGACGTGGGCGACGGAGGGAGGCGCGAGCACCGCGACGGGGGCGCCGGGCTGGCGGCGGTGGATCCGGTTCTGGTGGGTGCCGGCGCTGGCGATCTTCCTCGTCGTCGGATACCTGGCCTCGGCGCGACGCGATGGCGGCGGGGAGATCTCGTCGGCCGGGACGCTGTCGATCACGGACCTTCGCGTCGGCGACTGCTTCGACGCGCACGAGCAGGAGTTCAGCGAGGTCGACGCGCGCCCGTGCGACCAGGCGCACCAATACGAGCTGTTCCACGTCGCCACCTGGTCCGGCGCGAGCTCCGAGTTTCCCGACGAGGCGGCGCTGATGGACTTCGTCGGGGAGGAGTGCCTCCCAGCATTCGTCCGCTATGTCAACGCGGACTATCTCAGCTCGCAGCTCGACTTCGTGCCGTTCACGCCGGTAGAGGACGGGTGGAATGCCGGAGCGCGCGACATCCGGTGCGCGCTCGTCGACCCGATGAATCCCGCCTTGACCGAGTCGCTCGAGGGCGCGAGCCGCTGAGAGCGGGTCTCAGCCCGAAGGAGCCGGCGATGGCGTCGCCTGTGGCGCGACGCGCACGATCACCAGCGACCACGCACAGTCGGAGACGACGCTGACGAACACATCGCCGCGCACGCCGAGCGCGGCGAAGGACTGTGGCTGGAGCGTGCCGCGATCGATGCCGGTGCCGATGGTGGCCCTGATGGCGGGCGTCGGCTCACCGCCGGCGGGAGCGATCGAGACCCCGAACGAGCATCGGGTCCTCTCCGGGTCGAGGGCGATCCAGCGGATCGCATGGTCGCCCTCGCCGATGCGCATGGGGCCCTCCTCCGCATCACCGGTCTGGGCCATCGATCCGGCGAAGGGCGAGGCCTCGGTGACGTTCCCGGTCGAGACCAGGAGTGGCTCGGGCTCGGCGCCGGCCGCCACCCAGCCCTCCTCGAACTGCGGCTCACGCGCGTCCGCATCGGCCACCAGGTACCAACCCAGATCATCGACCGGAATCGGCCCCATGACGACCCGCAGCTCGACGGCGAGCGGCAGCAGGCCGGTGATGATCTGACGTTGCATCCCCGGCGCGTCCCGCACCCGCAGCCCGTCGATCGTCGTCTCGACCAGCTCGCCGGCGTCGAAGTCGGGGACGACCGCCGCGGGTGACGGGGTCGCTGAGGGTGACGGAGACGGAGATGGAGACGGGGTCGGGGACGCGGTGGAGGATGGCGTCGGGGTGGGGGTCGTCGTCTCGAGTGGCGGGAACGTGCACGCACTGGCGACGAACGCGATGACGAGGATCAGCGGGCCCGGCTGCACCCTCCCCCGGAACGTGGGCATGGGCTGAGGGTACCGTCTGCGACGTCCGCGGATCGACCCTATCGGTCGAGCCGCGGCACCGCCGAGGCCAGCAGGTCGGCGATCTCTCTCGCGTTCGTGGTCCCATAGTTCGCGTAGCAGTTGTTCATGAGGATGTGCACCTCGGGCACCTTGCCGGCGGCATCGCGGATGCGCGGAACCCATTCGCTCAGCTCGTCGGTGTCGTACAGGTAGCGGAAGCGTTCCACCACCGGGATGCCCGACTGCTCCCATGTCTCGGTGCGCCGGCCGTGGAAGCGCACGACGGCGAGCTTCGGCGAGGTCACGACCGTCATCGGCGGGACCGACGACTTCGTGCCGGGCGGAGCATCGACCATCACGAAGGGGATCTCGTACTTCTCGAAGAAGCGCAGCGTGCGGTCGACGTTCTTCTCGTTGAACCACGATGCGTGGCGCAGCTCAACGGCAAACGGTGTGTCGCCGAGCCGCTCGCGAGCGCTGACGATCTCGTCGCGCGACTCGCTGGATGGGAAGAACCAGCGAGGATATTGGAGGAAGATCGCGCCGAGCTTGCCCGAGGAGCGCAGCGGCTCGATGCCGTCCATGAACCGTGCCCAGATCTCGTCCTCGATCGCCGACGGCAGGTCGCGTGCGTAGACCCGTTTCTTGTCGAGGAGCTCGGCGGGCAGCTCCTCGCGCAGGTCCTTCGGCAGGCGCTTGACCTCCGACGGCTGCCCGGTCATGAGGGCATGCGCCTTGATGTCGAACGTGAAGTCGGGAGGCGTTCGCTCGAGCCAGAGCTCGCCGGTCCTGCGGGCGGGCAGAGCGTAGTACGTCGCGTCAACCTCCACCAGCGGGAACTGGTTGGCGTAGTACACGAGCCGATCCTCCGCCGTGCCGGCATCGGGCGGATAGAAGACGCCGGGCGCGGTCATGGTCGGATCGGTCCAAGATGCCGTTCCGATCCGGACCGTCGCCTTGTCGATCGTGAGCGGCGCTCGGGCAGCGGTCGCCTGCGCCTCACCTCGCTCACCCGCCAGGTCCGGACCCGGGTCGTGGACGTTGACGTTCTGGTCAGTCATCGGCAGCAGCGTACGCGTGGAACATGACGTGTTGTGTCAGGATTGCAGCTCCTTCGCGTAGCCGAGGAGGGTCGCTTCCTCCCAGTGCTCATCCAGCTCCGGAGCACGGATGAAGCCGAGGCGTGCGTAGATCGCGTGAGCCGCATGCATCGCCGGTCGCGTCAGCAGCACGAGCCGGCGTCGACCGTGTGCCCGCGCCAGCTCGATGCAGCGTTCGACGAGGGCGGTCCCGGCCCCGTGTCCCATGGCAGCCGGCGCGACCGCCAACAGCCGCACGCCGGCGTCGGCAGGATCATCGGACTCCGACAGCGGGCTCGACGGGTCCCCGACGTATGTCACGGTACCGATGACGCGACCATCGATCGAGGCGGCCAGGACGGTAGCCACGGATGCGCGGCCGGCGACATCGCGAATGCGCGCCTCGTAGGAACCGAGCGCGGGATCGATCGTGCGGTACGCATCCACGGCGAGGTCGGCGATTGCCGGATAGTCCGCCGGTTCCGCTTCGCGAACCACGAGCTCCATCGGGCGTCAGCCTACGCCGGCGGTCACTCCTGGCCGAGGGCTCGTCGGACGGATCCCGTGCTCAGCACGATCATGACGACGGTCGCAATCGCGAACCCCAGGAGGTAGACGGGCTGCCACGGAGTGGTGACGATCGCGATGCCGGTCCCGACGGCGATGATGAGCTGGAGGATCGCCGCCAGCGTCCACGAGCCGGGGCGATGGCGGCGTGCGCCACGCGACGCAAGGGCGGCAAGCAGCGCGAACACGAACGAGAAGCCAGCGGCGAACCGCATGTTCTGCTCAGCCACCAGCCCGGCGTCGCCGCCGATGGAGTCCCGCAGGTCTGACGCGAGCAGGCTCAGCATGATGGCGAGCACGACGCCGAGCGCGGCCTCGGCGAGCAGGAGGACGCGAAGCAGCCCGATCGCGGGGACCGGGGCCGTGGTCGCGGCCGGCGTCCTGCTGGGGACGCGCGCCGTGTCGGTGGCGTTCATCCTCGACAGACTACGCCATCCGCCGCCTGCCGCGCCTCGGCACCGCTCGTGCATCAGTCGCGGGGCTGATGGGCCGCGCCACACGGATTTCGCACCGCACGGATGATGCCTCGCGGGCGCTCGCCGAGGTCGAGGCCCTGGCGTGGCTGCTCGACAACTCGATCCCGGTGCCCGGGACGGGCGGCCGCCGGTTCGGCATCGACGCCATCATCGGCCTCGTGCCGGTGGTCGGCGACTTGCTGAGCGGGGGGATCGGCCTGTACGTCGTGTGGCGGGGCGCGCGGATGGGGCTGCCACGCATCGTGGTGGCCAGGATGCTCGCCACATCGGCGATCGACCTGGCGGTCGGGGCGATTCCGATCATCGGCGATGCATTCGACCTGTGGTTCAAGGCCAACACGCGCAACCTGGAGCGCATGCGCCGCCAGCTCGAGCACCCGGAGCGATCTACCCGCGGGGACTGGGCGGCCGTGCTCGTCCTGTTGGGATCGGTGGTGCTGGCCATCGGCGTCCTCGCCTGGCTCGTCGTTGCGCTCGTCTCGGCCGTCGTCAGTGCGTTCTAGGACGGGTCTGCTCGAATAGTCGACAGGTCCTGACACCTTCTCACGATAGGCTCGAGCCAAAGAAGTGATGAGGACGCAGCGATGTTGAATCCCGCGCTGATCCGGGCCTTGATCGACGACCGGGAGCGGTCGATCGCCGCCGAGCTCCGCCGTCGCCGGATGCTCGATGGTCGCCCGATCCGGTGGGTGCATCGCTCCCCGGCGCGGCCGGCCGAGCGTCGCTAGAGGACGCCGTGCCGCTCGAGCATGCGCCGGGCGAGCACGATGGCGCGCTCCCTGACCTCCGGCGGGTCCAGGATCTCGGCGCGGCTGCCGAGCGAGATGAGACGCCCGGGGACCTCCTCCGGCCAGTCCGCGGTCACCCGGAGGTGGATCCAGCCCTCGGGGTCCTCGGCGGCGATCGTCTCGGCCTCTCGCACTGCCTGGTCGCCGATGGCGTCGGCAAGGACGCCGATGACCGCCGGATCGATCCGAATCGTGACCGTGATCCGCGGTGCCTCTCGCTCGTACGCGCTGATCGACTCGTCCCAGTACGCGGCGAGGTCGAAGTCGGGGGGACGCGTGAACGGTGCCTCGTCGGGCGTGGCGGACGTGATACGGGACACGCGGTACGTTCGAACCTGCTCCTCCGACGTTGCGACGAGGTACCACACGCCGGCCTTGAGCACGAGTCCGAGCGGCTCCAGGGAGCGCTCGACCTCGATGTCGCCGCGGCGATACGTGATCGCCAGCCGGCGCGACTCCCACACCGCGTCGGCCAACGCCGCGAGGTGCGGCACCGCCTCGCTGGTGTGGAACCAGCCGGCGGCGTCGAGGTGGAACCGCTCAACGAGTCGCGATGCCCGGATGCGCAGCTCGGATGGCAATGCGGCGAGAACCTTGAGGCGTGCGGCCGCCACCACTGTGCCGAGCCCGAGCTCCGCGGCCGGGCCGGGGATGCCGGACAGGAACAGCGCCTCCGCCTCGTCCCCGGTGAGGCCCGTGAGTCGCGTGCGATAGCCATCGATAAGCTGGATGCCGCCATGCGGGCCGCGCTCGGCGTAGATCGGGACGCCCGCCGCGCTGAGGGCCTCGACGTCGCGATGGACGGTCCGCTCCGAGACCTCGAGCTCGCGCGCCAGGACGGCGGCGGTCGTACGGCCGCGCGTCTGCAGGAAGAGGAGGAGCTGGACCAGGCGTGAGGCGCGCATCGTCGGGGGAGGATAGCGCCGAACTCCTGCCAGATCCCGTCAGGAAAGCCTTCCGGCGAAGGCCGTCACCTCGTCGAGCGCGCGATCGAGGACCGGCGCCAGGCCGTGACCGACGCGCGGGTACGTCACCAGCGTCGCATCGGGCAAGCGTCCGACCGCACGTCGCAGCAGCGAGATGTCGGCAAACGGGTCGGACTCGCCGGACAGGAGCAGGACCGGGCACGCGATCCGCGGCCAATGCGCCGTGCGCTCCTCCCATGCCTCCCGCCTGCCCGGGGCGTGGAGCGGGTACGAGAGCAGGACCAGGCCGGCGACTGCGCGCTCCGAGACGACGAGCGACGCGACCCGCCCGCCGAACGAGTGCCCGCCGATGACCGTCGCTGCGGCAACCTCGGTGTCGAGCGCGCGGGCGTACACGGGGATGGCGCGCTCGGCCTTCCCCTTGGGGAGCTCGACCAGTCGCACGTCCAGGCCGCGGCTGCCCAGGCCGCGCTCGTGATCGCGCAGCCGATCGATCGTCCCGGAGGCGCCCGGTGCCAGGAGGATGCGCGTTGCCGCCATCGGCCTAGGATAGGAGCATGACGAACGAGAAGATCGCGAAGTCCGATGCCGAGTGGCGTGGAGACCTGAGCCCGGAGCAGTACCGGATCCTGAGAGAGCAGGGGACCGAGCGCGCCTTCTCCGGTGCGTACTGGGACGAGCACGGGTCGGGCGTGTACCGATGCGCGGGCTGTGGCGCGGCCCTGTTCGATGCGGCCACGAAGTTCGACTCCGGCACGGGCTGGCCGTCGTTCTACCAGCCGCTGGAGCACGATGCCGTCGAGACCGAGACCGACCGCGTGCTGTTCATGACGCGCACCGAGGTCCACTGCGCGCGCTGTGGCGGACACCTCGGCCACATCTTCGACGATGCTCCTGACCAGCCGACCGGCCTGCGCTACTGCATCAACTCCGCGTCGCTGACGCTCGACCCCGACGCGAAGGTCGAGCCGATGGAGCAGGTCTAGCCCTCGGGCCGCCAGGCCACGATCGGGTGGACGTTGACCGCCGGGGGCAGCGGGTAGGTGCGCAGCTCGGTGCCGTCGCGATCCAGGATCACGATCCCGCCCGCGCCCTCGAGGTCGACGATCGCGATCGCACGGCTGTCCGGCGCCCACGCGCCAGGGGACCCCGGGCGCTCGACGAGCACCTCGCCACCGATCGTCGCCAGCTGGATGCCCATCGCGCCGGTCGCCGGGTCGGTAATGCTGGTCACGAAGCGCTCGCCGTCCGGCGAGACCTCGAGCGGGCCGCTCAGCCCTCCACCGATCGCAACCGTGTCGCCCGTGTCCAGGTCGAGGGCGTGGACGATGCCGGTCCGTTCGTCGGTGATCAGGAGCCGGCCGTCGGGCAGCCAGCCCGATGGCCACGTTCCGTTGAGCAGGTGCCGGGCGTCGGAGCCGTCACCGTGCGCGACCCACGACGCGGCGAACAGGTCGTCCCGCTCGGGGTTCACGACCTGGCCGGAGAAGGCGATGAGCGTCCCGTCCGGCGACCATGTCGGCTGGCCGGCCCCCGAGGTCGCCTCGTCGACCATCAGCGGGACGGGCGGGTCCCCGGTGTCGACGTCCGCGACCTGGAGGTTCCAAGCGCCAGGATGCGGCGGGGAACCGCAATCGGCGCCCATGCAGAACGGGCTATTCGAGCTGAACACGAGGTGGTTGCCGTCGGGTGACCAGGCTGGTCCGCGACCGTCACCGATCCGCGTCATCGTCCCATCGGGGTCGACGACGTGCAGGACGCCCTCGCAGCCGCCGTACGTGAAGGCGAGAGGCGATCCGCGAGGCGACCATGCGAGCCCCGACACCCCGAACCCGCAGGAGATGACGGGCCGGATCGGCCCGTGGCTCGTCAGCCTGGCGTCCTCGTCCGTGAGGTCGGTGAGCTGTCGGCTCTCACCCGTCGCGAGGTCCAGCAGGAAGATCTGCGAGTCCTCGCCCGCCGAGTAGGCGATCTGCCCACCGAGGACCTCGTCCGCGGCCGGGCTCGGCGTCGACGCGGCGGCGGACTCCGTTGCGGGCGGGGTCGTGAGCCCAGACGAGCAGCTGGTGATCGAGCCGGCCAGGACGAGGGCCAGAGCGGTGCGGCGCATGCTCTTCTGGACGCTCAGGCTGCGCGGATGTTGCACGACGGTCGGTCGCGCTCAGCGGCCGTCGGCGACCGCGCGCATGACCTTCGCCGCTGCACGACAGTCATCGCCCGTCACGTCGAGGTGGGTGACCGCGCGGGCGGTCCGCGGCCCCAATGTGTTGAGGAGGACGCCACGTTCGCGGCAGCGCTCGACGAAGGCGGCGGCATCGGGCACGCCGCGTCGGTCGACGAGCGAGAAGACCACGATGTTCGTCTGCACCGTGGCGCGATCGAGCTCGATATCGTCGCCGCGCAGGAGCTCGTCCGCCAGGAGGCTCGCATTGGCATGGTCGTCGGCGAGGCGATCGACGTGGTTGGCCAGGGCGTACGAGCCGGCAGCCGCCAGGATGCCCGCCTGGCGCATCGCCCCACCAGCCATTCGCCGGTAGCGATGAGTCCGAGCGATGACCTCGGCTGATCCAGCCAGGACCGATCCGACCGGCGCCCCAAGACCCTTGCTCAGCGAGAGGCCGACGAGATCGAACCCGGTCGCAAGGTCCGCCGCCCGGCGTCCGCTCGCAATCGACGCGTTGAGCAGCCGCGCGCCGTCGAGATAGGCCGCCAGCCCACCCTCGCGCGCGGCCGACATGGCTCCCTCGAGCCGGTCTGCCGGGAACACGATCCCGCCGGCCCGGTTGTGCGTGTTCTCCGCCACCAGCAGGGTGGTCGGCGGGTACACGACGTGGTCACGGGGCTTGATCGCGGCGCGGACTGCATCGGCGTCGAAGGTGCCGTCGGTGCCCACGACTGTGAACTGTATTCCGGCGTTCGCGGCCGCGGCCCCGGTCTCGTGCAGGACGGCGTGTGCGCCCCACGGAACGAGGACGTCGTCACCCGGCCGGGTGAGGGTGCGCAGCGCGACCTGGTTCGCCATCGTGCCGCTCGGGAGGAAGAGCGCCGCCGCGGTGCCGAGCAGTGCCGCGACCTCTTCCTGGAGACGGTTGACCGATGGATCCTCCCCGTACTGGTCGTCGCCGACCTCGGCCTCGGCCATCGCCCGGCGCATGGCGGGCGATGGCAGGGTCACCGTGTCCGAGCGGAGGTCGATCCGGTCCGGCATCGGACCGAATGATAGGACGTCTCGACGCCTCCGCCGCACGAACCCCGACGAGCCCGTCGTACGCATGTTCCCCGTGCGCGTACGCTGTGAGTGAACCCGATGATGACCACCTCCGCTCCCGTCCCCGCACCGACCCGACGCGCGGCCGCAGTCGCCGGCCTCGCCGCGGGCGCGGCGTCGCTCGGGGGAGCAGAGCTGCTCGCGGGCATCCTGCCCGGCGCGGCGAGCCCGATCATCGCCATCGGCGACCTCGTCATCTCGCTCCAGCCGCCGGGTGCAAAGCAGTTCGTGGTCGACCTCTTCGGGGAGGCGGACAAGCTCGTCCTCAACCTGCTCATCGCCGCCGTGGCAACCGCCGGCGCAGGCGCGCTCGGGGTACTGGCGCGCATGCGGCCGGGCCTGGCGCGGATCGGCTTCGGGCTCGTCGGCCTTCTCGCGCTGGGAGCCGGCCTCCGCGACCCGCTCTCGGAGCCGCTGACCACGCTGCTGGTGGCGGTCAGCGCCGTTGCAATCGCGATCGCCGTGCTCAGCTGGCTCATGACGCTCGCCGTCGACCGCGCGCGACCCGAGGTGGCGGAGATGCCCGCCTGGGGCCGGCGACGGTTCATCGGCAGCTCGCTGGCGGTGGTCGGCCTCGCGGCGACGAGCGGGGTGGTCGGACGCGCGTTGCTCGACCGCGGCCGACTGAACGCGACGGCCCAGGTCGGATCGATCCCGCCACCGGTCGCGACCGCGCCGCCCCTGCCGGCCGGATCGTCGCTCGAGATCGCCGAGCTGAGCCCCATCATCACTCCGAACGAGCGGTTCTACCGGATCGACACGGCGCTCCTCGTTCCCCGCCCCGACGTTGCGACCTGGCGGCTGCGAGTGACCGGCATGGTCGACCGTCCGTTCGAGCTGACCTACGACGAGCTGCTCGACCTTCCGCTCCGGGAGCAGCACGTGACGATCGCGTGCGTGAGCAACGAGATCGGCGGCGGGCTCGTGGGAAACGCCCTGTGGACCGGTGTGCGCCTCACGGATCTGCTCGATCGCGCCGGGCCGGCTCCCGACGCCACCCAGATCGTCGGACGCGCGGTCGACGGCTTTACCGCCGGCTTCCCGACCGCCTGGGCGCTCGCCGAGGGGCGCGAGGCGCTGGTGGCCGTCGCCATGAACGGCGACCCGCTGCCGGCCGACCACGGGTTCCCCGCGCGGCTGATCGTCCCAGGGCTGTACGGCTACGTGAGCGCCACGAAGTGGCTGACCGAGATCGAGCTCACCACCCTCGAGGCGTTCGACGCCTACTGGGTCCCCCTCGGGTGGGACAAGCAGGCGCCGATCCTGACGCAGTCACGTATCGATGTGCCGCGCGACGGCGCGCGGGTCGGGCCTGGCACCGTGGCGATCGCCGGTGTCGCCTGGGCTCCCGATCGGGGCATCGAGCAGGTCGAGGTCCAGGTGGACGAGGAGGGATGGGAGCCCGCCGAGCTGAGCGAGCCGATCTCCGATGCCACGTGGGTCCAGTTCGTGCGCCGTTGGGATGCACCTTCCGGCGACCATGTCATCCGCGTTCGCGCCACCGATGGCGACGGCGTGGTCCAGACGGCTGACCGCAGCAGCCCTGCTCCGCGTGGGGCGACGGGGCATCACACCATTCGCGTGTCGGTCGGTTCGTAGGGGTTGCGCCGTGCCCAGCTCAGCTTTCGCGATGCCGTGGCGGCTCGGGAGCCCCTTCGGCGCCTTCGCCGGGGTGCGAGATCGGCGAGAGATGCACCTCGACCGGGATGAGCCCCTCCTCGAGCGGCGCGTCGGTGACCAGCCGCCACGCGGCGTGTGACAGGTTCGCAACGCGCTGATCCGGCGTGCCCACGTAGCACGGGCAGGAGTCGACAACCGGCAGGTTGACGCAGCGGTCGGCGCACACGAGCACGACGGGCGCCTCTCCCTCCGGAATCGCCCCGCCGAGCTCGAGGGGGAGCGCGACCGTGGCCTGGCCCTCCCACCCGATGTTCTCGCGGTAGCTCGATGCGATCCCGGTGACGAGGCCATCGACCGCGGCGAGATCCGGCACGGCGATGCCAATCGTCCCTGACCCGGGACTCGACGCAAGGACGCCGGCGGCCCCGCCCGCCAGGCTGCCCGCGGGATCGCCGGCGAAGGCGTACCAGTAATCGGCCTTGCCCTCGAAGTAGGGACTGCGCTGCAGGCGGGTGACGGCACCATCGACCGAGGCGTGCGCCAGCTCGACCACCCCGTCGGCGGCGTAGCGCGGCTCGGAAGCGAAGACCTCGCCAAACGGTAGGGACGGGTCGTCGAGCAGGGTGCCGACCAGGTGCGCCGCACCGGCATAGAAGTCGGTGGCGAAGTAGGCCGATGCACCCAGCTCGGCCAGCGGTGCGCGGGAGTAGGCGCTGACCCTCGCCGCGGCCAGCTCTTCGGATGCGGGGGTGTCGAACCCTTCGCCCGCACCGGGGGCGTAGCAGGCGTTGGAGTAGATCATGACCCAGCCCGGAGCCGGCTTGGCATGCGCCGCGATCCAGGCCTCGCCGTAGTAGGCCAGCGTGCCATCGGCAGCCGAATCGGCGTGGCTGCCGTCCGCGTTGGGGCCGGTCAGGCCCCAGCCGTTGGTGGTGGCCGCACTGGGTGTGTCCGAGTACGGGTTGGGGGTGCCCACTCCATGGCCGAGGTAGATGACCACGTTGGCGTTCTCGACCGCGGCCAGCACCTTCTCGGGGGTGGCATCCGGCGAGTACGCCTTCGCGACCGTGGCGCCGCGTGACTCGGCCGCGTCGGCGGCCTGCTCGGCCAGGTCGAGGTAGACCGGAGTCAGCTCCTCACCGACCGGGCCGACGATGATGGCCACCTTGACCGACGTCTCAGCGGCGGATGCGGGCGTGGCGAGGCCGAGGCTGGCGAGCAGGGTCGCCAGCGCGAGCGCGAGGACCAGGAACGGGCGCACGCGAATTCCCCCGGGCACACTCAGATCAGGCGATGGGCCTCCAATGCGGAGCATCGCACCTAATACCGCTCTCCGGCAACCCCCTGGTGCGACTCTGGGTGAGCTCTCAGGCCTCGGCGGGCTCGAGTGGCGCGGAGGACAGGGCGCTTGCCTGCCGCGCTGGGCCGGCTTGGAGGGCGCGGAAGATCACCTCTGCCCAGGCGTCGTAGCCGACCACCGATGGATGGAAGTTGTCGCGCGACAGGACGTCGGTGCGGCCTTCGATGAGGGGCGGGACCCCGGCGTCGAGGTCGGCGTAGGCGGCCCCGACCCGCGCCGCCTCGCCGCGGCTGATGGGCCTGAGGATCCTTGCGTACTGATCGGCGAGGAAGATGAGCGGCTCGATGCCGCGCAGCGCACCGCGGAAGGCGGGGATGCCGGCCAGCACGATGCGCGCCCGCGGCGCACGCGCCCGGATCGCCTCGAGCGCCGCGCGAAGGTCGTCGCGATACCGGCGCGGGGGTGTGTTATGAGTCGCGTCATTCGATCCGATGACCACGGCCACCACCTCTGCGTCGGGAAGGAATGGTCCGCGGTCGTTTTCACGGATCTTCGCCGTGGCCCGGGCCACCTGGGCATTCGGCAGGTCCGCCACGCGGGCACCGGCCCAACCGTAGCTCACGACACGAACCGGACGCGCCTCTGCGTCGGCAATTCGCTGGGCGAGAAGGTAGGGAAGCGAGTGCTCTGGCTTGTCGACCCCGACCCCGGCCGTGGTCGAGTCGCCGAGGACGACGATGTTCAGCCGTTCCTCGCTGGCGAGCTCGCCAGCGGGCGTGATCACGTGGTTGATCGCGAACCCCGGCCAGCCCGGGAGGAACTCCATTCGGCGCAATCGCATGAGCTGGACAGCCACGATGCCGGCGAACGCTCCAGCGAGAGCGCCGACGATCCGGGCGGCGTGGATGAGCCAGCGATCCATGCCGTCACGGTAGCGCGGTCGCGTGCTTGAAGGGAATCTGCCGCCGAGCGCCTGGCAGCCTTGCACGT
>Ga0190265_10002489_pt1 | contig 12369 bp, 11 predicted proteins | sample Popmic124T_FD_133135 | JGI IMG/M metagenome (GOLD analysis project Ga0190265, IMG submission 133135) | Populus adjacent soil microbial communities from riparian zone of Indian Creek, Utah, USA - 124 T | ecosystem: Environmental > Terrestrial > Soil > Riparian zone | place: USA: Utah | collected... | reverse complement strand
GCCGGGTCGGGAATGTCGGTCTCCAGGTCGAGGACTTCGAACACCCTCTCGAACGACACCAACGACGTGGCGAACTCCACCCTCGAGTTGGTGATGGCCGAGAAAGGCCCGTAGAACTGAGCGGCCAGGGTCGAGAACATCACGATCTCACCAATCGAGAGGTCTCCCCGGATCACGAACAGCCCCCCGACCCAGAAGATCGTGGCTGTCCCCACCGCCGACACCAGTCCCAGTGCGGCGAAGAATCCCCTGCCCACCATCGATCGCCGCACACCCAGGTCACGCACCTGGGCCGCCTCCTGCCCGAACCGCTCGGCTTCCTGGTCCCAACGCCCAAAGAGACGGACCAGAAGGGCGCCACTGACATTGAAGGTCTCCTGGAGGATCGATGACATGGAGGCCTGGTGGTCCATCTGCTCTTGGGTAACCCGCTTGAGGACTTTGGCCACCCGCCGTGCGGGGATGACAAAGAGAGGAAGAGCGGCAATGGCAAGGAGGGTCAACCTCCAATCGGTGGCGATCATCACGACGAGTATGAAGACCACCGAGACAACGTTGGAGAGGATGGTGACAAAGGTGCCGGTGATCGCCGACTGGGCGCCGACCACGTCACTGTTGAGCCGATTCATCAGCTCCCCGGTCTTGGTCGCGGTGAAGAAGCGGAGCGACATCCTCTGCAGATGGGTGTACAGCTCTCGTCTCAGGTCGAAGATGATCCCTTCACCGACCCGGGACGACCACCAACGCTGGGCCACCCCGACCAGGGCGCTGATAAGGGGAACCAGGATCATGCCCAGCCCCAGGACTGTCAGTTGCCCGACATCTTCGTTCGGAATCGCCTCATCGACGAGGAGCCGGATCAGGATCGGGGGGACCACAGCCAGCCCGGATATGACCAGGATCGTGGCCAGCACTCCGATCAGGCCGGCGAGATAGGGTCGTCCATAGGACCAGACACGACGGAGGAGCTCCCGATCGATGTCGGGACGATCCTGTTCCTCATCGTATTGCAGGTAGCTCCACCAGCCACCGGAGTGGTAAATGCGCGCCCTCCGCGTCGGGCGTCGAAGGTTATCCGGGGGCGGTCTCTAGCTCGGAGAGGGGAACCAGGCCGGAAGCCATCTCCTCGAGAGCAGCCGGGGCCACGTAGGAGCGCCCGAACAGCTCATATCGGTAGTCACCATCCCACCAGATCATGGTGGTCCCGTTCGACGCCTCGAGTGCCCACACCGGACGGTCCCCGATCGTGCTGACGGCGCATACCTCGGTGGATCGGTCGGCGAAGCGCTCACAGGAGTTGTCGGCTCCGGGGGCGGCGACGTCGGCGGCCGTCACGGCGTCAGCGGAGACCTGCATGATGATCATTTGTGCCACCGAACGCGATCTCGTGTAGGGCTCCGACGACCAGATCCCGAAGGCGGCTACCGGGTCTTCCTCCAGCTCACCGGTCTCGTCGAAGACCAGCTGGGATGTCACATACTCGGAGAGGTAGGGCGTCGACGTCGGAAATTTCACATCCGGGAGGAGGATGGCGATCTCGGCTCGGCTCGCCTGGATGAACAGGTCACCGCCGCGGCGTGCGAACACCGCCACCTTGAGCGCCTCCGCGTCGTCCAGAAACTCCCCCCCGAGCCCGTCGTTGAACCACTTGAGAACCTCTGCTCCGACCACGATCGGCACCGTCGTGGCCACCGTCGTCGTGGTCACGACCGTGGGTTCCCCGATCCATCCTGAGCTGCGCTCGCCGAGAGATGCAAAAGGCGCGTCTCCGCATGCCGTCAGGAGGCTGACCGCAGCCACCACCGCAGCCGTACGGGCCTGGTTACGCAAATGTCCTCCAAGGTCACTCGATCCCTCGTTGTTCATGTCAACGAAACCTGCCGATCCGACGGTTCCCATCGGGACTCGCGCAAAGACGATGACCGTGCCGCTGACGGTAACACCAGGTTCCTTATCCTCCTGGTTGTGAAGCGTCTCACCCTGGTCACCTCCTCCTATCCGGATCACCCTGCAATGGACACCGCAGTCAGCCATTCGTCGCTCGCCGCCGTCTCCCGGGGTGAGATCGGAGATGTCCTGAGACTCCACGTCCCCGGGCCGGTGGTTGCCTTCGGCGGAGCCGATCGGATCCACCCCGGTTTCCCACAGGCGGTGCGAGCGGCCCGGGCCCACGGGTTCGCCGCCGTGCAACGACTGGCCGGGGGAAGGGCCGCCGTGTTCCACGAGCACACACTTGCCTTCGCCTGGGCGTCATCGGACCCCGAACCGAGGGCCGGGATCCAGGAAAGGTTCGAAACCGTCGCCGACGTCATGGTCGAAGCCTTCGACAAACTCGGGATCGATGCCCGGATCGGAGAGCTCCCCGGCGAGTACTGCCCGGGTCAGTGGTCGGTGAACGTAGGAGGCCGGGTCAAGGTGATGGGGGTCGGCCAGCGTCTGATCCGGGGAGCGGCTCATGTCGGCGGTGTCGTGGTCGTCGACGACGGCGAACGGATCCGCGACGTCCTCATCCCGGTCTACCGGGCGCTCGAGCTCGATTGGGACCCGCGCACTTCGGGCGCATTGGCCGATCGCGCACCGGGCCTCGACAACGCCAAAGTGATCGCCGCCATCATCGCCGCCCTGAATCAGCGCTTCGACCTGGTTCCCGGGGAGCTCCCCGCTTCCGTGATCGAGAATGCCCGCAGTCTTCTCCCCGAGCATCTCCCCCAGGTGGCGTGATGCGAGTCCTGATCCTGAACGGCCCCAATCTCAATCTGCTCGGCACCAGGGAGCCCGAGGTCTACGGGAGCACCACGTTGGAGGACCTGGAGGAGAGGATCGAGTCGTGGGGGGGCCAACTCGGAGTGGAGACCAGCTTCCAGCAGTCGAACCACGAGGGGGAGTTGGTCGATGCCATCCAAGGAGCAGACGGAGTCGACGGGATCCTCATCAACCCCGGCGCGTTGACTCACACCTCGCGGGCGATCGGCGACGCGATCAGGTCGGTCGAAGTCCCAACCGTCGAGGTGCACATCTCCAACATCAAGGGACGGGAGCCTTGGAGAGCCACCTCTCTGGTCGCCCCGGCTTGTGTGCGGACGATCTACGGCCGTGGGCTCGGCGGTTATCAGGACGGGCTGCGTCATTTGTGGAATCGGGCCGAGATGGAGTTCGACACGGTGCGTTACGGGCCCCACGGGGACAATGTCGGGGACATCCGCCTCCCAACCGGGAAGCAGGCAGGGGTGGTCGTGCTCGTACACGGTGGCCTGTGGCGAGCGGAATACGAGAGAGACACGACCGAGACGCTGGCCGTCGACCTGAGCCGGCGGGGCCATGTCACCTGGAACATCGAGTACCGGCGGGCCGCAAACGGAGGAGGCTGGCCCGGGTCGGCGCACGACGTCCTGACCGCTGTCGACTTCATCAGGCTCCGAGAAGACATGACGGAGCTTCCCATTTCCTTGGTCGGACACTCAGCCGGCGGCCATCTCGGGCTTTGGGCCGGCGCCCGCCGCTCCGGGGACCTGAGCCTGATCGTGGGTCTCGCCCCCGTGACCGACTTGGCGGCGATGGCGACCTCGGGTGCGGTCGGCGCCGGAGATGCCCAAGCGCTGCTCGACTCAGGGGCACCTCCGACCGTCGATGCGGTTCCGGGCAAGACCCTGCTGGTCCATGGGGAGAGGGATGAGATCGTCCCGGTGGAACATTCGACGAGACTGGCTACCACCGCGGTGGTCGAGGTCATCCCGGATATGGGTCACTTCCCACCACTCGACCCGAAGAGAGAGCATTGGCCACCGGTGGTGAGCGAGTTGGGGAAAGCAGCCCTCTGAGCCTTCCGAGTTGCTTCAGTTATCCACAGGTCGGTAGGATTTCTCTCTTGGGCGTGGGTCCCTGCACCCACAGTGGAGTCACCTTTATATGCGTTTGAGACGCCTCTCGTTTATCGCTGGATGGGCGGCAGTCGCACTTCTGGCGGTAGCCGGCTTCGCGGCGTTCGGTACTTCGGGCAGTACTCAGGCCGATCCTGAGTTCGACGCGGCCGAGGCGAGCCTGGGGCACAGCACCGGCGCCCAGGCCGGCTTTACCTTCGCCGTTCTTGCCGGCGATCCGGGCACCGCCGACACCGGGACCGAGGAATTTACCGAGACGACGATGGCCGCCGACGTCACGGAGGAGGAGGAGACAGCATCGGGGACAGCCTCGACCGGGACCATCGCCTCGGACTCCTCCGGGTGGCTGTCCCAGGTCCAGGTCCGGGCCCTTGTCACCGAGTACTTCGTAGCTGAAGACGTCAATCAGGCGGTCCGGGTCGCATGGTGTGAGTCGCGGTTCGACCCGAGTTCGACCAATCTCAGAACCGGCGCCGTCGGGTTGTTCCAGCACCTGCCCAGGTACTGGGATGAGCGGGCCGAAAGCGCCGGCTTCCCCAACGCCGATCCCACCGATCCCGAGGCCTCCACGGCGGCGGCGGCGTGGGCGGTGTACAACGGAGGCGGCTGGGACACGTTCGCCTGCCGGGGTTGAGCGCCTGAACATCACATGACCCAGCGCAATGTCGTCGGCGGGGTCATGGAAGGCTGCGGCACGGACCCGGTGACCGGGTTCTATCGGGATGGCGATTGCAACACCGGTCTCGAGGATCCGGGCAGCCACACCGTGTGCGCGGTGATGACCGTCGAGTTTCTCGATCATCAACGCAGCATCGGCAACGACCTGAGCTCACCGATGCCCCAATTCATGTTCCCGGGCCTCGTTCCGGGCGACCGTTGGTGTGTGACTGCGGTGAATTGGCTCCGGGCCTATCACGACGGGGTGGCGGCCCCGGTGGTGCTGGCCTCGAGCCACGAGCGGGCGCTCGAGGTGATCCCCCTGAGCGCACTCCAGGAGCACGCAGTCGACGTTCCCGCGGATCTCGGCGATCTCGAGATTTGACCGGCTGATCGGTCGAACCGGGCACTTCTACTCACCAGGAGATGCACCAGCGACCCGGTACGCTTTCCGGCGTGAAGCGGTGGTCTCCCGCACTAGCCGTAACGGCCGTCCTGGCTGTTGCCTGTGCCCCGGCACCGCCCGAGCGCGCTCCTTTGCCTGAGGTGGATGAGGTCCTCGACCCCCCAGCCCAGTGCTCGTTCCTGGTCGGCGAGCCCCAGGGAGTCCTGGTGCAGGAGGTCATCCCCGACTCGGCGGCCGAGGGGCTCCTCCTGGCCGGTGACATCATCGTGGCGTTCGACGACGCACCGACGCCAGACTCCGAGGCACTGCTCTCGGCCCTCAGCGAGAAGACGGCGGGAGACATGGTCGACGTGGAATACCTGAGAGACGACGAGGCCACCAGCAGCACAGTGATCCTGGGAGCGAATCCCGACGATTCCGGGCAACCCAGGATCGGGGTGATGATCAGAACCCAATACCAGATCGTCGAGGCCGCCGACGTGGCCGGCGAGGTCGCTTCAGGGCCGATGACCCGTCCCATATCGATCGGTGGGACCATCTATCTCTTCGACCCGACCCGGACCGAGTGGGAGAGGACGGACATCGAGGTTGCCGACGAGCTCAACTGGGTCGGCACCAGTTCGGGGATCTATGTGATCGAGGAGGGGACGATCACCAACCTGAACACGGACGAAACGATCAGCCACGACCGACTCGAGGGTTGGGAGCCGATCAGGATGATCGGATCGGTGGGCGCCGACCTGATGCTGGTCGTGACCCAAGAGGTGCCCGAGAATCCGGAGCAAGTGGCAGTAGGGATCTCGCGGTTCGACCCGGCGACGTCGACGACCCGATGGGCGGAACCGGTTCTCGACGGTTTTGGGATCCCGATCTCGGCCCTTGGCTCCCCCGACGGAGAGCTCATCGTCGTCGTAGGGGTGAGTGAAGGAGGCGCCGAGATAACCGGTGTCGACGTTTGGACGGCGGACGGCACCCCGGTCGAGCAGGAGGGGCTGGACACGCTGGGGACTCCCGTGGGATGGATGGACGCCGGAAGAATACTGTTCCGGAGCGGGGTCGACCTGGCCACCTTGTACACGGTGGCCGACGGCGGATCGGAGGAGTTGACGCTCGAGACGGCGGTGGGAGGCCTCCCTCTGTTCCCGGTCGGCGACGGGAGCAGCGTCCTGGCCCTCGATGAACGATCCCTCATGCTCGAGGACCTGACCCTGTCGGGCGAGGTTCGGCTTCTGGCCGAGGACTGCAGCATTGGCCGGGTCGGTGACCCGGGCTGGGACGCCTAGCCTCCCTCTTCCACCTTCTGGGGATTGTTGGTGGTGGTCGCCACCTCACGGCCCGACCGAACCAGCGCGGCACGCTGACGTTCGTCGGCCACTTCGTCAGAGACAGCCTGCCAGCCGGTCGGCTGTCGCATTGTCCGGGATCCCGGTGCGCTGCCCATGATCTCGGCCACCTCGTCGCCTGAGATCGTCTTCTTCTCTTCGAGGACTGCAGCCAGTTCCAGGACCTTTTCCTGATGCTCTTCGAGCAACTCCCCGACCTTCTCGTAGAGCACTTCGAGGTTGGCCTCGATCTGCTCTCGTTGCTCCCTGAGGGCGACGGAGACCGGATTGGCCTGCCCGCCCATCCCCGACTCCCGGGTGTTCATCGCGGAGGACAGGCGCTTGCCCATGCCAAAGGAACCCTCCATGAGCGCGGCCACGGTCGAGGCCGAGGAGAGGTCGCCGGACACTCCCGAGCTGTTGTCTCCGGCGAAGAAGAGACGCTCCCCGGCCAGTGAGGCGAGGGAGACCATGATGTCGGACTCCATCTCCGAGCGCCACTGGGTGAACCGCTCCTCCTGGCCCATCGACTTGACCATGCCCAAAGTCGAGGCCCGCTTCTCGATCGAGACCATATCGATCCGGCGATGGGCCCCGAGCAGGTGGGCGGTCACCGCATGGCTCGCCTCGTGGATGGCCACGGCATGTCGCTCCCGCTGGATGTAGTCGACGTCCTCGGGCGGGCCCAGCTCCTTGAGCGACTTCGCCTTCCAGATGTCACGCCACTCGATGGACTCCCGGCCGTCGCGAACGGCGATGATCAACGCCTCGTTGACCATGTCTTTGATCTTGGCCCCGGAGTACATCGGCGTGACCGTGGCGAGACGCTCGATCTCGTCTTCGTCGAGGTTGTGCTCCACCTTGTTCAAATAGCCGACGATGGTCTGCTTGCGACCTTCCTTGGAGGGGAACGCCACCTTGTAGATGCGGTCGATCCGGCCGGGGCGAAGCATCGCCTCGTCGAGAGCGTTGGGCATGTTGGTGGCCATGATGTGGAGGATCCGGTACCGCGGCGGTGGCTTGGGCCGGAACCCGAGCAGCTTCCGCAATTTGTTGGTGAATCCCCTCGGCTTGGCCAGCCCGTTCATCTCGGTGAGCAGCGCCTGGAGGACACCCATCCCACCGCCGCCACCCATCATGCCACCCATCATGATGCGGTCGACGAAGCGACGGCGAGGCTCGGGAGCGGTCTCCGCCGCCTCCTCGGACCAATGGGTGACCAGCATGTCCTGGGTCTGTGGCGTGAGGTAGCTGAACCCGTTGCAGGAGAACCCGCCGTGCGACATGGCGGCCGCCCCCAACTGGCCGGTCGGTGATCCCATCTGCCCTCTCGACCCCAGGGCGTCGGCCTCGTCGAAGAAGGCGATGACTCCGCCGTGGCGGAGACTGAGCTTGCGCAACTTCCGATAGAGGCCTTTCACCTTGAGCAGACCGATGCCCATGAACATGTTGACGAAGGCGCCAGGCTCGACGAAGACGTAAGGCCGGCCGGTCTCTCCGGCCACCGCCTGGGCCAGGAGGGTCTTCCCCGTCCCGGGAGGGCCCCACAAAAGTATGCCGCCCGGTATGTAGCCGCCCTTCGCCTCGATCTCGTCCGGCTTCTCGAGAAAGGCGATGTTCTCCTTGATCAGGTCGAGGACATGGTCCTGACCCCAGACATCGTCGAAGCGGGTAGTGACCTCCTCCGGGAGGATGACATCGGTGCCACCCCGGGAGAGCAGCCAGAAGATCCCGATGAACTGGATGGCCACGAACAAGAAGCCGAACATCAGCTGGAAGATGAAGGGAAGGGCGTCCACGAGGATCCGGGGCGCCTCGACCAATGCCTCGAGCGGACCGTTGACCTCGTCGACGAAATAGTCCACCAGCAGGGCGAAGACGAAGATGTAGATCAGCCTGCGGATGAATCGGGCGACCCGGAACCGAGTCCAGGGCTTGATGTGGGCGTGGGTCCAGCGTTCGATCCCCCCGAAGAAGCTGTCCTGCCAGAACGAGTTGTAGGCAGCGGACCGCTCCGAGAACCAGTAGTGGACCTGCCGGGTCAACTCGAGTAGGAACAAGGCGCCGAGGGCGATGCCGGCCGTGGTCGAGAAGAACTCGCCGGCGACCTGCCAGAAGCTGAGGAAGCCGACGGCATCGCTGCCGGCGATGATGGCAGCGATGATCACCCCGAGCAGGACCAGGATCTTGAGCCGGTCCCACATGTCGGCGCGGCGCCGGGTGGCGCGGATGTCCCGTTGCCGGGTGTTCAGGCCCTCTTGTTTACGAGCCATGAGTCCACTACTCCCTCGATGGTTTCCTGATTGGCGATGAAACACTCACGATTGCAGCCGGCGATCATGGAGTAGATTCGGGTGTCGTCCTCATTGGACACCGAGATCATGTAGGCCACTCCCTGCCCGGTCGCCGCCTCGTCCTGGAACGCGACGAGGACCCGAACTCCATCGAACCCCTCGCCGAAGCTGAAGTCTTCCTTGCTGATCTCCTCGCTGTTGGCGAGGCCGTAATAGGGGAGGACCGATTGGGTCAGCATTGCCCGGGAGAGAAGGTCCTTCTCCACTTCCCCGACCTGTCGCACCGACATCGAACCGATCGGGTAATCGGCCTCGGGGAGGTTGGCGGCGAGATTGGAGACGTCGCGCACCGGTCCCCCGTCGAACCCGACGCTGGTGATGGCCGGGAAGCTGAAACCCTGGACCTGTTCGTCGAAGGGAAGGTCTTCGAGCGAGGAGAGCTCGGTCAGCTCGTAGACGTTCCACGACTCCGGGATGTCGAATCTGCTCAGTCGCTCTTCGTCGGTGAAGGTGACCACCCCAGAGCCCGCGTTGGAGCAGGCAGCGAGCAGAAACAAGAGGCCCGCCGCGGTCATCCAGGACTTGGATGGAGCGACCCGTTTGATCAGCACAGACTAGAACCGATCGGGATTTTGTTCACCGGTTCCAGGGCATGGGTGCTCAGTGTGACTGAAGGGGCATTCAGTCGAACTGTTGCACCGTCTCTACCCTCCATCTATCTTCCGTCGGCAACAGAGAGCGACCGAAGCATGAACCCCCTCACCCGCCACATCGTCCTCCGCGCCAAGGAGGCCCGTTACGAGGTCCCGACCTTTATGGCGGACCGGACCTCGGGATTCACTCGCTGGTCGATGGTGGACGACAAGACGCCGGGTGCGGTTCACACCGGATTCGGAGTGAGCCGCCTCGATGTCGGCGGGCAGATCGATCCCCACGTCCATTCCTTCGAGGAGAGCTTCTACATGTTGGAGGGCTCGGTGGTGGTGGAGACACCGGAGGCGACGGTCGAGCTGGTCCCCGGCGACTACGGGATGATCCCGCTCGGACTGCCCCACGCCTGGCGCAATGAGTCCGGCGCCGAAACGAGATGGGCCGACCTGCTCACCCCTCAGCCCCGGCCCTGGTTCGACGACGACACGTTCTTCGTGCCCGGGCCGCCCGAACAGAAGCCGATACCAGTGGATGCGCGTGATCCAAGAACTCGATCCTTCGGGCACATCGCCCCCGAGCACATGGATCCGGAGGAGCAGTCCCAGGACTTGCTGGCGGTGTCGGGCAGCATGCGCACCGCCCTGCTCGTCTATACAGGGATCACGGTGAAGATGATGTCCGACACCGACCTGGGCGCTCAGCTCTCCACGATGTTCATGGTCCAGTACGACCCGCGCGGCGGTCCGGGCCCGCACGACCACCCGCTGGAGGAGACCTACTACATCCTCGACGGCGAGGTCGACGCCTGGTTCGATGGGGTCGAGTACCGGCTCAAAGCTGGTGATGTCGCCTTCGCCGGGGTTGGCGCGGTGCACGCGTTCAACAACCCGACCAACACCACGGTGCGCTGGTTGGAGACCCAGTCACCGGCGCCGCCGGCACGCCACTCCTATCGGTTCGCCCGCGACTGGGACTACCTCACTGAAAAACTGGGCTAGCTCACTCTCTCGAGAGAGATGAGGTCGTAGGCGACGGTCTGACCGGGCTGTTCGGCCCGACAGGTCATGTACGCCGGCTCCGGAAGCACCCGCGCGGCTAGACGTACCCGATGGGTCACATTCTCGTCGTCTCGGAAAAGGACTTCTGCGTGGCGGGGGTCGGGGCGGCTGTACTCCACCAGGTCCAGGTCATCGAATCCGGTCAGTGACCGGGAGGTGCGGAGGAAATGCTCGGCGGCCTGGACCAGACGAGGCTGGATGCTCCGCCCCCGATGATGGGCCATGTCCAGGCTCTTGGTCTCGTACTCCGAGACGAGAGCCTCGACCTCCTCGGGAGCCACGCGTCCGAAATAGTCGCCACGCGGGAGCACGACCAGGTTCCCCGCGAAACGATCGCCCCCGAGGTGGGACACCTCCCAGGTCTGGTCGGGACGGAGCTCGGAGAGTGCCCGGTAGAGGGGCCTGCCCTTGTCGGCGCAGCAAATGTCGTGCCGACCGTGGGTGCAAACCAGGTAGACCGGCCCGTCCACCTCGGTGCCGAAGTTGGGCACTTGCCCCCGCGCCAGGCCCGCGAGATCGAGGTCGACCAGACCGGCCGGGTCGGAAGCGGACCCGGAGACGATCTTCGGCGCATGCCGATCGCTACCGGAGTGGATGAGGAAAACCGCCCTATCGGTCCCCTCGGTCTCCCTCCGCCGGATGGCGAGGATCCGGATCCGAAGCCTTGCCGCTTCCCGCAGGAGTGGCCGTGCCCGTTCGATCGGAAACCCGCTGTCGTGAAGGGCATCGGGGCCCCAGGCACCCGGCTGTTCGATCAGCAGCCAGGTCGTGACGAGGGACGCCGTGGCGAACAGCGGCTCGTCTCGCTCCAGAGCCTCCTCCGAGCAACGGGGCCGCTCCGGGATCACTCGACGACCTCGAGCAGCCCTTCCACTATGAGACGCCGCACGAGAACGAGCCGGCCGGGCTCGTCGAGGTGCGGGGCCAGCTCCACCACCAGAAGGCGCTCCCGTTCCACGATCAGGCTCATCGCCGGCTCTAACCAAGCGGGCATTCTCAGCTCGCGATCACCGAGCAGGACCGACAACTCACCCTGTTCCGAACCGAGCGCGCACATCGTCGTGTCACGCATTCGGACTGTCGAGCTGTCGGATAGGTCGTCGAGAGACAGCAGCTGATTGATCTGGCCTTCGAGCAGCGGCTGTCTCGTCGTGAGGAAGGTCCGTCGGATCCGCTCCGCCACCTGTGCCGCGTCGGCCTTGGCCACGAGGCTCCCCGCCTCGACCAGACGCTCCTCGACCACCTGATGAAACGAGGTCTTGTCTCGTGCGAATCGGAGAGGGAGCGGCTCCTGCATCGAAGGCTCGCGTTCCGCTGTCTTCGCCGCCTCGCGCAGGGCCGCGGCCCACGTGATGCTGAGGATCCCGATCGTCATGTGGACAGACGCCTGCTGCTGAGTGCTGGCCGCGTGGGGAAAACCTTCGGGGATGTAGAGGGCGTCACCAGGGCTGACGGCAGCATCGATCAGCGGTGCACGGCTTGGCGGCAAATCGTGTCTTTCGTAGATCCGCCACGCCTTGGTTCCGTATGACTGCAGCACGAAGACATCGTGCTCGTCCTCGTGGGCGCTCAATCCCTGGGATCCGGGAGGGGTCACGTAGGCATTCGCCTGCACCGGGTGCCCGAGCGCCATTTCCAGGTGCCGGCAGAAGCGGGCGAGTGGGTACCAGTAGCGATGCATGCCCTGAAAGACGATCGTGGCCCCGGTATCGAACTCGCGAAACACCGCTCTGGAGTCCATGACCCCTGTCGCCGCCTGGGCCCCGGTGCGGGTGGTCTTGGTATACCGGCTCGACGGCAGAGTCTCCCCGGCTTTGACCAGCCTGAAGGCCGGGAGACGCAGACCCATGGACGACACGATGTGATCGACATCACCGAGAGAGAGGAGGTCCTCGAAACCCCGATCATCCTCGGCTGTGCGCAGCACGGGGTGTCGGCCCCAGAGCTCATCGGCGAACACGTCGACTGCGCCGACACAACGGGCTAGTGCTTCGAGGGCGGGATCGGTTGCGGTGGGCTCAGACCCCAGGGTCACGCATCCTCAGAGTCGGTGTCCGTGGTATCCACCCCATCGGTATCCGTAGTATCCACCCCATCGGTATC
>Ga0190265_10002488_pt1 | contig 12369 bp, 8 predicted proteins | sample Popmic124T_FD_133135 | JGI IMG/M metagenome (GOLD analysis project Ga0190265, IMG submission 133135) | Populus adjacent soil microbial communities from riparian zone of Indian Creek, Utah, USA - 124 T | ecosystem: Environmental > Terrestrial > Soil > Riparian zone | place: USA: Utah | collected... | reverse complement strand
TCGTATCCGACCACGCGCAAACTCAGCGCCTTGGCTTCCGGCGCAGTGAAGGTGTGGCTGCTGCTGACTTTGAAGCGATAGCCCTTGAGATAGGAGAAGATGCCGTAGCCGTGGCCGCGGTACTCGAGCTGCACCGTCAGCGTGTGCTCTCCCGGCACGATGCTGCCGTTGTAGATGTCGAAGCTGGGTTTCTCACCGAGCCCGCCCTCTTCGTCCGACTTGTTCAAGATCGGCGCGCCATCGAGCGCGTACATCACCTTTACGAGCTTGTACGAGCTGCCCATCCTGTTCTCGTGCACGATGTGCGCCTGCGCGCCGGCGACGACGCCTTGCAGCACCGTCTCCGCGAGCAGCGACAGCCGCGCCTTGGAACGGAAGATCTGTTCCTTGAGCTCGTTCACGTTCTGCTCGAGGTCGCGCAGCCGCACGCTGTACGTGCCCGCGTCCATCTCCGTATCGGACGGTGCGGGCGCGGGCGCTGCGGTCGGCGTTGCGACGGGAGCCGCAACCGGCGCCGCCTCTGCTCCGGCCGCGGGGACACCGGCCGCCGGTTCAGCTGGCGGCGCCGCAGCGGGTCCAGGCGCCTTGGTTTCGGGCGCGGGCGCTACCGGCGGCGTCGCCGCGGCGTTCGCGGACGCGCTCGTCCCCTTACTCCCGCCGCTGAGCGATAAGTTACCAGAGGCACCAGGCGGCTGTTGCGCCTCGGCTGCGATGGTTGCTGAGAACGACAACATCACGGCCAGACACCAAGCCAAGGGTCTACGCATCGTAGCCAATCCCCTATCCCGCACGCCGACGATGGTCGCCAGCATGGCGTAGGTCACGGAGTGCCGGCGTTTATAACAAGGGGGTCCCGTGGGGTCAACGCAGACGATCGAGCGCGCGTTTCGTAACCGCGTGAAATATCGCGAGAATCACTGACGCTCTCGACCAGGCGGCGGGCCGTGGCTGCAGCGCTGGTCCGCAACCGCGATCTCGCGGCACGAGAAGACCGATAGATCCGCGTCCGGTGCTGAACGTCTGATTCAGCAGAGGCCCGCTGCGAGCGCGTGCCGCGAGCGGCCGTCGAGCGGCCGTCGAGTGGCCGATGGTACTGCGCCCGCAGCCGCAAAACGAAGGATGTTCCGCACCGGCAACGCATGGAAACCGCACGCTCCGGACACGTGCGCGCTTCCGCAGGCAACGCGACTCCGTCCGCCGCGTCAGCGTAGACTGCGCCGGTCTACCTCGACGGACATCCCTGGTGACGGCGCGCTTTTCCGACATGGCGGATGACGAGCTCCTCGCGCGCTTCGCGTCGGGGGAAGCGGCCGCGTTCGAAGTGCTGATCCAGCGCTACCAGACCCCGCTCTACAATTTCATTTTGCGCACCATTCGCGACAGCGACGTAGCCGCCGACCTGCTCCAGGAAGCCTTCACCCGCGTGATCCAGCGTCACTCCGATTTCAACCGCGAGGCGAAGTTCTCGACGTGGGTCTACGTGATCGCCCGCAATCTGTGCTTCGACCACGCGCGCCGGATGAAACACCGGCGTCACGCGTCACTCGATGCCGAGGGGCCTGCCGGTAGCGACGGGGGTGCCTGGGTCGAGCGGCTGCCGGCGGCGCAGCCGGACCTCGAGCTGCAGGCCGGTGCCAACAGCTTGCGCGCGCGGCTCGCGCTCGCGGTCGAAGCGCTGCCCGAAGAGCAGCGCGAGGTGTTCTTGATGCGGCAGGTTCAGCAGCTGCCGTTCGCCGAGATTGCGCTGGTGGTCGGCGTGTCGGAGAACACGATCAAGAGCCGGATGCGGTACGCGCTCGAGCGGTTGCAGCGAGCGCTTTCGGACTACGAGGAGCAGGCGCGCGCGCGCGCATGAGCGAGCATGGACTGCCGGACCTGTGAGCCCACGCTGATCGACCTGGTGCACTCGGAGCTCGCCACCGATGCAGCGCGCGAGGCCCATGCTCATCTGGCCACGTGCGTGAGCTGCCGCGCGTCGTTCGACACGCTGGTCGCGGCCACGCGCCTGGCCGCGCAGCTGCCGATGGCCGAGCCCCCGCCGCAGCTTGCCGGCCGCGTGATGGAAATCGCCGAAGCGCACGCACGCGAAGCTGCGGCGCGCCTGCGCGTCGCGGCCCCGCGACCCACCCCGTGGCAAGCGTTGCTCGATTTCGTCGGCAGGCTGGCGACGCGGCCGCAGGTGGCGATGGCGACCGTCATGGTGTTGATCGTCGCGGTCGGGCTGTGGTCGTTGCCGCGGTTGCGCCACGAACCGGCTGTGGCCGACGGCGTGGTAGTCAATCCCGAGCCGCCCGAAGGCGAAGTCGCGCCGTCGACCGGTGTGGAGTCGGCCCAGCCGCTCGACCTGAAGGTCGACATGCGCGCGCGCCGGATCCGCTCGAAGGACGGCATGAGCGAGCCGGCGGCCGTCCCCGCCGAAGCCCCCGCAAGCGAGCTCGCCGCGCAGCAGACGGCCAAGGGCAAACGCAGCGCCGATGATCCGTTCGACGCGCTCGACGACGTCGATCTGGGCGAGCCCTCGCGCCGAGCTGCGGGCCGCGGCCGCGGTCCGTTGGCCGAACCCGAGAAGTCGAGCGAACCGCGCGAGTTTGCAGCCGGCCCCCCGCCTGCGGGCCAGCCGACCGCCGCGCGCGCGAGCTCCGCACGCGCGCGCAAGTCGGAGCGCTCCTCGTCCGAACGGCTCGACAATCTCGCAGAGCTGAGCGGGGCGGCGGCGAGCCGCGACGCGAACGGACGCGCGCAGGCCGAAGGCGGCCTTCGCCAGGAAGAAGGGCTGACGCGCAGGGGAGGCGCGATCGCGGAGAGCAAGAGCGCCGCGCCGGCTGCCGCAGCCGCTCCCAGCCGTGCACCTGCAGCGAAACCGGCGTCGCCCCCGCCGAAAGAAGACGACTCCCTCGCCGGCAAGCCCGCGAACACGCAGCCTGCGGCATCGCTCGCGACCCGGCTCGAGGCGGCGCGCGCCCTGGCCAGCGAAAACGGCTGCGCGAGCGCGTTGCCCAGCTACCGGCGGATCGTGAGCTCCGCCCCCACGAGCAGCGAAGCCGGCTACGCCTTGATCGAGATGGCGCAGTGCCGGCGCAAAACCGGCGATATCGACACGGCTCGCGGCCTGCTCGAGCGCGCGACCGACGTCCCGGCCGTGGCCGGCCACGCGCGTGCACTGCTGTCTACCCTGCCGAGCAAATCGCCCCCGGCGGCGAGCCCCAAGGCCGCCCCGTCGCCGTAGGCCCTTGCGCCGGCGCATGCCCCAGCCCTGCGGTCGGTGATATACCGGCGCGGTGCAGCCGCGCATTCTGGTGGTCGACGACGAGAAGAACATCCGCCGCACCCTGCGGATGGTGCTCGAAGGTCCGGGCTATGCGTTGGTCGAAGCCGGCAGCGGCGAGGAAGCGCTGCAGCGGCTCGATGAAGAAGACGTCGACTTGGTCGTGCTGGACGTGCGGCTGCCGGAGATGAGCGGGATCGAAGCGCTCGAGCGCATCCGCAAGCGCAGCGGCTTCGGCACGCTGCCGGTGATCATGATCTCGGGCCACGCTTCGCTCGCCGAGGCGGTTCATTGTGTGCAGCTCGGCGCCTGCGACTTCCTGGAGAAGCCGCTCGACCGCGACCGCGTGCTGGTCTGCGTCGAAAACGCGCTGCGCCAGACCAAGCTCGAACGCGAGCTCGCCCGGCTGCGCGCCGAGGTCTCGGACCGCTACGAGATGATCGGTCAGGCCCCGGTCATGCGTTCGCTCTTCGCCTCGATCGAAAAGGTCGCGCCGACCAAGGGCCGCGTGTTGATCAGCGGTGAGAGCGGTACCGGCAAGGAGCTGCTCGCGCGCGCAATCCACCGCCTGAGCGATCGGCGCGCGGCGCCGTTCATCATGCTCAACTGCGCCGCGATTCCCGCCGAGCTGATCGAGAGCGAGCTGTTCGGCCACGAGCGCGGAGCCTTCACCGGCGCGCACGGGCGCAAGAAGGGCCTGTTCGAGCTGGCCGACGGCGGGACGCTCTTTCTCGACGAGATCGGCGACATGAGCCCGGGCGCGCAAGCCAAGGTCTTGCGCGCGCTGCAGAGCGGCGAGATCACTCGCGTAGGCAGCGAACGCGCGATCGCCGTCGACGTGCGCGTGCTGGCCGCGACCAACAAGGACCTCGAGCGCGAGGTCTCGGCGGGGGCCTTCCGCGACGATCTGTACTTCCGGCTCAACGTCGTGCCGATCCGCTGCCCCGCGCTGCGCGAACGCGCAGAAGACATCCCCCTGCTCGCGCAGACCTTTCTCAAGCATTTCAGCCGCGAGTACGGCGGGAAAGAGAAGCAGGCCGACCCGGAGGTCTTCGATTGCCTGGCCAAGCGCAACTGGCCCGGCAACGTGCGCGAGCTCAAGAACGTGGTGGAGCGCATGGTGATCCTCAGCGGCCCCAAGATCACGATCGAGGACGTGCCGGCCGACACGTTCACCCAAGCGCCGCGCGAGCAAACCGCGCCGGGCACCAGCAGCGCCGCGACGCCGGCTGCAGCGCCGGGCCCCGGGTTCTCCGTGCCGCTCGCCAGCGGTGAAAAGCTGACCCTGCGCGAGTTCCGTGACCGCGCCGAAGCCGAATACCTACGCGCGATCCTGCGCCAGTGCGAGTGGAACATCTCGCGCGCCTCCGGTCAGCTCGGCATCGAGCGCACCAACCTCCACAAGAAGATGCGCGTCTTCGGCATCCGCCGCGAAGGCGCCCACCCGCCGATCGAAGAACCGAGTACCGACTGATCGGAAGAGCAAACAGGCGCACCCCGACGCGAGCGAAGCGAGCCCGGCGCGTGCGCCGAAGGGGGGGCACTCTGAGGACGCGATAGCGTCCTCAGAGGCGAGCCGAGCGGCCCGCAAGGCCGCGAGCGCGACGGGGGCTTTGCCCCCCCCCCGCTAATTAGCCTTGGCGTCGATGTTCAGGCGCTTCATCTTGCGCCACAGCGTGGTTGGGCTGAGGCCGAGCAGCTCCGCGGCTTTCTCGCGGTTGCCATCCACCTCGCGCAGCGCGCTCTGGATCGCGGAAGCCTCGGCCTCGTCCACGACGTCCTGCATCGAGCGTCCCCGCGCCTGGGGCGCGGTACCGTTGAGCGGGTTCTCGGCCACGGTGATGTCCTCGAGCCGCAACAAGCCGTCGGCGGCTAGCGCCACGCCCTGCTCGATCATGTTCTCGAGCTCGCGCACGTTGCCGGTGAAACGGTACTCACCGAGGTACTCGAGCACGCCTTCGGCCAGGATCACGCGCCGGTGCATCTTGCGGCAGAATTTGTCGAGGAAGTGCTCCGCCAGCAGCGGGATGTCCTCGCGCCGCTCGCGCAGCGACGGCAGCATGAAGCGCGCGACGTTGAGCCGGTAATACAGGTCCTGGCGGAAGCGTTTTTCCTGGATCGCGATCGGCAGATCCTGGTTGGTGGCCGCGATGATGCGGGCATCGATGCGCAACGTCCGGCTCTCTCCCAGGCGCCGGATCTCGCCTTCCTGGATCGCGCGCAGCAGCTTCGCCTGAAACGAAGGCGACGTCTCCGCGATCTCGTCGAAGAAGAACGTGCCGCCGTCGGCCTCCTCGAATAGCCCGCGCCGCGCGCTGACCGCTCCGGTGAACGCGCCGCGCACGTGGCCGAACAGCTCGCTCTCGAGCAAGGTCTCGCTGATCGCCGCGCAGTTGATGGTCACGAACGGGCGGTTCGCGCGCCGCGAGTTGGCGTGGATCGCCTTGGCGACGAGCTCCTTGCCGGTACCGCTCTCGCCGGTGATCAGCACGGTCGCGTCGGTCGGCGCGATCCGCACGATCCGGCCGAGCACCTCGCGGATCGGCGCTGAACGCCCGATGATGTTCTCGAAGCGGTAGCGCTCGCGGAACTCCGCCGCGAGCAGGCTGACCTCGCCGGCGAGGCGCCGCCGTTCCAGCGCCTTCTGCACCTTGAGCAGCAGCTCCTGCTCGGTGAACGGCTTCTGGATGTAATCGTGTGCCCCGAGCCGCATGGCCTCGACCGCGCTCTCGATCGTGCCGTACGCGGTCATGACGATGACCTCGGTCAGCGGCGTGACCTCACGCGTGTGGCGCAGCACCTGAATGCCATCCGTCGCGCCCATCTTGAGGTCGGTCAGCACCAGGTCGAAGGTGTCGGCACCGACCAGATCACCTGCGTGATCACCGTCGTGCGCCTCGACCACGTCGTAGCCCGCGTCGCGCAGCATGATCGACAGCGTGCTGCGCATGTTGCGCTGGTCGTCGACGATGAGAACCTTCGGCATCGGATCGGCCGCCCCCGGCTACCCCCTGGAGCAAGACCCATGATTAATGCGCACTTGCGCGCGGGGTTGCAAGCCGCAGTTTTTGTCAACCGATCACGGGTTCGACGGCAGCCAAGACTTGCTCGCGCAGAACCGCCGGGAAGACCAAACGCGGCCGTTCGATGCGCTGATTGCGCAGCTGGCCCAGCAGGAACGAGCAGCCACCGAGGCGCTGAATCGGCTGGTGGCGGATCACGACCCAGACACCTTCGGCGGAGTCGTCAGTCGGTTCTTCATAAGGAACATCGGACGGAACGTCCAGCCTGACCGCGAGATCCGGGCGATGGCCATGGCTAGCCGCGACCGCGCGCGCGCGGCTCAGGGCTTCCTGCCAGCGCCCGTCGGCGTTGCTGCTCGGCAGCGGGATCGTCTTGGGCAGATCGCGTCGTGCGAGGCTCGACGTGAGGTCCGAAAGCACCGGGTCAGCGCTCTGTTCCCAGGCGCGGAAGCAGGTCAGCAGCTGTACGTCGTCGAGGGCGAGATACTCGCCGAGGGCTACCGGTTGCGCGATCGCAGCGTTGCGCAGCGCGGCGGGCATCACCAACGAGCCGTCGCCCTCCTGCACCAGCTCGGCCACCCGCGTGAACACCGCGCTGATCAGCGACTCGGCCGCGCGCGTGGCCTTGTGGTGGTAGACCTGCTGATACATGAACTGGCGCGCGAGGAAGAAACCCTCGATCGGGGGCAAGCCCTTGCGCCCCTCGATCGCCAGCACCCACTCGCCGTTCGGCAGTTGCCCGAACGACAAGGCGCGCAACAGCCAGTCGAGATCGTAGACGCCGTACCCGACGCCCGTCATGTGGCTGTCGCGCAGCAGGTAGTCGGAGCGATCGGCGTCGAGCGTCCCGCTGATGCAGCGCGCCAGATATGCGAGCCGGTGCCGACCCGCCATCAGCGCGGCCACCCGCTCTGGCATCCCGCTCGACAGCTCGCGCAGCGCGACATGCACGTCGGTTCCGGGATCGAGCACGATGTCGAGCGTCCAGGCTTCGTGCCGCCGCGCGTGAGGGACGACCTCCTCGAACAGATGCGAGAACGGCCCATGCCCGAGGTCGTGCAGCAGGGCGGCCGCGAGCGCATCGTCTTCGGCTTCATCGTCGAGCCGCTGCTCGGCGGGCAAGGCCTCCTGCACCGAACGCATCCGCGCGAGCAGCCGGCCCATCACGTGCGCAGCGCCGAGCGAGTGCGCGAAGCGCGAGTGCTCGGCGCCAGGAAAGACCAGCGAGGTCAGCCCGAGCTGGCGCACGTTGCGCAGGCGCTGCAGCTCGCGCGTGCGCAGCAAGCGTTCGACCACGACCGAGGCTCTACCTTCGAATGCCACGAGCCCGTGGACTGGATCGCGCAGCAGCACATGGGGACCTTAGCAGAGAGCTGCGGGGCTGCTGCAGGCTCAGTGGAACGGAGCCGTGGGCCCCGCCGCGAGCGGGGCGAAGCGCGCGAGCCGAGGCACCGCGAAGTCGTGCGCGCTGCGCGACTCGACCGCGACTACGTCCTCGTGCCAGAGCGGGATCACCGGCAGCTGCTCGGCGAGGATGCGCTGCGCGCGAGCATAGGCGTCCTTGCGCACGGCTTCGGCGATGTTCGCGCGCCCCTGCTCGAATGCGGCATCGAGCTCGGCGTCGCGAATGCGCCAGCGATTGCCCCCTTCCCGCCCCTTCCCCGGCACGCGGTCCGATCCGAAGAAGAACTGCAGCACGTGCGGCTCCACGACCTCCGGAACTTCGAGCGTCGTCAGCTCGAAGCGGCCGCGTGCCAGATCCGCGACCAGCGTCGCGACCTCGCTCGGCCGTAGCTCGACCTCGATGCCGACGTCGCCGAGCATCGCCGCGATCGCCCGCGCGATCGATTGCCGGGACCGATCGTTGCCGCAGCGCATCGACAAGCGCAACCGCGGCCGGCCGGCGCCGAGCCAACCCGCCGCGGCGAGCAAGGCCCGCGCGCGCGCCCGATCGTACCCGTAGCTCGGGGTCTCCGCGCTGAAGGCCCAGTGTCCCGGCACGATCCAGCTCGACGCCAGCTGCGCCCGCCCACCGAGCTTGTGCTTCACGATCGCTGCGCGATCGATCGCGTGCGCGATCGCGCGGCGCACGCGCACGTCGCGCATGCGCTCGGCTTCCAGATTGATGCCGACGTAGCTGGTGCCGACCCCGCGCGCAGTGGAAAGCGCAAAACGCGGGTCGCGCTCGAACAACGGCAGCAACAATGGCGGCACGGCATTGAGCGAGAGATCGCCCGCCCCCGCGAGCATGCGCATGGCGCGCGTATTGTCGTCGCGCACCACCAGCATGCGCACCCGAGGGTGAAGCGGCGCCCCGCCGTGCCAGCGAGGATTCGGGCCCAGCTCGACGCGTCCCGCCTCGCGCTCGAGCAGCACGTAGGGCCCTGCGCCGATCGGCGCCGGCCCACCCAAGCGGCCCACCCTGCGCTGCGCGTCCTCCGCGCGCATCACCGGCAGCTCGAGATCGGTCAGGAAGGTCGCGTGTGGACCATCGAGCTCGAACACGATCTCGCGCTTGCTGACCACTTCGATGCGCGCGATGCGCTTGTAGCTCTGCGCGTAGCGCGTGGCGAGCTTGGGATCGACGACGCTACGGAAAGTCGCGGCCACGTCTTCGGCGTCGAGCGCGGACCCATCGCTGAAGCGCAGCTGCTCGCGCAGGCGCACGTGGTAACGCGTAGGGCTCTCGACCGTCACCTCGCTGGCGAGATCGGGTACGACGGCGAGCGACCAGGGGTCGACCGTCAGCAGCGATGCGAACAGCAGCCGCGACAACTTGTGCCCGTAGGCATCCCCCGCGAAACGAGGGTCGATCTCCTGCGCCTCGCGCGGAAGCAGCACCACGAACGCGTCGTCCGCGGCCAAGCGCTGACCGCCGTCCCCGCCGCACGCCGCGAGCCAACCTGCGACGCCGAGCACGCACAACGGCGCCCGCCATTGCAACGCGCAGATCGCAGCGATAGAAGCCGAGCGGTGGCGCACGCGCCGGCAGGGTACCGCACGGGATCACGGATCGGGATGCGACCGGCATCGGCTTACCGAGCTCTGCGGCGGGTCGTGCTCGCGCTGCTCGTCTATTGGGCGCCGCTGTCGCGGCCGGCGACGGCGCGCGCGCAGACCAACGATCCCAGCGCCAACGACCTGCGCACCGAAGCCGGCCTGATCGCGCGCATCGGCCAGGCGATCGAGCGCGCGAAGCTCGGCCCCCAGGTCGGCGTGTCGGTGGTCGACGCGCGGACCGGCCGCACGATCGTCGCGCGCAACGCCGACGCCCCGCTCAATCCAGCGTCGAATCAAAAGCTGATCACCGCCGCAGCCGTGCTCAGCGAGCTCGGTCCCGAGTTTCGCATGACGACCGGGTTGTACGGCGAGATCCAGGGCGATGCCGTGGTCTCCGGCCTGTACCTCAAGGGCTACGGCGACCCGGCCCTGCAGACCCCGGATCTGATCGAGCTCGCAGCTCAGCTGGTCGCACGCGGCGTGCGCCAAGTCGACGAGGTGGTCGTAGACGGAACGTACTTCGATCAACAGACGCTGCCGCCCGGCTTCGAGGAGCAGCCCGAGGAGATCTCGGCGTTTCGCGCCTCCGTAGCCGCGGCGTCGGTCAACGCCAACGCCTTCATCCTGCGCGTGAGCCCGGGTCCGAGCGCGGGCGCGGCGGCCCAGGTCTGGGTCGACGCCGAAGGCCACTTTTCGCTGGTCAACGAGCTGACCACGACCGACAGCGGCTCGCCGAACGTCGTGGCCGTGCAGCGCGCGAAGGACGACAAGCTGCTGCTCAAGCTCACCGGCCACATCCCGCTCGGCATGGCGCCGATCGCGTACCGGCGGCGCGTGGAGTCGCCGCTGCACTATACGGGCTACGCCCTGGTCGAAGCGCTGCGCGCCAACCGCATTCAGGTCCCGCGCCGCATGCGCCTCGGCGCGACGCCGAAGGGCATGGCGCTGCTCGCGTCGCACAAGTCGCCGCCGCTGTCGGAACAGCTCTCGGCGCTCGGCAAGAACAGCGACAACTTCACGGCCGAGATGCTGACCAAGGTGCTGGCCGCCGAACGCGTCGGCGTCCCAGGCAGCACCGAGCACGGCGGGCGTGTCGTGCTGCAGGCCCTGCGCAAGCTCGGAGTCCCGGTCACCGGTTTGCGCTTTGTCAACGGATCCGGGCTGTTCGGCGCGAACCGCGTGTCCCCCGCGCAGCTGACTGCGCTGCTCGGCGCGATGTATCGCGATCCGAGCCTGCGGTCCGAGTACGTCTGGCAGCTGGCCATCGGCGGCGTGGACGGCACTCTCGCCGAGCGCTTCGTCCAGCTGCCCGCGCCGCGCGTGGTGCGGGCCAAGACCGGCACGCTCGCGGACGTGGTCGCGCTCTCGGGTTACGTGCTGGGGCGAACCCCCGAGCGAGTGTTCGCGTTCAGCGTCTTGACCAACGGAATCAAGGGCAAGCAAGCAGCTGCGCGCGCGCTGGCCGACGAGGTGGCGGCCGACATCGCCTGGCACTTGTGGACCGCCGACAAGCCACTGCCCCGACCGAGGCCGTAGAAAAGCGAAAGGCCCCGACCGGAGTCGGAGCCTTTCGGGTTGCATGCCCGGTCGGAGCACCGGGCGCGCGCGCCTACTCGCGGATCTGGCGCCGGATCTTACCCAGCGCCTGTTCCTGGAGCTGGCGGATACGCTCGCGGGACAGGTTGTACTTGTCGCCGATCTCCTTGAGCGTCAGCTCATCCTCGTCGTCGAGGCCGAAGCGCCACCGCAGGATGCGCGCTTCCATCGGGGTCAGCGTGGTGAGCAGCCGCTGCACCTCGTCGTTCCAGCTCTGGCTGATCAGCTTCTCGTACGGGTCGGGCGTGTTCTCTTCTTCCAGGAAGTCGATGAACTTACGCCCGTCTTCGTCGTTGACCGGTCGGTCGAGCGAGAACGGCGTTTCGGCCCAGTAACCGCGGATCTTCTCCAGCTTGTCCGCCGCGATGCCCGTCTCGTCCTCGAGCTGCGCGGAGGTGGGCTGCTGGCCGGTACGCGTCGCGATCGCTTGCGTCGCGCGGGCCACACGGTTGTAGGTGTCGAGCATGTGGACGGGGATGCGCACTGCGCGGCCCTTGTCCGCAAGCGCGCGGCTGATGGCGTGGCGAATCCACCACGACGCATAGGTGCTGAAGCGATAGCCGCGGGTGTGATCGAAGCGCTCCACCGCCTTCATCAGGCCGATGTTGCCTTCCTGAATCAGGTCGATGAGCGGCAGCCGGCCGCGGTTGTAGCGCCGAGCGATCGACACCACGAGCCGCAGGTTGGCCGCGACGAAGCGGTTCTTCGCGTCGCTCTGTGCGCGCCGCGCATTCTCGACCGCCGCCAGGTACTTGCGGAAGGCGGTCGTGATCCGGACCTCGTCGCCCTCGATGTCGCGGTTGACCGAGTACATGCCCGCCAGGCGGTGAACTGCCTGGAAGCTCTCGCTCACGAATAGGCGATCGCTGTCGAGCACGCGCAGGCGGGTCGACAGCGCGGCAGCGAGCTTGTCCCACTTCGACTGCTGGTTGGGGCTGAGCTTGCCGCGCTTGGCCGCGCGCGCGAGCTTGCGCAGCGACGCTGCTTCCTCGCCCAGAGGTTCTTCCACCACGACGCGCTCGAGTACCGACGCAACCGTTTCGTATGCGGGCGCATAAGCGAGCAGCGCACGCCAGTAGCCAATTTCCAAGCGCTCGACTTCCTGCGCAGCCTCGATCTCTTGCTTCGGCGTCAGTACGCGGTGCTGCGCCATCTCGCGGAAGTACTTGGACAGCGTGCTGTCGCCGCCGACCTCGCGATCGAGCGATTGGATGGCATTTTCGGTGTCATCCTGTGCCGCTGGCTCGCCTTCCGTGACCGGAATGTCGTGGCTCGGCCTCTTCTCTTCTTGAGGCATTTCCATCGCCGCTGACTTGATCATGGCTTTGCCCTTTTGCTCCACCGCACCAGAATGCCGTTGCGGGGTCTCCACTTGAGCCTGCGATTGCGCCTGAGGGGCTTGCTTTCGCCCTGCCGGCTGCGGAGCTACCCGCTTCGGAACCGGAACGGATTTCGCAGCTTTAGCTGCAGGTTTCGTGCCGGTGG